>Ga0335075_10018974_pt1 | contig 10185 bp, 7 predicted proteins | sample Lox_Sample_24_FD_206723 | JGI IMG/M metagenome (GOLD analysis project Ga0335075, IMG submission 206723) | Soil microbial communities from Loxahatchee National Wildlife Refuge, Florida, United States - Lox_Sample_2.4 | ecosystem: Environmental > Terrestrial > Soil > Wetlands | place: USA: Florida... | reverse complement strand
CGCTCGAGCACCAGTTCCGACACAGGCACCGAATAGGTGTAGGAACGGCCAAGGTCGAAGGTCGCCAGCCCGCCGATCCAGTCGAAATAGCGTTCGAGCACGGGTCTGTTCAGTCCGAGCTGCTCACGCAGGGTTTGAAGAGCGTCTTCCGTGGCATTCATGCCGAGTATCAGATGCGCCGGATCGCCGGGCAGGATTTCCAGCACGGAGAAAACGACGACCGACGCGACGATCAAAGTCGCCACGCCGATCAGCAGCCGTTTCAGGATATAGGCGGTCATGGTTGCAAGCCAGATCCCTCCCCCTCGAGGGGAGGGTGGACAATCGCCGAAGGCGATTGGACGGGTGGGGTCGCAGATGAAGTGTGCGACTTGACGTTTGACGTTCCAGGATGAGGTCGGCGCATGGCCGCTTGTACCCCACCCGGCCGCTTCGCGGCCCCCCACCCCGCAAGGGGGAGGGAGCACACCGGGCGTCAGTCGACCCACTTCACCTTGGTCAAGTCGTTGGCCTGGATGGGGGAATTCTCCCAGAGACCTTCAACCTTGGCGTCCCAGATGCCGACCTTCGGCAATTCGAACAGCCAGCCGTTCACGGCGTCGTCGGCGAGGATCTTCTGGGCCTGTTTGTAGAGTTCGTTGCGCTTGGCACCGTCGGCCGTCACGTCGAGCTCGGCCATGACCTTGTCGAACGCCGGATTGTCGTAGTTGAAGTAGTAATCCTTGCGCGCATAGATGCCGATGTCGTTCGGCTCGGTGTGCGAGACGATCGACAGATCATAGTCCTTCTGCTTGAACACGCCGTCCAGCCACTGCGCCCACTCGACCGGGATGATTTCCAGCTCGATGCCGACCTCGCGCAGTTGCGCCGCGATGATCTGGCCGCCGTCGCGTGCGTAACCCACCGGCGGGAGTTTCAGCGTCGCCTTGATGCCACCCTCGAAGCCGGCTTCCTTCAGCAGCGCCTTCGCCTTCTCCACATCGTGCGGATAGGTGCCGGTCAGGTCGACATAGGCGGCGTTGGCCGGCGAGAAATGCGAACCGATCGGCACACCAAGGCCGCTGGACGCGCCGTCGATGATGGCCTTGCGGTCAAGCGCGTGCGCGATCGCCTGCCGGACCTTCAAATTGTCGAAGGGCGGCTTCTTGTTGTTCGTCGACAGGACGGTCTCGCCTTCGGTCGCGCCGATGACAACCTTGAAACGCGGATCCGCCTGAACCTGCGCCAGCGCATCACCGACATTGTAGTTCGGCAACGCCTGCACATCGCCCGACAGGATCGCGGGGACTGCCGCGGCCGCGTCGGGAACGATGCGGAACTCCGCCTTGTCGAGCGCAACCGGCTCACCCCAATAGTCGGGGTTCTTCACCAGCGTAATCGATGCGCCCTTCGCCCAGTTGTCCAGTTTGAACGGGCCGGTGCCGACCGGATTGGTCTTGTTGCCGTCGGCTGACTTCGGGTCGACCATCACCGCGTCGCCCCAGCCCATATTGTAGAGGAACGAACCTTGCGGCTGCTTGAGCGTCACCGTCACGGTCGCCGGATCGGTGGCCTCCACCTTGTCGATTTGCGCGAACAGGCCTTTCTGCGCGTTGGTCGAGGTTTCGCCGCGAGCCCGATCGAGCGAAAACACCACGTCCGATGCGTCAAATGCCTCGCCGTCGTGGAATTTCACGCCGGTGTGCAGCTTGAACGTATAGGTCTTGCCGTCGTCGGAAACCGTCCAGCTTTCGGCCAGCGCCGGCTGCACCTGGCCTTTTTCATCGATCCGCGTCAGCCCTTCGAAGACGTTCGCATAGAGAACTTCATCCACCGCGGCGGCGGCTTCGGCCGTCGGATCAAGGCTTGGCGGCTCCAGCGGAATGCCGAGGACCAGATCGGTGCGTGCGGCAAGCGCTGCGGTCGTCGAAGCGAGCGCAAGCGCGGTCGCCGCAAGGATGGATTTCCACGGATTCATTGTCATCGTCTCCCGTTAGCCTGAATGATTTTGCGCGATTGAAGCGCGAAACGCGCCGGGAGTAAATCAGGATGTTTCTGCCGATTGGGCCATTGGAGGAATGGTTTTCCAGCCAAGCGATCCGTGCGGCCGCGGCTAGCGGTAGGAATCTTCCATCGGCGAGCGCTTGTTGACGTCAGCCATGTATACGCTGGTCTTGCTCTTGCGGCGCGCAAGGCCTTTGTCTGTCCCGCCGCGCTTGCTGTCGACGATGACGACCTGGAAGTTGCCGAGCCCTTCACGCTCCGCCATGTCGTAGAGGATCCTGGCATTGCTGGTCGTCAGGCGAATGCAGCCATGGGAGGCCCGGCTGCCTAGCCGGCTTTCATGCGGCGTTCCGTGAATCGCATAGCCCCGATGGAAGAAAATCGAATAGGGCATGGGGGCATCGAAATACTGCTTGGACTTGTGGTCCTTCGACAGCCATTGCGCCCGGTACGAGCCGACAGGCGTCGAATAGAACATCGTGCCGGTGGAGACTTTCCAATTGTATTTGACCCTGCCGCGATGCGTCACGGTCATCGTCTGGCGAGAAAGGTCTACCTTGGCGATCACCGTCGCGGCCTGTGCCGCCAGCGGCGGAAGAAAGAGCAGCGTTCCAGCGAGAAACGCAAACGCGACAATGCCTCTCATCATCGAAGCCTTTGACGTTGCCTGGCCGCGCATATGCGCGGCCGCTTAAGGAACTCCAGCTTTCGGCCATTGTACAGTGGGACCAATGGCCGTCGCGATCAACTCACGGCGACGTGTTGCGTTAACGCTGCACCACGATGCGGACGTTCCGCAGACCTTCGCGCTGCGCCATCTTGAACAGGATCGCCGCGTTGGACGGATGAAGCCGGATGCAGCCAGCCGAGGCCGGACGCCCGAGGCGGCCCGTCTGAACGGTTCCATGCACGGCATAGTTGCCGCTGTAGAAGATCGAATACGGCATCGGCGCGTTGTTATATCGGCTCGACCGATGGTTTCTGGACAGCCATTTTGCCGACCAGCTGCCGGTCGGGGTCACCTTGCCGGCCCGGGCGGTCGAAACCTTCCAGCGATATTTCACCGAGCCGCGATGCGTGACCGTCATGGTCTGCGTGGAAAGATCGACCCGCGCGACCACGCTCGCTGCCGAAGCCGTCACCGGCTGAATGAGGGAAATTGCCGCGGCCAATGCCGCCAACGCCAAAACGCGTACCATGATATCCAAGCCCTGAATGTTTGCCTGATCGCCGTTGCCTTGCGACCTCGCCCAGCAAAATCCAACTCGCGCCGGTTGTACAGAGGGTGCAGCGCCCCTTGGTAAACCCGCTCGATCACAAACTGCTGATTTCGATGGGTTTATTAACCCTGGTGACCGCCGCGCAACAGGATATCGAGCCCGATCGCCATCACCTTGGCCGACTGCACCATGTCCTCGATGCCGACCCATTCGTCAGGCCGGTGGGCCAGATCGAGGATGCCGGGGCCGTAGGCGATGCAATCGTAAATGTGGCCGATGCGGGCGACATGCTTCTGGTCGTAGGTGCCGGGCGAGATCACGTAATCCGGTTCACGGTCGAAGATCGCGCGGATGCCTTCGGCGACCGCAGCGACCACTGGCGCGTCGCGTTCGGTCATGGTCGGCTGCACTTCCATGATGTCGCGGATTTCATAGTCGAATTTCGGCCGGTCGCGCTTCAGCCGGTTGAGGATGCCGCTCACCTCGCTTTTGACCTCGGCGATCTTCTCTTCGAGCAGGAAGCGCCGGTCTATGGTGATCCGGCACCAATCAGGCACGTTGGGCGAGGGGAGCCCTGGCCGGAAATCCTCGGTTTGGCCGCCGTGGATCGAATTGATGTTCATGGTCGACCGGCGCGCGCCTTCCGGCACCACCGGCATTTTCGTGCGCTTGCGGTCGAGTGCGGGGAAAAGGTCGCGTTCGAAGGCTTCGAGCACCGCGCCCATGTGGCGCACGGCGCAGTCGCCCAGGAACGGCATCGAGCCGTGGGCGATCTCGCCCTTGGTCTCGATCTCGGCCCACCAGACGCCGCGATGACCGAGGCAGATGCGGTCCTTGTTGAGCGGTTCCGGGATGATGACATGATCGACGCGCGGTTTCGAGAAATAGCCTTTCGTGGCGAGATAGGCGACGCCGCCGAAGCCGCCAGATTCTTCGTCCACCGTGCCTGAAATCTCGATCGCGCCCGGAAAATCCGGGTTCACCTCCATGAAGGCGTCCGCGGCGATGATCGAGGCGGCCAGCCCGCCCTTCATGTCGCAGGCGCCGCGGCCGTAAACGCGGCCGTCTTTAACCACGCCGGCGAAGGGATCGACCGTCCAGCCGTCGCCGGCCTCGACGACGTCGATATGCGAGTTGAAATGCACCGTCGGGCCGGGCGAGCGCCCGTCGAAACGGGCTACGACATTGGTGCGCGGGTAACGGTCGGTGTCACCGGGCGCGCCTTCGCCGCGAATGAATTCAACGCCATAGCCGGCTTTCTTCAAGCGCGTACCGATAAATTCGGCGCAGGGCGTATAGGCCTCGCCCGGCGGATTGATCGTCGGAAACCGGATCAGGTCGGCGGTCAGTTCGACGAGGTCATCGACGCGGCGTTCAACCGCTTTGAGCAACTTGTCATGCATTGCCGGATTTTGCGCGTGAAGCCGACGGTCTGGCAAGGGAGGGCTGTTGCTCCACAGCGTTGCGCTCTCGCAACGATCACGAGGAATCTATCGGACGTGCCCGAATTCCTCCCGGATTCGGCCGCGACTCCCGCTAATCATATTCACGCGACGTTCAGAATTTTGGGCCTAGCGTCGCCGGGCAATTGGGGTGTGTTGCATGAGAAAAACGGCTTTGCTTGCCGCCGCTTTCGTCGTGGCGCTTTTGGGATCGGCCGCGTCGGGATCGGCAGCCGCGTTGGTCGCGACGGTCGACGTCGCCAACCAGCGCATGACCGTCACCAAGCATGGACAGGTCATTTACGAATGGAAGGTTTCGACGGCCGCGCGCGGCTACATCACGCCGCGCGGCGAATGGCGGCCGTACCGGATGCACACGATGTGGCGCTCGATCAAATATGACAACGCGCCGATGCCCTATGCCGTCTTCTACCATGGCGGCTACGCGATCCACGGTACAACCTCCGTCGGCCGGCTCGGAACGCCCGCCTCGCATGGCTGCGTGCGGTTGCTGACCGCCAATGCCCAGAAATTCTTCAACCTGGTGAAGGAAGTCGGCCCCGGCAATACGCGGGTCATCGTCACCAACTGACGAGCTTTCGGTTTACGTTGAAACGCCGGTGTCATCGCCGGCGTTTTGCGTTTGGTTCTTTTTGCCGCAATTCCGGACGCAGAACCGCTGACACTTCTGCTGGAATTGCTCCGGGCAAAATATCTGTGGGACGACCTCCCACGCCGCTTGCGCCATTTCCTTCGCAAACGCTCCCCGATAGTTTGCGGCGGCGATGAACAGCCCAAAGCCATCCGAATCGCGCGTCGCGCTATCGCGCCCGGTCGCCGACGAGATCAGGAAGACGACCTGCTACATGTGCGCGTGCCGCTGCGGCATCGATGTGCATATCAAGGACGGCAAGATCCGCTACATCGAGGGCAATCGCGACCACCCTGTGAACAAAGGCGTGCTCTGCGCCAAGGGGTCCGCCGGCATCATGCAGCATTACGCGCCGGCCAGGCTGCGGGCGCCGCTGAAGCGCGTCGGGCCGCGCGGCTCGGGCGAGTTCGTCGAGATTTCCTGGGATGAGGCGCTGGAAACGGCGACGAACTGGCTGGAGACGGTGCGCGAGCGCGATCCGAAGAAGCTCGCCTTCTTCACCGGCCGCGACCAGTCGCAATCGCTGACCGGATTCTGGGCGCAGCAATACGGCACGCCGAACTATGCCGCGCATGGCGGCTTCTGCTCCGTCAATATGGCGGCCGCCGGCATCATGACGATCGGCGGCGCGTTCTGGGAGTTCGGCCAGCCCGATTGGGACCGGACGAAGCTTTTCGTGCTGTTCGGAGTCGCCGAGGATCACGATTCCAACCCGATCAAGATCGGCATCTCGAAGCTGAAGAAACGCGGCGCGCGCTTCGTCTCGGTGAACCCCATCCGCACCGGCTATTCGGCAATCGCCGACAATTGGATCGGGGTCAGGCCCGGCACGGACGGGCTGCTGATCCTCGCCGTCATCCACGAGCTCTTGAAAGCGCGCAAGATCGACGTCGACTATCTCGTTCGCTATTCGAACGCGCCCTGGCTGGTGATCGATGCGCCCGGCACGGCGGACCACGGTCTGTTCGCGCGCGACGGCGAGGGCAATCCGCTCGTCTATGAGACGGTGACGGAGCAGGTCGTAACGCATGGCAGCAAGGGTGCGCGGGTGGCGCTCTCCGGCCGCTACCAACTGGCCGACGGGCGCTTCGCCATTCCATCCTTCCAGCTCCTCGCCGAAAAATATCTCGATCCGAAATACGCACCCGAGAAAGCCGCTGCCGAAACCGGCGTTCCGGTCGACACGATCCGTGGCCTTGCCGCGGAAATCGCCCGCGTTGCCTTCGAGGAGGCGATCGAGATCGACCAGCCCTGGACCGACATGCATGGCGACCGCCACCAAAGCTTCGTCGGCCGGCCGGTTTCCTTCCACGCGATGCGCGGCATCTCGGCCCACTCCAACGGCTTCCAGACGGCGCGCGCGCTGCATCTTTTGCAGGTGCTGATCGGCGCGATCGATTGCCCCGGCGGTTTCCGCTACGAGCCGCCTTATCCGAAGCCGCTGGAGGCGCATCCGACGCCGCACGGCAAGGCGGAGAATTTCGGTTCGCCCAAACCGCTGTCCGGTCCGCATCTCGGGTTCCCACGCGGCCCCGAGGACATGCTGATCGACAAGGAGGGCCGGCCGAACCGCATCGACAAGGCGTTCTCCTGGGACGCGCCGATCGCCGTGCATGGGCTGATGCACATGGTGATCGCCAATGCGCACGCGGGCGATCCGTATCCCGTCGACCTGATGTTCCTCTACATGGCCAACATGGCGTGGAACTCGTCGATGAACACCGCCGGCGTCATCAAGATGCTGGAGGACAAGGACCCCGACACCGACGAGTACAAGATCCCGAAGATCATCTATTCGGACGCCTATTCGTCCGAGATGGTCGCTTATGCCGACCTCGTCCTGCCGGACACGACCTATCTCGAGCGGTACGATTGCATCTCGCTGCTCGACCGGCCGATTTCGGAGCCCGACGCGGTGCAGGACGCGATCCGCTGGCCGGTCGTCGAGCCCGACCGCGATGTGCGCGGCTTTCAGACGGTACTGCTCGATCTTGGTGCGCGACTGCGCCTGCCGGGTTTCGTCGATGGCCAAGGCACGGCGCTCTACAAGGATTACGCCGACTACATCGTGCGGCACGAACGGCGGCCGGGCATCGGCCCGCTCGCCGGTTTCCGGGGTGCTGCCGGCGACCGCGTTGGACGCGGTGCTGCCAATCCGGACCAACTGAAACGCTATATCGAGAACGGCTCGTTCTTCGTCGAGCATATCCCGCTCGAGGCGCAGTTCTTCAAGCACGCCAACAAAGCGTACCAGGACTTTGCAGTCCGCATGGGCTTCTTCGACCAGCCGAAACCGGTGACCTTCCAGCTCTACCAGGAAGTGCTGCAGAAATTTCGACTCTCGGCGGAGGGCGTGCGCGAGCCGGTGGCGCCGGAGACGCATCGCGCGCGCATCCATGCCGCGTTCGACCCGCTGCCGGACTGGTACCAGCCATTCGAGGAAGCAGGGATCGACCGCGATGCGTTCCCCTTTCACGCGATCACCCAGCGGCCGATGGCCATGTACCATTCATGGGGATCGATGAACGCGTGGCTCCGCCAGACCCACACCAAGAACGTGCTGTTTGTACCGGGCGCCATCTGCGCGCAGCATGGGCTGAACGATGGCGACTGGGTGTGGCTCATTTCGCACCACGGCCGCATCAAGGTGCCGATCGCGCGCACCGACGCCGCCAACCCCGACACGATCTGGACATGGAATGCGATCGGCAAACGCGGCGGCGCGTGGTCGCTCGACGCCGACGTGCCGGAAGCCCAAAAGGGCTTTTTGATGAACCATCTGATTCACGAGCTCCTGCCGCCGAAGGGCGATGGGATGCGCTGGTCGAATTCAGATCCGGTAACCGGGCAGGCTGCCTGGTACGATCTGCGGGTCAGCATCGAGAAAGCCGAACCGGCTCAAATCAGCGAGCCGCATTTCCCGGCCAGCCGCCGCACCGAGCCGCCGAAGAGCCGACCGACCGAATTGCGCTACGGACAGGAGTGGGCGGAGTGATCTTGTTAGGTTATCTCGAAGCACCCCCTCACCGGTTTGCTTCCGGCGGCTTCGCCACCGGGCAAACCACCTCTCCCCCTGCCCGGGGGAGAGGAGAGCCGGCCGCAAGGTTAGAGCCAATCGCCGAAGCTGCGCTCCTCTCCCCCGGGCAGGGGGAAAGGTGGCACGGCGAAGCCGTGACGGTGAGGGGGTGCGTCCGACACCCTTCCTCAACGGTCGGAGCGGCCTTGCGATGACATCCCTCCCGTCGCTCCCCACGCCAAAGAAGCTCGGTCTCGTCATCGACCTCGACGTCTGCGTCGGCTGCCATGCCTGCGTCATCTCCTGCAAGGAGTGGAACACCGGTGGCTACGGCAATGCGCTCTCCGATCAGGACCCGTACGGCGCCGATGTCTCCGGCACCTTCCTCAATCGCATCCACACATTCGAGATCATCCCCGACGATGGGCTCGTGGTCGGCGAGGCCGGCGATGCGCGCATCGTGCATTTCCCGAAATCCTGCCTGCACTGCGATGATGCGCCTTGCGTCACCGTCTGCCCGACCGGCGCGTCCTACAAGCGCGGCGAGGACGGCATCGTGCTGGTCGACGAGAGCATGTGCATCGGCTGCGGACTGTGCGCCTGGGCGTGCCCGTATGGCGCGCGCGAAATGGATCTCGCTGCCGGCGTCATGAAGAAGTGTACGCTCTGCGTCGACCGTGTCTACAACGAGACGCTGAAAGAGGTGGACCGCATTCCGTCCTGCGTGCGCACCTGTCCCGCCAATGCACGGCACTATGGCGATCTCGCCGACCCGAACTCGGCCGTATCGATCATGGTCGCGGAGCGCGGCGGCATGGACTTGATGCCGGAGCAGGGGACGCGGCCGGTCAACAAATATCTGCCGCCGCGCCCGCGCAAGGCGCTTGCCAACAGCGCGTCACAGCTTCCGCTTGCCGAGAACACCGACGGCGCGAAGGGATTTTTCGCGTGGCTGGACAGTACATTGGACCGGCTCTGACGTGCATCCCGCTTTCTCGATCATCGTTTTCACGACTCTGTCCGGTTTCGGCTACGGGCTGGCGGCGGTGCTCGGCCTCGGACTGCTCGGTCCCGAATATTGGGCGACGAAGGTGCTGCATGTGCTGGCACTCGCTATGATCTCGGGAGGGCTCTTGTCCTCCACGCTTCACCTCGGCAATCCGCAGCGCGCCTGGCGCGCCTTCTCTCAGTGGCGGTCGAGCTGGCTGTCGCGCGAGGGCGTGATGGCGATCCTCACCTTCATCCCGCTCTGCATTTCGGCATGGCTCTGCCTGTTCGAAGATACATATTCGCCCACTGTCGGACTGGTCGGCGCCGCCGGCTGCATTGTCACCGTCTTCTGCACGGCGATGATCTATGCGTCGCTGAAATCGATCGACGCCTGGCACACCTGGCTGACGCCGCTCTGCTATCTGCTCTTCGCGGCGACGGGCGGCGCGCTTCTTGCCGGCATCGGCACGCTGCTGCGTTTCTACGCCTCATCGATCGAGCTGACCTTGCCTGCGATGGCGCTGCTTGTCGCCGCGTGGCTGTCGAAGATCGTCTGGTGGCGTCGCCTGCGCTCGATGGCGCCGACATCGACGCCGGAAAGCGCCACCGGGCTTGGGGCGATTGGCCGCGTGCGATTGTTTGAACGCCCGCACGTCAATGACAATTACCTGACCCACGAGATGGGGTACCGCATTGCCCGCAAGCATGCGCGAAAACTGTCACGGCTTGCGGTTCTCTATGGCGGCGTCGTGCCGCTGATCCTGCTCACACTGATGCTGGTGACCGGGAGCGGCGCGCCGATACTGTTCTTCCAGCTCGGCGCGCTGCTCCTGTTCGGCGTCGGCGTTGCGATCGAGCGCTGGCTGTTCTTCGCCGAAGCGC
>Ga0335075_10018972_pt1 | contig 10187 bp, 8 predicted proteins | sample Lox_Sample_24_FD_206723 | JGI IMG/M metagenome (GOLD analysis project Ga0335075, IMG submission 206723) | Soil microbial communities from Loxahatchee National Wildlife Refuge, Florida, United States - Lox_Sample_2.4 | ecosystem: Environmental > Terrestrial > Soil > Wetlands | place: USA: Florida... | reverse complement strand
AAGCTGGTCCTCGCCGACTTCACCGCCGCCGGAGCCGAACCCTCAAGCCCCCGCGAGGCCGGCGCCGCCGCCGCCCTCCTGCTGGCCCGCGAGGACGCCGGCATCCTCGACCCCGACGAGACCGCCCCGGTCACCACCGGAGTCGAGGCCGCCATCGGCACCGAGGCCCTCGGCCGGCTGCGGGCCACCTGGCGCGAGTTCCACGCGGTTGCCGACGATGACCTGCGCACCCGGGAAACCCTGGCCCGCCGCTGGTGCCGCATCCTCGGCCTCGACCCCGACGAGGCCCCGCCCGCCCCCCTGGTCATCAAGATCCCCTCCGAGCTCGCCAGGGCCCTCGCCCGCGCGATTGAGATCCTCGCCGAGGCGGTCGCCGCCGACTTCGCCCCGCCGCCGCCCCCCTTCCCGCCCGACGCCGCCGACAAGCGCGAGCACGAGAAGGCCGTGCGCGGCAACGCCGAGCGGGCCGCCCGCGAGGTCTTCGGCAAGCGGACCCGCCCCCGGGCGATCACCGGCACCCGCGAGCCCCGCGAGGAGGAGTCCGCCGCCGCCCGCCGGCTGACCCGCGCGCTGCGCGAGGCCACCGCCGGGGAACGCGCCACCGTCACCGTCACCTCCAAGGTCCCGCCCGGCCGCCTGCGCATGGGCAAGGCCCTCGCCTCCCGGGCGCAGCGCGCCGCCGGGGCCGTCCCGACCGCCGAGCCCTTCACCCATACCCGCAGCCGCCGGGTCCCCGCCCCGCCGCTAAGGGTCGGGATCGCCTGCGACATCTCAGGCTCGATGGGGGCCTTCGCCGGCCCGGTCGCCTCGGCCGCCTGGATCCTGGCCCGCGCCGCCGGGCACCTGCCCTCCGCGCTCACCGCGAGCGTGCTGTTCGGCAAGGGCGTCTACGCCCTGACCCGCCCCGGCGAGAAGCCCGCCAGGGTCACCGACTTCACCGCCACCGCCAGCACCGAGAGCGCCTGCCGCGCGATCGACGCCCTCGACGGCGCGCTCGGCCTCGCCAGTCCCGGCACCGCCCGGCTGCTGGTCATCGTCTCCGACGCCATGTTCGTGGCCTTCGGCGAGCCGGCCGGGGTCCAGCAGCGCATCACCCGCCTGCACCGCGCCGGCTGCGGCGTCATCATCCTCACCCCTAAAGGCTGGGCCGACCGCTGCAAGTACACCGACTGCCAGGTCATCGAGGCCGGCGACCCCGCCGACGCCATCGACGCCATCGCCCGCGCGGCCACCCGCGCCCTCACCGCCTGACACCCGCCGCGGGGACGGGCCGCCCGCGACCACGTCGGCTTGCGCCAGGCACGCCCGCCGCCAGAACTGATTGAGGCCGTCTAGCCTCCCGCCGCCCCGGGAGGCTAGACGGCCTCAATCACGAGACCCCGCGAAAAGCAGTACCCGGCAAAAGAGGAACCGTGCGGGAAACAATAACTCAATACGGAGGCACGGTCACAGATAAACATTGCGAGGTACTCACAGGAGGTTCCCGTCAAAGTCTTTCCGAGAGTCACCGGGATACGTGAACTGCGTCTGAGTTCGAGGTTGAGGCAGGTCCGGCGAGGGTCTGGCGCGTGTTGATTCCGCTTGTGCCGGGCGGTATTCACTGCTTCCGGCAGGAGCCGGAAAATATCTGCGGAGCGGCTTGACTTCATATCCAGTTCAGAGCGATTGTCGTCCAGAAATAACCGGACGCAGGCAAATCGGAATGCCGCCGGAAATGAAATGGAGCCTCGAAAATGGCACGCACGAAGACCACCCCCGGTACCGCCCCCAGCGCCGCGCACGCCGCCCCTGGCTCCGCCCCGGCGCCCGGTACCGCAGCCCCCGCCGACAGCCTGGCAGCGGCCGTCTCCGCCGCGCTGTCGGCCAGCCCCGGCAGCACCGTCGCCGCCATCGCGGACGCCGCCGGGACCGGCAAGCCCGACGCCCGCGCCGCTCTCCTGGAGATGGAAAAGGCCGGCACCGCCACCCGCGTCAAGGGCGCCAGGCCCGGCATTCCGGACACCTGGACCCTCGCCGACCCCAGGCCGGACGGCACCGGCCCGGCGGCAGACCCAGAAGCCGGACAGGCCGGCCAGGCCGGCGATGACCCCGCTGGCAGCCCGGACGACGCTGGCGAAGACGAGACGGCCGACGCTACCGGACAGAACGGCGCTGCCGAGGCCGGCGACCCAGTGCCAGAAGACGGCGACAGCGCCCGGGCCGCCATCCCCGCTCCGCCCGCCCCGGAGACGACAGAGGCCGAGTCACACGACGCCGCCGTTGAAGACGATCACGAGGACGTCGTCCCGGACGAGCAGGACGCCGAGGCGGAGCCGGACAGCGCCCCGGAGGGCGGCGACGCCCCGGACGGCGAGGATGCCCCGGCAGACGCCGGCGGCGAGGCCGGCGAGGAGACCGACCCCGCCCTCGTCACGAGACTGGCCGGGCACCTCGGCCAGATCTTTGCCGCAGCAAGGGAAGCTGGCAGCGTCCTGGCCGGGAGCGGGGACCTGAAGACGGTGCTGGCGGGCCTGGACGAGATCGCCGAGCAGGCCGCCCAGGCGCGGCGGGCGCTCAAGGCCGCGATCGGCGGCCGGAAGGCCCCCGTCGTCCGGCCCGGCGGGCTGCGCGACAAGGTGCTGGCTCACCTGGCCGCCCACCCCGAGGCGGAGTTCACCCCGCACGAGATCCACAAGGTGCTCGGCCACAGCTCCGGGGCGATCGCCAATGCCCTGGACACCCTGGTCAAGCTGGACGAGGCAGAGGTGGTCACCGACAAGCCGCGCAAGTTCCGCCGGGCCGCTCAGCCCGCCGGCGTCGCCCCGGGCGCGGACGGCAGGGACAACGCGGACGGCGCGGAACAGGACGGTACCGGCCTGGCGGGTGCCGCGTGAGAGCCGCTGATGGCAGCCGGGGCGGCAGCGTGCCGCCCCGGCCCCGGCCCCGGGCCGGCCAGCCGCAGCAGTGGTTCTTGCTGCGGCCCTGGGTGTTCGACGTCACCCTGGCGGGGGTGCTGCTGCGTGCCGCGCCGCGCCCGCCGGTACCGGTCCCGGCCGGTGCCTGGGCACGCGCCTACGGGCTGGCCTGCGAGCCAGCCGCCGGGCGGCTCGCCATCTCCCTGATCGGCCCCGGCGGCGAGGTGACGCGGCTGCTGATCGATGGCTGCCACCGCCTGTACAAGGCCGCCGTGACCGGCCGGGCGGAGATCCCGGCCTTCGTCCTCACCGCCGCCGAGACCCTGCTGATCCGCAGCGACGCGGTCCTCGGCCAGTCCCGCCCGGCGCGCGCCCGGCACACGAGCCCGCCGCAACCCCCGGGCACACGGCACCCGCAGCACCGAGACGGAGGCGACCCCCGATGCTGACCGGGATCACCATGAGAACGAGCACCCCCCCGCGAAGATGCCGGGCCGTGGCCCGGCGGAAGCGCTCGCCGGTCCCGGGCTACCTCACCGGCGCCCTCGGCATGACCGGCGCCGACGCCAGGGAACTGCTGGAGGCGGCGCTCACCGCGCAGGCCGAGGCCGGGCCGGGCGCGCTCGCCGGCTACCCCGTCGTCGGCGGCGACGCGCGCCTGCTGATCCGCTACGCGCCCGGCAGCCGCGCCTGCAGGTTCAACCTCACCACCCCCGGCAACGATGTACCGCCAGGCACCAGCCCGGAACCCGGCACCGCGCCCGGGGAACCAGCCGCGCCCGCACGGGCCGTCACGCGGCCCGGAAGCGCCGCACGGCAGCCCGGCCGGCGACCCCGGCGACAACGCCCGCCCCGGGGCTGCCAGCCCCGGGGCGGGCGGTCCAGCCAGGGGGCGGGGATCACGGTCACGATCTGGCATAACGTCGCCTTCGATGCCCAGGGGCGGCATACCGCCATGCTGGACGGCTACCAGCCCGGCGACCCCATGGTCCGCGTCTTCGCCTACCAGGCCAGTGCCGGGCGGTCGGCGGAGGAGATCGCCGGCGAGGCGTTTGACGCCTTCAACGGTCATCCCCGGGGCCAGAACGGGGCGGACCCTGGCCTGCGCCTGCTACGGGCGCAGGCTGCGGTCGCTGTCCTTCCTCGGAAGCTCACCGTGTTGCAGCGGGTCGTGTTGCCTTCGCCGCCGCGCTGCGTGGCCGGGATCGTCGTCGAGGCTGCCGGGCGAGCGGACGTCCTGCGAGCGTCAGCCAGGTACAAGGAGGTTCCACCGATGACGGACAAGATCTCGCAGCGGCCGGTTCCGCCGCTCGACCCGCCCGAAAGGTTCGCCGGGGGTGAGGTGGTGGCTGCGGTTCGGTGCCCGGTGGACGTGTCCACCTTCCCCCGGCGGCACGTGATCGTGGTGAAGCACGCTGGCGAGCGCCAGACGTTCTCAGTCCACGAGGTGGCCTGCAACCATGTTGAATGGGTGGGCGGCCAGGGGCATTACGACCTGGGCTATGCCGCCGCCATCTGCCTCATGGCCGAGAAAGTAGCCGGGCCGGCATGACGAGCTTCGGTGCATGCCGTCAATCCGAAGGCGGGTCGATGAGCAGGCGGATACCGTCGATCAGCGCCTGCGCCTGCCAGTCGGGCCAGTCCGCGATCCGGTCGGCGAGGTGCCGGGTCAGCGCGTCGCGGAGCACGGCGATTGCGGCGCGGCCCTTGGGCGTCAGCGCCAGCAGGGTGGCCCGGCCGTCGCAGGGGTCGGGACTGCGCTCGAGCAGGCCGGCGGCTTCGAGCCGGTCGGCATAGCGGCTGGCGCCGGACCGGTCGATGCCGACCTCGTCGGCCAGCCGCGCCGCCGATTGAGGTCCGAGCCGGGCCAGCCCGCTCAGCACCCGGTAGGTCTGACGGTCGACACCCGGCGGCGCCGCGTCGAGGACCGCGTCGTAGAGCGCGCTGCGGTTGCGCCGCAGCAGCAGCTGTCCCAGTGCCTGCTCCAGCTCGCGTGCCAGTCCCGCATCCGCCACCCGACCATGATACGTGCGAACCGCACGCAGTTCAGTTAGAGTCAGAACTGCGTGCGAGTCACACGCACTTACGCGAGGAGGCGTCATGAGTACCGGTCTTCCGGGCAACGATCTCGCGGCACTGGCCGGCGGGCGACTGACCGGCACGCTGCGGACGGGCGGGGCGCGGTGATGGCCGGGAGGCGCCGCAGCGCGCTGACCGGGCCGGTGCTGGTGCTGGCGACGCTGGTCTCCAGCGTCATCAGCTCGTTCGGCGCCCCGCTCATCCCCACGGTTGCCCGGGATTTTCACGAGCCGCTGAGCACGGCGCAGTGGTCGCTGACGGTGGCGCTGCTCGCCGGCACGGTGAGTTCCCCGGTCCTGGGCCGGCTCGGCGACGGCCCGCGCCGGCGAGCGACGATGCTCGGCGGCCTGGCCGTGGTCACGGCGGGCGGTGTCGTGGCCGCGCTGGCAGGCAGCCTGGGGATGCTGCTCGTCGGCCGCGGGCTGCAGGGCACCGGGCTTGCGCTGGCGCCGCTGGCGATGGCCATCGCCCGTGCCGAGCTGCCTGCGGCCAAGGTGGCGCCGATGATCGCGCTGCTGTCGGTGTCGTCGGCGGCCGGCCTGGGCGCCGGGTACCCGGTCAGCGGGCTGATCGCCGGGGCGTGGGGACTGGCGGGCACGTACTGGTTCGGCGTGATAGTGTCCGGCCTCGCGCTGGTCTGTGTCGCCGCAGTCATACCGTCGGGCGCGGGGCGCGGCGCTCCCGCCCGGCTCGACTGGGCCGGGGCCGTGCTGCTTGCACTGGCGCTGGTCACCGCCCTGGTGGCAGTGGCACAGGGGACGCAGTGGGGCTGGGGTTCGCCGGAGATCGTCGGGCTGCTGGCCGTCGGGGCAGTGCTCTTCGCAGTCTGGGCCGCCCAGCAGGTGCGCACGGGGAGCCCGCTGGTTGAGCTGCGGCTGCTGCGCCACCCGTCCGTGCTGTCCGGTGACGTCTGCGCCCTGGTGCTCGGTGCCGCGATGTACATGGTGCTCACCGGAGTGATGGACTTCGTGCAGTCCCCGCGCTCGGGCGGATCCGGGTTCTCTGCCTCGACCGTCGTGGCCGGCCTTGTCCTCATTCCGCTGGCCTTGTTCATGCTGGGCAGCTCTCGCGCCCTGCCGGCCTTGACGGCACGCGCCGGGGTCCGGATGGTGCTGGGGCTGGGCTGTCTCGTGGCCGCGCTGGGCTGCGGGTTCTTCGCGGTCTTCCATGGTGCTCTGTGGCAGGCTTTCGTCATGATGGGTGTCTTGGGAGTGGGACTGGGCACCACCTTCGCTGCGATTCCCGGTTTGATCGTGCAGGCGGTCCCCGTCCGGGAGACCGGCAGCGCCGTTGGCTTCTACCAGGTGGTCCGCTTCGCCGGCTTCTCCCTTGGCAGCGCGCTCACCGCGGCCATCCTGGCCGCTCACGTCGCCGGCAACGGCCAGCCAGCGGCGGGCGGCTACACCACGGTGCTGTGGACCTCCGCCTGCATCTGCTCCGCCGCCGCCCTTGCCTGGTTCCTGCCCGCCCGGTCCACCCGGCCCGCACCGACGAATTACGAGGAAGCCCGCGTGGGCTGAGACCCTGCGCCGGGCATGCCCTATCCTCCGCACGAGAGTTCACCGGGCCGCGACCGCTCGGCCAGCAGGGCCCGCGTCCCCGGTAGGGCCTTGCGTCGGCTTCTGGCGGAACCCGGAGGCGGCTGGCTTGACATCTGCGGCGGAGTCGAGCGTCCATCGACGTTCACATTCAGCGATCAAGCCAAGCCGGATATGACAACTATGACGAAATAACTACAAGACTGCCCGGATGCCGCCGCAGGGCGGCGGTTCGGCAACACGGCTGAACTTTCCCAGGAACTGTCCGTCGGCGACGTCGCGGCGACAGGGAGGTACGGCTCTCCGTCGCCAGGATCGGCTGGACCCCGGTTCCCGGCCCGCTGACCGAGGTCCGCACCAGCGAACACGGCACCCGCCCGGTCCCGCTGCCTGGCTCCGCGCCGGGCAGCAGGCCGGTGCCCGGACCGTACTGCCTGGGCTGCTCAGATAGGCAGGGATGCGCTGATTACTCCCCGCCCTGCCGCTTGACCTTCGCGGTATGAGCCAGGGCCGTCACGGTACGGGAGTCGCTTCTAGGCGCCTGCGGGGCGCGTGAAGCCGACCACGGGCGAGAGCCCGCCCTTCGACGTGGGAAGACCGTAGGTGTCCTCTTCCACGGGGAAAGAGGTGGCGTACGCGTTGATCATCGTGTGGGTGGCTGGGTTGAGGACGATGCCGACGTGCCCGGGGGCGGCCGGGGTGCCGTCGGCCCCGGCGAAGAAGACCAGGTCACCGGGCCGGGCCTGGCTGGCCGGGATCTGCCGTCCCCAGTCCCACTGGGCGGCGGCGGTGCGGGGGATGGTGATCCCGGCGGCGCGGTAGGCCATCATGGCCAGGCCCGAGCAGTCGAAGGCGTCCGGCCCGGTCGCCCCGTAGACGTAGGGCTTGCCGAGCTGGGCTTCGGCGTAGGCGAGGATCTTCCCGGCGGTGCCGGCGGGCAGCGGCCCGAGGGCGGCTTGCTGGCAGACGGCGCTGCCGGCGGCGGAGACAGACTGGCCGCCGTCGGCGGAGTAGCGGGCCGCCCAGGACAGCACGAGCTGGATGTAGGACTCGGAGTGGTTGTAGGCGAGAAGGGCCTGCTCCATATTGCCGGGCGCGCCGCTGGCTGCGAGGAGGCGGGCGGCGGCGGGGATGGCGTCACCGGGGTTCATGATGTCGCCGCCGTCCCCGTACAGCGCCCAGGTCGACGGCTCGAACTGCATGGGGCCGAGCGCACCGGCGCTGGACGGCCCGTCGTTCCGGCCGTCGCCGCTTTCGACTTCGCCGATGGCGGCCAGGACGGTCCACGGGATGCCGTACTCGGCGCCGGCTTTCCTGAAATCGGCGAGGTAGTTCGCCGGGATGGACGCGGCCGTGCTGCTGGCGGCGGGCTGGGCCGTGCAGGCGGAAGCTTCCTGCCCGGTGATCCCGCCGGCCGCTCCGGCGATGACGGCGAGGAGCAGGAGCAGCACCGCGGCGGCGGTCGCGAGGGTAATGGTGGCCGAGCCGCGCTCGGCGGCCGGAGACGGCATCACGGGGGCGCCTCCTTCAGGAGTTGCCCGCGCTGGCGGGCTCGATGTCCCACACCAGCCAGCCGGTCCCGGCCGGGGTGAGGGTGACGGCCCAGGCGGCCGTGGACCCGCTGGTGCCGCTGCTGCTCGTGATGACCTGGCTGGCGGTGGCGGTGACGGTCACCGAGCCGGAGGTCAGGCCGGTGATCTCCAGCCTGGTCACGGTCGCGGTGGCCGCCTGCCGGGCGGCTGTGCGCTGGGCGAGGACGCCGCGGTCGCCCGCGGCCCGGGCGAGGGCGGGTTCCAGCGAGGCGGCGGCCATCGGACGCAGCGCGGCCAGCCACGCGGCGGGAGGCTGCTGCCAGGACCAGGAGTCCCAGGCGGCGGTGAACCGTGCAGCGAGGCTGACGGCGGCCTGCAGCCGGGCCGCGGGAAACGGCAGCAGCGAGGCCAGCGGCACCGTCCCTGGCGCCGACGGATGGGGACTGGCGGTGGCGGCGGGGTGCGCGGTCGTGCTGGCCGGTGCGGTCGGCCTGGCTGCCTGCGGGAGCAGGGAGCAGCCGCCGCAGGCCAGCCCGGCGGCGGCCAGCAGCCCTGCGGCCCGCCCGGCGCGGCTAGTCATCGTCGTCCTGGCCGGGGCGGGGCTCGCCGGCGGCGGCGTTCCAGGCGGGCGGGGCGGGGTCCGGCGGGTGCCAGGGCAGGCTGCCGGGCGGGCCGCCTGGTTCCTCGCTGTCCGGGCCGCTGTCGGGCGGGCGGCTGCCGGGCGGGGCTAGCTGGGCGAGCCGCAGGCGCGGGCCGGGGCTGCCGGCCGGCAGCCAGGCCGCCCCGGCCGGCCCCTGGGGGCTGGAGTCAGGGGTGGCGGTCGCGACGGGGACGCCGGGGATCTGCGCGGCGGAGGCGGCAGCGGGGATGCCGGCAGGGGGCGGGCCGGCCAGCCGGGCGTGCAGGGCGGCCTCGCGGGCCGGGCTGTGCAGGCGGTACAGGACCGGGGTGGTGATGCCGGTGCGGGCGGCGAGGGCGGCGTACCCTGTGAGCTTGGCGATGACGCGGCTGAGCGGCTCGGTGCCGGCGTCGTATTCGAGGAAGAAGTCGACGGTGGCGGCGGGCCGGCCGGGGAGCTGCTCGGTCCAGCGGCCGTACCCGTCGGGGCGGGCGTGCTCGCCCCAGGTCGCGGCGCAGCGCCGCTCGCCCCACCAGCATTCGAGGGCCTGCCGGCCGCTGCTGGCGCGGGTGGTGGCGGCCAGCGCGGTGAAGATCCCGTTGGCCCCGGTGTCGTGGGCGAGCCGGGTGGACAGGGCGATCGCCAGGGACCGGTCGCGGCGGTAGCCGAGTTCGTGGGGGGTGATGCCGTCTTCTTCGGCGAGCAGCAGCGCGCCGGCCTCGTCCAGGATGAAGTGCAGCGGCGAGCTTCCTGCGGGGGCCAGGGGCCGGAACCGGTCGACGGCCCGGTACTGGTACAGGGTCGTCATCCGGGCGGTAGCGGCGCGGGTGGTGCCGAAGGCGAGCTGGGTGATGTGGGCGGTGGTCAGGACGCGGTGCTCGTGCAGCATGCGCAGCAGCCACCGGTCGCGGGCGGTGAGCCGGGCGGCCAGCTCGGCGGCCAGCTGCGGGCTGCGGGCCAGCCGCCCGCCGGAGCGGGGGCGGCCGGGCCGGGCGTAGTAGGCAGGCACGGGGGTTCTCCTCGGGGGTCAGGGGCGGCGGCGCAGCCGGGGGTCGGGTCCGGCGGCCCCGGGCGGCGGGGCGGCGCCGGGCGTGCCGGGGGCGGCGCTGTGGGCGGCGCGGGCCGCCGTGCGGACCAGCCGCGCCCGGCCCGGGACCGGCGGCGGGAGCGGCCGGGTCCGGAACGTGAAGGCGGGTGTCTCGGCGCTATCGGCGACGAGCCGGGCGGCGGCCTGGTAGGCGTCCAGGTGGGACAGGTCGTGGGCGCCGAGCACCGGGGCGGTGTGGTGCTCCAGGTCGCGGGCGTCCTCGGGGGAGACGCTGAAGATGACCTGGGAGCGGGCGTTGGCGGAGATGCCCTGGCGCAGGTCCGGGGGGAGCTGGGCGAGGTTCTGGTGGGCCATGGTGACCGCGAGCCGGTAGGCGCGGGCTTCGGCGAGCATGTCTTCCAGCGGGTAGGGCAGGTTGAGGAAGTTCTGGCACTCGTCGATGTACAGGCCGGCGTCCGGGCGGGCGGTCTCGGGCAG
>Ga0335075_10018971_pt1 | contig 10187 bp, 9 predicted proteins | sample Lox_Sample_24_FD_206723 | JGI IMG/M metagenome (GOLD analysis project Ga0335075, IMG submission 206723) | Soil microbial communities from Loxahatchee National Wildlife Refuge, Florida, United States - Lox_Sample_2.4 | ecosystem: Environmental > Terrestrial > Soil > Wetlands | place: USA: Florida... | reverse complement strand
CTGGTCAACAGGAGACCTATCTGAATGTGAGCGGCGAGGAGAGGCTGCTGGATGCCTGTCGGCGTTGCTTTGCCAGCCTGTTTACCGACCGCGCACTCCACTACCGCGTGGACCAGCATTTCGATCACTTTCGCGTCGCACTCTCGATCGGCGTGATGAAGATGGTGCGGTCCGATCTTGCCTGTAGCGGCATCATGTTTTCACTGGATACCGATAGCGGCTTTCGCGATGTGGTGCTGATCAGCGCCTCCTATGGGCTGGGCGAGAACATCGTGCAGGGCATCGTTGATCCGGACGATTTTCTGGTCTTCAAGCCGACGCTCGCGTCTGGCTTTCGACAAGTGCTGCGCCGGGAGCTCGGCAGCAAGAAGCTCAAGCTGGTCTACGGCCCGTCCACCGACGCGGGGGCAGGGACTGTTACGACCGCAAACGTGGAGACAAGCGCGCAGGAGCGCGCGCGCTATTGCCTGAGCGATGCCGAAGTGGTGGCCCTGGCCGAGCAGGCGGTGCTGATCGAGCGGCACTTCAGCGCCCGGTCGGGTCACCCCACGCCGATGGACATGGAGTGGGCCAAGGACGGACTGGACCATCAGCTCTACCTGGTGCAGGCGCGACCCGAGACGGTGGCGTCGCAAAAGGCACTTGGCACCGTGGAGGAATATCACCTGAAGGGCAGCGGTCCGGTGCGTTTGTCGGGCCTGGCCATTGGCAGTCGCATCGGCGGCGGCCATGCTCACGTGATCGGCTCGCCCCATCAGATGGCGGCTTTTCGGGACGGTGAAGTGCTGGTGACCGACAACACCACGCCTGACTGGGAGCCGGTCATGAAGCGGGCCGCGGCGGTCGTGACCAATCGGGGCGGACGTACCTGCCATGCCGCCATCGTGGCGCGCGAGCTGGGCATTCCGGCAATCGTCGGGACCGGCAACGCGACCGAGGTACTGCGGACCGGTGAGCCGCTCACGGTGGATTGCAGCGCCGGGGAGACCGGGCACGTGCATGCGGGACTGATACCCTTCGAGGTCGAGCAGCTCGATCTGCGCGACCTGCCGCGCACACATACCGAGCTCATGCTGATCCTCGGCAATCCTGAATTGGCCTTCCAGAGCAGCTTCCTGCCCTGCGATGGCGTCGGGCTTGCCCGCATGGAATTCATCGTCACCGAGTACGTCAAGGCGCATCCGATGGCGCTGCTGCACCCGGAGCGCGTGACCGACGCCGCCGAGCGGGCGAGCCTTGCGCAGCTCACTCAGGGCTACGCGCAGCAAGCAGATTTCTTTGTGGAACGGCTCTCCGAGGGCATCGGCATGCTCGCGGCCGCGTTTTATCCCAAGCCGGTGATTCTGCGGCTGTCGGACTTCAAGACCAACGAATATGCGAGCCTGCTGGGCGGGCGCGGCTTCGAGCCCGTCGAGGACAATCCCATGCTCGGCTTTCGCGGTGCCTCGCGCTATTCACACCCGGCCTACAGGGAGGGCTTCGGCCTGGAGTGTGCCGCCATCCGGCGCGTCCGCGAGCAGATGGGACTGACTAACCTGAAGATCATGGTGCCATTCTGTCGCCGCGTCGCCGAGGCTGAGCGCACGCTGGCCACGCTGCAGGAGTTCGGGTTGGTGCGTGGACTGAATGGCCTGGAGGTCTACGTGATGTGCGAGATCCCGAATAACGTGCTGCAGATCGATGCCTTCTCGCGCTATTTCGATGGGTTCTCGATCGGCTCGAATGATCTGACACAGCTCACGCTCGGCGTGGATCGCGACTCCGAGCTGGTCGCCTTCGAATTCGACGAGCGCGACGAGGGGGTCAAAATGTTGCTGCAACTGGCGGTCGAGGGCTGCCGGCGCAATGGTCGGCATTCCGGGATCTGCGGCCAGGCGCCGTCAGATTACCCGGAGATTGCCGAGTTCCTGGTGCGCCTGGGGATCGACTCCATCAGCCTCAACCCGGATCGCCTGGTCGCAACGCTGCGTCGGGTCGCGGCACTGGAGCAGGCAACCCCGGCAGTACGCGCACCGGTGGCTGCGCAGGCAGCGAAGACGGCAGTCGCCTCCTGAGCGAGCCCTCTCATGAAGCAGCACTGTGCCATCCCGGTGGCGATCTCGGCCCGGCATGTGCATCTGACGCAAGCGAGTATCACGACCCTGTTTGGCAGCGGCCACACACTGCATCCACACGCGTCGCTCTCGCAGCCGGGGCAGTTCGCGGCCGAGGAAACGGTCACGCTGATCGGACCGCGCGGCAGTCTGGCGCACGTACGCATCGTCGGGCCTGCGCGCAGTGAAGACCAGGTCGAGATTTCACGCACCGATGAGGTTGGCCTGGGGCTGGATGCGCCCGTGCGCCTCTCCGGCGAGCTTGGTCAGACTCCCGGCGTCACCCTGGTCGGGCCTGCGGGTCGCCTGACGCTCGATCATGGAGTCGTTCTGGCGCAGCGTCATATCCACATGAGCCCGGCGGAGGCAACAGACTTAGGCCTGCAGGATCGACAGATCGTGGCCGTCGCCGTGGGCAGTCCTGAGCGCGAGCTGGTTTTCCGGGACGTCATCGTGCGGGTCTCGCCGCAGTATCGGCTGGAGCTGCACCTGGATACGGACGAGGGCAACGCTGCCGGAGTCCGACCGGGCGATCGAGCGACGCTGCTGGGGCGCTAGGCCCGCGCTGCCTACCTGGGGGTGCGCGATTGCTGTGTCGGCACGGCTGGCATCGGGCCGTACAAGAACCAGTCTACGCAGCCGTACTCGAGTTCGGCGGCGTCGCTGTTTGCCGGCGGTTCGGGCGAGCGGTCGCGCAAGGCGTTCGGCGCCGGAGATACCGGTGTGACCTCCTGAGTGCGGCCGCATCCAGTGCGAGCAGAGCCGCTCATTGGGCAGTCTCCGATGCGGCTGGGAGGCGCGCCCATGGCACTCTACTGCGGTCGAATACGGAGCTTGTCCACGACCCTCGAGACGCCCGGTGCTTGCCAGGCCGCGATTTCCGCCACGTTTCGCTCGTGGAGGGAGCCGACGTCGCCCTCCAGTGTCACGGTGCCGTCTTCGTCGTGCTGCACCTTGATTCGCTCTGCATCCAGCCGAGCGGCGCGCTTGAGGGCGCTGGTGATGAGGCCCTGCACATCCTGCGCAGCGTGCGAGGCCCGTATGGTCAGTAAATTGCTCATCCCACGGACGCCGCGCAGCGAGGTCAGCGCCAACTCTGCCACGTGCTTCTGGTGCCAGTTATTCACCTCACCGACGAGGGTGATCCAGCCGTCGCGGACGCTGAGTCTGATGGCAGCCGACGGGATCATCGTGTTGAGCTGCAGGGCAGCGGCGGCGGACTCAGCGATGTCCGTGTCGCTGCGGGTCACGTCATCGGGCAGCACGACGACGACGTCGTTTGCCACGGCCAGAACGCCGTCCACAGCCTGGACTGCGTCCAGGGCGGCCTGACGCTCGAAATAGGAGCCGACATTGCCCGAGAGCGTGACTACTCCATCTTTTACTGCGACGCCAATGCGCCGCGCGTCGATGCGGGTATCCCATTCGAGTTCCGCTTCGACGTCGCGACGCAGCTGATTGTCATTGCTCATGGTAGGCCTCTCTATCGGCATGTTCAAACCGCATGATCAAACCTCATCTCCATGAAGCGACATTCACTCCCACGCCTCCGGCAGGCAATAAGAACAAACCGAGACGCTTACCCGATGTCTGCAACTACCGATGCCCTCGGTGGATTGTCCGTATGGATGTCTACGCCCCTTCGATTACCGTTACGGCGTCGAATGGATCGGACATCCTCAGGAGAACCGTCATGGCAACGAATGGGCATCCACACCCGCATCTGCACAGCGTCAAAGTCATGGGCTCGGGATCCAGTCTGGAGCAGGCATTCAACCATGCGCTGGCCGGACTCACCGATCCGGGCGGACACCACGCACTGATGAGCTTTCAAACATTCGAAGTGACAAAAATCGCGGGCGCGTTTTCCGCAGAAGGCAGCCATACGGTGCAGGTAGCGCTGGAGGCGACTGGGCTGCATAAGGACTAGGGGGTCGGTGCAAATCGGCTTTGCCGTTGGGCCACAGGTTTCCTCTCCGGCAGGACTGCCCGCTCCGCGGTGATAGCGTCGACCAACTTGCAATCCATCGGCTTCATTTTCGACCTGGATGGAACCCTGGTCGACAGCGCGTATCAACATGCATTGGCATGGCAGCGTGCCCTGCAGTGCGAAGGCATGAGCCTGCCGCTATGGCGCATCCATCGTCAGGTCGGCATGAGTGGGGGTCTTTTCACGGAGCTCCTTCTGCGTCAGTTGAAGCGGGAGGTCACGGCAGACCAGCTGGAGCGATTGCAGCAAAGCCACGCGCAGGCCTATGAGCAACTGAATGGGACCGTACGTCTGCTGCCCGGCGCGAGGGAGCTGCTCAAGCACCTGATCGATTCGAAAATCCCCTGGGCGATTGCTACCAGCGGGCGGCTGGCTACGGCTCGCCATGATCTTGCGATGCTCGCAGTGCCGGAGAGAGCCGTCATCACGCGCGATGATGTGACACGGGCCAAGCCGGATCCAGATGTCCTGCTGGTCGCGGCGGCAAGGCTCGACCTTTCCGTCAATTCGGCCATTGTCGTGGGCGACAGCATTTGGGACATGCTGGCAGCACGACGTGCCGGAATGCTCGGCGTGGGAATGCTGTCGGGCGGTTACGGACAGGATGAGCTCGAGCGCGCAGGAGCCGCCAGGGTGTACGAGGATCCAGGCGATTTGCTCCAGCGTCTCTACGAGCTCGGCCTGAGGTTCTGAGATCTGCGTCGTGAGGGATGACCTGGCGCCTGCCCGTCGTGAATGTGCCTGCCGGCGTGAGCCTTAGGGGGGCGTTGCCTGGCTGTCCACGGTCATACCAGTATAGGGTTCAATCCAGATCAGCTGGTCAACCACACGCTTGACCCCCGGGGTATTCTCCGCCAGGACGCGCAAACCATCGCGTATGGGCTGGCTGGTCACGACGCCACGCAGTTCCACGGTGCCGTTCTCGACGCTGACGTCGATGTACTCGCGAGGGACCCAGGCCTGTCGTCGCAGCTCCTGCAGGATAGCTGCGCGGATAGCTGCGTCGGATATGGCAGGCGCGTCGCTGGCCGGCAGCAGCCGCTCGAGCGCACGCAACAAATCAGCGCGGCTGATGATGCCTACGAGGCGCTGATCCCGCAGCACTGCAACGCGCTTGATGTTGCGTGATTCCATGAGCGCGACCACCTGCGCGAGCGGCGTCTGTTCGGTCACTGAAATGATCCCGGGCGTCATGATCTCCTCGACCGTGCGGCCGTGCGAATGCACATAGCGCTCCGCGAGACGCGTCGGCCCGAGCCAGAGCGCGCGCCAGCGCGAGGGAACCGGCTCGGTCCCGACCTCGGTACGCTTCAGCAGGTCCCCTTCGGTGATCATGCCGCGCACAGCGCCAGCGGAATCGACCACAGGCAGACCGCTGATGGGGTAATCGAGCATCAGTCGCGCCGCCAGCTCGATCGAATCGGATGGCAGAACGGTGAGGACATTCCGGGTCATGACATCGGCGGCGTTCATTGTCAAAGGCTATCGCAATGACCTTTGCCGCTGGATCCGTGGATGTACCTAGACGGGCACCGCTGCAGCGGCACTTTATCAACGCTGCCAGAGAATATAGGGCGCCTCCAGGGGTACCTGCACACCGGGATAGGCCGGCACGATGCGGACGGCATAATCGGCGCTGGGACGCGCAGCCACGATGCTGGCTTCGTAGGTCTGACCGGCGTTGCCATCGGGCCCGGAGGAGGGCTGCATCTCCTGCTGGAAGGGCGCCGCATCGACATCATCGGCGTAGAGTTCCACCCGTACTGATTGCGGACGAACCGCTCCGAGATGAACCGGGACGCTGAAGTGATGCCGCCCGTCGCGGGTCTGCACGTCAAGAGGGCCAAAAGCCAGCGAGTGCCAGTTGTAGCGCAATGCCGCCTGCCAGTCGGCAATGCGCGCGCCCTCCTGACCGCGCTCCTGCGCGCGCGCCCGGTAGTGCGCGGCCGCCGGCAGATAGCACTGCTCCAGGTATTCTCGCACGCTGCGGTTGGCAGAATACCGGGGTGTCAGCTTTGCCATGGATTCGCGCACTCGCGCCACCCAGGCCTGGGGGATGCCCTTCGAATCGCGTTGATAGAATTCCGGCACGATCTGATCCTCGAGCAGCCGATAGAGCTGCTCGGCTTCCGCCGCATCCCAGGCCGCGTCGCTGTCGTGCTCGCGTCCATCGCCGATGGCCCATCCGATCGTCGGGTCAAAAGCCTCGCTCCACCAGCCATCGAGCTCGGAGAGATTCAGCCCACCGTTCACGAGTGTCTTCATGCCACTGGTGCCGCAGGCTTCCCAGGGCCGCCGCGGGGTGTTGATCCAGACATCAACGCCCTGAACCAGCTGCTCGGTCAGCAGCATGTCGTAATCCGCCAGGAACATTGCGTGCGCCCGCACGTCGGGACGGCGCACGAAGCGCACCCAGTCGCGGATCATCTCCTGTCCCGGTGCATCCGCCGGGTGCGCCTTGCCGGCGAGAATCAGCTGTACCGGGCGCTGCGGATTGGTCAGCAACCGCACCAGGCGTTCGGGGTCGTGCAACAGCAGGTTGGGGCGCTTATAGGTGGCGAAGCGTCGCGCAAATCCAAGGGTCAGCGCCCCGGGGCGAAACACATGGCGCGCGGCCTCGGTCTCCTCGGCGGTGGCGCCCGAGGCGTCCAGCTGCCGCGCCAACTGCTCGCGTGCATAGTCAACCAGCTGTTGGCGTGCGCCACTGCGGAATTGCCAAATCTGATCGGACGCGACGTCACGTATCTGATGCCCCAGGGAGCCCAGCTCGCCCCTCCAGCGTTGCTGCCCGCAGGCGTGGGTCCACAACTCATCGGCCTGCGCCGAATCCCAGCTCGGCGTATGGATTCCATTGGTGATATGGCCCACCGGCACCTGCACCGTCGGCCACCGGGGAAAAAGCGGCTGAAATATCCGCCGGCTCACCTGCCCATGTAACCGGCTGACGCCATTGACCGTCCCACTGCCGCGGACCGCGAGGTAGGCCATGTTGAAGGGCTCTGCCTCGTCGGATGCATTACTGCGTCCGAGAGCCAGCAGGTCGGGCAGTGACAGATGCAGCTGCTCCGCGGCGTACTTGGCCAGGTATCGCTCGATGAGCTCGGGTGCAAAGCGATCAAAGCCGGCGGGTACGGCGGTATGCGTGGTGAAGATATTGCCGGCCCTGGTCACCGTGAGAGCGACATCGAAGGGTTGACCACTGGCCTGCATGAAGCTGCGTGCGCGATCCAGGATCGCGAAGGCAGCGTGACCCTCATTGAGGTGGCAGACGTCGGGCAGCTGATCGAGAGCTTCCAGCAGCCGCCAGCCGCCGATACCCAGCACCATCTCCTGCTGCAGTCGCAGTTCCACCCCGCCGCCGTAGAGCTCGCTGGTGATGCCGCGATGCGCGGGGTAATTGGCGATGTCGTTGCTATCGAGCAGATACAGCCGCAGCCGGCCGACCGTTACCTCCCAGGCCCGCAACCACAGCGAATAGCCGGGCAGGTGAATCTGCAAGCGCAGCCATTGGCCGTCCGTGCCGCGCACCGGCGTGAGCGGTAGCTGACCGGGATCATTGTAGGGGTAGAGCGCCTGCTGGTTACCGTCTGCGGCAATCACCTGCCGGAAATAGCCCTGCTGATAGAGCAGCCCGACGCCGATGACGGGAAGACCCAGATCGCTCGCCGCCTTGAGCTGATCACCGGCGACGTTGCCGAGTCCTCCGGCGTATATCGGCAACGCCTCGCTGAGCATGAATTCCATGCTGAAATAAGCGACGCGTGTGAGCTGTTCCGGGCTATGGGTCTGTTGATACCAGGCCGGTGCGCTCGCCAGTGCGTGGCGCGCGCTCGAGAGCTGCTCGATCTGCGTGCAGAAGGCCTCGTCGGTCAACAGCTGTGCCAGACGGCGGTTCGAGAGCGTCTGCAGGACCACCCAGGGACTGTGCGTGCGCGACCAGATCTCCGGGTCCAGGCGATTCCAGAGTGGATCGGCCGCATGATTCCAGGACCAGCGCAAATCCAGCGCCAACTCACGCAGGAAACTGAGCGTGGTGGCCAGGCTGCCGGACCCGTCGGCGCTGTCGGTGCTGGGAGGCATCTCGGATTTCATAATCTGTCAGCGCTCTGGGGCCGTCATTCCCGCGTGCATGAAACACCACGCTCTACCCGTGGGGAAGTACGGGCTAGTACGAATGCTGCGCTGTGCGGCTGCATGGCCTAATGATCCCATGCTCTCGATGCTCCGCAAGCTCCCCTCGGATCAACGCTCGCAACTGTACCGCTCCATCGCCAGCGTGTACGCATGGCTCATTCCGTTCAATGGGATTGCCTGGGGCTGGGCGGTGTTGGTGTTTCACCGCCAGCCGATCCTGCTCGGGACCGCTTTGCTGGCCTATGGCTTCGGTCTGCGCCACGCCGTCGACGCAGATCACATAGCGGCCATCGACAATGTCACGCGCAAACTCATGCAGGAAGGCGGACGCCCCGTCACCGTGGGCTTCTTCTTCGCGCTGGGACATTCGACGGTGGTGATCGTGGCCGCGGCGGCGGTGGCGAGCATGGCCTCGCTGCTGCGGACGCATTGGCACGCAGCGCAGGGAGTGGGAGGTCTCATCAGCACCTCGGTTTCGGCACTGTTCCTGCTGACGATCGCAGCGATGAACCTCGTGATTTTTCGATCCGTGTGGCTCACGTTCCGGCACATCCGCGCCGGAGGGACCTACGACGAAGAGGATTTCGATCTGCTGCTGAACCGGCGCGGTGTGATCGCACGGCTGTTTCGGCCCTTGTTCCGGCTGATACGCCACAGCTGGCAGATGTTTCCCCTGGGGCTGTTGTTCGGACTGGGTTTCGATACTGCCACAGAAGTGGCGCTATTGGGGATATCGGCGACACAGGCGGCCAAAGGGGCGTCGCTGTGGTCGCTGATGGTGTTTCCGGCGCTGTTCGCCGCCGGCATGTCGCTGGTGGACACCACCGATGGCATTCTCATGCTCGGGGCCTATGACTGGGCGTTCGTGAAGCCCATTCGCAAGCTGTTCTACAACATGATCATCACGCTGGTGTCAGTGTGCGTTGCGGTTCTGATCGGCGGGATCGAGGCGCTGGGTCTGCTGCAGGAGCGGCTGCATCTGATCGGGCCGTTTTGGAACCTGATCGCCCGTCTCAACGGTAACTTCAACAGCCTGGGCTTCATGATCATCGGTCTGTTCGTCGCGGCTTGGGTCATCTCCGTGATCATCTACCGCTACAAGGGCTATGAGCACATGGAGATCAGGTCGACACGCCGGGCCATGGTCGATGAGGGGGCGCTGGCCGAAGTGCCCTCAGCTGCGCCGGTCCCCCTGCATGAGAGGAGGCTCGGTCGCTGAGGCCGCAGTTCGCGTCAGAAAACTTCGTGCTGCGGTCGTGGCTCTCGAAAAATCAGCCGGCGGGACGCTCCACGTCCATCAACATCCGCACCAGCTGCGCCAGTGAACGCGCATGCATTTTCTCCATGACGCGGGCGCGATGGATCTCGATGGTGCGCTGACTGACGCCGAGGTCCCCGGCCATGACCTTGTTGGGCTTGCCGGCGGTGACCAGGTCGAGAACCTCCCGCTCGCGAGGCGTCAGGGAGGCGAGATGCTCTCGGATCTGATCAGTCGACCTGAGCTGCGCCCGGATCGAGGCATCCCGCTCCAGGGCACGCTGTACGCGATCGATGAGGTCCTGATCGCGAAACGGCTTTTGCAGAAAGTCGAAGGCGCCATGCTGCATGGCCTCCACCGCCATGGGGATATCACCGTGGCCGGTGATGAAGACCACCGGAATCGTCGCGCCGCGCAGGTTGAGCTGCTGCTGCAGCTCCAGACCACTCATGCCCGGCATGCGGATGTCCAGAATCAGGCAGCCAGGCTGGTCTGCAGCGTACGTCGGCAGAAACTCCTGCGCGGAGGCAAAGGTGCGCACGGCGAGGCCGACGGATTTCAGCAGCAGACGCAGGGAATTTCGAACGGCCTCATCATCATCGATGACGAATACGGTGGCGACTGGGTCCTTCATGAACAGCTTTCCTCGATCTGCCGGCAATTCTGTCCGCCATTCGCGGGACAGGTGACGTTCATTCATGGATGGCTACAG
>Ga0335075_10018969_pt1 | contig 10188 bp, 10 predicted proteins | sample Lox_Sample_24_FD_206723 | JGI IMG/M metagenome (GOLD analysis project Ga0335075, IMG submission 206723) | Soil microbial communities from Loxahatchee National Wildlife Refuge, Florida, United States - Lox_Sample_2.4 | ecosystem: Environmental > Terrestrial > Soil > Wetlands | place: USA... | reverse complement strand
CGGTGTGCTTTGGCGGGTCATCCGTGAGCAGCAGTTCGGGGCGAACCGACTTCGGGTCGTGCCAGGGACGCGAAGTGGAGGAAAACGTTTTCCAGTCGCGCAAGCCCGACGACACGTGCTCGTATCGCGCAATCATGGTGATATTTTCGCGCGACAGCTTCACGACGGGCGCGAGCTCCCGCAGGTTATCGTCAACGGCGCGCGCGTTTCGGACCGATGCGGCGTTGAAAAGATCGTCGTCGCAGATGTAGGGTTGTTTCATGTTTTCAGGATCCAACTTTCGCCATCGCGTACGATCCAACCGGCCGTCGGATCGCTGAAGTGGCTGCCGATCACCAGGGCCTTGCGGCCGCCGAACCGATCCACGAACGCCTGCCGGGTCCGCGCACCCTGCTCCTTGTCCATGTCAAAGTTGGCAGGGCGCTGCGGGTAGCTGAGCTGGATGGGATGGTGCATCAGGTCGCCCGTGATGACCGCCTCCTCGCCGCGCGAACGGATGAGCACACTCACATGCCCCGGCGTGTGGCCCGGAGTGGGAAACAACGATACTTCATCCGTGATCTGGTGATCGGGCCCGATGAAATCCACCAGTCCCGCCTCGATGACGGGGTCGATCGAGTCATGCAGGTGCTCGACATCGTGATACCCGCCGGTGTTGCGCAGGTGTGTCCAATGCTCGTACTCCTGCTTGCCGAACAGGTAGCGCGCCTGCGGAAAGGTCGGAACCCACTTCCCGTTGGCCAGGTGGGTGTTCCACCCCACGTGATCGAAGTGCAGGTGAGTGCACATGACGGTCGTGACACTGGACGGCGGAAAGCCGGCCGCCGCCATGTCCTCCAGGAAGGTCGTCTTGATGTTGCAGAAGACGTCGTACTCGCGCTTGCGGTCGGCGCCGATGCATGTGTCGATCATTACGGTCTTGCCGCGTGAGCGCAGCACGAAACACTGGAAGGAGATGATCATCAGCCCCTCCGGCGTTGCGAAATGCGGGCGCAACCACGCATGGCGCTGCAGGAACTCCGCCTTCTCGTCCTTCAACAGCATCCAGATGTGATCCTCGAATGCGTTGACCTCGACGAGGCGTGCAATCTCGACGTCGCCGACCTTCCAGTGCTTGATATTTTCTACGGCCATGAGCTCTCCTATGCCGACCGCGCCACCGGCAGGTCGATGGGCTGGGGGGCGGCAATACCACGAATCAGGTCAGCGGCTTTCTCCGCAATCATGACGACGGCCGCGTTGGTGTTACCCCCCACGACGCTCGGAAAAACGGAGGCATCGGCAACACGCAGGCCTTCTACCCCGTGGACGCGCAACTGCGCGTCCACCACGGAGTTGGCATCAGGACCCATTCGACACGAGCCGCAAGGGTGATGCACCGTCGAGGCGGCGCGTCGGATGTACTCCACGAGTTGCGCGTCATCCTGCACTCCCGGCCCGGGCTGCACCTCGACCGCGCGATAGCGACTGAAGGATGCTGCCTGGGAGACTCGTCGCCCTATTTTCAGAGCCCGTAACATCGTCGCCACATCGTCGGGGTGACTGAAAAGCTGCGGGTCCACTATCGGCGCAGCGCGCGGGTCCGAGCTCGCGAGGCGCACGTTGCCGCGGCTTTTGGGATACAGATTGAGGACGTTGATCGCGAATCCGTGGCCCAACGGAAAAGGAAACGTATTGGTGTTGCGGCGGGCCGCCTGGAAAACGACCTGCACATCGGGGCGTGTCAGCTCCGGAAGCGTACGCACGAAACCGGTAGCCTCGAACACGTTGCTCGACAGTGGGCCGCTCCTGAACAGGGCATACTCGAGGATGTTAGCCAGGCCTCTAGGGGCCGCCCGCCAGGAGATGCCGTATGATTCAGAGTTCCTCATCTCCAGGAGGACACCGACGGCGAGATGATCGTGGTAGTTCGCGCCAACACCCGGAAGGTGATGTTTCACCTCCACGCCGGCTGCGCGCAACGCAGTCTCATCGCCAATTCCGGACAACATCAGGAGCTGCGGCGACAGAACCGCGCCACCGCATACAATCACTTCCTTTCGGGCGGTAATACGACGGGGGCCGCCATCCGCCGTAAGCACATCCACGCCCGTTGCACGCCCGCGTTCGATGCAGATCCGGGCCACACGGGTATCGGTCAACAGTGTCAGGTTTGATCTATGACTCGCCGGTTTCAGATAAGCCGTGGCGGTCGAGACGCGGCGTCCCCTGGCGATCGTCCCCTGCCGCGGGCCGTAACCCTCCGACTCCGGGCCGTTGAAATCGTCATTGCGCCGGTAGCCGAGCGAATCCATCGCCGCGAGAAACGCGGGCGTCATGGGATTGGGGCGCTCGATGAAAATGACATTCATCGGGCCGCCCTGGCCGTGGTAAGGCGAGCCGCGATAGGCGTCGTTGTTCTCCGATCGCAGGAAGTACGGCAATACCTCGCGGTAGCTCCAACCAGGATTGCCGGCCGCCGCCCAATCATCAAAATCCGTACGATGGCCGCGAAAGTACACCATCCCATTGATGGAGCCGGAGCCGCCGACCACGTGGCCGCGGGGTAGCGGAATCGAGCGGCCGTTGAGATGCACCTGGGGCGCGGTCATGAAGCGCCAGTTGAGTCGCCGCACTGCGATGGCAGCGCCGACCGTCGCCGGAATGTGGATAAAGGGATGCGAGTCCATCGGACCGGCTTCGATCAGGACGACCCGCGTCGCGGGATCCTCCGACAGACGACTGGCGAGCACGCACCCCGCGGTGCCTGCCCCGACAATCAAATAATCAAACACATCCGCGTCGCGCTCGGTCATTCGCGTGGCTACCCCCTCCCGGTAGCTGAACATACTGCGCCACCCCTTCGGACCCTATCCTTCGATAGGGTCATGCGATCGTCCGGCGGTGTCAGGCTTCACCCATGATCAAGCTCAATGAGACCTTCGAGGCGCGTGACCGCGCCGTCCCCGTGAATGGGATGCTCGAGCCCCAGTTCGAGCCGGTCCTGCGCGCGTTCCAGGAGAACTACCGGACCGAGGATGAGGTCGGCTCTGCTGTGAGCGTCGTGATAGACGGACGCACGGTAGTCGACCTGTGGGGCGGCTGGCGGGATGGCGCGCGGCAACGCGAATGGCAGCGGGACACCCTGGTCTGCATGATGTCCGTTTCCAAGGGCATCACCGGAATGGCGTTCAACATGGTGGTTGACCGCGGACTGGTCGATGTCAATGCGCCGGTAGCCCGCTACTGGAAGGAGTTCGCGCAAAACGGCAAGGAGTCGCTGCCGGTCCGTTTCATCCTCGATCATCGGGCCGGATTGCCGATCGTGGCCGATCCCATGTGGCCCGGGGCGATTTTCGATCACAAGGCCACGTGCGAGGCTCTCGCCAAGCAGGCTCCCTTGTGGGAGCCCGGCACTGTGGCTGCCTACCACATCCATACCCAAGGGTTTCTGTTAGGCGAGCTCATCCGGCGTGTCACCGGCAAGACCGTGGGCCGGTTCATTCGTGACGAGATTGCCCGCCCGCTGGACGCCGATTTTCTGCTCGGCAGCATGCCGGAGCACGACCAGGCACGCGTGGCCGAAGTCATGCCCAACATGGAAGCGCGCCTGTTTGCCGCCAAGGAGGTCGAGAAAGACACCTTGCGCAGCAAGGCCTTCGTGCAGAACCCGGCGGAGCCGTGGCCGATAACCCTGAACTCGCGGATCTGGCGCGAGGCGGAGATTGCCAGCGGCAACGGCCACGGCAATGCGCGCGGTGTTGCCAGGATTTACGGCGCGTTCGCCCGCGGCGGCTCCCTCGACGGGGTGCGACTGAGCTCTCCAGCCTCCATCGAGGCCATGATCAAAGAGCAACACAACATCACGGAGCTGATGCAGGACCGCCCGTATCACCAGGCGTTGGGCGTCCTGTTGAACACACCGGCCGCGGTCTACATGGGACCCAACATGCGCTCCTTCGGCCACCACGGCATCGGCGGGTCGATCGGGTTCGCAGACCCGGATGCGCACATCGGCTTCTCCTATGCCTGCAACAAGATGCATGCCGTCGGAACCAACGGGCCGCGGGCGGCGCGGCTCATCGATGCTCTGTATCAAAGTCTTTAACACGGATCCGCAGGGGGACGCGTGGCCCGAATTCCGGATATTTCCGAGCAAACCGTACTGATCACCGGCGCCGGGCGCGGGCTAGGGCTCGCTATGGCCGTCAGGCTAGCCCGCCTCGGCGCCGCTGTGGGGCTCGTTGATATCGACGGGCAGAGCGCCGTCAGCGCCGCGGAAGAGGTCCGCTCCGCGGGTGGCCGTGCATGGGCATTCGCCGCGGACGTATCGAGCCAGGCAGCAGTGTTTGCCGCGGCGGATGAGCTCGCTCGCGAGGCCGGCGGCGGCCTGGATGCAGTCATCAACAATGCGATGTTGCTGCGTTACGAGCCCATCACGGCGGTGTCGGAGAAGGTCGCCGACCAGATGCTCGGTATCGGTATCAAGGGGGCGGTCTGGGGTACCCAGGCGCTCTTGAAGCACCGCAAAGCCGGCCTGGGAGCCTCGATCGTCAACCTGACCTCGCCGGTTGCGGAGCGCGGTTATCCGAACACGGCCATCTACAGTTGCGTCAAAGGCGCGCTCGTGACGTTGACCAAGACGTTGTCGGCAGAGCTGGGGCCGCAGGGAGTCCGTGTGAATGCGATCGCGCCCGGATCGGTTCCGACGCCCGGGGCGGTCGGGCTCAACGACAAGGCGGAATACGAGCGGCGCTCGCGGACGATTCCGTTACGACGCCTCGGAAACGAGGATGATGTCGCGAACGCGATTGCCTTCTTGCTGAGTCCGGCGGCGGCTTTCGTGAACGGCGAAATCCTTCACGTTGACGGTGGGATCGCGGCGGCGGGGTAAGAGCGTATCAGGCTACCCTCGGTCCGGGCCACTCGGGCCGCGCCGCGGGATCCTCGACAGTCATGTTGAGGCCCTCTGTCGGGCGCACGGGCACTGACGCTCGGTCGAAATTCTCCAGGCAGAAGGCGTTGACGCCGAAGTGGTCCGGCGCGGCGCGCTTGCGGTGGAAGACGTAGATCCCACATTTTCTGCAAAAGTAGTGTTTGGCGCGACGCGTATTCCATTGATACAGCGTCAGCAGCGGCGCGCCTTCCAACACCGTCAACGCCTTTTCCGGAACCTTGGCCATCACGGCATTGCGCATCGCGCACAGCGAGCAGTCGCACGTCGTGAGCTCCGTGATGACGGCATCTACCTGGAACCTGACGCCGCCGCAATGACACGAGCCGCGCCACATCCTCAGACCTCCACCATGCCTTCGAGGTAGAAAACACAGGCGCCTTCCAACTCGACCCGCTCGCCGTGGAGCCGGCAGCCGACCTCGCCGCCGCGCCGCGAGGCCTGGAAGGCTTGGAAAGAGGTTTTACCGAGCCGCCGGGCCCAGTACGGCGCCAGCATGCAGTGCGCCGAGCCGGTCACGGGATCTTCCGGGATACCCTTGGCGGGCGCGAAATAGCGGCTCACAAAATCGTAATTGCCGTCCCCGGGCGCTGTCACGATCACCCCGGAGCGATCCAACTTCGCGATGCCTGCCATCGCGGGCTCGAGTGAGCGCACCGCCTTGGGACTGTCCAGGATGGCCATGTAGTTGAATGAGTTCACGTACACCTCCAGCGGTGGAGCGCCCAGTGCTTCCGCCATGCCGGGCGGTGTTGCGATCCGCTCGGAAAGGCGCACCGGGAAGTCCATGACATAGGCGCCAATCTTGCGCGTAACCGTGAGCGGCCCACTCGCGCTCCGGAAGACGACACTCGTGCGTCCGGGCTTGAGGCGCTCCATGACTACCGCGGCGCTCGCCAGGGTCGCGTGACCACATAGGGGTACTTCGACGGTAGGCGTAAACCAACGTAGGCGATAGTCGTCGCCTTCGGGTACGAGGAAGGCTGTCTCGGCCAGATTGTTCTCGGCCGCGATGGCCTGCATTACTGAGTCGGACGGGAAGCGCTCCATCGGCATGACCGCTGCGGGATTGCCGGCGAACAAGCGGGTGGTGAAGGCGTCGACCTGGAATAAGGGGGTGCGCATACGGAAGTATCCTGGACCGGTGGCGGTGAAGTACTTTCGTATTATCGCTCGTTCGGGAGGTCACGGTACCGGTGCAGGTCTTCCGGCGCGCTGACGGACTGTGCTGGGAGGGTGCCGGTACAGTCCCGTCCGAGTGCCGGGCCTCGCCTGAGGGAGGATCGGCCAGGGACGCTGCCGATTGCGCGTGGGTTGGCGCAATGCCGTAGAGTCCAGTCAATGTCTGACAGCGCTCCCATCGCTTTTCTGAGCGCCTTCCGCGTGCTGGGGGCGTCTGTCGTGAGTGCCTTCGTCCTGAGAGCCTTCGTCCTGAGAGCCTTCGTCCTGAGAGCCTTCGTCCTGGCGGCAACGGCACACGCTGCCGGAGCGCCGCTGTGCTCCGCGGTTTCTCCTTCCGGCGGCAGCCGGGGACCCGAGGCGGCTCGAACGATACAAACATCGCTGGCCGGAGTGCCGGCGCTGCTGCGGATGCCGAAAACGATCAGTAAGCCCCCCATCGTTCTGTGGCATGGGCTCGGGCCGCCGGCGAGTGCAGCGGACCTCATGGAGGACTTGCCGCTGGACGAGGTGCCTGCGGTAAAGGTTTATCTGGGACTGCCGCTGCTCGGCACTCGCGCGCCGACAGCGGAGTCGGATTCACTGGCGCAACGGCAGGCGCAGGATTATGCGCTGCGGATTTTCGCGCCCGTGGTGGTGGGCGCGGCGCACGAGTTACCCACGGTGTTGGTCGAGTTGCGACGGCAAGGTTGCCTCCGCGGGAGCGACTCGATCGGGCTGTTTGGTTTCTCCGCCGGCGGAACCGCTGTCCTCGTTGCGCTGCTGGAGCAGAAAGTCCCTGTGCGTGTGGCGGTTACAGTAAACGCTCCAACAGGGTTGCAGTCGGCTGTGGGCGCCTTGGAGCGAGCGACCAAGCAACCTTACATGTGGTCGGATGCCGCGCGGCGGCTGGCAGAGCGCACCGATGCAACTCAACACGGCGCACGTATTGCGCCTCGCGCGTTGCTCCTGTTTCAGGGAGCTGATGATGAGGTCGTCGCACCCGCGGACACGGTGTCATTGGCCGAATCGCTACGGCCCTTTTATGAGCGCTCCGGGACGGCGCAAAAGCTGCAACTCACGGTCGCGCCCGGTGTATCGCACAACTGGGCCGACCGGCGATCCCTGGGCCAGGTCAGCGCTTCTGTCGCGGCTTGGTTTAACCAATATCTGTAGGTAGCCTCTGCCGAAGACGGAGGGGTCCGCCCGGAGAGAGGCTTGCGCTTCTACAGCTAGTAGTGCTACTGTCAGTAGCACTACTACGGGTAACGATCTATGCGGCACCAGATTACCGATCTAGGCGAGCTGGAAAGGGAAGTCCTGGAGTTGGTGTGGAAGCACCATCCGGTATCCGCTGACACCGTGCAGAAGCGGCTCGGGCGACCCCTCAAGGAATCCACAGTGCGCACTGTGTTGAAGAGACTCGAGGAGAAGGGCTATCTCACGCACACGACCGAGAACCGTACATTCCTTTACAGCGCGACCCAGACGCGGACCAAGGCGGCTGCCCGCGCGGTGAAAGGGATTGCCGATCGCTTCTGCAACGGCTCGGTGGAAGAGGTGTTGGTCGGCCTCGTGGACGCGGAGATTGTGGATCGGCGCGAGTTGCAAAGGCTGGCCGAGAAGATTGCCAAGGCCAGGGGAGAATCCAAGTCATGATCTCACTTGTCGTGGAAGCCGTCGCGCGCTCCATGGCGCTCGGCTTGATAGTTTGGGTCGGCCTGGCTCTCAGCCGCTCGCGCAACCCGCATCTTCACAAGATGCTCTGGGCCACGGTGCTGTTGGCATCGTTGGCCATTCCCTTTGTCATGCGCGCGCATGTCACCCCGGTGATTAAAGCGCCGGATTACGTTTTGACGTTACGAGGCGGCGGAGGTGGGCCGACCCCCTGGTGGGACGTGGCTCGCAGTGGCGCTTCGGTGCTTTACGCGTCGATCGCTCTGACTCTTCTCCTTCGCTATGCCTTCAGCCTCTTTCAAATGTGGCGTATTCGCCGGAACGCTCGCCCCTTGCACGAAGTTTGGTCCGCGGGCCTGGACGTACGCGTCGCTCCGAAGATTTCTTCGCCGGCAACCTTCGGAGCAACCATCCTTTTGCCAGCGCAGTTTACGCAATGGAGCGCCCAGAAGCTGCGCGCGGTGATGGCGCATGAGTCATCGCATGTGCTTCACAAGGACTGTTATGTTTTGTGGCTGGCGCGCCTGAATGCCTGTCTGTTCTGGGTGAGCCCGCTGGCGTGGTGGATACAACGGCGCCTGGCGTCCCTGGCGGAAATGACCAGTGACGAAGCCGCCATGACGGCGGTCGGGGACCGGCCTCGCTACGCCGAAATATTGCTCGAGTTCGCCGGGCAGCGCGCGGCGAGCGCGGTCGCAACGGCGATGGCGCGCCCGAATATCTCCCGCCGCATCGACCGCATCCTTTCCGGAATCGCGCCTTCCACAATACCGAGGCTATCGAAGCGGATGCTGGTGCTGGCCGCTCTCCTACCGGCGATCGCCGCAACGGCAGCTCCCGTTGGGTCCACGCCCATCGCAAGCGCAGACGCTCCACCGAGCATCAGGGCCGGAATCGGCCTCGACGAGCTGGAGAAATACTATCCCAAGGAGGCGCTCCGGCGCGGAATCGAGGGCCTGGTACGGATCCAGGTCAGTCTCGATGCGCAGGGCCGTGCTACCGACACCCTCATCCTCTCCGAGGAGCCGTTCGACATGGGCTTTGGCGCCGCGGCCTCGACGCTGGCTCACCTGTTTGAATACAACAACCCGGGCGGGCGGCCGGCACAACTCACGTTCAACGTGAAGTTTGCCCTGTCCTCCTCGCCAGGGGCGAGCGGCAAGGGCACGACCACCTTCGATGACCCGCAGACACCGTGAGGCGAATCCGGGCCGGGCACCGGGTCGGCTGATGACGGGCGGGCTAATGATAAGCACGCCACAGGAAAACACCGCCCAACACCAGGAACAGCAGGCTTGCTACATAGTGAATGGCCTCGAGCGGCAGCCGCTCGGAGAAGGCTTTGCCGAGAAATACCACCGGCGCGTTGGCCAACAACATGGCGATAGTCGTCCCCGCGACAACCCCCACCAGGTTGGAATATGCCGCTGCAAGGGCGACCGTGGCAATCTGGGTCTTATCGCCGATCTCCGCAATGAAGAAGGCGATCAACGTCGCCAGGAATGCGCTGGCCCGGCGCGCACCGCTCTTACTCTCATCGAGCGTATCCGGCTTCAGTGTCCACAGCGCCATGCCGATCATGCTGAACCCGACGACCGCATCCAGCATGGAGGGTGTCAGAAACCGACCCAACCGCACCCCAACGATACCGGCAACCGCGTGATTGGCGAGCGTCGCGCACAGCACACCCGCAAGAATCGGCCACGGCCGGCGGTAGCGCGCCGCCAGCATCAGCGACAACAGCTGGGTGCGATCACCGATCTCCGCGATAGCCACGGTCGAGAGAGAGACCAGGAAGGCTTCCATCAGGGACTCCAGACCGAGCGGACGGCGAACAACGGCCGTCGCCTCCGTCGCTCGTTACCGGAGTCGCGGCCGTTGGTCTCGCCATGCTAAACGTCGGCCGAAGATCGGCCGCCGCGGCCTCATACGCCATGGGCTCGCGCCCAAGTATGTTGACGTACGACCCGGTCAGCGCCGGGCGGCTACTCCCCAAGGAGCCGCTGTCTTTTACCTCAGGGTAATGAGCTTGGCAACCAGCGCACTCAGATTACTTTGAGTGCGTGCCCCACGATCGAGAAAAGCATCAACATCACGGTGCTCACCCCGGTGACGAGCATCCAGAGCTTCGCCTGCTCGATGGCAGTCTTGAGCGACTCGACCGACGCCCTCATTTCCGTGCGTACGGAACCGAATTCCTTGGCGACGTCAGATCTGAAGTCGGCGATCTCGGTCCGCACGGACCCGAATTCCCTGGCGACATCAGCTCTGAAGGCCCCGAATTCCCTGGCGACGTCAGATCTGAAGTCGGCGATCTCGGTCCGCACGGCACCGAATTCCCTGGCGACGTCAGCTCTGAAGGCCCCGAATTCCTTGGCGACATCAGCTCTGAAGTCGGCGATCTCAGTCCGCACGGACCC
>Ga0335075_10018968_pt1 | contig 10188 bp, 7 predicted proteins | sample Lox_Sample_24_FD_206723 | JGI IMG/M metagenome (GOLD analysis project Ga0335075, IMG submission 206723) | Soil microbial communities from Loxahatchee National Wildlife Refuge, Florida, United States - Lox_Sample_2.4 | ecosystem: Environmental > Terrestrial > Soil > Wetlands | place: USA: Florida... | reverse complement strand
TCGTGCGGGGAGGTGAACTGCTCGAGGGCCAGGGTCCGCGCTCCGCGCGAGGCGAGGTGATACGCGGCAGCGCTGCCCATGGCGCCGAGACCGAGCACGATGGCGTCGAAGGATTTCTGCACCGGCGGTTTTCTCCTGGACTCGATGGGGCTGCTGAGCGATGGCCTATTCTGGTTGGCGAGTTGGCTCGAGACCCGAACCGATAGTGTAGAGGACGCCCTTCTCCAGATCCTATGAAACGGAAAGCTTTCGCATGAGTGCAGGCGCACGGCTCGGTCGCGCGCAGCGCTGGATTCTCAGCGGCCTGGTCGCGTTTGCCTTCACGAGCTATCTGGTGCGGACCAACATCTCAGTGGCGTCAGTGCGCATGATCCCCGCGCTCAACCTGACGAAGGTCGAGATGGGACAGGTGTTCACCGCGTTTCTGATCGGTTATGCGCTTTTTCAGATTGTGGGCGGCGCGCTCGGGGACCGCCTGGGCGCGCGGCTGACCCTGGGAATCTCCGCGCTGGTGTGGTCGCTCACGACGGTGGCCACGGGTTTGTGGCCTTCGGTGGTTGCGGGACGGCCGGCGCTGATCTTCGCGGGGCTGTGGGTGTTTCGACTCGCGCTGGGACTGAGCGAGGCGACGACGTTTCCGGTCGGCAATATTGTGGTGCGCAACTGGATGGCTCCGCAGCGGCGCGGTTTCGGCAACGCCGTGATGTTTCTGGGCACGTCGGCTGCGTCGGCGGCGACGGCTCCGCTGGTTTCGTGGCTGATGATTCGCGTGGGCTGGCAGCGATCGTTCTACGTGACGGCGGTTCCGCCGCTGGCGCTGGCGATTCTATGGCTTCTGCTGGCGCGGGATCATGCCGGCGCGGAGAACGCGGAGCGGGAGACGCCGCGGCCGCGCCTTCGCGAGGCCGCGCACATTTTCCGGCAGCGCAACGCGATTCTGCTGATCGCGAGCTACGTGAGCGAAGGGTATGTGCTCTTCATCTTCGTTTTCTGGCTGTACATCTACCTGGTGGAGCGGAGGGGCTTCTCGCTGCTGAATGCGGGATGGATGGCGGCGATCCCGTGGCTTACGGCCCTGGTGATCACGCCGTTCGGGGGACGGTTGTGCGACAGCATCGGCTGGCGAAAGGGCCGCGCGTTCGGAAGCCGGGTCGTGATTACGATCGGATACACCGCGAGCGGACTTCTGCTGTTTGTGGCCGCGGCTGTGCCGCAGCGCTCAGTGGCCGTCGCCGCCTTGTCGCTGAGCATCGCGGGGCTGATGGCTGCGGAGGCCGGCTTCTGGTCGTATGCTGCGCATCTGGGACGCGAGCACGCCGGATTGCTCTCGGGAGTGATGAACACGGCGGGGATTTTGGGCGGGATTGTGTCGACTTCGCTCGTGCCGGTGATCGTTCGGTCTGCCGGGTGGGTTCCCGCGCTCGCGTCGGGAACGGTGATGGCTCTTGTTTGCAGCGCGATTTGGTTTGTTATGCGAGATCGCCCCTTCGAAAGCGCGTGAAACCGAGTTCGGCCTCGGCTATGGAGCGATGCAGGAAAAATTGGCAGCGTCGTTGGTGTCGCCGGAGCCGGAATAGTGCGCGACCTTCGGCCAGGCACAGAGCGGACGGGTGAAGACGGTCACCGGCGCGGCTTCGCTGCCGGGAGCGTATTTGGTCGCGAAGACGGCGTCGTCGGGCGAGCCCTTTTCCACCCAGTTCTCGAGTGAGTCGAAGAGGCCGTACTTCGGGCCTTTCGCGGTGGCGATGCCGAACTGGCCGAAGGTGCTGGCGCCGGGGCCGCCGAGGCAGTGCTCCATGCCGGGGACCATGTAGAGGCGCGCAAAGGTGTCGGTTTTGTCGGCGCCCATCTGCTTTTCGACGCTCTCGTAGTAGGCGACGGTGTTGCCGGGCGGAATGGCGGGGTCGTTCCAGCCGTGATAGAGGATGAGCTTGCCGCCGCGCGCCGCGAACTGGCTGAGATCGGGATTGGTGGCGTCGAGATCGGCTGCGCCCGCCGCGCGCGATTTCGCGAGCAGATCGTCGGGGCTGGCGTTGAGGACGTTAAAGGTGGAATCGCCGGTGGCGATGTAGCGGAAGTAGTTTTCGACATAGAGCGAGGCCTGCGCCGCGCCTGGCGACTCGCCGGTGATCCAGTCACGCCAGCCGGTTTCGTCGCCCATGGAGAAGCCGGAGAAGACAGGCTGGCCGTGGTTGTCGCGGGCTCCTGCATACAAATCCTTCACGGCATCGATTTGCGGCTGGGTCAGGCAACTGGCGGCATCGCCATTTTTGCAGAGCATCGTCTGCGGATTGAACTGGCACTGCGCGGGATTGCCGATGACGCGATCCTTCACGCCGTCGAGGGTGTCGCATTTGTCGAGCGCGGCTTTCTCGATGAAGGGCAGTTTGCGGTCGGGGAGGTAAGCGTCCGGGTTCACGAGCATCGCGTGCATCAGGATGCCGCCGGAGGCGAGCAGCGTCGACCAGGCATTCGCGGGCGCGCCGGCGAGGATGCCGTCGTAGTCTTCGGGGAAACGCTGCGCCTCCATCAGGGCTTCGCGGCCTCCGTCGGAGCAGGAGTCGAAATACGATTTCGCGGCGGGCTTGCCGTAGAAGGCGGTAATGATCTCTTTGGCGTGCAGCGTGGTTAGGTGGAGGGCGCGCCATCCGAAATCCTTCACCTTTTCGGGATGCTGCCAGGCCCAGGATGCGTCGGTGGCTTCGGCTTCATGGCCAGCGTCGCTGGCGGCGACGGCAAATCCACGCTGGAGATAGCCAGCCATCTGCCGGTAGCCGATGGATCCGGCGAAGCCGCCGTTGCCGACGCCGAGCAGGCGTCCATTCCACGACTGCGCGGGAAGCCAGACTTCGAAGCGGATATTGGAGTCGCTGGTGGGCTGGAGTCGCCCGGCGATGCGGCAGAACGCAGGCAGATCGCGGAGCATGGTGCCGTCGTCAGGAAGGGCGAGCGCGCCGGAAGTGACGGATTCGGCCAGGGTGATCGTGGTGTTGGCCAGCTGAAGGGTGGCAAGACTGCTGCAGTCGGCAGCCAGAGCGACGGCAGGCGAGGCGAGCAGCAAACACGCGCAGGCAATGCGGAGCATGAGGCGACTCCTGGGAGGGGACGCCGACCTTTATAGCAGAGGCGGGAGACTGTTGAACCCAGATCAGTAACGCAGGCCGAGCCGCAGAGGGAATTCCTCTTCGTCGTCATCGGCTTCGATTTGGCTGAGATGATCGGCGATGCGGCCACGGTGCAGGCGGCTCAGGGCGAGGTGAGCGGCGAGGCAGATGGCGGCGACCCATGCCAGGCGGCTCCAGGTGGCTTTGAACTGGGGCTCAAGGGCAACGGTGAACATGACGATGGCAGGGAAAAATCCCACGTAGGGAATGAGCAGCAGGGCAAAATTGGCGGCGGCGTTCGGTTTTGCGCCGGTAAAGGGGATGGATTTCACGTTGAGGAAGAATGCATCGGTGAGGAGAACCGAGAGCGCGACCGCGACGAGAAGCTGACCGGCAATGAAGCGCGGGGTAAGGAGGAAGCGCGGATCGGCCAGGGCGATGCAGAGGACTGCGGCGAGAGTGAGGACGAGGCTGCAGGTGAGCGTCCAGCGGCGCGCTGCGGCGATGTGGGGCAGGGAGGCCTTGCCGGCGGTGGCGCGGAAGATCCAGCGGCCGCGCTGATCGGCGGGGGCGAGGAAGGTGCTGCGCAGGCCGGAGACTGTCCAGAACGCAACGATGGGCACGGCGGCGCGCAAGCCGTCGGGGGAAAAGGCAAGGAAGAGCCGGTGCGACGCGATGCCGATGCGCGCGGCCGAGGCGAAGACGAGGGCGGCGCCGGCTCCGCCGACCATGACGAGGACCATCCGGTAGCGCGGCACACGCAGGAGATTCTGCGAGATGAAATGCCAGACGGCGCGCGTGGCCGGCTGGCGTGCGGCCGTGAGATGCAGGACGCCGTAGAAAGGCGCGGCGACGACATTGTGCGCGGACCTGCGGGCTGCGCCCTCGACGAGACTCCGCGTGCGGCGCAGCCAGGCCAGCGGATAGCTGAGGACGGCGAGGGCGGCGCAGGAGACGGTGGCGGCGAAGCCGAGACGCGCCAGCGCATGGAGGGGCGCGATCTCTGACGAGGCAGCGCCCCCGAGCACGGTCTGATACAGGCCGAGAAACCAGAAGGGAGGGAACCAGCGCGCAGCCGAAGAGGAGGTGAGATCCGGCAGGAATCGAGACACAGCCGGGAAGGAGAAGAGCGCGGCGAGCAAGGCGGCCACGGAGACTCCCTGGATGGCAAGAGCGACCTTGCGAAAGAGACGATCGCCGAGGAGGCCGAGGAGGACCCCTTCGAGAGCGAGGAAGAATGTGGCTCCGGTGACTCCGGCGGATGTGACGGCGAGGGAATGCGCGGCCCAGAAGCGGAACAGGCTCGGTGGGTCGACCGCGGCCGGGAGCACGATGAAGGCGAGCACGTTGGAAGTGCCGACGGCGATGGCGATGAGCATGGCGATCGCGGTCACGCGCGCGCGGAAGGTACGACCGCTGCGCACTGGGAGATGTGACAGCACGCAGAGGTCGAGCAGATCGGGGAAGAAAAGATCCCACTCAAACAGGGTGAGCAGCCCCATCGCGACGAAGGAGTACAGAACGTAGAAGTAGCGATCGGAGACCTGGGCCCAATACGGCCGCACTGCGTGCGGGAGGTGGTACGGGGTATAGAGGTAGAGGGTGACGACGAAGTTGGGCAGGCCGAGGGCGCAGGCGACCTGCAGGAGCCGCGTGCGGGAATCGCCCTCGGACGACGCCATCTCATGTGCGAAGAAGCGCTCGAAAAAGTGACGCACGAGGATGCGAAACTGGGTGCTTTGCGGCGGGTCGGCGGCTTGGCGGACGGAGAGAACGCTGAGCGATTCGACGATCGGCTTGGCGGCGCGATGGTGCCTCATGCGGATCTCATGATCTGGACCATTTCGCGCGCGGCCGAGTGCGTGTCCTGCTGGCGCACGAGCTGGGCGAAGACTTTTTCGAGCGAGGGCAATTGCATCAGGTTGGTGAGCTGTGTGGGCGGGGCGTCGGCGACGATGCTGCCTTCGGCGATGACGATGACGCGATCGCAGAGCTGCTCGACGATCTCAAGAACGTGAGAAATATAGAGGACGGATTTGCCGGCCGTGGCCAGCTCGCGGAGCAGATCGCGAAAGAGGCGCGCGGAGAGGACATCGAGTCCGGAGAGCGGTTCATCGAAGACCAGCATGCGCGGATCGTGCAGCAGGGCGGCGGCCATGAGAACGCGCTGGCGCATGCCTTTCGAGTAGACCGACATTGGCGAGAAGCGCCAGGACTCGAGGCCGAGCAAATGGAGCAGAGCTTCGGCTTTCTGGCGGATGAGCCGTTCGCTCATGCCGCGCAGGCGGCCGACGAGCTGGAGGTACTCCATGGCCGACATCCAGGTGTACAAGTGAGCTTCTTCGGGAATGTAGCCGAGGATGGCGCGCCAGGCGACGAGATCGTCGTAGATATCGCGGCGCTCGAAGAGTACGCGTCCGTCGTTGGGGCGCAGCAGGCCAGTGATAATCTTCACGGTCGTGGATTTGCCCGCGCCGTTGGGGCCGAGGAATCCGACGATTTCGCCGGGGCGGACGGCGAACGAGAGGTCGCGGATCGCGGGAATGCCGCGATAGCTGCGGGAAAGGCGCTGAATCTCGAGCACGGAAAATATTGCTCCTGACCCTATGTAGCATACTGCTGTATTGCGGGTCAATCGTATACTACATACGGGGTGCGAGCCGTGCCGCCGGAGACGAAGCTTTCCCACACCGCCGCGATGATCCTGCAGGCGATCCACGCCGGGCACATCTATGGCTTCGACATCATGGCCACTACGGGTCTTCCCAGCGGAACCGTCTATCCGGCGATGCGACGCCTGGAGCGCGACGGCTGGATTGCCTCGAAATGGGAGCAGCAATCGATTGCGGATGAGGAGCAGCGCCCGCCGCGCAAATACTATCGGGTGACGCCGGCCGGACGCGCGACGCTGAAAGCGGCGTATAAGCGCTATCCGCTGCTCGAACGCATGCTGCCCGCAAGCGATATGGAGCGCGTATGAAGCGCCGCCTGCTCGATCGATCTTCTGAACTGGTGGTGAAGCTGGCCGGCGCGATGGTCCCGCGTGCGCAGCGCGAGGAGTGGACCGCGGAGTGGGTCGGGGAACTGTGGCAGGTACAGCAATCGGAGCAGGGCGACACGCCGGTGGATGCGCTGGAATTCTCGCTCGGCGCGATGCGCGATGCATTCCTGATCGGCTGGGGACAGCGCAGGGAGGCTCTGCAGCGAATCTTCGTCAAGGGTTCGGCGGCGAACTGCATCGCGCTTCTGGTCGCGATGGCGGCGGCGGGAATTGCGGTATGCGTGGCGCTGCCGGGTTCCCGGCCGATGCTCGAACCCATGCCGTATCGCGACGCGGACAATCTGGTTCTGATCTCACGCTTTGCTGCGATCGGCAAGCCAACGCCGAGCATTCGGCTCGCGGAGTATCGGGAATGGACCGGCGATACTGCCGGTCTCTACCAGTCGCTGGCGTTCTATGCGCCGGAGGCCGCGACGCTGCGGATCCACCATCGGCCGGCAGCGTCTCTGACCGTCGCGGTGGCGAGCGCGAACCTGCTGGATGTGCTGAACCTGAAGCGAGCGGCGGGTGTGGAGAATGCGAAGGGCGCGCGTCTGTTGCTGACGTACGCTGCGTGGAGGCGCTGGTACCGCAGCGATCGCGGCTTGCGGGGAGGGATGGTGGATGTGCGCGGCCAGCAGGCGACGCTGGCGGGTGTTCTTCCCGACGGAGACTGGCGGCTGCCCGACAACGTGGATGCGATCCTGCTCGAGGACGCCCAGGACAGCGAGCAACTGCCGGCGACGTTAAGGGGATTTGTGGTGGCGCGCATCCTGCCGGCTGCATTTCCGGCGCCGCGCAACGGGTTGCGCTCCATGGTGGAAGCGCCCTACGGCGAGGAGTTGCATTACGCCTGCCAGTCGCTGACGGCGATCCAGGAGGGATCGGCGGAAGCGTTGGGCTGCTGTCTGCTTCTGGCATTGTTCTCGTTGCCGGTGATCGCGGCGTTGTCGGTGGGCGACTATCCCATTGCGATGGAGGCGCATCGAGCGGGACTCGTGGCGCGGCGTTATGGATTCCTGGCAGCCAAGTTTGTGCTGATCGCGGTGATCGTGGCGGTGTGGTCATCCACGCTGGCATTTGGAATGGGATCGCGCGATATCGGTGCAGCGATGAGCGCGCAGATGGCGGTGGCCTTCGTCCCGCTGCTGTTCGGCTTCCGCTGGGCCATGCGCGATCAGCGCGACCGCTGCCCGGTGTGCCTGCGCAAACTGTCGCATCCGGCGCGCGTGGGGCAGGTTTCGTGGAGCTTCCTGGGATGGTATGGCACGGAGATGATCTGCGCGCGCGGCCATGGACTGCTGCACATCGCCGAATTGCCGACGAGTTGGTTTGGCGCGCAGCGCTGGCTGGGGCTCGATCCGTCTTGGGTGGGCCTGTTTGAGGACCGTGCGATAACGGGGAGTCACTCCGGTTAGGCGCGCCGACTCCGAACCTTGCAATTCCTCGCCCGCGGTCTGCGAGCGGCGGTCACTCGCAGCGTATGGCCGCCACGGGGTCGAGACGTGCGGCGCGGCGCGCGGGTAGCCAGCAGGCGACGAGCCCCGCGACTGCCAGGGTTGAAGCGACAGCCAAAAACACAACCGGGTCCGTCGGCGAGACGCCGATGGGCAAGCTGGCCATGAGGCGCGCGGCAGGAATGGCCGCGGCGAGCCCGAGCGCGAGTCCGCCGCCGATCTGCCAAAAACCGCGGCGCATGACGAGCATCATGATGCTGCTCATGCTGGCGCCGAGAGCGATGCGGACGCCAATCTCCTGCGTGCGGCGGCCTGTGGCCTGAGCGAGCACGGCGTAGATGCCGACAGCGGCCATGACGAGCGCGATCAGCGCAAATCCCGCGAAAATCTTGCTGAAGAGGTGCAGATACCAGAGCTGGTGATCGACCGCTGCGTTGAGGATGTAGGTATCGCGGAGGGGCAGATCGGCATCGATGCTCTGCACTGCGGAGCGCACGGCAGGGAACTGGTTCGATGTGGAATGGACGACGAGGGTCATGCCGCTCCAGCCTTCCTGGCGCCAGGGCAGAAAGAGCAGGGGACGCGGGTAGTTGTTGTTCAGATCCTGGACGACGTTGGCGCAAAGGCCGACGACGGTGACCCATTCGCCGGGCTGGTTCTTGTCGTCGTAATAGCGGAAGCGCTTACCGATGGCGGATTGGCCGGGCCAGAGATGCTGCGCTGCGTCGAGGGTGAGGATGGCAGCGGCGTGATGCGTGGTTCCATCGGTCTCGTTAAAGTCGCGGCCGAGCAGCAGGGGCACGCCGACGGTGGCAAGGTATCCGGGCGAGGAGACAACGAAGGAGATGGCCGGGCGATGCGCTTCGTCGGTGAGGTGGTGCTCGAGTTCGATGTTGCTGTCGGCGCTTCCGAGGCCTGGAGGATTGGAGACGACCGCGGCGTGAGAAACACCAGGTATAACGTCGATGCGAGGAAGCACCTGATCGAAAAAGCGCTGGATGGAGGCGGAATCCTTGTAGCGATCACTGGGAAAATCGAGACGCGCCACCATGAGCTGATCGGCAGGAACGGATTTGTTGGAGTTGAAGCTGCGGATCAGGCTGTGGACGAAAACGCCGGCGCCGGTGAGCAGCACGAGCGTGAGCGCGAACTGGAAGACAACGAGGATCGCCGTAAAGAATCCGCCGCGCTGACGGCCGACGCTGCGGCCGCCTTCCTGCAGCATGGCATTCAGGTTGGGGCGCGAAGAACGCAGTGCGGGCGCAAGGCCGAAGACAAGGCCGCTGAGGATACAGAGCACGGCGAAATAGCCGAAGACGGAGTAGTCGATGGTGAACTGCACCCAGTAGGGACGGCCGACGTTTTGCGTGGCCAGATCGAACCAGCGATCGCCAAAGAAGGCGAGGCCCAGGCCGGCGACTCCGCCGAGTACGCTCAGCAGCACGCATTCGACGAGCAGCTGGCGAATGACACGCCAGCGTGAGGCGCCGAGCGCGGCGCGGATGCTCATCTCGCGCTGGCGGCCCAGAGCGCGGCTCAGCATCATGTTGGCGACGTTGGCACAGGCGATGAGCAGCACAAAGCCGACCGAGGCCAGCATGAGGAGGAAGACCATCCTGATATTGCCGCCGTTGTAGCGCTCGTGGAACGACAGGAGACGAATGCCGGTGTCCTTGTCGGCGTCAGGGTACTGCATTGCCTGGCGGCGAGCGATCGCGTCGAGCTCCGTTTGCGCTGTGGTCCTGGCGATCCCGGGCCTGAGGAGTCCGAAAGCCTGCAGTTCGCGATTGTCGCGCTTGAGATCGTCGGCTGCAGGGACGAAGGGCATCCACATATCGACGACAGTGGGGAAAGCAAAGCCCCTGGGCATAACGCCGATGACGGTCGCGGGTTTTTCGTTGATGCGCACCTGCCGGCCGATGACGGAGGGATCGCTGTTGTAGCGCTCTTTCCAGATGGTGTATCCGATGATGAGCACGGGTGCCGCGCCGGGCTGCGCATCGGAAGCCTGAAAGTCGCGGCCAAGAATGGGGTGGATGTGGAGCATGGAGAAGACGCCGGTGGTGGTGCGCTCCATGTGGTAGGCCTGCGGCGGGGTGCCGGCTTCGCCAAGGACGCCTTCGAGATCGGACGCGCCTTCGAGCGCATCGAGCGAGTGCGCCTGCGCGCGCACGTCGAGAAGATCGGGGTACGAGAAACGTGTGTTGCCATCGCCACGCGCGTTCATGGTGGTGACAGCGACGAGGCGGGCTCCGCCGGGGACAGGCACAGGCTTGAGCAGCGCCGCGTTCACAATGGTAAAGACCATGGTGTTGAGGCCGATGCCGAGCGCGAGCGTGATGACGACGGCAGCCGAGAACCATCCATGGGCGCGGATCATGCGAAGGGCGAAGCGCAGGTCGTGGGCCATGGAGGCCGGTACGCAGTGGCGCGGAGGGTGGTTCCCGGGAATTGCGAATGGCGCGCTTATGTCCATTTGCGAACGCCTTAGGCTGTATCCACATATAGCTTGAGCCTGAGCCAGGAACATGCGAGAGCGGTGAAGGATCGGAAGGCCTCGATCGTTTTGCAGTAGCGCGTGGCAAAG
>Ga0335075_10018967_pt1 | contig 10188 bp, 7 predicted proteins | sample Lox_Sample_24_FD_206723 | JGI IMG/M metagenome (GOLD analysis project Ga0335075, IMG submission 206723) | Soil microbial communities from Loxahatchee National Wildlife Refuge, Florida, United States - Lox_Sample_2.4 | ecosystem: Environmental > Terrestrial > Soil > Wetlands | place: USA: Florida... | reverse complement strand
GCAATGACCGATCATGTTGATGGGCCAAGGCAGATCGGTGACCCGTCTGCCGATCTGACCGACCTCTTCGCATTCACCAGTCCGGAACATCCCGATCGGACGGTGGTGGCCCTGTGCGTGTTCCCCTCGGCAGGAAGCAGTGCGATGTTTTCGAATGCGATCGACCACGCGATCGCGGTCCGGCGGCTGAGCATCGTCGGCCATGGAATTGCCGCACGATTCAAGGCTGATGACCAGGAAATTCGGTTCACCTGCCGGTTCGGGGCGCTCGAGCCTGCGGCTGCCGGTAGTAAACCGATTCAGAAAGGCACATGCGCCCTGCCGGGCGGACAGACCCTGCCAGTGCTGGTTCATGACGAGAGCGGAGCGTCCACCGCCGACGGCACATTTCGAGTGTTCGCCGGCCTGCGATCCGACCCTTTCTGTTTGGCTTGGTTCGGCAAGACTATGACACCAGGGCCAAACCTGTTGCAGCACGACAACGTGCTCTGCATCGTCGTCGAATTCGACACCAAGCGGGTGCTTGATCTGAGTAAAGGCACACTGTTCGGCGTGATCGCAGAGACCGTTCCGTTCGGTAGCGTGAACCCGATCACCAAGCTGCTTCCGCGCATAGACTGGGTAGGCAGACCTGAGCAGACCAACATGCGTCTGTACAACGCGGGGATGGACAGGGGTGATGATCTGCGCGACCTATGGAACCAGCAGACCCCATTCGCGATAGACGATGCGCTGCGCCCTGCCTTCCTGCAGCAACTGAAGGCAAGCCTGCACAATTACGATATGCGCGACGGCAGAGAGGATTGGCCGCCGGTTGCGCTTGCCGCTGTCTCGGAGGTGTTTCTCGACGACTTCCTGGTGTTCGACGTCGCCAAGCCGATCACCGACGCGAGTTACCTGGAGATCGAACGGAGCATGCTCGACGGCCACGCCTATTCGACCGGTGGCGGCCGCACCGTGAACGTGAACGTCATGGATGTGATGTTCACCTGGGCGGTGAACCGCGGCCGCGAGCAACTCAGAGGTGGCGTGACCGAGGCGACGAAGCCGGGAACCAATCGGTTTCCGTATTTCGCAACACCGAACACGGAACTGCAGGTCGTCAGTGAAACCGTCGCCCTGCTGGCGCCCCCTCGTGACGTGTGGGCTCTGATCGGGCCGTTCGGCGGAATGTGGCATCCGCTGGTTGCGGATATCCGATTGACGGGCGTGGGGATCGGACAACTGCGCACCATCCAGACAATCGACGGCAAGCGGATCATCGAACGCCTGGAACAGATGGATGATGGCCAGCGGCTCTATCGGTATTCGAATGTCAGCGGCATTCCCGCATCGAACTACCTGGGCACGCTTTCGGTGCGGCAGACCGGTACGGGGAGTTCCGTCGAGTGGCGTGTGCAGTTTCTGGCCGATGATCAGCCGGATTTCATCGTGAGGCTGACTATATCGGCATTGCTTAAAACAGGGCTCGAAAGTCTGAAGCCGCGTTTCGGCGCAGCGAAATGAGCGCGGTGACGGCGTTCGCCACGGCATATCCGTCGGCGACCGACGGCAAGATCGCCGTGATCAACCTGCAGAGTGCGCGACAGCGGTCCTGGAGCCGCTTCGCGGGTGATCCGCATCGGGTTGGGGTCGCCGAACTGATCGTCGAGCAGGAGTCTCAGGCCGTGCAGTTCCTGAGCGACTTCAGCGCACTCGACCGGCTGGACATGTTGGCAACACAGATTGCCCAGGCGGGGTTGCCGCCAGCGCGCCGGATGCTGATCCAGGCGCAGGTCGCCGCGATCGGACATCGCTTCGACGAAGCCCGACGGTATCTCGCAGTGGCCGAAGATGCCGGAGCGGATACGGAGTTGATTGATCGTCTTGCATCGAGTATCGACCAGGCTTGCGGGGTCAGCCTATACGCGCTGCTGGATAAGCGGCGTCGGATCGCAACCGAGGCGGATAGCCTGGAAGAGCTGCTGCCGCTCGGTGCGCTGTTGGTGGACCTGAGCGAATTTGACGAAGCCGACGAGGTTTTTCGGCGCGCGCTGCGGGCCTATTCGGATGTTTCGCCGTTCGCGGTGGCACAAGTATGCTTTCAGCTCGGTATTCTGTGGGGAGAGACTGTTTCCGATCCCCAAACGGACGTCGCCGCGCAATGGTACCGCAGAGCGGTTGGCTATATTCCCGCCTACACAAAGGCGCGGGTGCATCTGGCGGAGATCCATAATTCTTGTGGCCGGCTGGATGAGGCTGGGGCGCTATTGACGCCGATCGCCGGGAGTTCTGACCCAGAGGTGCAGTGGCGGCTGGCCGATATTCTGTTTGAGAAGGGCGATGTCGCCGAAGCCCAGGCCTATTTGCAGGCAGCGTGTCTCAGGTTCGAGCATCTTTTGCAACGATATCCACTAGCTTTTGCGGATCATGGTGCCGAGTTTTTTGCGGGCAGCGGAAATAATCCTGGTCGGGCTGTCGAGTTGGCGCGCCTCAACGTCGCCAACCGTCCGACGCTACGGGCATTCGAGTTTGCGCACGCGATTGCCGTATCCACAGGCAACACTGCCGCGGCATCAGAGTTGCTGGTGGAGGCAGGTCAGCGTTGGGGCGGCACGAACGCGTTCCGGATTTCATCGCTGGCACGATGTGCAGCGGAAAATTTCGAAGGAACAACGGCACGATGATAAATCGACGAACTTTCATCGGGGGCGCTGCGCTGGTTTCCGTCGCGCCTTTGGCTGAACCCCGAGCCCAGCCTGTCTCTCTCCGCGCTGATAAGACACGCCCGATCGTCTTCGTGATCGAAGGGTGGAGCAGGCCGCCCGCTGACGGCAACGCCGACCATGTGTCCATTCGGATCAATGCGGGATGGCGAACTTCGTGGCGATAAGTTGCCAAGGCGCTGTTGCAGCCACGGTTGGGAGGCGAGATGTCAAAGACAATCACGGCTGCTGAGCCTAGGCGGGTGCGCGTGGGGAAGCCGTATACGCAGCAATGGGCAGCCATCTGCATGGCGTTTGCCATCGTCAGCTTGGCTGGTGGCTCGGTAGCGCTGGCACAATCAGCAACGCAAGCGAGCGGACCCCAGATCCGCGTCAACACGGAAGCACCGCCAGCTCGAGCATCAGACGACGCCGGCGCGCTTGCCGAAAAGCTGCAGAACCCGATCGCCGATCTGATAAGCGTTCCGTTTCAGAACAATTCCAACTTCAATGTCGGGCCTCACAATGGTGTCCAGGACATGCTCAACATTCAGCCCGTGATTCCAATTCATGTGAACGACAATTGGAAAGTAATCACGCGGACGATCGTGCCGCTGACCTGGAGCCCATCCTACCAGCCTGCAGCGAGTGTGCCGCCGTTCGGTGTTGGCGCGACCTCGTTCTCAGCGTTCCTTTCGCCCACGGAGGCCATCGATGGCTGGACCTGGGGTGCAGGCCCCATCATTGGATTACCGACAATCACCAGCAAGTATCTCGGTTCCAACGTTTGGGGTGCCGGTCCAGCGGTCGTCGCGGTGCGAACGGCCCATCCATGGGTCTATGGGCTTCTGGTCAACAACGTGTTCTCGCTTGGAGGCACCTCCGGTCGTGGCGGTACCAGCTACAGCGTGATGACAATCAATCCATTTATCAATTACAATTTCGGCGGTGGCTGGTTTGTCGGCACAGTGCCGATCATGACCGCGAGCTGGAACACCGGCGGTGGGAAGTGGACCGTTCCCGTCGGAATGCAGGGTGGCCGGCTGATCAAGATCGCCGGCAAATTGCCGGTCAATCTTGCGATCGGAGCCTACTACAACGCGTTGCGGCCGTCTGGTGCCGGAACTTGGCAGTTGCGCACCCAAGTTGCGTTTATTTTCTGATAAATGAAATTGAGCTCTGACGCTCTCCAAGTCGACGGCCAGCCCCCGGCCGGCCCGGCATGGATCGATCTTGTCTCGGTGCCATGCGCATCGGCGGAGGACGATGATGCAGACGCATCCGATCGCCCGACCGTCACGGTCAACCGCTATTTCGCCGAGTACCCGGAGATGGTGGTGGGCGAGCATGCGTTGCGCCGTGGCATCTATGACCCCGGACTGACCTATACCTGCCGGGCATCGGCAAACGAGCCGGACCTCGAAACCCGTCTGGCTGCAGCGCTCGATCGCCTGCCCGCCGCCATTGTCACCGCATCGCCCGAGCTTGCCGATGACAGCGATGACGACGCGGCATCTGTGCAAGCCGGCACCGCCGCCGACGGCGCTACGATCAAGGAAGGCTCCTATCTGATCGGCGACACCAGCCGGCTGATGCAGATCGTGAACGGCACAGCACAGCCAATCGCCATCCGGAACGGCAAGGGCGGCGATGGCATCACGGCCCGTGCCGCCAGGATCATCCGCGGCCTGCTGCCGATCCGCGATGCCGTGCGCGACGTGCTGCGCGCGCAGGTGGCCGACCAGCCCTGGCGCGAGGCGCAGGTCCGGCTGCGCATCGCCCACAGCGGTTTCGTGCGCAGCTTTGGCCCAATCAACCGCACCCAAATCTCCACCCTGACCGAACCGGAGACGGGTGACGAACGCGAGACGCGCCGCCGGACCAACCTCGCCCCCTTCGCCGACGACCCCGATTGCTGGCGAGACCGTCCAGAACCTGGGGGTGGTTACGCCGCTCGCCGAAACGGGTTTTGGCCCGAACCTTCAGCTGCGGCATGCTCGGGGTGAGGGGATCCCGCGTGCTATTCGATCGGCGGCCTAGGATCGACCGGTAGCACTGGACCGGGAGGACGGGATGAGGTGGCGGGTCATGGTCGAACTGGCCGGGGTTGAGGGACCCGCGCAGGTGTACGAGATCAGCGCCGGCGGGTCTGCGGCGGCCGAATACGCGGCGGAAACCTTGGGGCTGTCGGTAGCGGAAGGGAAAATGACCCTGGGCGGGCTGCACCGTCATCTGGTCCAGGCGCAAGCAGAGGAGCATTGCCGGAGCCGACGTCGCTGTGATCATTGTGGCACACAACGTCCGCTCAAGGATTTCCGGCGCCGGCGACTGAGATCCTTGTTTGGTGTCGTGGAGGTTCGTGCCCCGCGCTTCCGTCCTTGCCGATGCGGCGTGGCCTCGCGACGGACCATCACCCCGGTCGCGGAAATCCTGCCCGACCGTTGTACGCCGGAGTATGAACGCACCCTCGCCAAGATGGGCAGCTTGCTGCCATACGGCCGCGCCCGCGCGCTGCTCGATGAGTTCTTCCCGCTTGGCGACGCTCCTGAGGTGGAGACGATCCGCCAGCGGACACTCCAAGTTGGCGCCAGGCTCGAGAAAGAGGCGGTGAGGCCGCCTACCCCCGCTGCGCCGAACGAAGCGCGGTCGATTGCGCTTGCCATTGATGGCGGCCATGTGAAAGCGGTGCACGACTACCAGGGGCGGTCCTTCGAGGTATTCGTCGCTCAGATCAGCAACGACGATGGCAAGCAGGTGGTCTTCAGCAGCATGCCGGCCGAGGCTGATCGCCAGGCACAGCAGTTGCGCGGCATACTGCATGGGCTTGGGGCGACATCGCGCACGCCGGTCACTGTCCTGAGCGACGGCGCCGACGGCCCGCGGTCTCTGGGAGAGGCGGGGAGCGAAGGCCCGACCCATCACGTGCTGGATTAGTTTCATCTCTCGAGGCGCATTCAGCACGTCGCCCAGACCGTCAAGGGCTGGCCGGACGCCACCGCCGAAGATCGTCAGGAGGGCGCCCGCCTCGCAGATATTGTCGACCAGCACATTCGTTGGCGCCTGTGGCACGGCCAGGTTCGGCGAGCCCTCGATCTGATCGGCGACACCCTGGCACCGATCGACGCTATCGCGAGAGGGTCATCACCCGCCGCGGCGCCGGCGGCCAAGCTGGCCGGTGTGCTGCGTAATCTTGAGACCTACGTTTCCGGGCAATCCGACCTGATCATCGACTACGCGAAGGCAAGGCACAGCAATGAGCCAATCGCGACGGCGACGACGGAGAGTACCGTGCAGTGGTTGCTGCACCGCCGGATGGGCGCCAATCAGCAGATGCGCCGGTCGCCAAGAGGCGCGCATTTGATGCTCAAGGTCCGCACTTCGGTGGTGAACGAGACCTTCAACAACGATCATGCCCGGGCAGAGCGGTGGACCCGTCGTCCGTTTCGGCGAGCTGCGTAACCACCCCCAGGTTCTGGACGGTCTCCCCTCGGCGTCTGGAATCTCTGCACGCTTCGGATAGACGATGCGGTCGATCTCGCGGGGTGGCAGCGTCCGCTGCACGAACGCGCGATCCGCTGCCATCTGTCCGCTGGAACTTAGCCTCAACGAGTGGTAGCATCATTCGATGCTGCGTGCTCACCGCGGATGGAGTGTGATGTGATCTGCCAGTCCTGCGACAGTGAACTTTCCTCCGAATCGAGATTCTGCTCGTCGTGTGGTGCGCCGGTCTTGGTAATCTGTACCAAGTGTCAGCACCCGAATCATCCAAACGCGCGCTTTTGCGCCGTATGTGGTACCAGGTTGCAAGGTTGGCTTGCAACCGCAGTACAGCATATTCCATTGAAGCGCAGTGAGCGTCGCTTAGTAACTGTGATGTTTTGTGATCTTGTCGATTCGACGCCTTTGTCGGTGCGTCTCGACCCGGAAGATTTGCGGCATGTTATCAGGGCTTACCAGGTCACGGTGGCAGGCGTCATCGAGCGCTTCCGCGGTTTCGTCGCGCGTTACGTTGGCGATGGCGTGCTGTCATATTTCGGCTGGCCAGAGGCGGACGAGACCGACGCCGAGCGGGCCATTCGCGCCGCCTTATCAGTGATAAGCGAAGTCGCGCAGATCGTCAGCAAATCGGAGCGTTGTCACGTCCGCATTGGGATCGCGACCGGAGTCGTCGTCATTGGGGAACCCGTGGTAACAGATGCTGCACAGCAGCAGGTCGCGTTCGGGGCGACCCCCAACCGTGCCGCACGACTGCAACACCTGGCCGGGCCCGGGACTGTGCTAGTCGATGAGGCTACGCGGCATCAGGTCGGCGGCTTGTTCGATTGCGTTGACCTCGGCGAGATTGTGCTGAAAGGACTCCCGGAATCGACCAAGGCTTGGCAGGTGCGGGGAGAGACCGTGATCGAAAGCCGCTTCAAGGCTTTGCGGGGGCGGCGCAGCCTGCCGTTGATCGGACGCAACGACGAACACGATTTCCTTTTGGGGCAATGGAGACGGGCGCAGACGGCGGCAGGGAGTGCCGTGCTGATCAGCGGCGGGGCAGGGATTGGCAAATCCCGCCTCATCGCTGCGGTTGTAGAATCTCTTGGAGAGGAAACGCACAGAACGTTGTGGTACTCTTTCTCGCCTCATACCCGCGAGAGCGCTCTGCACCCCATTATCACCGAACTGGTGCAGGAGGCAGAATTTGTACCGGGAGAGCCCGGTGCAACGAAATTTCTCAAGCTACAAGCTTTGTTGGCCCGAAATGGAACCACAGCCGATGACATTGCGCTCTTTGCTGAGATGCTGTTGGTGCCTCTGCCTGAGCATGTCACTAAGCCCAGCCTGAGCCCGCGGCGAAAACGAGAAATGACGTTCGACGCCATCATTCATCGATTGCAGAAGCTCGCGCTGACTAACCCCATACTGGTGCTGTTTGAAGATGCCCACTGGGCGGATCCCAGCTCACTCGATCTGCTCAGCACAATTATCCATAGGCTGGACGGTCTTCGGGCGTTGGTTGTCATCTCATTTCGGCCCGAATACCAGCCACCCTGGATCAACGAAGCGGGCGTCAGCCTGCTTTCTTTGAACCGTTTGAACCGCCATGATGCGATTGCTCTGATTGATGAATTGCCGCATGGACGGTTGCTGCCACCGGACTGCCGGGAACGGATCATCAGCCACGCGGACGGCGTGCCGTTATTTATCGAGGAGTTGGCCGAAACAGCAGTCGAGGCCACATTGAAAGGCACCAACCCGACTCTGGCGCAAACTGCGGTTCCGACGACCTTACAGGCTTCGTTGGTTGCGCGCCTAGACCGACTACCGTCCGCGAAATGGGTGTCTCAGGTCGGAGCGGTGATCGGTCGCGATTTCGCGCAGCCCCTGGTGCTGCAACTCTCGGGCCTGTCGGATGAAGACCTAGAACAAGGGCTGCAAGAGCTCACGGCCTCGGGCCTGGCGTTTCGCAGGGAAAGCGCGTCGATTGCGGTCTATACCTTTAAGCATGCGCTAGTACGAGATGCTGCGTACAGCCTTCTCCTGCGCGAGGTAAGGCAGGACCTGCACGCGCGCCTCGTCTCGATTTACAAGGAGCAATACCCGGATATCTTAGAACGACAGATAGAGTTGCTTGCGTACCATTGCGCAAATGCCGGCCTAGAAGACGAAGCCATAACATATTGGATCCTTGCCGCGCAACGATCGATTGCAGGTTCGGCGCTCGCGGAAGCTATTGCGCAGTTGCGGGAGGCGCTGGCATTGTTGCAGAAGGCTCCGCAAGCCCCAGCACGTTGGCAACAGGAAGTGCAGATTCAAAGCATGCTTGGGGGCGCACTTTTTGCTTCGCAAGGCCATAAGGGGCAGGAAGCCCAGCGAGCTCTCATCCAAGCCGAGATCGTTGGCGAGAAGGTTGGAGATGTTCCACAACTCGTACGTATTCTTGCGGGACAGGTTACTTACCATATTGGGGAAGCTGACTACGTCTCTGCGCGCCAGATTGCCGACCGAATTCAGGTGCTTGCTCACGGCATAAACGACAGTGAAGTCGATCTGATTGCTAATCGATGCTATGCGGTCGTATCGCACTGGACGGGAGACTTCCGTGGTGCATTGCATAATTGCAAAGCAACCATCCGCCTCTATGAACCACAGCGGCATCATGGTCTTGCAACGGTTGTCGGCTTTGATGTCCTCACCCAGGCCGTTATCTTTGGGTCTACCGATCTGCTCCTTCTCGGCTATCCAGATGAGGCGCGTCGGTGGCTCGAAGATGGTCTCTCGGGCGTGCGAACTCGAGGCCACCACCACAGCCTCGCATTCGCGCTGGTATATGGCGCCATGGTGCACATCTTCTGCCGAAACGCGCAAGCAGCAATGGAGTTGCTTGAAGAGGCAGTCAGCCTTGCAACCGAGCAAAGGTTTCCGCATTGGCTTGCCCTTGCCAATATCGTTCGTGGACCGTTGCTTGGGGAACGCGGAAATCCGGTCGAAGCCCTGGCGAGCGCGCTGCAGGGGTTCGATACATATTCTGACACTGGAGCGACTTACGCGGATCGCCGGTTGATTCTGAACAAGCCGTTCTATTTTGGCCAGATAGCATGCACCTATGCCGTGAGCGGATTGCCTGATCGGGCCATCGCCTATCTCGACGAAGCAATCGATGCTGCGGATCGCACGGGTGAACGCTGGTTCGAGCCAGAGCTGCATCGCATGAAAGGGGAGTTGTACGCCTCGCGCGGTGAAAAGTCGGAAGCGGGCGGTAGTTTTGTCCGGGCGATCGACCTTGCGAGGAACCAAGGATCCCGATTGTGGGAAATTCGTGCTCTAATGGCTCTGGCCCGCATCAACGCTGCCGTTGCAATCGAACCTCTTGCTATCGCCATTTCTGACATCTCCGGAGGTCTGGATTTACCGGATGTTGCCGAGGCACGATCACTGCTTCGGTATCATCAAACATAGGAATCACCTGGTTGACGCCCACGCACCCGACGAGCTCGCAGACCTTCAACTTCGCTTTTGCGATATTGGTGCTCACGCGAGGGCATTGTCAACTTAAGCAGTCGTAGTCGATCTTGAACTGGAGAGGAGGATCGTCGATGTGATTACGCCGCCATTTTGGCACACGTCTCCTGCTGCCAAACCCTGAATGCCATGGCTCGTGATGTGCGGTAGCGGTCGGCATCCATTCGATGGCGTTGTGGATGGAAATGTCCGTAGATGAACGCATGCGCAGACAGGAAGCGCTGGGCCTGCGGAGACGATTTGAAACATTGCATCTGCCGCTCTCGACGCCGGGTCGGCCGATGTAAGTTCTCCGCTCGGTTGACCCGTCCTACCGCCATCGGTTTCCCGCTGAGATCATCAGCCATGCCGTCTGGCTGTACCATGTGTTCAGTCTCAGCCTGCGAGACCGTCCCAAACATGGGGGGAGAACAAAACCAGTAGACCGCCACGACCGTCCGGCCGTCGACCATCGCCCCGCCCGGCGCCCTGGCCACGCTGGCGGGCCCGCACCGGC
>Ga0335075_10018966_pt1 | contig 10188 bp, 8 predicted proteins | sample Lox_Sample_24_FD_206723 | JGI IMG/M metagenome (GOLD analysis project Ga0335075, IMG submission 206723) | Soil microbial communities from Loxahatchee National Wildlife Refuge, Florida, United States - Lox_Sample_2.4 | ecosystem: Environmental > Terrestrial > Soil > Wetlands | place: USA: Florida... | reverse complement strand
CACGCGTCGTTGAACTTGCCGAGGCCCATCGCGACGATTTCGGCCTTGCCGGAGATGCCTAGCAGGCGCTCGGCCTCGACCTCGGCGGGCAGGCCATGGCAGTCCCACCCGAACCTGCGCTCCACCCGCCGGCCTTGCATGGTACGGAAGCGCGGCACCACGTCCTTGACGTAGCCGGTGATCAGGTGCCCGTAATGCGGCAGGCCATTCGCGAACGGCGGGCCGTCGTAGAACACGAACTCGGAATCGGCCGGCCGCTGCCGCACCGACTTACCGAAGGTGCCGGCCGCCGCCCAGTACGCCAGCACGCCTTCCTCGAGTTCGGGAAACGCAGGCTGGGCGGGCACTCCGCTCGCGGCCTGCCCGGCTGCCTTGGCGGTCTCGGCTCGGGGATAAACGGTACCGGGGTAAACGCTCATCTGGTGGTATCCTCGCGGCGCTGTAACACTGGCAGCGCGAGGACGACGCGCCCGCTCCCGCGCGGGCGTACCGCGGTACCACCTCGCTTGCCGCAGGCGTGGCCCGCGACCGCTCGTCTGGCCGGCTGTGACGGGCCGGACCCGCCCGGTTCTAATCAGGCCCGCCCCGCAGCCGCCGTGGCGGCCTGGGCAGGCCCTTTCTTCCGGAAGCTCCCCGGTGATAGCCGGATCATCGCCTTGTGACAGCAAGTTTAGCCGGTCGTGCCAACTGACGCTCTCGAGTATCGCGCCCGGGCGATCAGGTCGCTTTTGACCGGGAACGGGGTGGTAGCCGGAACTGCAGTCTCCCAGGACGCGCCGGGCGCGGGTTACCGGAAGTGCGACGATGACTGAATCAGACCCGAACTACCTCCTCGGGCCGGTCCGGGCGGAGAGGCTAAGAGGCTAATTCGATGACGACACCGGCAGCACCGGCTCCCCAGCCGGGAGCGGGGCGGGCGAATCACCTGTCAGAGCTACTCAGACGCACGCTCACGGACGTGCGCGGCGAGCCAGTCGGGAAGCTCGCCGACGTCATCGTGCGGCTGCAGGGAACGGAGCTGCCCCTGGTAACCGGGCTGGTCGCCACGGTCGGCGGCCGGCAGGTATTTGTCCCGGCGGACCAGCTCACCTCGCTTGCTGACGATGTGCTGAGGCTGACCAGCGCCACGCTTGACTTGCGCAGGTTCGAACGCCGGCACGGAGAGGTGCTGCTGCGATCGGACGTGCTCGGGCACCGGCTCATCGACGTCGAAAGCGCTCGCTTGATCAGGGCAGCGGATCTCAAGCTGGAGCAGCACGACAGCGAGTGGGTGGTGACTGGCGTCGATACGCACCGCCGGCCACGTCGGCTGTTCGGATCGAGGGTCGGCGCTGGCGACTCCGGCGAGCGCTGGTACCGGCCGTGGGCTGCATTCGAGCCGCTGATCGGGCACTCGGGCAGTCAGTTGCTGCGCGGGCCGTTTGCCCGCATCCGCAGGCTGAAGCCTGCCCAGATCGCTGACCTGCTGGAGGAGGCGTCCAGGGAGGAGGGGTCCGAGATTCTCGGACAAGTGCATGCCGATCCCGAGCTGGAGGCGGACGTCTTCGAGGAGCTCGACGACGATCTGGCGACCCGCCTGCTGGGTGCGCGGACTGACGCCGAGATTGCCGAGGTGCTGGGCAGGATGCGGGCGGATGACGCGGCGGATGCCGTTACCGAGCTGCCACAGGCGCGCCGCCAGCGAGTGCTCGACCTGCTGCCGCCAGGCCAGCGCGCCAAGGTGCTGACGCTGATGGGCTTCAATCCGGCAAGCGCCGGAGGCCTGATGGGCGTGGACTTCCTGGCAGTATCCGAGCAGGCCAGCGTGCGGGAAGCGCTAGCGGCGGTGGCGGGCTCGGCCAGCCTGCAGCCGGAAGCGCTGACGAGCGTGCATGTGCTGGACGAGCGCGGACGCCTCTCCGGCGTGGTGCGGCTGGTCACGCTGGTGCAGGCCGCTGATTCGGCGAAACTCACCGACGTCTATGACGCCGATCCGGTCCGGATCGGGGCGGGCACCGACATCGTCGACGTCGCCGTACTGATGAGCGACTACAACCTGATCACGATCCCCGTCGTAGACGAGCAGCGCACGATGATCGGCATTATCACGGTCGACGACGTCCTGGAGGCCACGCTGCCGTCGGACTGGCGGCGGCGCGAGGCAGCCGAACCGCCGGACGCGCATCACGGGGCCTCGTCATGACAAGCGGCCCCGGCCCGCCGACGGGAGGCAGGCCTCGGCCGGCTGACCGAGAGCAGCCAGACGGCCGGTCCCTGGCGACGCCGAGCGCGGTGCTCGACGACGCGCACCTGGGCGACATCGAGGGCGCCCTCGGCCGGATCAGGCTGGGTGAACTGCCCGCCGGCCGCGGCTGGCGGCGGCGGTTGATTACGTTCCTGGCTATCGTCGGGCCCGGGCTCATCGTGATGGTGGGCGACAACGACGCCGGGGGAGTATCTACCTACGCGCAGGCTGGCCAGAACTACGGCTACAGCCTGCTGTGGGTCCTGCTGTTGCTGATTCCTGTGCTCATCGTGAATCAGGAAATGGTCGTCAGGCTGGGCGCAGTGACCGGTGTCGGGCATGCCCGGCTGATCATCGAGCGCTTCGGAAAGTTCTGGGGCGCGTTCAGTGTCGGAGACCTGTTCCTGCTCAACTTCCTGACCATCGTGACTGAGTTCATCGGCGTCTCGCTGGCGCTGCGTTATTTCGGCGTCAGCCCGTACGTCTCGGTACCGGTAAGCGCGGCAATCCTGATCGGGATCGCGGTCAGCGGTAGCTTCCGTCGCTGGGAGCGGGCGATGTTCCTGTTCATCGCGGCAAGCCTGGTGCTGATTCCGCTCTTGTTGCTCGCTCACCCGCATTACGCGCAGATCGCCTTCCACTTCGTCGTCCCGGGCATCCAGCGCGGCGTCAGTTCTGACGCGATCTTGCTGATCATCGCGATCGTCGGCACCACGGTCGCTCCCTGGCAGTTGTTCTTCCAGCAGTCCAACGTGATCGACAAGCGGATCACGCCCCGGTTCATCGGCTACGAGCGCGCCGACACCTCGCTCGGCGCGGGCATCGTGGTGCTGGGCGCGGCGGCGATCCTGATCGTGGCCGTCTTTGCGGTTCGCGGCACCGCTCTGGCCGGGCATTTCACCGACGCGCTCGGCGTGGCCGAGGCTCTCGGGAGGCACAGCCGGGTGCTCGGCGCGCTGTTCGCCTTCGTGCTGCTGGACGCGAGCATCATTGGTGCCGCAGCCGTGACCTTGTCGACTAGTTATGCGTTCGGCGACGTGTTTGGCCTCAAGCATTCGCTGCACCGTAAGTTCACTGACGCGAGGGCGTTCTACGCCAGCTATGCCGCGATGATCGCGGTGGCCGCCGGCATCGTCCTGATCCCGGGCGCGCCGCTCGGCCTGCTCACCACCTCGGTGCAAGCGCTCGCCGGCGTCCTGCTGCCGAGTGCCAGCGTGTTCCTGCTGCTGCTGTGCAACGACGCGGCGGTGCTCGGGCCGTGGCTGAACCGGCGCTGGCTGAACATACTGGCGAGCGTGATCATCGGGATGCTGCTGACGCTGTCCGGCACCCTGGTCGTCACCACCCTTTTCCCTGGTCTCGACTCCGCCAAGGTCGCGATCTGGTTTGCGGCCCTGCTGGTAGCCGGTGCGGGCGCAGCAGGCGGGTGGTTCTGGGTGACCCGGTCCCGCCGGGCGCAAGCGCCGCAACGGCGCGTCGACATGCCAGTAGCGGACCGGCAGAGCTGGCGCATGCCTCCGCTGGCGCTGCTTCAGCCGGTTACCTGGTCGCCGGGGACGAAGCTGGCCATGGCGCTGCTGCGCGGCTACCTGGTGATCTCGGTGCTGCTGCTAGTGGTGAAGGCCGTCGAACTGGGCAGTCGCTGAGTAGTCGGGTGCTGGCCAGGCCGAGCCAGGTACGCGGCTGCCACGCTTCTGGGTACGCACATGCGCCAGGCATCGAGAACGAGTTCTTCCATCTCAGCCTGGTCAATGGACGCCAGCCGGACGCGCAGCCAGTGGTAGCGCATGTCGGACTGGAGCGGCATCAGGAATTTGTCCGGCTCGGCCCCGACAAGTGCGGCGCGCTCGTCTTTGGGAAATCCGAAGCCCATGATCTGCTCGTCCCCGGAGAAGGCCAGGAATACGATCCGGCCAACCCGGAACTTCACTCGATCCCGGACGAGGACCTCGTAAGCGCGCGGCAGTCCGGTCGCGAAAGCGCGCACATCGTCGATGGTGGCCACAAAGCCAGCGTGCCAGCCACCTCTGACATTGGATCCCGGCCATTTCCCGGTGCCGCCGCTGTCTGATTGTCACGATCTCGCGCACTAGTCTGCAAGGATGAGTCAGTCTGCTCCGGCGAACCTGATATTGCCGCTGTTCCCGCTCGGGAGCGTGCTGTACCCGGGGCTGGTGCTGCCGCTGCACATCTTCGAGGAGCGGTACCGGCAGCTAGTCGCTGACCTGCTAGCCGGACCCGAGCCCCGCAAGTTCGGGGTGATCGCAATCAGGCACGGCCGCGAGACCGGTATCGGCGGAGTGTCCGAACTGTACGCGACCGGGTGCACTGCGGTAGTGCAGCGTGTCGAGCGCCACGACGACGGGCAATACGACCTCGTCGTTGTCGGCGCGGACCGGTTCAAGCTGCTCGGCCTGCGCGACGCTAACGACCCTGCTGCCCAGGCTGACTCCGCGGACAACTTCCGCAACTCCAGCGAAGCTGGCAAGCGGGAACTCTACCTCAGCGCGGACATCCAGCTGCTGCCCGATGAGGTCGGCGACGAGGCCGAGGCCGCGGTGGTACTGCCGGTGGTCCAGCGTGCGTTCCGCTCATATCTAGGTTTGCTTGCCGACCGTGGCGGAGCCCAGATCACCATCCCGGAACTGCCCGACGAGCCCATGCTGATGTCATACCTGGTGGCCGCCGCGGTCGTCGCCGACCTGCCGGAGAAGCAGCGGCTGCTCGAGGAGCCGGACGCGCTGCGCCGGCTGGCCGCCGAGCGCAGGCTGCTGAGCAGGGAGATGCAGATGCTCCGCTCGCTGACGGCCACGCCGGCGCCTGATCTGAGATACGCGCCATACAGCCAGAACTAAGGCGGGAACTCCCGCGAGCTGGCTGGCGGCCAGGAGCAGCCCCGGCTATGCCGTCAGCGCGACTGCCGCTTCGGTCGTCAGCAGCTGGAACGTGAAGGTCTCCTGCAGGTAGAGCACGACTTCGGCATCGGTGTGGGACTCATAGCCAATCGAGAAGTCCTGGCCCAGATGCAGGCTGAAATCGCCGCCGCGCGCGGTCAGCAGTACCGCGCCGGTGATGGCAGGAGCCCAGATCAGCTCGCCGTCCAGGACGTTGCGCAGGTGCCGGATGACCGGGTAGCCATGGTCGCTCGCCTCGCTGACCGCGGTGTAGGCCTCGGCCGACAGCACCGCGGTGTAGGGGCCGTCCACGCCGGCTGACCGGAGCTGGTTCGCTGCTTGAGCAAACGCCATCGGGTATCCGGCGATCTCGGCTGGCAGGCTCACCGGCGGGTTGCTGGCTCCCGGCGCGATGCCGCCGATGCCCGCTGCCGGGTAGCCCGCGAAGATGGCCTGGTCCTCGGCGAACGCGATCTTCCGCGCCGCCTCCCTGGCGGGCTGCCAGTCGGAGTCCTGCGACCCGCGCAGCACGTCGTCGATCTGGCCGCGATCCAGCGCGAACGGCACCCGCAACTCCGTCAGCGGCAATACCTGGCGCTGCCGGGCCTGAACGCCGTCCGCGGGCGGGTCGATCGAGTCCAGGTGCCCGGTTCCGACGGCCGACAGGCTCACGCCGCCAGGACCGCTGACGTCGACGACGCGCCGCCCGGCCAGGTAGCGCTTCAGCGTGCGCGCCGTTTCCTGCTCGATCTCGGCCCATGCCTCGTCAGATATCGGGGCTAGCTCGCGGTGCAGGTTGTTCATCGTGATGCGTCTCCTCGGAGGCTGCCGATGTTCAGTGAGCCGTCGGTGGTGGTCGGTGATCCGTCGGTGGTGTCCGGCGGACCGGTGGCGCTGTCCGCTGCGCGGTCGGTGCCGGCGGTGCCGCTGTTATCGCTGTCGTCGTCGGCGAGACCATCCAGCATCGGCTGCGACGGCACGAAGAACAGCGAACCAGTCACCGCCGTGCTGAAGTCAAGGATCCTGTCGTAGTTACCGGGCGGGGAACCGATGAACATGTTCTCCAGCATCTGCTCCGTCGTCGCCGGCGAGCGCGCGTAGCCGATGAAGTAGGTCCCGTACTCGCCCGTGCCCACGTGGCCGAATGGCATGTTGTCCCGGACGATGTCTATTTCCTCGCCGTCGACCACGATGGTGGTCAGGGCGTTGTGTGCACTCGCCGGCTTGACTGAATCGTCCAGTTCGACGTCCGAGAGCTTTGCCCGGCCGATGATCTTCTCCTGCTCGTCGACCGGCAAGGCGTTCCAGCGGCGCAGGTCGTGGACGTACTTCTGCACGATTACGTAACTCCCGCCAGCGTACGCGGGCTCCTCGCTCCCGATAATCGTGGCGCGCTCAGCGGCCGGACCCGTCGGGTTCTCCGTGCCGTCGACGAATCCGAGCAGGTCCCGCTCGTCGAAGTAGCTGAAGCCGTGCACCTCGTCGACGATCCCGGCCACGCCCTCCAGCCGCTCGGTGATCAGGCTGGCGAGCTCGAAGCACAGGTCCATCCGGGTCGCCCGGATGTGGAAAAGCAGGTCGCCGGGCGTGCTGACGGCGTGCCGGTTCCCGGCTCGTAGCTCGCGGAACGGGTGCAGCCCGGCCGGCCGCGGCCGCCCGGTGAGCCGGTCCCAGGCGGCGGGCCCGATTCCGGTCACGCAGGTCAGCCGCCCGTTCAGGTCTCGGAAGCCAACGGCCTTGACCAGCCCGGCTACGTCCGCGCACAGCTGCCTGGCGGCATCCTCGCTGTCCGCGCCGGGATCGATGACGGCGACCAGGAAGATCGCGGCCCTCGTCAGCGACGCGACAACTGCCTGCGGCTCGACGGCCTGAGCTGCCTCGGCCGCCTCGACAGCCGCGGCGGCCTCGAGGGTGGCGCCGAGATCGGCGGCCCCGGCAGCCGGTGCGCCCATGCCTGCCTGAACATCAGCGCCTACCTGAACACCAGTGGTCACGCCGCTATCTTTCCGTACCCGCATGGCTCGTTTCCTGGCGGTTGCCAGGAATGGGCGGGACGGATGCCTGGTTCCTGCGTAGGACATGCGCGCGATGACCCACGGAGGCCGCGATGACGAGCACGACGCAGGCCAGCGGAGCGAGCCCGGTCGACTTCGCGACGTTCGGCGATTACGGCGATTTCCGCCCGAAGAAGCCAGCCCCGAAGACGACAGCGCCGCCCGCCGGGACGAAGCCAGGCGAGTTCGTGCGCGCGGCTTATCCGTTCCGCGGCCGGATTACCGCCGACGGCTCCAGCGGCTATCCCGCCGAGCCCGGCCGGTATCACCTGTACATCAGCTGGGCCTGCCCGTGGGCGCACCGCACCGCCATCGTGCGCGAGCTGCTCGGCCTGACCGATGTCATCTCGCTGTCGGCGGTCGACCCGGTGCGTGACGGGCGGGGCTGGGCATTCCGCGAAGGCGATGGCTACGGCCTCGACCCGGTGAACGGGTTTGCCCTGCTCAGGGAGGCATACGAGGCAACCGAACCGGGGTACGACGGCCACGTCTCGGTGCCGGTGCTGTGGGACAAGCAGACCCGCCGGATCGTCAGCAACAACTTCCCTGACATCACCCTCGACCTGGACACCCAGTTTGCCGCCTGGGCGGACCCGGCCTATGACCTGTACCCGGCGGCGCTGCGTCCGGAGGTCGACGAGATCAACGAGCTGGTCTACGCGACCGTCAACAACGGCGTCTACCGCTCCGGCTTTGCCACTACCCAGGAGAGCTACCACGACGCGGTGACCCGGCTGTTCCAGACGCTGGATCAGCTTGAGGGACGTCTTGCCGGGCAGCGCTACCTGGCCGGCGACCAGCTCACCGAGGCCGACGTCCGGCTCTGGGTCACGCTCGCCAGGTTCGACTCGGTGTACTACTCGCATTTCAAGTGCAACCTGCGCCGGATCAGCGACTACCCGAATCTGTGGGCGTATACCCGGGACCTGTATACGCTGCCGGCCTTCTCCGGCACGCTCAGGCTCGACCAGATCAAGCGGCACTACTACACCACGCACCCGCAGCTCAACCCGAGCCGGATCGTCCCGGACGGCCCGCTGCTCGACTGGAGTGCGCCAGCCGGCCGCGACTTCCCCGGCTGAGAACGCCTGCGGGTAGCGTGAGGCCATGAGTGAGTATGCGGACGCGGCCGGCCTGGTCGAGCGGTCGGCTGCGGCTCTGGTGCAGGCCATTCCTGACCAGCCGGCCGACGACGGCTTCTTCGGTCCGGCTAGCATCAGCTGGCGTATCGGCGGTGACCTGTCCGCGCCGGTAGCCGGCCTGCGGGCGCTGATAATCCAGGCCCTGCACCCGCTGGCGATGGCGGGCGTCGATCAGCACAGCGACTGGCGGGCTGATCCGGTTGGCAGGCTCGCTGCTACCTCGGCATATCTGGCGAATATTACGTACGGGGAACGAGCAGTTGCCCAGCGCGCCGCAGCCAGAGTGCGGCGGATTCATGAGCGGGTCACCGGCGTCGACCCGGAGACCGGCCAGCCTTACGCCGCGAGCGATCCGGCGCTCCTGCTGTGGGTGCACGCAGCGCTGGTGGATTCGAACATCGCCGCCCGCGAGAAGTTCGGCACGCCGTTGCCGCCCGGCGACGCGGACACCTACATCGAGGAGATGGTGGTCGCTGCCCAGCTTGTCGGCGTACCAGTGGAGCTGGTGCCGGACAGTCAGGCAGCGCTCAGCAAGTACCTGACCTGGGTGCGGCCGCAGCTGCGATGCACTCCTGCGGCCAGGGAGTCGATGGCCTATCTGCTTGACCCGCCCGGGCTGGACCCGGAAGTAGCCGAGATCTGGCAGGACATCAGGGAGGCGACGCTGATCTCGCTGCCCGGCTGGGCGCGTGGCCTGTATGGCTATGCCGTGCCGGAGCTGACGCCGGCCCGCCGCGAGGAGATCCGGCAGGCGCTCGGTGTGCTGGACGCGGTGTTCCTCGGCGAACCAGGCGTGCTGGAGGCCAGGCAGCGCATCACCCTGCGGATGCGGGCCGCAGCGCGAGTATGAAGAGCAGTGCTGGCGTGACGAACAGTGCTGGCATGAAATACCGGGTACGGGCTCTCATTGCCCTGACCGCGGGCACCGCAGCTACCGTTGCGGGAGTTGCGCTCGTGCGGCGCCGCGTGGGGCGGCTGCGCTTCGACCGCGGTCTGGCGGCTGCCCAGCTTGCGGTTCGCGGCGGCCTGCGGTACGCGACCAGCGCACCGCGGCTGTTCGTCGCCGCGGGGGAGAACCGGGAGCGGCTGCGTAACGACCTTGCCATGCAGACGGCCGACGACGTGACCGCCACGCTCGGCACGATGAAGGGCGTCATGGTCAAGCTAGGCCAGATGGCCAGCTACGTGGATGACGGGCTGGCACCGTCGGTCCGCCGGACGCTCAGCCGGCTCCAGGACAGCGTGCCGCCGATGAGCGCCGAACTGGCGGCGGGAGTTATCGAGGAGGAACTCGGACACCCGCCGGAGGAGTTGTTCGCCCGCTGGGACCCCGAGCCCATCGCTGCGGCGTCGATCGGCCAGGTGCATCGCGCAATCACCACGGACGGGCGTGCCGTAGCGGTCAAGGTGCAGTACCCGCGCATCGCTGAGATGATGGCTGCCGACCTGGACAACGTATCGCTGCTGCGGCGGATGCTCCGGGTGACGGCACCGAGCCAGGATGTCGACGGGCTGATCGCCGAGCTGCGGGAGCGGGTGCTCGAAGAGCTCGACTACCGCAGGGAAGCGGTGAACCAGCAACTGCTGCATGAGTACTACTCCGGGCACCCGACGATCAGCGTGCCCGCGATCGTCAGCGAGCTGTCCGCGCGGCGGGTGGTCACCACCGAGCTAGTGACCGGCGCGCGGTTCGCTGAGGTGCTCAGCTGGCCGCAGGAGGAACGCGATCTGGCCGGCGAGACCCTGTACCGGTTCGTCTTCCGAAGCCTGTATGAGGTGCACGCGTTCAACGGCGACCCGCACCCCGGTAACTACCTCTTTCACGGCGACGGCAAGGTCACCTTCCTGGATTTCGGCATGGTCAAGCACTTCAC
>Ga0335075_10018965_pt1 | contig 10189 bp, 7 predicted proteins | sample Lox_Sample_24_FD_206723 | JGI IMG/M metagenome (GOLD analysis project Ga0335075, IMG submission 206723) | Soil microbial communities from Loxahatchee National Wildlife Refuge, Florida, United States - Lox_Sample_2.4 | ecosystem: Environmental > Terrestrial > Soil > Wetlands | place: USA: Florida... | reverse complement strand
CGATCCCGCCCGGAGCGACGAGAATTATAAAGCCGATAACGTAGGATAGCCCCATGATAGCCGGCAAGCGCGCCGTTCGCACGTCGAGCAGCGGCCAATCCGCGCCGACGATGCCGCGTAGAGCCGCAGCAAAGCTGGCGCCCAGAAGTAACCAGCCGGCAGACGTGAACGCCAATCCTTCGAGCAGGTAAACCAAGCGAATGCGCGGACACAAGCCCGAAGCGTTAGCGAAGGTGTTCTTCATCCGCCGCGTCAGCCGGTTGAAAATCGCTGGATGCAGCGGCACGAGAAATACGCCGAACAACAGCGTCGAAACCAGCACGACAACCGAGCGCTGCACGCCGCCCTCGCCTGGCTGCTCCAGCCACAGCAGATGTCGCAGCGTCTCGGCGTTTAGTCCAGCGCCGGCGTCCGTCCCCAGCACGGCGAACAGCACCGCCGCGACCAGCACGCCCCCTGCCATCGTCGTCAGCACCTCGTAGAGCGAGGTCAGCGCCGCCAGTCCAACACTGACGCCGTGGCTGCTCACCAGGCTTGTCCGCAACAACAACGCCCACGCCTTGCCCGGAACATACTTGCCGAGATGGCCGATGTAGTACGCCCGCAGCGCCGCCCCCAGCGGCGGACGCGCTCCCAGATGGCCGAGCAAGCGGTCCCAATACAGCGCCGAGAAGCCCAAACCCAGTAGGTATAGCAGCCCTGACAGGACGAGCCAACCCGCGTGCAGCGGCCGCTGATATAGCTCCGGACGCTGGAGATCGCCGGCGAATTGCCGTCCGATAAGAGCGAGAAGGCCAAGCCAGAGGATCGCCTTGACAATGGGCCAGAGTCGTCGCCATTTGCCGCGCATGCAGCGATTGTACAGCGCGGACGAGCCGGAAGCGTTAGCGACGGTTGCCTGTCGCCCCGCCCTCTGATAGCCTTGTGTGCAATGGCCCCTTCTGTGGTTCTTCAAGGAGATTGTCGATGAGGCGAACTTTGCTGTTTGGTATGATGGCGTTGGCGGTCGGCGTGGCCGCAAACGCGATGTTGGCCGATGAAGCCAAGAGCGACAAAAAAGGGCATGCTCCGTATGCCCACGTCGTCATCTTTCGCATGAAGAAAGATGCACCCAAAGACGCGGTCGAAAAGGCCATCGCCGATTGCCATGAGCTGTTGGCCAAGGTTCCCTCGGTGCGTTCGCTTCGCGCCGGCCGCCCCGCCGCCAAGGGAACCGACGAGAAGGATCTGCCCAAGATGCAGTACGATTTCGCCCTTCTCGTCCTTGTCGAGGACGCCGACGGATTAGAGGCGTATCTGAAGCACCCCTTGCACTTGAAATTCGTCGAGAAACACGGACCCTATTTCGATCGGGAAAAACTGCAAATCTTCGATTTTCTCGACCAATCGAAGTAGTTTCTTATCCGAGCCTGAAGCGTAAGCGAAGAGCATCTTCTTCGCTTACGCTTCAGGCTCGGATGGAGTAGGTAACCAACAATGAGCGATACGGAAAAACCCACGGAACCGACCTCTCCGCCCGCCGAGCAGCAACCCGCCGCCAAGCCGCCGCGCGAAAATCCGCCGCAGCGCGCCGGCAAAGTGCCGTCGCTGCAACACGAGCAGTCTTACGGCTTCGGCAAAAAGATCGACGCCTTTGATGAAGAGATGGAGCGGCAGCTGCAAGAGGCCATGTCCGGCATGTCCGACAAGGATCTCTACGGCGAATCCGGGCGGCAACCTCCGCGCGGCAAGACCGCCACGGATGCCGGACCCAAAAAAGGCAAGGTCTTCCGCATTCACGGCCAAGACGTGTTCATCGATTTGCCCGGCGGCCGCACTCAGGGCGTCTTGCCCCTCATGCAATTCCCCGAAGGTCCGCCGGCGTTGGGCACCGAAATCGAAATCACCATCGAAGGTTTCGATAGCGCCAACGGCGTCATGCTGTTATCGCGCAAAGGGGCGGCCGTCGAGGCCGACTGGTCGAGCGTTGCCGCCGGCATGACCGTCGAGGCCCGCGTCACCGAAACCAACAAGGGCGGTTTGTCTGTCGATGTCAACGGCATCCGCGGCTTCATGCCCATCAGCCAGATCGACCTCTATCGCGTGGACAATCCGGAGCAGTTCGTCAATCAGCGCTTGCTGTGCCTGGTTGCGGAAGTCAATCCGGAGGAGCGCAACCTCGTTGTCAGCCGCCGTGCCCTGTTGGAGAAGCAGCGCGAGGAAACGCGCGAAAAGCTGTGGACCGAGCTGGCCGAAGGACAGATCCGCCAAGGCATCGTGCGTTCGCTCAAAGACTTCGGCGCCTTCGTCGATCTGGGCGGCGTGGACGGTTTGCTGCACGTCAGCGAGATGAGCTGGCAGCGCGTGCAAGATCCGTCGTCCATCGTCCAGCCGGGGCAGACCGTCAAGGTGATCGTGTTGAAAATCGACCACGAGCGCCGCAAAGTCAGCCTGGGACTCAAGCAACTGACGGCGAGTCCGTGGGATAACATCGGCGATAAATACCACATTGGCGATCTTGTAAACGGCAAAGTGTCGCGTCTGATGGACTTCGGCGCCTTTGTCGAGCTAGAGCCAGCTATCGAGGGTTTGATCCACATCTCCGAGCTGGCCCCGCAGCGCGTCTTCCGCGTCCACGACATTGTGAAATCGGGGCAGGAAGTGCAGGTGAAGGTGCTGAGCGTCGATCCAGCCCAGCGGCGCATCTCGTTGTCGCTGAAGGCGGCACAAGCGAAGGAGCCGGAACCCGCGGCGGAGGAAGAGCCGGAACCCGAGCCAGAGACACCCGCCAAACCGCCGCGTCCCCGCACCACGCCGCTGCGCGGCGGCACCGGATCGGGCGGCGGCCAACTCTTCTCATTGCCCAAACCGCCGCCCACCGACCAGAAAGAGTGAAGCATGTCCACCACGATCGAATTGATGTACCATCGCCGCGGTTGAACCAGCTGCCAAAAAGCGCAGGGGTTCCTTGCCGCCAATGACGTGAAAGTGGCCGGCACAATCGTGGACGCGGCCAAGAACCGGCGCGGCCGCGATGAGGCGTTGCAGCTAGCCCGCTCCGTGGAGCGCGTGGTCGCGTCCAGAGGCAAAAAAGTCGTCGTCTTCGACATGACCAACGATCCACCTGACGACGATACGCTGGCCGCACACATTCTCGGCCCCAGCGGCAACTTGAAAGCGCCGACATTGCGGATCGGCGCTACGCTGTTGGTCGGCTTCAGCGTAGAGGCGTATCGGCAAGTGTTCGGCGGATAAAGGCGGACGAAGAGATGCCCCAATTAGAGGAAGGAAACTTGCGGGATCACGGTGCGGGAACCAAAACTTCAATCCAGACGATGTGTAGCAAAGCAATCTCCAGGAAGCGTTGCCGATCTCCCTCAATCGGCAGGCCGAGGGTGAGGGTCGAGGGTTTGATCGATACCAATTCCGGCTGGCGGATGTCCACAAACGCTCCTGTGGAGAGATAAAGACGAAACGGCTGAAACGGTCGCTGTTTCAAATACTTTTCCACGTCGTCCCGCCGCATGGCAAGTTCTCCTTCATACTGCCGGTGCAGTGGGTTCGGACAATGGTTCGATGGCTTCTACTTCCGGCCATCGAACCCATTCTAACTGATCCGGATAACGAGAGCCAGGATCATCCGCCGGCGGTACACCAACCATCAAGAGGGCCTCCGCGGCTATCGTCCAGCCGCGATCAGGAATGTCAAAAGTTCGTCCGTCTTTCAGGCGGATGCGCACCGGCTGGAACGGCTCACGCCATAAATAATGCCGCGCTTGTTCACAAGTCATGATACTTTCTCCTCTCCCGGAGCTTCCCAAAGAATTTTCCGGTTTTCCATGCTCTGAATCAAGCCTGCGCTCCAAGCCGACAGCCGACGTGGCCGGTTCGGATAGCGGCTCGATGGTATCCACTTCCGGCCACCGCACCCATACCATGTGATCAGGAAACCGGGAGCCGGGATTATCCTCCGGAGGCACACCAACCATCAAAATGGCCTCCGCGGCCATGGTCCAACGAGGATAGAAAATATCATATTTCCGTCCGTCTTTCAGGCGAATGCGCACCGGTTGAAACGGCTCCCGCCACAGATATTTACGCGCTTCTTCACAAGTCATGGCGATTCTCCTCCAAGTAACTCTGCTAGAGGAATTATCCGGCTTCCCAAGCGCCAAAGCAAGTTGGTCACTTCCCCGGATGGGAATGCGGATGGTGATGGTCGTAAAATCCCTTGTGGCTGCCGAAGATTTGTTCGAGCATCTGTTCGTTGATGATTTCGCGTGGGGAGCCTTGGCAAGCGATGAGGCCGTCTTTCAGACATAAGACGTGATGGGCCATACGATCGACGACGTTGGTGTCGTGCGACACCAGTAGAATGGTCGCGCCGGTTTGGCGGTTCAAACCGGCTATCAGGTCGTAGAATTTCTCGCCTTCTTTGAAGTCGATGCCGGCGGCCGGTTCGTCGAGCAGCAACAATTCCGGATGCGGCTCCATCGCCAGGGCCAGCAGCACGCGCTGCAATTCGCCGCCCGATAGCTTCTCGACCGGCTGATGCAGCAGGTGAGTCGCTTTGACCCGTTCGAGCAGGTGCGTCATGCGCTCGCGGACCTTGCGCGTGGCGCCGAGGAAGAGCGGACGGCGTTGCAGCGCCAGGGCGAACAGGTCGTAGACGGTCAGCGGCAGATTGGCCTCGATGCGCAGCCGCTGCGGCACGTAGCCGACGTGCTCGGGATTGGGCCGGCTGTGATCGTGGCCGCAATGAAACTCGATGCGGCCGGTGTAGGGCACCTCTTTGACCAAGGCGCGCAGCAGAGTGCTCTTGCCGGCGCCGTTGAGGCCGATCAAAGCCGTAACACTCCCCCGCGCCAACGCCGCGTTCACTCCCCTCAAAATGGGATTGCCGCTCAGCGTGACGCAAAGGTTCTTTATCGTCACCAAATCGGGCTTCATGGCAGCCCCTTGGCCAAATTGTCGAGATTCTGACGCATTTTCTTGTCGTACCAATCGGGAGCTTTCAATTCCTTTTCATCCTCATTGAGATCGTTTTTGTCCGCCGTTTCCAAGGGATCGACCACGACGAACTGAACGTCCGCTTTCTGGGCCTTGAGAATTTTCGCCGAGCTTTCCTGGGGATACTGGGGTTCGACGGCGATGACGCGAACGTCCTTGTCCTTGCACTCCTTGGCCAATTTTACCAAGTGAGCTTGGTCCGCCTCAGCGCCCGGCGTTATTTCGATGACATCCACAATGTCCACGCCGAAGCTCGCGGCGAAGTATTTCAGCGATTCGTGGAAGGCGACGATCTTGCGGTTCTTTTTGTCTTTGAGCTGCTCCTTGCCGTAGGCGTGCAACTCGCGGAGCTTTTGGATGTACTTGGCCGCGTTGGCGTCGTAGTCGGCCTCGTTTTTGGGATCGATCTTCTTCAGCTCGTCGCGGATGATCTCGACCATTGCGACGGCCTGCGGGATGCCGAGCCAGATGTGCGGATCGTATTCGCCATGTTCGTGTTCGTGTTCGTGCTCGTGTTCCTCTTCCTTGCCATGCTCGTGTGGTTCGGAGAAGCGGAGCAGCAGACTTTTCATTCGCTTCTCTTCGCCGATCTTGACGTATTGGAGACGGGGATTGTGGCTTTCTCGCTGAATCGGATCGGCGAACTTGTCGTCGAGGGACAGGCCGACGGCGAAGAACAGGTCGGCCTCGCGCAGCAGCATGGCGTCCTGGGCGTTGTATTGATAATGGTGCGGTCCCTGAGTAGTGCAAAGGCAGACGACGCCGACGTGATCGCCGCCGACGTTGCGGACAAAATTATCCAGGGCCGGGATGGTGACGACTACACGGGGAGGACCGCCGCGATTGCGCCAGACCGGCGTTGACCGCGCACAGCCGGGAAGAGCGCTCGCCAGCGCCATCGCCGCCACGACCAGAAACATTACTGCCGCGCGCCGCCTCGTCATGGTCCGATCTCCCGGTAGGAAATACTTTGTAATACCGATTCTCCTATTTGGACATGGTAATGCGCCGGGAGGGAATTGACAAGGGACGACGAGCCGGAAGCGTCAGCGACGGATTCGGGTCCGTCGCTGACGCTTCCGGCTCGTTCCGATGTCGCCGATTTTACCGCGTTTTTTCCTGGTACATCTGCCAGGCGAGCAGGCCGCCGGCGAGGGCGGCGGCGCCCAGGAGCGCCGCCGTGTTCGCCCCAACTCGGCGGCGGCGGCGCGAGGACGATCGCCCATCGCCCATCTGCGGCAGCCGATTGGGGATACGCGGCTCCAGCACGGAGGGGCCGTGATCCCTACTGGAGAGATACGGCATTTCCCGCAGGGCCATTTGGATGACCTGAGCCAGATGCAACGGTCTGCGGCCCGCGCCCTGATCGATCTGCTCGTGGCAGCTGAAGCCGTCGGCGATGATGAGCGTATCGCGGCCCGTCTGTCGGACGGCCGGCAGAAGCCGCTGCTCGCCGACCTTCATCGAGATGTCGTAGTGGTCCGCCTCGAAACCGAACGAGCCGGCCATGCCGCAGCAGCCGGGGTCCGGCATCTCGAAATCCAGGCCCATCTTTTTCAGGATCTCTTGCTCGGATCGGAAATCGAGGACGGATTTGTGGTGGCAGTGGCCATGCACTAGCGCCTTGCGCTGGAGTTGCGGAGGGCGGTAATCCTCCACTTTCTTGGCCAGGAACTCGCTCAGCATGAAAGTGTTATCGTGCAGACGCTTGGCGTTCCAGTTGTGCGGGAAGAGGTTGACCATCTCATCGCGGAAGACCGAGACGCAGCTCGGCTCCAAGCCGACCACGGGAATATCCGCCTCGATCTGCGGCTGGAGAGTTTGCAAGATCTCCAGGAGCAACCTCTTGGCCGTATCGAGCATGCCGAAATCGTACAACGGCCGGCCGCAGCACAGCGACGCCTGCGGCACCCACACCTGATAGCCGGCGTGCTCCAGCACCTCGACGGCTGCCTTGGCCACTTCGGGATGGAAATGGTTGTTGAAGGTGTCGGCCCAGAGGATAACGGGCGGCCGGCCTTGGTTGCGCACCGGCCGCTTAGCGAACCATTCCTTGAACGGATGGCGGGCGAACGCCGGCATGCGCCGCTCCTGGGCGATGCCGCCGGCCAGTTTGGCGAGGTTGCTTAGGCCCGGCGTCTGACTGAAGAAGTTGGCGATGTCCGGCGCCAGTGCGGCCAGGCGCGCCCACCAGTAGATCCAGCCCATCGCGTAGGCGTGCCGCGGCCGCATCTGGTCTTCGTAGTAGTGCGACAAAAACTCGGCCTTGTAGGTGGCCATGTCCACGTTGACCGGGCAATCGCCCTTGCAGCCCTTGCAGGCCAGGCACAGATCGAGCGAATCGCGGACAGCCTCGCTCTTCCAGCCGTCCGTCAGAACCTCGCCGTTCATCATCTCCCACAGCAGATGCGCTCGGCCGCGCGTGCAATCTTTCTCCTCGCGCGTGACCTGGTAGCTGGGGCACATGACCTGGCCGCCTTCCTTGCGGCACTCGCCGACGCCGACGCAGCGCAGCGAGGCGTGCGAGAAGGAGCCGTGATCCTCTGGGAAGTGGAAGTGCGTCTTGGGCTGCGGCGGATTGTAGTCCGTTCCGAGGCGCAGGTTCTCCGTAGCGCTGTAGGCGTCGATCTTTTTGCCCGGATTCATCTTCCATTGCGGGTCCCAAATCGACTTGAATTCGCGGAAAGCCTGGTAGATGGTTTCTCCGAACATCTTGGGCAAGAACTCGCCGCTGGCCTGGCCGTCGCCATGCTCGCCGGAGAACGAACCGCCGTAGCTCACAACCAGATCCGTGGCCTCCTCCAGAAAACTGCGCCACTGCTTGATCCCCTCGGCGGTATAGAGATCGAAACCGACGCGGCAGTGAATGCAGCCCTGGCCCAGATGGCCGTACAGCGACGGGTGGTAATCGTACTTGGCGTAGAGCTTGCGAAGATCGCGCAGGTAGTTGCCGACCTTCTCCGGTGGGACCGCGGAATCTTCCCAGCCGGGCCAAGCGTCCGGCCGCCCCGGCACCCAGGCGGTAGCGCCCAAGCCGCCTTCGCGGACCTTCCAGATCATCTCTTCCTCTTCGGGATCCTCGAACATCTTCATCGTCGGCGGATTGGGCTGCTTCTCGAGCAACTCCATGCAGCGGCGCGCCTGTGCTTCGGCGTCCTCGCGGCTGTCGCCGCCAAATTCGACGAGCAGAAAACCTTTCCCTTCGGGCATGAGCTGGAGGTTTCTCTTCATCTTGCCCCTCTTTTCCTCAAACTCGAAGAGCAGATGATCCATGCCTTCCAGGGCGGTCGGCTGAAGCGGCAGAATGTCGGTGACATGATCGCCGGCGGTGAAAACGTCCGGATAGCCCAGCACCAGGGTGGTGCGTGCTTTCGGCTCCGGAATCAAGCACATGGTCGCTTCCAAAATGGCGACGAGGGTGCCTTCCGAACCGACCAGGGCGCGGGCAATGTGGCACTTGTGTTCGGGCAGCAGATATTCGAGGCTGTAGCCGGAAACGCGGCGCGGCAGATGCGGATAGCGACGGCGAATCTCGTCGCCGTACTTGGCGACAAACGCCTTGATCTGGGAATAAATCTCGCCGACGCGGCCGCCCTGGCGGATCATGCTTTCCATCTTGTCTGGCGGAGTCTCGCCGACGCGCAGACGCACACCGTCGTAGGTGAGAATCTCCAATTCGTGGGTGTTGTCGGCGGTGCGATAGCCCATGCCGTGCTTGGCGGCCAGCAGCGAGTGCGTGCCGCACGAATCGTTGCCGAGCATGCCGCCGATAGCGTTGTGGTTGTGCGTGGCCGGGTCCGGACCAAACGTCAGTTGATGCTGCTCCTTGGCGGTGTGCCGCAGCGTGTCCAGCACACAGCCGGGTTCGACCGTGCCAAGGCGGCGATCCGGGTCGATGTGCAGAACGTGGTGCAGGTACTTGGTGAAATCCATGACGACGGCGACGTTGCAGCATTGGCCGCGCAGACTGGTGCCGCCGCCGCGCGACAGAATCGGCGCTCCGTACTTGTGCGCCAGCGCCATGGTCCGCACCACGTCTTCCTTGTTGCGCGGAATGACCGCGCCGATAGGCGCTTGCCGATAGTTGGAGCCGTCCGTCGCGTACAAGGCCCGGCTGCCGTCGTCGAAGCGGACCTCGCCCTCGATGCACTTGCGCAGCTCGCGCTCCAGTTCACGCACGGCAGCGGGCGCGATGGCCGTGCGGCTATCGTCGCGGTGCTGTCGCTCGAAGCGCGTCTTTTCATTCTGCTCTCGTAGTTTGGTCAACTCATCGGATCGATTGAGCAAAGGAAGGCTAACCATAACTCTCCTCAAAATGGTCTTGTTTAGCCGCGACCCGAAGGGGAGCGCTCCTCCGCGCTCCCCTTCGGGTCGCGGCTAAACAGAGAATGCTTACCTTTTCCACACGAGGTAACGCTCGGCGTCGGCGTGCTTGAACTCCAGCCCCATACCGGGACGCGATAGATCGGGATGCAAGGCGCCCTTCTCCGGAGTCATGGCGCCGTCGAACAGCATGTGTTCGATGCGTTCGTGATCGTGGAAATATTCCAGAGGCCGCAGCGGCATGATGGCACAGCAGGGATGCGTCGATTCGGAGGGAGCGCAGTGCGAGGACAGCTCCAGGCAGTGGGCGTTGCACAGAGCGCCGACCTGCAAGAAGCCGGTGATGCCGCCGCAGCGCGTCACATCCGCTTGCAGCACGTCCACGGCCTGGGCATCGAGCATCCGGCGGAAGTAGTGCAGATCGTAGCCGTACTCGCCGGCGGCGATGTCCATTCCGCCCGGACCCTGATTGCGGATCAGGTGCAGGCCGGCCAAGTCGTCGCTGGAGACCGGCTCCTCGAACCAGACGACGCCGAACTCTTCGTGCAGCCGGCGAGCGAAGGCCAGAGCTTGCTTGCGACTGAATGCGCCGTTGGCATCGACGTACAGCTCGACATCTTCACCGATGGCCTTGCGCGCCGCCCGGACGCGCTCGAAATCATTTTCCGGATGGGTGCCGATCTTCATTTTGACGCGCGGGATGCCCTGCTCCGCCCAGCCGCCGAGCTGCTCTTGCAGTTTCTTGTTCGTGTAGGTGGTGAAGCCGCCGCTGCCGTAGACCGGCACCGCTTCATGAGCGGCGCCGAGCAGCGACACCAGCGGTAGATCGAGAAGGCGAGCTTTCAGATCCCACAAAGCGCAATCGACGGCCGAGATC
>Ga0335075_10018964_pt1 | contig 10189 bp, 10 predicted proteins | sample Lox_Sample_24_FD_206723 | JGI IMG/M metagenome (GOLD analysis project Ga0335075, IMG submission 206723) | Soil microbial communities from Loxahatchee National Wildlife Refuge, Florida, United States - Lox_Sample_2.4 | ecosystem: Environmental > Terrestrial > Soil > Wetlands | place: USA... | reverse complement strand
TCTCTACGGGCTGGTCGGCAGCGAGGGCGTCTCGTTCCTGCTGGTGGACCACGACGTGGACACCGTCCTGGAGCGCTCGGCCCGGGTCATGGTCCTCGACTTCGGCGAGGTCATCTCGGCGGGCACCCCGGCCGAGGTCCGGTCCGACGAGCTGGTGCGGGCGGCCTACCTGGGCGACGCGGTCGACAGCGGCCAGGAGGCGGGACATGCCTGACCCCATCCTGTCCGTGTCCGATCTCGAGGTCCGCTACGGGGCCGCGCTGGCCATATCCGACATGAACCTGGAGGTGAGCGAGGGATCGGTGCTCGCCGTCCTGGGCACCAACGGCGCCGGCAAGACCAGCCTGGCCCGGGCCTGCTCGGGGCTGGTGCCGGCCGCCCGGGGCACGATCTGCTTCGCGGGCCAGGACATCACCCAATGGAGCGCGGACCGCCGCCGCCGGGCCGGGCTGATCTACCTGCCGGAGGGCCGCGGGATCTTCCCCGGCCTGACCGTCGCCGAGAACCTCCGGATCGCGGTCCGGCTGGCGCCGTCCCGGCCGGCGGCCCTGGACCGGGCCTTCTCGCTGTTCCCGGTGCTGGCCAAGCGGCGCAGCCAGCAGGCGGGCAGCCTGTCCGGCGGCGAGCAGCAGATGCTGTCGCTGGCCCGGGCCTTTGCCGTGGACCCCAGGCTGGTGGTGGTCGACGAGCCGTCGCTCGGCCTCGCCCCCAAGCTGGTCGACATGGTCTTCGAGACCCTCGAGCAGGCCAAGCGCTCCGGCCTGACCCTGATCGTGATCGAGCAGTTCGCGCACAAGGCCCTGGCCATCGCCGACCGCTGCATCATCCTGCGCCGACGGAAAATCAGCTGGGACGGCACCGGATCCCAGGCCCTGGCCCAGCTCTCCACCCACTACTTCGGCGGTACCGAACGCGACCCCGAGGCGGCCGCCAGGGGAGAGGGCGGTGTGGCCGTCGCCGACGAGTGAGCCCTGGCGGCTGGGCTGGGGAGGGTGACCTCCACGGTGAGTCCTCCGCGGGACCGCGGACGGATTGTCAGCGAGCCTGCGTGGGCGTTGACGATCGCCTGGACGATCGACAGCCCGAGCCCCGAGCCGTCGGTGTGGCCGGTGCGCTCGGCGGCCAGGCGCACGAACGGCTGGGTGAGCCGGCCGACCGCACCGGCGTCGACGACCGGGCCGGTGTTGGTGACCGACAGAACGGCGACGTCGCCGCGCCGGTCCGTGGTCACGTCGATGCGCCCGGGATTGGTGTTGTAGGCCAGCGCGTTGTCGACCAGGTTCGCGACGAGGCGCTCGGCCAGGCGCGGATCACCGGTCACCGGAGCCGGCCCGAGGACCGAGCGCAGTTCGATCGAGCGCGCCCGCGCCTCGTTCTCGCGGCTGAGCACGACCTGCTCGGCCACCATCGCGAGGTCGAACGGCTGGCGCCTGGTCAGCCCGGCCTGGCCGCGGGTGAGCGTGAGGAGCGATGTGATGAGGCGTTCGAGCTGCGCTCCGGATGCGAGCACCTGCTCGTGTGCGGCGCGAAGGGACTCGGAGCTCGCGTCGGGGTCCGTCAGCGCCAGCTGGATCCGGGTCCGCTGCAGCGCGAGCGGCGTGCGCAGCTCGTGCGAGGCGTTCGCCACGAACTGGCGCTGGGACTGGATGAACTGCTCCAGTCTCGAGAGCAGGTCGTCGAAGGTGTCGCCGAGTTCCTTGAGCTCGTCGTCCGGGCCGCTGAGCGCTAGCCGCTCCGTCAGGTTGGTGGCCGAGATGTTGCGGGCGGTAGCGGTGATCGTCCGCAGCGGGCGCAGCACCCTTCCCGCGATCAGCCAGCCGAGCGCCACCGACAGCACGGCCATGATGGCCAGCGCCAGCCACGAGTAGACGAGCAGGTTGTGCAGGTCGGCGGCGTTCTGGCTGTTGGCGAGCAGCCTCAGGGCGTTCATCCCCCGTGCACCGGTCCCCCCCGATACGTGGTCTCCGCCTTGGCTGACTGCGACGAAGCCCGGGCTCCTGCCGTTACGACCTGAGATCGTGCACATCACCGAGGCCTTCGAAACCGCGCGGCAGGTGCCTGCGCTGGTCGCGCTGCGCACGAGCACGTTCGTGATCACGAGGAGTGCCGCGCCGGACAGGGTGAACAGCAGGCCGTAGAGGATGGTGAGCCGGAGCCGGACCGTGCGCCGTGGCCGGTGCGGCCGATCGGCGAACCGGAGCAGGCTGCGCAGGACGGCCATCGGTCAGGCCTCGATTCGGTAGCCGGAGCGTGACACGGTCTCGATCAACGGCGGATCGCCGAGCTTCGCGCGCAGGCGGCTGATGGTAACGGCGACCGCATTGGTGAACGGATCGGCGAGTTCGTCCCACACGCGCTCGAGCAATTCCTCGGCGGAGACGGCCCTGCCTTCCGACGCCATCAGAAGCTCGAGCACGCCGAATTCCTTCGGCCCGAGCTCGAGGGACCGCCCGGAACGGGACGCCCGCCGCCTGGCCGTGTCGACGACCAGGTCGGCGACCCGCAGCACCGGCGGCGCAGCCGGGTGCGAGCGGCGCGACAGGGCACGGACGCGGGCGACCAGGACCGGGAAGTCGAACGGCTTGCCGAGGTAGTCGTCGGCCCCGAGGCCGAGCCCTTCCACCAGGTCCTCGGGGTCGGCCGCGGCGGTGAGCATCAGCACCCGGCTGCGGCGCTCCGCCGCGATGAGCTGGGTGCAGACCTCGTCACCGGGCAGGCCCGGCAGGTCGCGATCGAGGACGATGACGTCGTAGTCGTTGGTCAGGGCCCGCTCGAGAGCACCGGGCCCGTCGAGCGCGACGTCGACCGCCATCTGCGCGCGCCGCAGGCCGGCCGCCACCATCTCGGCCATCTCGGCCTGGTCCTCGACCACGAGCACGCGCACACCGATCTCCCTCACTGTCCGGACGGCAGCCGTCCGGGTCACTGACCTGCTGTTCTACCAAGCATGACCTATTGACCCTTTCAAAAACTTTTCAGCACCCAGCCGGGCCCGCGGGCGGAGCCGCCCCGAGGCTGGGCGACGGGGCGGCGTTAAGTTTCTGAAAGCGCCGGCCCCGTAGAAACGGCCTCATGACACGAACCAGCCAGTCAGAGGCGTCCCCGGCGCGGGGCGGCAGCCTCTATTTCACTTACCTGCGCCTCGAACTCCGCCACCGGCTGCGGCAGGCGGTCTTCATCGCGGCCGGCCTGGCGGTCGGTATCGCCCTGGTGATCACGGTCACCGCCGTCGCCGCGGGCACCAGCAACGCGCAGGCCGGCGTGCTGAACAAGCTGTACGGGATCGGCACCGACATCACCGTCACCCGGCCCTGGAGCAACAGTGACACCGATCCCGGAAAGGAGAACCACGAGATCAACCCCGGCATGACGGGATTCGAGTACCTCGACATCGCGAACCAGGGCATGTTCAGCGCGCCGGCGGCCGCGTCCATCGCGGCCCTGCCGGGTGTGCGGGCCGCCGCCGGCATGCTCGCGCTGGGCCAGACGACGCCCAGCACCTATCACGGGCCCACCAATCCGCTGGCTAATCCCGGACTCGGAGGGCCGGTCACCACCCTCCTCGACGCGGTCGACACCGCCGACCGGCAACTCGGCCCGCTCAGCGAGATCAAGATCATCTCTGGCCGGGACCTGGCCGCTGCCGACGCGGACGCGGATGTGGCGATCGTGGCCTCCGGCTACGCAAAGGCCAACCGCCTGCACGTGGGGTCGGTGATCACGCTGGCCCACCACGACGTCCGGGTCGTCGGGATCTTCAGCAGCCCAGACGTGCAGATCGACAATAACGCGAACCCGGAGTACACCCAGCCCACCGGAACCGTCCCCGACATCCTCATCCCGCTCGGCGCCGGGCAGGCCCTGGCGGACCTGCGGGGCGAGATCACCACGGTCTACGTGGCCGCCGCCAGCACCGCCGATATCGGCGCGGTGGCCGCCAAGATCAAGGCGCAACTGCCGTGGGCCGACGTGACCACCTCGGCCAGCCTGGCCAGCGAGATCAGCGGATCCCTGGGCACCACGGCCAAGCTGGCCAAAGACCTCGGCCGGTGGCTGGCCATCGCCGTCCTGGCGGCGGCGTTCGCCCTGGCCGCCCTGCTCATGGTGATGGCGGTCTCCCGGCGGGTCCGCGAGTTCGGCACCCTGAAGGCACTCGGCTGGCCGGCGCGCCGGATCACCGCCCAGGTGCTGGGCGAGTCGGTGACCCTCGGCGTGGCCGGCGCCCTGGCCGGCATCGGCCTGGGGTACGCCGCCACGGCGCTGATCTCCGCGCTGGAGTCGACGCTGACCGCCACCGCCGCCGCCGCCCCCGGCACGTCAGAGCCGCATGGTTTTTTCGGGGGCTTTAACGCCAGGACCGGGCAGTCCTTCCACCGAACCACGCTCTTCCCGGGCACCTACAGCTCGGTGCCGGTCCACTTCAGCGCGCCGGTCGCGCCCGGCGTGGTGGCTCTGGCCGCCGCACTCGGCATCGCCGGCGGGCTGCTGGCCGGCGCCCTGGCCAGCTGGCGCGCGGCCCGGCTCCGCCCGACCGTCGCCCTCGCCCACGCCGGCTAAGCCGGCGTACCTCAGATCACCAAGCAAAGGACCATCTCTATGTATACGCTCACCGGCGTCACCAGGATCTACCGCAAGGGCCGGGAGACGGTCGCCGCGCTGGACGGCGTCGATGCCGTGATCGCCGACCGGGAATGGCTGGCCATCCAGGGCCCCACCGGGCACGGCAAGACCACGCTGCTCCAGCTCCTCGGCGGCCTCGACCGGCCCACCTCCGGCACCGTCCTGCTCGACGGGAACAACCTGGGCACGATGAGCGAGGCCGGGCTGGCCCGGGTGCGGGCCGCGTCGATCGGGTTCATCTTCCAGACCTTCAACCTCATCCCCACCCTGCCCGCCGCCGTGAACGTCGAGCTCGCCCTGGCCCCGCTCGGGCTCGACGCGGCCGAGCGCCGCACCCGCGTCGCCCGGGCGCTGGACGCGGTCGGGCTCACCGACCGGGCCAGGCACCTGCCCGCCGAGCTGTCCGGCGGCCAGCAGCAGCGGGTGGCGATCGCCCGGGCCCTGGTCAAGGAGCCGGCGGTGCTGCTGGCCGACGAGCCGACCGGCAACCTCGACGAGACCACCCGCGACGACATCATCGGCCTGCTGGAGAAGCTCTGGCGTGACCGTGGCCTCACCCTGGTGATCGTCACCCATGACAGCACCATCGCCGCCCGGGCCCAGCGCATCGGCCAGATGCGCGACGGCCGGCTGCTCTTCGACGGCGCCGTGGCCGCCGGCGGTGACGGGCAGCCGTGAGCCGCGGGACGGAAGACCGGGCGCTTCGCCTCACCTACCTCCGTCACGAGCTGCGCCATCGGTGGTGGCAGGCCCTGGCCACGGCCGCGGGACTGGCGGTCGGCGTGGCCCTGGTCATCACGGTCAGCGCCGCCGCGTCCGGTACCAGGGCCGCCCAGGTGCACGCGCTCGACAGCCTGGACCACGCGGCATCCTCGAGCGCCGCGGCATCCGAGATCGGCGGCGCGGTGGCGACCGCCTCCGGCCTCGCCGCCGACCTGGGCACCTGGGTGGCGGTCGCCGCGCTCACCGCATCCTTCGTGGCCGCCGCCCTGCTGACCCTGGCCTCGGTAACCCGGCGGGTCCGCGAGTTCGGCACCCTCAAGGCGCTCGGCTGGCCGGCGCGCATGATTACCGTCCAGGTCCTCACCGAGACCGCCACGGTCGGCATGGCCGGGACGCTGGCCGGCGTCGCGCTCGGCTGCGCTGGCGCCGCCCTGGTCTCCGCCCTGGGCCCCACCCTCACCGTCAGCGTCACAGCGCTTCCCGCCGTCTTGCCGTCGCCGAAGGCCACGCCGGGAGCCCCCGGACCCGACGGTCCCGTTCCCGTCCATTTCAGTGCCCCCATCTCGCCCGGCATCGTCGCGCTCGCCGTCGCCCTGGGCATCCTCGGCACCCTCCTGGCCGGCACCCTGGGTGCCTGGCGGGCCGCCCGCCTCAGCCCGGCCACCGCCCTGTCGGAAATTGGCTGACGGCTCAGGTCCCGGGGTCAGGTTCCGGGTGATTGGTGGCGGCCGGCGCGGTGGCGGCCGGGTGCGGGCGCAGTGCGCCGGCGGCGGCGAAGGCGGCCAGGAACAGGGCGGCGATCAGCCACAGCGATGGCAGGAGGCCGGCCGACTCGGCCAGAACGCCGACGGCAGGTGGTCCGGCCAGGTTGGCGAAGTAGCCAATCGAGGCGACCACGCTGACCCGTGCCGCCGGGTCGGGGCCGCTCTCCGCGGCCGCGGACATGCCGAGCGGGAAGCCCATCGACACGCCGGCCGCCCACATCAGCACGCCCACCAGGACGATCCAGCGGTTCGGTGACTCGATGAACGCGGCCACGCCAATGATGCCGAGGGCGGTGGAGGCGCGGACCGTGCGGACGCGGCCGAGGCGGTCGACGACCGGCCCGCCGAAGATCCGGGCCAGCGCCTCGCCGGCCGCGAACGCGGTGAAGAACAGCGCCGCGACCGCGGCGGTCTGCCCGTGGCCGTCGCGCACGGCCAGGGTGAGCCAGCTGTTGGCCGAGCCCTCGCCGAAATCGACGCCGAGCATGACCACGCCGATGAGCAGCAGCCGCCAGTCCAGCCAGCCGCGCAGCCACTGGCGCAGCTTCGCGGCCCGGTCCTGCGCCGGCTGCGCGGCGGGGGCGTGGTTCCCGTCCGGGATCCCGGCCGCCGTCACGAAGGCGGCGGCCGCGATGAGGGCGGACTCGGCGATGAGCTGCGCCGCAGGAGAGACACCCAGGGCCGCGCAGGCCGCGCCGATCCCCGACCCGGCGGCGGCCCCGGCCGACCAGGCGCCGTGCATCATCGGCATGAGCGTGCGCCCGGCGGACCGCTCGACCGCGGCGGCCTCCACGTTGATCAGCACGTCCAGAGTGCCGAGCCCCAGCCCGATGACCAGAAAGTCGGCCGCGAGCAGCGGGACGGAACGCAGGATAAGCGCCAGGCCCATGACCGCCATCGCGGTGGCGACGAGCAGAAGCGCGGCCATGATGGCCCGGCGGCTGCCCAGCCGGTGCAGGACCGCGGTCGACACGAGCAGCCCGATGATGGCGCCGACCGTCACTCCGGCCAGGAGCAGGCCGATCGTGGCCGTGCCGATGCCGAGGCCCGCCTTGATGGCCGGAAGCCGCGGACCCCAGGTCGCGATGGTGATCCCGCCCAGCCCGAACGCGGCCGTGACCGTCCACCGCCGGCGGCCTAGCGTAATGCGGTGCGCTATGACAACGGCATCCTAGTGGCCTGCCCCGGCAGGTGGGCGAGGACGCCGCCGCTGGGATCAGGGTTCAGAGCTCGTACTTGTTCCCTGCCGATGCTCGGATCGGGTGGGTGTCGTAGATGATGTCGAGGTACGTCACCTGGTCGCTGGCTGGTTCGAAGGTGAAGAGGTCCATCACCTTGAACGTGATGAGGGTTCCGTCCCGGACGGTCCAGTCGTACTGGAAATACGCAGTGGCCTGATTCTTGGCTGAGTTGCTCAGGAAGATATCGATTGGCGTGATGACATTCTTGGCTGACGCTCCGGCGAGCCGGTCAAAGAACGGGCTGGCGGGCATGTCACCAAGAAAGGGCGACTTCACCCGTCCGCCGGGCGTGAAGAGGCTTTTCACTGTCCCGTAGTCGCTTCGGCCGAGGGCGTCCATGTAGGCCTGGAGCACGCGAACGTAGGGGTGCATGGTTAACCTCCGTTGCTCGAGCCGGCATCATGACGCTACGCGGCGGGGTGGGTGAGCTCACTGACGAGGTGCAGCCGCAGAGCTTCCCGGGCGTCGATCTGACGGCCGGTCAGGACGAGTTCGCCGGCGATGGCGCCGCCGACCAGGTCGTGTAGCGGCCCGTAGACCACTGGCCCGTGCGCGGCCTCGGGATGGGCGAAGGTCGCGCTATGCGTGGCGATGCGCACGTCGCAGAGTACGGCGAGGTCGAAGCCGTCACCGTATGCGGCGCCGTCTACGGCGGCGATCACCGGGACGGGGAACCGGTGCACCGCATGGTGGAAAAAGTCCGAGGACCGCCAGAGGCGTTCGGAGTGGCCTGGGCCTGTCACTGTCCGGTCCTCGGTTCCTGCTGGCCGCGCTGGCGGGCCTGGCCACCCACAGCGGGTACGACCGGAGAGCGGTCCCCTCGGCGGTCCGGCAGCTGCGCCTCCCGGATCCCGCCTGGTGGGACCGCCTCCCGCTGATCACAGCGCCCACATTGCTGATCTCCGGCGGCCCTACCAGTCACATCCGCCCCTGCCACCTCGCCGAAGCCGCCAGGTCGATCCCGCACTGCAGCTTCGTCACGATCCCGGCAGGACACCGGGTACACAGCCGCCGCCCGGAACAGTTCCTTGCCGAGGTCATTCCCTTTCTGACCGACCGCATATCCAAAGGGACGTAGCCAGGACGGGTGTCAGGTGGAGGGCGGTGCCGGGCGGCGCGCGAGGAATTCATCCACGATTGCTGCGAACGAGGCTGGATCGTCGACCCAGGGGAAGTGCCCGGTCCGCGGCAGCAGCGCCAGGTCGGCGTGGCCAAGAAGAGCAGCCAGCCCGCGAACGGCCGCGCCCGTTGGCCAGATGTCGTACTCACCCGCCACCAGCAGCACCGGTGCCGCCAGCACCGCGAGCCGCTCAGGCAACGCAGGGTCTGGCTCGAAGCCGGCGTAGAACCCGTCCGTAGCCGGCTGGGCGAATTGAGCGGGCTCGGCGGCCGCCTGGGCCTGGGCCGCGGCGTCCCACCGCCGATACAGCAGTGGCGCCGCCAGCCAGCGGTACTGCTGCAGTTCCTGCGGCGATGCCGCCTCGGCGTACAAGGCGGTAACTGCGCCGGCGTACCAGGGCTCGTGTGCCCGCCGGGCCAGCACCTCCTCTACGCCCAGGTCGGACGGCATGCCGACGACGCGAAGGGACGGAGCGACCAGCACAAGATGGCCCAGCCGGCGCGGGTGCTCGGCCGCGTACAGCAAACAGGTCCCGCCGCTGGCCGAGTGCCCGAACAGGTCCATCCAGTCCAGCCCAAGGTGGTCGCGCAGCGCCTCGACATCCTGGACAAGCCGATCGACCCGGTACGTCACCGGATCGTGCGGTGCCTGCGATGCGCCCGTGCCGCGGTTGTGAAGCAGGATCAGCGTCCGCTGACTGCTAAGACCGCCCAAGTCCCCGAGATACTCGACAGCCTGCCCTGGGCCGCCGGGGATGCAGACCAGCGGCGGCCCCGAGCCAACCACTCGATAGGCCAGTTCCGTACCGTCCCAGGAACGAAAGCGCCGCATGCGACCGGAGTCTGCCACGCCTCGCAGGGACGTCAGCTAGGTGCGGCCGCGCAGGACCGGCGTGAGCGCGTCGAGGACCGAGGCGTCCTCGATCGTCGCCGGGACCGGCTCGTCCTTGCCGTTGGCGATGGCGCGCATGGTCTTGCGCAGAACCTTGCCGGACCTGGTCTTCGGCAGCGCCCCGACCACGGAGACGTCGCGGAAGGCGGCCACCGGGCCCACGTCCCGGCGCACGGCGGCGACCAGCTCGTCGCGGAGCTGGCCGGGGTCGGGCCGGGCGCCGGCCTTGAGCACCACCAGGCCGTAGGGAACCTGTCCCTTGAGGTCGTCGGGGATGCCGATCACCGCGCACTCGGCGACTGCGGGATGGGTGGCCAGGGCGGCCTCGATCGCGCCGGTGGACAGGCGGTGCCCGGCCACATTGATTACGTCGTCGGTGCGGCCCATGACGAACAGGTAGCCATCCTGGTCGAGAAAGCCGGAGTCGCCGGTGTGGTAGCAGCCGGGGAACCGGCTGAGGTAGGAGCGCACGAACCGCTCGTCGTCGCCCCACAAGGTGGCGGCCGCGCCGGGGGGCAGGGGCAGCCGGATGACGATCTCGCCCTCCTGGCCAGGCGGTACCTGCTCACCGGTGTCGCCCACGATCCGGACGTCCCAGCCCGGCACCGGCACCGTGACCGAGCCCGGCCTGACCGGCAGCGGCTCGACGCCGCGCAGGTTGGCCGCGATCGGCCAGCCGGTCTCGGTCTGCCACCAGTGGTCGGTGACCGGCACGCCCAGCGCCTGCGCGGCCCAGTGGTAGGTCTCCGGGTCCAGCCGCTCGCCGGCCAGGAACAGCGAGCGCAGCGAGCCGGTGTCGTACTTGGCCAGCTCACCGGCGTCGGGGTCGG
>Ga0335075_10018963_pt1 | contig 10189 bp, 6 predicted proteins | sample Lox_Sample_24_FD_206723 | JGI IMG/M metagenome (GOLD analysis project Ga0335075, IMG submission 206723) | Soil microbial communities from Loxahatchee National Wildlife Refuge, Florida, United States - Lox_Sample_2.4 | ecosystem: Environmental > Terrestrial > Soil > Wetlands | place: USA: Florida... | reverse complement strand
ATACGCTGAGGGGGTTGCTCGCGGCGAACTAAGGCAAACGATTGCCGCGGTTCGCCTGCGAAACTTGAGGCGCGAGGGGAGATCCAAATCAAGGATGCGTCATAAGGCGACGTAAGTTCCCGTTCTTGCGGACGGGCTGCGGACGCACCGCTCCGGCGGCGATCCTTTTCGGGTCGTCCTTGATTTTGACCTCCTCTCGCGCCTCCTCTCCGGCTAGGGGGCGCGGCTTTCACTCACGCCCGCCTTGGCGCCCGAATGGGCGAAGCCATCACACCAAGGTGATCGTGCGGATCGCTTCCGGCGCGCGGCTCATCGCCCTATGCTTGCCTTCGCGGAAAGCGGAGGAAGTCTCGTGCGCGGCGGCTTGCGGATCGGTCTTGCTTTATGCGGCGCGCTCGGGCTTGCGATCATTGCGGCTCAGGCGAGGGCCGCGGGCGCGCCGGTCCCGGTCGACGCCGCGATTGTGCTCGCGACCGACGTCTCCCGCAGCATCGACGACGAAGAGTTCGCGCTCGAGCGGCGCGGCTATGCGGACGCGATCAGGAGCCAGCAGCTCATCGACGCCATCTCGACCGGGCCGCATGGCGCGATCGCCGTCTCCTATGTCGAATGGGCGGGCGACGGCGAAGAGAAGGTGGTGGTCGACTGGACAGTGATCCGGACGCCAGCGGACGCGCGCGCCTTCGCCGCCGCGATGACCGCCGCACCGCGTTCCTATCTCGGGCGCACCGCGATCGGCGCGGCGATCGATTTCTCCTTCGCTTTGTTCGCCGAGAGCGGCTTCGACACGCCCCGGCGGGTGATCGACGTCGCGGGCGACGGCACCAGCAACCAGGGCCGGCTTGTCACCGAAGCGCGCGATGCGGCGGTCGGGGCGGGCGCGGTGATCAACGGCCTCGCCATCTACAACAAGAAGGCGGCGATGATAGGCGGCTATCTGGCCATGCACACCCACCCGCCCGGCGGCCTCGCCCAGTATTACCGCGAGAACGTGATCGGCGGCCCAGGCAGCTTCGTGGTTGAGATCGACGATTTCAGGACCTTCGGCGAAGCGATGATGCGCAAGCTCGTCAACGAGATCGCCGACGCGCGGCCGAACGGCTGAGCGCGCCGGTTTTTGTCGGACCACGGAGTAGGATTGCCGCCAGTTCCTGCGAGCCCGAGGCAAGAGCTGCTCGCGACGCGCCGGGGTCTGCCGTCCCATGACGGCTGAGGTTTCTGCACCCCCTGGCGTGATCCTTGCCGGCGGCCTGGCGCGGCGAATGGGCGGCGGCGACAAGGCGCTGCGCGAGATCGGCGGGCGGCCGATCCTGGCCCGCGTCATTGCGCGGCTCGCGCCTCAATGCGGGGGCTTGGCTCTCAGCGCCAATGGAGATCCCCAGCGCTTCGCGCCGTTCGGCCTGCCGGTCATCGCCGACGGGGTCGCGAATCATCCGGGGCCTCTCGCCGGCATTCTCGCCGGGCTCGACTGGGCGGCGGCCAATCGTCCTCACGCGCGATGGATCGTCAGCGCTCCGGGTGACTGTCCCTTTCTGCCTCGCGACCTGGTCGCCCGGCTGCGCGCGGCCTTGCACAGCGAGGGCGCCGAGCTTGCGGTCGCGGCCTCCAAAGGACAATCCCATCCTGTGATCGGGCTCTGGAGCGTCGCCTTGCGCGAGGCGCTGGGCCGGGCCCTCGCCGTCGAAGGCCTGCGCAAGGTCGACGCCTGGACCGGGCGCTATCGGGTTGCGACGGTCGAATGGCCGGCCGAGCCGTTCGATCCTTTTTTCAACGCCAACACCCTCGACGATCTCGCCGAGGCCGAGCGGCTCGCGGCGCTTGAGGATCGGATTTGAGCGTGGAGCGCTCTCCCCGGAAAACGACGGAACCGCCGGCGCCCGGGTTCGTTTAGCAGGCGGTTTGAACTTCTCCGGCTCCCTCGAAATGGAAGACCGCGTGTTGAAATGGACCCATGGCCCCTCCTTCGAGGACGGCGGAATATTGTTTCGTCTTTGGGCGCCGAGCGAAAAACGAGTGGGCCTCGTGATCGAGGGACGGGGCGACCCCGTCGCCATGGCGCCGGCCGCGAACGGCTTTTTCGAGGCCTTTTTGGAAGGGCTCGGCGCCGGCGCCCGCTATCGGTTCGCGCTTCCCGACGGACGCCAGGTTCCGGACCCGGCGTCGCGCTTTCAGCCGGACGACGTTGACGGAGCGAGCGAGACGATCGACCCGGGCGCCTATCGCTGGCGCGAATCCTGGCACGGCCGAGAGTGGGAAGACATCGTGCTTTATGAGCTTCACCTCGGCGCCTTTTCGCCTGAGGGCACGTTCGCGGGCGCCGCGGCCAAGCTCGATCATCTCGCCGAGCTCGGCGTCACCGCCGTCGAGATCATGCCGGTCAACGCCTTCAAGGGCCGGCGGAACTGGGGCTATGACGGCGCCTTTCCTTATGCTCCGGACGCAAGCTATGGCCGGCCCGAGGACTTCAAGGCTTTCGTCGAGGCGGCGCATGGGCGCGAAATCGCCGTCCTGCTCGACGTCGTCTACAACCACTTCGGTCCGGAGGGGAATTTCCTGCCCCTCTACGCGCGCGATTTCTTCACGAGCCGCCATAAAACCCCCTGGGGCGACGCGATCCGGTTCGACGGACAGAACTCGCAGCCCGTGCGCGACTTCTTCATCGAGAACGCCGAATATTGGCTTCGTGAATTTCATCTCGACGGGCTGCGCTTCGACGCCGTCCACGCCATCAAGGACGACAGCCGGCCCGATCTCATCGACGAACTCGCCACACGGCTCCGCGCGCGGCTCTCGCGGCCCATCCATCTGATCCTGGAAAACGAAAGCAACGATCCGCGCCGTCTCGCGCGTCGAGACGGCAAGGCCGATCTCTACACCGCGCAATGGAACGACGACATCCACCATGTTCTTCATGTCGCGGCGACGCATGAGAAGAGCGGCTATTACGCCGCCTACGGCCCGGCAAAACGGCTCGGAAGAGCGATCGCCGAAGGGTTCGCCTATCAGGGCGAAATCATGCCTTCTCGAAACGCGCCGCGCGGCGGTCCCAGCGCCGAATTGCCGCCGGCCGCCTTCGTCTCATTCATCCAGAATCATGACCAGATCGGCAACCGGGCGTTTGGCGAAAGGCTGAGCGCGCTCGTCGCGCCCGAGGTCATTCGGGCGCTCGCCAGCGTCTATCTTTTGGCGCCGCAGATCCCGATGCTGTTCATGGGCGAGGAATGGGGCGCGAGAGAGCCGTTCCTGTTCTTCTGCGACTATGAGGGCGATCTCGCCAAGGCTGTCCGCAACGGGCGGCGCGAGGAATTCTCGCATTTTCCGGCGTTCGCCGACCCCGAACGGGTGGCGAAGATCCCCGATCCTTGCGCTCAGTCGACCTTCCTTGCGTCGAAGCTCGACTGGAGCCGGGTCGACGCTGAGCATCTGGCCTTTTACCGCCAGCTCCTGAAGACGCGCCGCGAGCACGTCCGGCCATTGCTGCCCCTAATCCGGCATGGCGGCGAGGCGCTCGTCCTCGGCGAGCAAGCGGTGCGCGTCACATGGCGGGCCGGAGAAAGCCGGCTCGCGCTCGACGCCAATCTCTCGCCTCATCGCGTCAGTTTTCCACCCCTGCAAGTCCGCCCGTTCTGGCTGTGCGGTGACGCCGGCGCCGCTCTCGGCCCCTGGGGCGTGCGCTGGGGAATGGAGCCCGTATGAACGTCCCTCGCGCAACCTATCGCCTGCAAATGCGCGCGGGCTTCGGTTTCGCTCAAGCCGCGGCGATCGCGCCTTACCTCGCGCGCCTCGGCGTGAGCCACGTCTACCTCTCGCCGATCTTCAAGGCGCGCCCAGGCAGCACGCACGGCTATGACATCACCGACCATAACGAACTCAATCCTGAACTGGGCACGGAGGACGACTACGCATCGATGATCGAAGCCTTCCGCCGCGAAGGGCTTGGCTCAATTCTCGACTTCGTTCCCAATCACATCGGCGTGTGGGGCGCCGACAATCCGCTATGGCTCGACGTCCTGGAGTGGGGTCCGCATTCTCAATATGCGGGCTGGTTCGACATCGATTGGGCGGCGCAGGACGGCAAGCTGCTGGCGCCCGTGCTCGCCGCGCAATATGGCGAGGAACTGAGAAGCGGGAAGCTCAGGCTCGAGCTCGAAAGCGACGGAAGCTTCGCCATCTGGGCCTACGACGCGCATAAGCTGCCGGTCTGCCCGCTGACCTATCCGCTCATCCTCGGACACGAGCATCCGGCGCTCGACCGGCTGGCGGATCTTTTTCTCGACCTGCCGCAATGGCGCCCGCAAGTGGCGGAGAGGTCCCGAGGCCTGAAGAAAGAACTGGCTGAGCTGTCGGCGGCGGATGGCGGAGCGCGGGCGGCGATGGAAGGCCGCGTCGAGCGGTTCAACAACGACTGGCGCGAACTCGATCGGCTCATCGGCCAGCAGTTCTGGCGGGTCGCCTTTCATCGCGTCGCCGAGGACGAGATCAACTACCGCCGGTTCTTCAACATCAATGACCTCGCGGGTCTTCGGGTCGAGGTCGGCCCGGTCTTCGCCCACGCGCACGCGCGCCTGTTCCGCATGCTCGAGAGCGGCGAAATCGACGGGGTGAGAATCGATCACATCGACGGGCTGTTCGATCCCAAGGCTTATCTCGAGGCGCTTCGCGCCCATGCGCCGCGGCCCTTCTATCTCGTGGTCGAAAAGATCCTGGCGCCGCACGAGTCGCTGCGAGCGGACTGGCCGGTCGACGGAACGACCGGCTACGACTACGCCAACCTTATGCTTGAAGAACTGGTCGATCCGAAATCCGAACAGGCCTTCAGCCAAATCTATCGCGCCTTCGCCGGCCTCGACCAGGCTTTCGAAACGGTTGCCCGCGAGTGCAAGCTCAGGATCATGGAAAACGAGATGGCGAGCGAGCTCAACGCGCTCGGCCGGCGGGCCGCGCGCCTGGCTGCTCAGAGTCCCATGACCGCCGACCTCACGCGCGGATTGCTTCAGCGCGCGATCAAGCAGCTCGTCGCGAGCTTTCCCGTGTACCGCACTTACGTCGATTTCAGCGGCGCGCCGACGGAAGACGATCGGCGCGACATCGCCTGGGCGGTCGCACGCGCCCGGCGGAGCGATCCGGACATACACCCTTCCGCCTTCGATTTTCTGTACAACGTTCTGCTTGGAGAAACGGAAGGGGCGCCGACGCAGGAGCTCAGCCGCGTTGCGGCGCTGAGATTCGCGATGGCGCTGCAGCAGTTCTCGGGGCCGGTGATGGCCAAGGGGGTCGAGGACACCGCCTTCTATCGCTTCAATCGGTTCGTCGCGCTGAACGAGGTCGGCGGCGCGCCCGAGCGCTTCGGCCTCGCCGTGTCCACGTTTCACAAGGCGAACGCGGCGCGCGCGCAAAACTGGCCGCACGCCATGCTGGCCACCGCGACTCACGACACCAAGCGCGGCGAGGACAATCGCGCGCGACTCGCCGTTCTCTCCGAAATGCCTGACGAATGGCGCCGGCATGTGGAGGCGTGGAGCCGCATCTTGCGAGCGGGGCGCGGCGATGTGGAGGGCGTCGCCGCTCCCCGCATCTTGCGAGCGGGGCGCGGCGATGTGGAGGGCGTCGCCGCTCCCGACCGCAACGACGAATACATGTTCTATCAGGCGCTCGTGGGCTCATGGCCTGTCGACATGCTCGACGGCGCCGGCGCTCAGCAACTGGAAGCGTATGGCGTCCGCATTCGTTCCGCGCTGCAGAAGTCGCTGCGTGAGGCCAAGGTTCGCTCGAGCTGGGCTGCGCCCGACTCCGAATATGAGGACGCCATGCAAGCCTTCGCGCGCGGGGCGTTTCGCTCCGAGGCGTTCCTGTCCAGTTTCCTTCCCTTCACCCGGCGCGTGGCGCGTCTCGGGCTTGAGAACAGCCTCGCGCAAACGGTCGGCAAGCTCACCGCGCCGGGCGTGCCCGACATTTATCAGGGTTGCGAATTGTGGGATCTCAGCCTTGTCGACCCCGATAATCGGCGCGCGATTGATTTCGCGCGGCGCGAGGCCGGCATGGCCGATCTCGCCGACCGTCTGAGGGCGCCGGGCGAGCGTCACGCGCTGTTCAAGGCGCTGATGAAAGAATGGCGTGACGGCCGGGCGAAGCTGGCGACCATCGCACTCATGCTTTCCCTCCGCCGCGAGGCGCCGGAACTTTTCAGCGCCGGCGAGTATCAGCCGATCGTCATCGAGGGAGATCGATCGGATTGGGCCTTGGGGTATGTTCGTGGCCAGGGAGAGCGGCGGCTGGCCGTTGTGATCGCGCGCTATCCCGCGCGCCGGGAATTGGAGCCCGAATGGAGCGCAACGGCGCGATTGCCTGAAGGGCATTGGTTCGACCTCTTTCGCGGCCGCGATGCGGTCGCCGGCGTCCCCCTTCACGAGTGGCTCAATCCGCTGCCCTTTGCGGTGCTGCTGGCTTAATGCCAGGGGTCAACATTCTCTTGACAAAATCAGAATCATCGAATATTTATATTCGTATCGGCGGAATCGATGCGCTCGGCCGGCGGCCGGGCGAGACAGAGCTCGTGGGCTGTTTGACATGGTCCAAACCACAACTTGAACGCGAGGTCGGAAAGCGGGCGATTTTTTTGTTCCCTCACCCGTAACCCATTGAAAAGTCCCGATTCTGGGAAATAAAAGGGACCTATATACGTGCTTGACCCAAACGAGTTTTTGTGGTAGGTTCCATTTCACAATGGGAGCCCTACAATGCTCGCTCAATTCGACAGCCTGTATTCCTCGTTTGAGGCGTTTCCGAACGAACAAGCCTGCGTCGACCATCTTCGTTCGATCCGCTGGCGGGACGGCGAGTTCTGCCCGTACTGCGTCAAGGAAGGCAAAGAGCCGGGACAGAAGATTTATCACTTTTCCGACCGCAAGACATTCAAGTGCGGCGAGTGCCGCGAGCGGTTTTCGATCAAAGTGGGCACAATCTTCGAGGACACAAAATTGCCGTTGCGCAAATGGTTTGCGGCTATTTGGATGATTACGAACCATCCCAAGGGCATTGCCTCGACGACGCTCGCGAAAGACCTAAAGGTCACGCAAAAGACCGCATGGTTCGTCCTTCATCGACTGCGCCATGCGGCCCGCACGCCGTCTTTCAACGCTCCCCTCAAGGGCACCGTTGAAGCCGACACAACGTTCGTTGGCGGTAAGGAAAAGAACAAACACGCGAAAGATCGGAAGGGCGGTACTCAGGGCGGCGCGGGCAAAGAAACTGTGCTCGGCTTTGTTGAGCGCAAAGGCGAGCTTCGCGCCAAGCACATTCAGAACGCGCAGAAATCGACCGTGCAGCGCCATGTCAGAGAAAACGTCGAAAACAAGTCCGTTCTCATGACGGACGAAGACAGGGCGTTCAATGGACTAGGAAATGACTATCTGCATCTGACGGTCCGTCACTCACTCGGCGAGTACGTGCGCGCCTCTGGGGTCATCCACACACAAAAAATAGAGAGTGTCTGGGCGCTTCTCAAACGCCAAATCATCGGCGTGCATCATTGGGTGTCGCCCAAGCACTTGCAAAAATATGTGGACGAAATGACATGGCGCTTCAACCGCCGCAACATGAGGCCATCCCCGCGAATGAATGACATGTTTGAGTGCGTCGGGGGACGCCTGACTTACAAGGCACTCATTGCGTGACGAACAAGGGCAAAAAACTCGAACCGCCCCTGCGGCTCGATATGAGCTTTGAGGAGGCGTTGCAACGCTTCGTCGCGACGAAGCCGGGCGAAGTTGACGAAAGCATCGAACGGTCTAAAACCAAGCGACCGCCGCAGGATGAACCCCCGCGACGGTCAGGACGCTCACGGCGTCACTCTAGCAAGAGCTAGGGCAGTCAGAAGGCGAAGCTGAGTTGTCCGCAGCAGCGCCAGTAATCGCGGACGTGTTCGATCCGGCCATACCGGAGCCTCACGTACGCTCTTACGTGATGACAGACCGCACGGGTCCGCATCTTGGCCTCCTCTCGGAAGCCACCGTCTTGATCGAACGGCAGACTGGTGCTATATCACCCCTTGCGGAGAGATACGGCTGCCAGCCTGCCTATTCGCCTAGTGGGGTCGGTGTGTTCTTCCCCATTTTGGTAACCTGCTGAACGGCTCCTCTGGAGGGTGCAAGCCTCCTCGGGAGCCGTTTAGATTCAAGCTGGACAGATTCATACAGCAGGAATCCAAATCGCGCAACCGCATCAGCGGTGTATCCTGGCCGTATCTAGCGTGCTTACAAAATGCTTGCTTGTATTCGAAGCGCTCTGTATCATGCTGGTTGCATGAGGCGCTAGCATGTTAGATACCGCAATCGTAAAGGCCGTTCAGGAAAAGGCGAATATTGAATCGAAAATTGCCGCGAGCGAGGCAAAAACTCGCCGCTATAAGTCTCAACTGTCTGAAATTAATAGCTTTATCTCACAGTGGGAGAAATTTAGCGGAACTTCCGCGCCTATCCCAAGCGGCTCGACTCCGGAAGGTATGTCCCAAAATGGCACAGATTCCAAACCTCAGCCCATAAAGGTCCAAAATTCAAAGAAGGAGGAAGTCGCGACCGCAGCCCGTTTGGTGATTGAGGGTCGCGACGTGCCGGTGTCTAGATCGGAGCTTTACGGCATACTTTCCCGCCAAGGACTCCAAATGAACGGATCAAACCCAGAGATGGTGTTATCCACAATGCTTTGGCGCGCAGGGGCGAAAGAGGGGATCGTACGCCTCAAGTCTGGGGGCTATTGGCTTGCCGACCGGGCCGTTCCCGGCGGCGATGGCGTTCAGCCAGAGCCGGACGCCGCAATCTTCGACGCCGAATAATCTAAGTCGCTTCGTTTAGGAGGCTCGCTGTCGAGAGCCCTTAAGGTCACACACGTATATAGGTCCCAAATAAAAGGAAATAAAAGGAAATAAAGGGAAGCAAATTTACTAGCGCTTAAGCGCGTTTATGGGGCGTTTATTTGCGGTGGATTCGCGTGCTGGTTGTCGAAGCGGGGGAATTAAGCCCGCGAGGCGCCAGGCCACGCATTCACTTGGCCGGCTGGCGGTCCGCGCGCTCGGGAACACGCTCGAACAAGAGCATGGAACGCGCAGTCACTTCGTAAACAGCGCCGATGTCGAATTGGCTGGCGTCCAGCTGCGGGTTCGCGGTGTCGAACAGTCGTTTCCACCCCTCGGCCTCATAGCAAGGCGGAAGAGTGAACTCGACCGGCTCATGATGGGCGTTGAATATGATCAGGAGCGATGCGTCGGCGCCTCGCCGCTTGACGCCGGTCGCTTGCCCGCGCCCGTCGAGCAGCATGCCGAAACAGCGAGTTCCGTTGTCCCAGGCCTCGGAGGTCATCTCCGACCCATTGGCGTCGATCCAGGAGACATCCTTGACCTCGAGCGCGGGGTTCATCTCGCCGGTCAGGAAACGCGAACGCCGCAGCACCGGGTAGAGATGGAACGCGGCCGTCAGGCGGCGGAAAAAGGCGACAAGCGACAGGCGCTCGTCGTCCATCTTCCAGTTGACCCAGCTTATCTCGTTGTCCTGGCAATAGGCGTTGTTGTTGCCGTTTTGCGTGCGGCCGAATTCATCGCCCGCGCGGACCATTGGAGTGCCTTGCGACAAGATGAGGGTCGCGAGCAGATTGCGGAGCTGGCGCCATCGAAGCGTCTCGATGTCTTTGTCGTCGGTCGGCCCCTCGGCGCCGCAGTTCCACGAATGGTTGTCGGAGGCGCCGTCGCGATTGTCCTCGCCGTTCGCCTCGTTGTGCTTCTCATCATAGGAAACAACGTCGCGCAGCGTGAACCCATCGTGGGCGGCGATGAAGTTGATGCTCGCCCAAGGCTTTCGACCGCGAAAGTTGAACTTGTCCGGCGAAGCGCAAAGGCGGGGCGCGAGCGCCTTGGCGGTCGCGTGGCCGCGCCAGAAGTCGCGCACATCGTCGCGGAACCTGTCGTTCCATTCCGCCCAGCCGGGCGGAAAGCCGCCGACCTGATATCCGCCAGGGCCAAGGTCCCACGGCTCGGCTATGAGTTTGACCTGGGCGAGCACGGGATCTTGCCCTACGACCTTCAAGAAGCCGCTCTCGGTGTTGAAGCCGTCGGGCTCGCGCGCAAGGATCGTCCCGAGATCGAAGCGGAATCCGTCGACCCGGGTTTCAGTCACCCAATAGCGCAGGCTGTCCGCCACCA
>Ga0335075_10018962_pt1 | contig 10190 bp, 19 predicted proteins | sample Lox_Sample_24_FD_206723 | JGI IMG/M metagenome (GOLD analysis project Ga0335075, IMG submission 206723) | Soil microbial communities from Loxahatchee National Wildlife Refuge, Florida, United States - Lox_Sample_2.4 | ecosystem: Environmental > Terrestrial > Soil > Wetlands | place: USA... | reverse complement strand
GCCGGCAGAGCGCGCCACTGAAGCGCTCAACGCGGTGGCGCACTTCATCAGGATTCAGGAGAAGCCCAAAGCCGGCTAGTTTCTGTGCGCCAACCGCGCTCGGCTGGAACGACAACGGACACGGGCCAACGATGCACCCGTGTCCATTGCTATCTGCGTCGGCTTACTTGAGCCCGTCCGTGAACGTCTGCCACGCGCTGGCGGGGATGGCGAGCGTTCCGCCGGCGCGGTCGGTGGTGTCGCGCACCAGGACCACGCGGTCGGCGTCGGCCACCTCCACGCAGCTCCCGCCGCCCGATCCGCTGTAGCTGGCCTTCCGCCAGTTCAATTCGTCCATGCCTCCAACACCTTCTCCAGCAGCGCCATCGACTCCCTACCGCGTAGCGAGTCGGTTCGTAGCACGTCGAACCTCAACTCTAGGTCAGTGACCACATCTGCATCATCAGTGGTCATTCCGTCCGCGATGGTCTCAAGGTAGGCGATGCGCCTTGCGGGTGTCTCCGCGATATTGAACGCGCCCGACAGCCCGCAGTGGGTTGTCTCGGTGATGACCTGCACGGTGACGCCGGGGCGCGATGCCATGTCCAGCAGGTGCCTCAACTGGCCTTCCATCACCTTGCGCGAGCCGATCTCGCGCCGGAGCACGGCATCGTCCAGCAGCACCCACAGACGCGGCGGCGGCGGCGAGTCCCTGGTCAGAACCTTCTGCCGGTCCATCCGGCCGTCCAGGCGCTCCTGCACCCGCTCGGCCGTCACGTCGGGATGGCTTTCAAGGATCGCTCTCGCGTAGTCCTCGGTCTGTAGCAGGCCCGGCACGATGATGCTCTCATAGACGCGGATCACCGAGGCTTCGGCCTCGTACGGGGCGAACGGCCGGAATCCGGCAGAGAAGGGCAGGCCGTGCAGACGGCTCTCCAGGCGCTCGAAGACGCCCGGCAGCCCGAATGTGCGATCCAGCGCCTTCGCCTGATCCGACGTGGGGGCGCGGTACCCCGTCTCGATGTTGGCGACGGTACTGCCCGTGTGGCCGATCTCCGCTGCGAGGTCGTCCCGCGACAGCCCGCGCTGCTCGCGCATCGCCCGCAACTGCTCGGCAAAGAGCATCCGATCAGGGTCATCACGTCCGGTCACGCCGTTTCACACTCCATCACACGCCGACTGCCGCTGCCACAGTTGAGCCCGTGGCTTCACGATCCGCCGGTGACCGTTCCGCCACGCACTGCCCATTGTGCATCGTTGTCAGCACACCCCGCCGCCGTGAAGCCGTAGTTTCCAGCAGCGCCGAGCGTCGGCGGGGTGCCAGGAGAGCCAAGGGCAGGAGTGAACGTGGATGAGGGGCCGCACCCGAGTCACGGGTTTTCGAGTCTGGCAGGACGCATCTCGGGGACCATGCCTCTTGGGCCGCCTCACCCCTGGTACATGGGCGACTCCTGGGTCGCCCAACTCGCCGGGGACGCGCAGGCCCGGATCGAGCGCTGGAAGGCCCGCTGGGACGCGAAGGTCGCGGGAGGCCCAGTGCTCAGCCTGACCGAGCTGGGCTCGCTGATCAAGCAGACCCAGAGCGCGATCGACAGCACTTCCTCGGCCGCAGACAAGGCCACGCTCAGCGTCCAACTGGAGGACATGCGGCACGAGTTCGACTGGCGGACGTTCCTCGACGTGGACACGACGATCTGGCCTGAGCAGTAGGCGAGCACGGGCAGCCCGGCGGCCGTGAGGGTGTCGCCGGGGCCGCCACTGTCCGGCCGCGCACGGCGCGAACCTGGCCGTCACGTCTGATCACGACGTCATCGCCGCGCAGTTATAGTTGCTGGCAACGGAAACGTCCCGCCTGGGACCGAACCGGAGGCCGCGGCCCCCCGGTTAGAAGCTGGCGAGGAAGCTGCGGCCGATGTACTCCGCGTACGCCGGCGGGATCGACTCGCCCGTGCCCTGCTTGGTCATCCACTCAGTCCGCATGAGCCGACGCTTCACATCGACCGTGACCGTCGTGATGTTCCAGTGGTGGCGGAACCAGTAGGTGGTTCCCTGGATCACGGGGATCGTGGGTAAGTCGTGGATGCCCGGCACGTGGTCCGGCTGCGCCAGCTCGAAGCCGTGGACCTCGAAGTCGCGTAACCGGCGCAGTCCCCACGACGTGGGATTGCCGGGGATGCCGGTGTCCCACTCGACTGTCAGGCCGAACATGCAGCCGCACAAGGTGACGGGATTGGTGAGCGGAGCCCGCTGCACGTTCTCGATCACGTACGGCTTGCCGGTGGCCCGGAGAGCCTCGCGGACGTCCGCCATGATGTCGGGGTACTTGGACCTGGCGTGCGCGGGGGTGACTGTCGAGTAGCCCTGGCATGGGGCGAAGCAGAGATCAGGTCGGCCTCGGCCGCGTACTTCTCCAGGCCGTCGCGCCAGTCCATCAGGTGGCCGTCGAACGGGTAGCGGGATAACTGGGAAGGGCTCATGTCGATGCCAGCCACGATGTCGAGCCCGGCCATCGCGTAGCCCGCGCTGGCCCCGCCCATTCCGCAGAAGAGGTCTAAGACGCGCATCAGAACCTGAAGCCGTCTTCCATGTTGTAGCTGTACGACCTCGCTCCGGCCGGCCGGCCCCTGGTGCTCACGTTGACGTTCTCGGGAAGCGCCATCCTTGGCGAGTAGATGCTCTGCTGCTTATCCCTCGGCATGTCGTCGGCCCGGCGCTTGTACGAGTTGAGCTTGCGGGATGCCCGGCCGGCCTCGGCCACGACGTTGGACGTGACCGGGTTGAACCTGCTCTGCACCTGTCCGGGTGCGTTCGTGAGCCTGTCGAGTGTTTCCTTCTCGGCGGCCCGGCGTCGCGCTATCCGGTCGTCCACCTGGGCCTGGGGCTGGACCCCGTTCTTACTGCCGAGCTGCTTCCACTGGGACCAGAGGCCGCGCCTCGCCCGGCTGGCGGTGTCCTGGTTCAGGTAGCCGCTGATGCGCTCGCTCGTCTCGCCGGCGTCCTCGTGCTCGGGCTCGGACGGCGCGAGGTAGCTCCGGTCGCCCGGCAGGACGTCGAATCCGTCGTGCGCGTCGGCCTGCTCGAAGTCGTCGTCGCGGACGTCCTCCCACCTGGGCGGCGTGGCGCGCTCGTACGCGCCCGTGAGCGACGTGTCCCCGGTGTCCCCGGTCGTGCCCAGTAACTTGCCGGCCAGCGGCCTGAGACGGCTACGGCGCTTCTTCGCCGCCTCGCGACACGTGGCTGAGCAGTACTTCTGCGATGGCTGCGTCGGCAAGAACGGGTCTCCGCACCGCTCGCATGAAGGCGTTGAAGTCGTCATAGCGTTCCTTCCTTGTCCCCGGCCGTGTTGTCCCCGGTCCGCCTAGTAGGGGTGGATCGCGTCCCGCGCAGCGCGGCCGGTGGCTTCCGGGGAATCCAGGTGCTGCGTCCTGAACGGGTCCTCGTGCCCGAGTCCGGCTAGCGCCCCGTGGGCGCTCTTGATGGCGGCCTGGCCGGCCTGCGCGCCCATCCCGATGGCCGCGTCCGAGAAGTCGGAGAGCCGGGTCACGAACGGGTACTGGCTGCGGATCGCCCCCATGGAGGCGGCCGACGTGGCATGGGCGTGCGCCAGGTCGTAAATCGTCTGGGCGTGCTCATCGGCACCACCGGGCGTCGCTACCAGATCCGCGTCTAACAACGAACCGGAGTCCGACACGATGGGCCGGAAGAACTGGTGCTCGCTGAGGTTGTCGAGAGCAGCCATTATTCGGTCTCTTCCTGGGCGAGATTAGTCATGTTCTCGCTGACGTCGCGTCCGCCAAACACGCGTCCGACTGCCCTGGCCGGGGCCGGGGTGCCAGCCGCCGCGTGCTGAAGGCCGAGCCGATACCCTCGATCGTGGCCCGACTTGGCGGCTGCCTCGATCCCGCTGAGAACAGCGCGTTCCGGGTACATCGTGGCGTCGTCGCGCCCCGGCTGCTCGCGCATCGCCGGCTCCGGCCGGGACTGCGCCTGCTCGTTACGAGCTTCGAGCGCCATCCTGTGGAAGTCGGCGAGCTCGGGCTGCCGCTCCTGGCGCTGCGCGAATGCCTGCTTTGCTGCTTCGTGGCCGACGTCGAGCTGCATCTCTGGGACGCTGAACATTGGTGTGCTGAAGTTCGTGCCCTGCTCCGGTCGCTGTAACTGGCCGGCCCGTGGATCTGCCATTTCTCGTCCTTCCTGAGTGCTGACGTTGACGGGCGCGAGATCCCTCTCAGGATCGGCCGTAGCCCAGCGGCCCGTGACGCTGCTGCGGTGCGAGTGACGCGCCATCCGCCTACCTCGTCCCGTAGGTCTTGACCACGAGGCCAGTGAAGACGTCGTTTACGCCTCGCGTGCGGTACAGGTAGCTGACCGAGTTCCGGCCGCGGCCGTTGCCACGGCTGGCCGGCTCGATGACGCGGCCGGTGCGTGGCCTCTGCTCCTGCTCGAATGCCCTGACGTTGCCCACCTGGACGATGTTCGCGCCCGGCTGCACAACCGGGTCGCTGCCGCCGCTGAACCGCTGATCGACGCGGTAGCTGTCGGTGGCCGTCCTGGTCATCGAGTAGTTGTTCAAGCTGTTCAACGGAACTCCTTACGTAATAGCCCGGCCGGGGTCAGCGGGGAAACGTCGCCTAGCCCGGCCGGAGTTTTGTCAGCGGCCCTCGTGCTGGGCCAAGGTCTCGGCCTGCCGCTCGGCATGCGTCCCGTCCTCGTCGCGGAGCAGCCTGGCCACCTCGGAACCGGTGAAGTCCGCCGTGCCGCTCGCCGTGGAGCACCTGGTGATCTCGTCCGCGTCGAAGTGCTGCCCGGCGCGCTCGTAGTCGGCCCTGAGCTGCGCGATGCGCATGCGGTGGGTCATGTCGCGGCTCATCAGTCGGCCTCGCTGTCGTCGCTGCTCATCTTGAGCAGCGCGGTCGGCACGACCTGGTCTTCGGCCGATCCGTTCCCGCTGGAATTGCCGGGAATCGTGCCATCGGGAAACCTCTTGTCGGCCGTCGCCTGGTCCATGCCGAGACCTTCCTGGTTCGAGTACAGCCCTTGGAGCAGGCTGGTCGGACGCCCGGCCTCAGACGTGACCTGGCTGGTCCAGCTCTGGCCGATCTGGTTGAGCGAGATCGCGGCCGGGTTAGACCGGTTCGGGTTGTCGTGCCCGTCGAAGCCGACGCCGTTGCTGAACTCGTCTGTCTGGCCGGCCATTAGACGTACGACACAATCGTCTCGCCCGTGTCCGGGTCCACGTAGACGTCCGCCCCAGGGTGGCTGTCACGGATCGCGGTCAGGTTGGTGCCGGGGCCGCCGTTGGCCGTCAGCTCGGCCAGCGCCTTGCGCTCTCGCTCCCTGGCAGCGTCGGCCTGCGCCTTGGCCTTCAGTCCAGCCTGGAACGCTCGCCCGGTCGGGTTGCGCGGGCTCACGTAGCCGCTGCCCCTTGTGCCTGTCTGTGCCATTGTCGATCACTCTTCCTGTCAGTTGGCGGGGCTAAGCACCCCGGTAGAAGGTGCGCCGGCCCGAAATCGGGTTGGCGCGCTCGTTGACGAAGACGCGAGCCGGCTTCAGTGGTTCCTCCACGCCGCTGGTCACCATGGCCGACCGGCCCGACTTGGCGGCGGCAGCCTCGGCCCACGACTGGGACGGCGCGTTGGTGATCCCCCGGCCGTACTCGTTGCCCTGGCCGATGCCGAGCTGCGCCCGGAGCTGGCCGTACTGCTCCATGTCCATCGAGCCGACGTCGATGCCCTGCGCGGGGCCTGGAGGGGCCTGGAGAGGCCGCTGCGCATGGGGGGAAGAATCATACGTCTGGGGCTGGTTTGGCCCAGGAGGAGCCGGATTGGAGGCCTTTTCCGGCTCCTCCTGGGCGTAGAAGGCGCTGAGCCCGGCCTGGGCCGGGGTCGGGCGATCGGGGTTGCCCATCAGCCGGCTGTACTCGTCCCACGGCATCTGCGCGATGTCCTGAGCGGTCAGCCCTAACTCGGCGGCCCGGTTGGCAGCGTGGTACGCGTCCACGCGCAGCTCGTTGAAGCTCTTGTCGGTCATCTACTTAGTCTCCGTCCGGTTCAGCGCGCTCTCGATCAGCAGCCGGAGCCACGCCGAACGGGATAACCCGCGAGCGTTCGCCGCCGCCAGGGAGCGCGCAGCGAGATCGTCGGTCAGCATGACCGCGAACGTCTTGAACTGCGTGTTGTCCATGGTGTCTATGGTCTCACGAGAACGGTCATGGAGCGATTCAATGCCCGGCCACGCTGGGCGATCGGGCGTCGCCTTCCCATCAGGAACACCCGGCGCTGGTAAAATGGAAGCGCTGGTCCTGATCGTCTGGAGGGGCGGGCACCGCCGGTTTCGCGCCCGGTGGTCCCGCCCCTCGTCTGCTTTCGGGTCGGGCCGGCGCAGACCCATCAGACTAAAGATCGGACCCCGATCATGGCTTCAAAGGAAGACTTAGACGATTGGAACCGGCGCGTTCGTCGTCTGGCGAACGCATACGCGCCCAAGTACCGGCCGCTGGTGCTGCCCATCGGGTACAGCCAGAACTTGGACGCCGGGAACACGATCAAGAAGCTTGATACCCTCCTGGCAGAGTCGGCCAGGTTCACGTATAACCGCAAGCCGATGGAGGAGCGCTACGCCAAGCGGCTTCTCTCGCAGATGCGGGCAGTTGGCGCGCTGACCGCAGAGGAGCGGTTCCGCGACGACACCGGCCGCCAGACGTCGAGCTACCGGACCCTCGTTACGTCGATCGCCGTGGACCGGCACGGCAAGCCCGTGGCACACGATTTCTGGGCACCGATTGCCCAGGGCTCCGCTGAAGATGTCACTGTGACATCTTCAGTGCCATCTGCCCAGGTCAGCGAAGAAAAGTCCACCCCTCAGTCCACCCCTCAGTCCACCCCTCAGACCACCCGAACTGTCTCTGATCTTGCCTTGAACTTGCCTACAACTACCTCTTATCTTTCCCCCCGCTGCGCGGAAGGGAGAAGACGTGGTAGGGGAGGCAAGGCAGGGAGAGAAGGAGAGGCGCGTCAGTGCCGGGGATGATCTCAAGAATCGTTACATCGTACGGACATGGAAGTCTGGTTCCCAGGCGTACGCACGGTTAGACCGGGCATCAGGTCTCGGCACGAAGGGAACCTTCTCGGACGATGTCGTCCAGCTCAGCGAAGCTGAGGCACGATACATGTGGACTGAGTGGCCTGCGGGTGACCCGCAGCGCAAGCAGAAGCACCTCGCCTACCTCCTGAGCCCTGCGGATGAGCGCGCAGCGCTGGCCGGGGACGGCGGGGCTGACGATGACGCGGTAGACGCCGTCGCGGAGTATTTCGCCCGCTACCCGACGATCGACCTGAACGCCGGCGTTCCCGGCGACCTGTCGGGACTGAGTGCCGGCGTCATCATGTCAGCCTGCGAAGCGATCATGGAGGAGCACCCCAACGTTGAGCTGAGCGGGAACCGCTACTCGCGGATCTTCTGGTCAACGGACAAGGGCCGCCGGCACCTGGCCCCGTACTTCCCGGACGCGACAATGCGTAGGGTGCTGGCGGATCGTCGCGGGAAGCTCTATGTCCCGCCGTGGACGATCGAGGAACTGTCGGAGGACGTCGGGATGCCGTCCGGCAAGATTCTTGACACCCTGGGGGATCTTGTGGCGGACGGCTACGCCACGCACGACGGCGAGTACACCTACCGCCTCGCCGACGTCGAGGCCGTGTAAGCCAGTCCGAGTCATCGGGCGGCTGGGATGACCGGATAGTCGCGGTTGCCCCGGTTCGCCGCGTGACGGCCGTCCTGCTACTCCTCGTCCTCCCAGTAGGCCGGGTCCGCGTCGAGTGCCCAGTCATCGATCATGGCTTCGAGATAGCCATCGTCCGCCAGGTCCAGCAGGAACTCCGTCGCCCCAACCCACAGAGCCTCGATCTCGGGAAAGCGCTTCAGCGCGTCTTCAGCCTCCATGGCCCCAGCATGTACCCGGCACGTGTTCGAGTCAAGTCATTTGAGCTGCGGAAACGTACTGACGACTTGGCTCTGGCGACTTAGGGCTGACGACTTACCACGGCCAAATGAAATAGCCCTGGCACTGAGGGTGCCAGGGCTATTTCATGGTGGCTATTACGCGGCCTCGGGCAGCTCCAGCATCGCCGCGAGCTGGTCACGGATGATCCGCGCCCGGTCGGTGCCGACATGCATCCGGTCCTTGACGGCCCGAAGAGACGGCACCGTGCCGGCGGCGAGTTCGGCCGCGAAGATCCGTTCCGGTGACTTCGGCTTTCCCGCCGTGGGACGTCGCGGAGCACGCTTGGCTGGCACTGTCCGAGGGAGTGTCACGGGCGGGGTAGGTACCTCGTCCACGGGCACGTCCACCAGGGCGATCTCGGGCACGTCCGCAGGCACGCCCCCAGGGACGTCCACGGGCACGTCTGACACTGTCCCATCAGTTGCAGCGGGGGCGGGGGTAGTCACCACGGCGGGCACGTCCTCGTCCGCCTCTCGCAGCAGATGCGCCAGCCCGCTCGCCAGGCCGAGCACTGCGACGGGAAGGCTCGACACCAGGACCACGACGGGCCACGGTGCCCGTGTCGCGTGCGCAGCGGCGAGCAGGTGGTACGCCACCTGGCCGAGCGTGCCCAGCGTCAGTGACCCGATGGCCGAGAACTTCGCGAACCTGCGCGCCCGGTCCGGGGTGCCCGGCCTGAGCCACGCGCCGAGCGCGAACGCCGCGTACGCTTCGACTCCCACGGGCAGCGTGATGGCGGTGTTGATGGTGAAGCTGCCCGCGATGCCGGGCAGCGGGTGGACGACGCCGAACCCGCAGAGTCCCGCGAGGGAGACCCAGCCCGACCAGACCGCCACCGCAGCCGGAGCGCCAATCAAGGCCAGCGGCCAGCGGGGCATGCGCTTGCCGTTCACGCTGCCTCCAGCATTGCGAGGAACGGGTCAGCGTTGCCCGGCATCGTGTGGATGTACCTACTCGTCACGCTGATGTTGGCGTGCCCCGCCCGGTCCCGCACGGCGGCCAGGTCGATGCCCGAGTTGGCCCACCAGGAGATCGCGCTGTGGCGCATGTCGTGGACGCGCAGGCCCGGAATCCCGGCCTTCTCGATCGCGGGCAGCCAGAAGACCCGGCGGAAGGTGCAGCGTCCGAGATAGCCGCCGCGTGGTCCTGGAAAGCACAGCTCGGGGCCGAAGCCGGCGAGTTCCAGGGCCAGCCTGTTGGGAATGGAGATGTCCCGCATGGCCGCCGCTGACTTGTCGTAGCCGCGCTCAGTGAACTTCGTTCCGACCTCTTCAATCGTCCTCTGGATCATGAGGACGTAGCCGGTTCCGCGCTTTTCGACGTCGGTCCCACGGATTGCGATCAGCTCACTCCAGCGGCACCCGGTCGTGAACGCGGTGCGGACGAGCAGCTTGTACCGAGGCAGCATCGCGGCCTCGATCGCCGCCGCCTGCTCCCTGTTGGCGATCCGCAGCTTGCGGCGCTCCTTGATCCTGAACCTGACGCCCTCGGTCGCTTCCTTCGGCAGGAGCTGCCGGGCGATGTCGAGCGTCCGCGACACGGTGCCGTCTGCCAGGCCGGACTGCTTCAGGGCGGCCAGCATGCGCCGGACGTCATCGGGCGTTACCTCGTCGCGTGGCATCGCGCCGAGGTGCGGGATGATCCGCTTGAGCGCGCTCCTTGCGATCTCGACGGAGTTCGACTCCAGGAGTTGTTGTCCGTCCAGCCAGCCCGGCGGGTAGCCGGCCACGGTGACCTGGCCGCGCCTGCTCGTGGCGTAGACCTCGATGGTCTCCGGGGGCCGGGCATCCAGCTCGGCCACGGTCGCACGGGACATCGCCTCATCGAAGGTGCCGTACGATCCTGCGCTCTTCTGCTTTCCGTGCTCATCGCGATAGAGCCCGGTGAACCGCCCGTTGCGCTCGCGGACGCTAGCCATGCTGGTGCCCTTCCGGGCCGCCACGTAACTGCGATGTGTCTGTCAACGAAAACCCCTTGTCAACGTGCTCGGCTTGTTCGATAAAGCAAGCCTAGCTGTGACTAGAGCGTTCCTGACAACACGATCATCGCGCAGCCGACGTGGAGCTTCATGGCCCCGAGGGTACCGGCTGGGCGGAAAATCGGGTGCCTTCTGGCGGCGGCGGTGGTTACCGTGACGTACATGGACGTGACGTTCACGAAGGAGGCCGGGCGGCGGTACCTGATCTCGGTCGCCCGGGAGCGCGGGCCG
>Ga0335075_10018961_pt1 | contig 10190 bp, 8 predicted proteins | sample Lox_Sample_24_FD_206723 | JGI IMG/M metagenome (GOLD analysis project Ga0335075, IMG submission 206723) | Soil microbial communities from Loxahatchee National Wildlife Refuge, Florida, United States - Lox_Sample_2.4 | ecosystem: Environmental > Terrestrial > Soil > Wetlands | place: USA: Florida... | reverse complement strand
CATTCGCTGCCTGCTTCATGTCGGTCACAACCGGTGCCAGCAGGTGCGGAATACCCTCGTAGACCGACAGCTCCAACATCTTCGGGTCAATCATGATGAGTCGCACGTGCTCGGCGGTGGCCTTGTAGAGCAGCGACAGAATCATGGCGTTGATGCCCACCGACTTACCCGAGCCGGTGGTGCCGGCGATGAGCAGGTGCGGCATGCGTGCCAGGTCGGCAACGACCGGCTGGCCACCGATGTCCTTACCGAGCGCCAGGGCGAGCGAGGACTGCATGTCATCGTACGCCTTGGAGCGGATGATCTCGCCGAAGGTAACGACCTCGCGTTTCTCGTTCGCGATCTCCAGGCCCATCACACTCTTTCCCGGAATGACCTCGACGACGCGCACACTCAACACCGACAGCGCACGCGCCAGGTCCTTCGCGAGACTCGTGATCTGGCTCGCCTTGACGCCCGGGGCCGGACGCAGCTCGAAGCGGGTCACCACCGGCCCGGGCTGGACCGCGACCACCTCGGACTCGATACCGAAGTCCTTCAGCTTCATTTCCACGAGGCGCGATAACGCATCCAGCGCCTCGGTCGAATACAGAGCAACCCGCTCCGGCGGATCATCGAGCAGGTTCAGCGGAGGCAGCTCGCCCGGCTTCGGAGCATCAAACAGCGGGACCTGCCGCTCCTTCTCGACTCGCTCGCTCTTCTCCACCACGGCCGGCGGCGGCTCGATGCGGATCTTCTCGCGGGGCGCAGCCTTCTTCTGTTCGGTTTTGACGGCTTCCTTGCGCGCCTGCTTACGCTCACGCCCTTCGGCGACCTCCTTCCGAGTCGCCATGCTGGTGCGCACCCAACTCACCGAGCCCCAGGCCCACGCCCCGAGCCGGTCGATGATGGTGAGCCAGGAAACGTGGAATGCCAGCGACAACCCGGCCATCCAGGCCGCGATCAGCAACAGCGTGGCGCCGAGAAACCCGACACCATCGCGCAGATTCAAGCCGATCAGCTTCCCGACGACGCCCCCGGCAGTCTCGTGCAACTCGCCCGGATTCCAGTGCAGCGTCGTGAGCCCACAGCTCGAGAACAACACGAGGAAGAACCCGCAGACACGCACGGCGGTGTTGGCGTGCGAGGCCGATCCCGGCTCACCTCTCACACGTCTGAACAGCAACCAGCACGCGCCGCCCAGCATCACCGGGAACAGAAACGCGGGCCGGCCGAACAGGAAAAAGAGCACATCGGCCACCCAGGCGCCGACGGGCCCGATCCGGTTGTGAACGATCGAGGTGTTGCCCGTCGACGAGTAGCCCGGGTCATCCGGGCTATAGGTCACGAGCGCCACGAACAGCACCAGGGCCACTACGCCGATGGCGATGAGGGCACTCTCACGCAGACCGCGGACTACGGCCGACGTGAAGCGAACGGAATTGCGCGCCTGCGCCTGGGTTTCAGCCAATTCCTCCGGCTCCGTATAAAAAAATCATGTAGGGGACTGATTTTACGAGCTGCGGTTGCCCCCGCTGGGGACTTCCTCGCTAACCGCCCGGTCGCAGCTCGCGAGGCGGTCTGTACCCATTATAGTGCCTGCTACCATAGACCGCGCCCCATCAGAGAGATACCTATACATGACGACACCCCGGCACAGCCGCCTCATCATCATTGGCTCCGGCCCCGCAGGCTACAGCGCGGCCGTCTATGCGGCGCGTGCGAACCGCTCTCCCCTGCTCATCACCGGCGTCGAGCAAGGCGGACAGCTCATGACGACCACGGAGGTCGATAACTGGCCGGGAGACGTGGAAGGGTTGCAGGGTCCCGAGCTCATGGAGCGCATGCGCCGCCACGCCGAACGTTTTTCGACGCAGATCGTCAACGATCATGTGCAGTCCGTTGATCTGTCCACGCGTCCGTTCCGCCTCAAGGGCGACACGCACCACTACACCTGCGATGCGCTGATCATCGCCACCGGCGCGGCCGCGAAGTACATCGGCCTGCCGTCCGAGGAGAAATTCCGCGGTCGCGGCGTGTCCGCCTGCGCGACCTGCGATGGATTTTTCTTTCGGGGCCAGAGAGTCGCCGTGGTGGGCGGCGGCAATACCGCCGTAGAGGAAGCACTGTACCTGTCCCATATCGCGCAACACGTGACACTCGTGCACCGGCGCGACAAGCTCCGTGCGGAGAAGATCCTGCAGGACCGGCTGTTCCGCGAGGTTGAAAGCGGCAAGATGTCGGTAATCTGGAACCACACGGTGGATGAGGTGTTAGGTAATCAGCAGGGGGTTACCGGCGTGCGCCTGCGTTCCTTGCAAGGCGGTGGTACGTCCTACGGCTCTTCGGGACACCGCGAGCTCGAGATCACCGGATTGTTCATAGCTATCGGCCACACGCCCAACACCGCGATATTCAACGGACAGCTCGCGATGCGCGAGGGCTACATCACCATCAAGAGCGGGCTCGACGGCGATGCGACGGCCACGAGCGTGCCGGGGGTGTTCGCCGCGGGGGATGTCGCGGACCATGTTTATCGGCAGGCGATCACATCCGCCGGGGCGGGCTGCATGGCCGCGCTCGATGCCGACCGCTATCTCGAATCCCTGGACGTGGAGAAGCACTCCTGACCCAAGCGCCGCCACGATCCGAGCTCCACCACAGCATCGACGAGCTCGACCCGCGGCAGTGGAATGCGCTCGGGGGAACTCGCAATCCCTTCCTGCGTCACGAGTTCTTCGCTGCCCTGGAGCACACCCATTGCATCGGCTCCGGTACGGGTTGGGATCCGGCGTACATCACGCTCTCGGATGAGCAAGGACTGGCCGCGGCGGCTCCTGCCTTCGTCAAGGCCCATTCGTACGGCGAGTTCGTGTTTGATTTTGCATGGGCCCAGGCGTACACGCGTGTCGGCCGCCGCTATTATCCAAAGCTCACCGTAGCCGTACCTTTCACACCGGCGACCGGACCCCGGTTGATGGTGCGCCCCGATCTCGACCAGACGACCCTCGCCACCCGGCTCCTGCATGAGATCGAGGCGCATGCCTCGACTCGCGGCATGTCGTCCGTACACGCATTGTTCCTCGATGAGCCTGCCCGCGCCGTGTGTGAGCGGGCGAACTGGCTCATGCGCCGCGACTGCCAGTTTCACTGGACGAACCGCGGTTACGCCAGCTTCGATGCCTACCTCGACACATTCACGGCCATCAAGCGCAAAAAAGCCAAGCGCGAGCGCCGCCGGGTGGCCGAAGCCAGCATCCATTTCGAAACGCGCATGGGAGGTGACCTCGACAAACGCACCCTGGACGCGGTGTACGCTTTTCACCGCGATACTTTCCTACGCCACGGCCACGAGCCCTATCTGACACGCGCGTTCTTTACCGAGGCCGCGCGTACGCTGGGCGATGCGCTGATGGTGAAACTGGCGATACACGGACGTACACCCGTGGCGGCGGCAATCTTCTTCTGGTGTCAGGACGCCCTGTTCGGCCGCTACTGGGGCGCAGCCGCGGATTACAACAGCCTGCACTTCGAAGCTTGTTACCACCAGGGCATCGAGTTCTGCATCGAGCGCGGTATCGCCCGCTTCGAGCCCGGTACGCAGGGCGAGCACAAGGTCAGCCGCGGCTTCGAGCCCGCGATCACCTGGTCGGCGCACTACATTGCCAACCGCCAATTCCGCAATGCAATTGAGGAGTACCTCGAGCGCGAAGGCCAGGCCGTCGACGCCTACGCCGAGGAAATCCAGGAACACGTCCCCTACCGGGACAAGCGCGAGCCGGCGGGCGACGACTCTCCGTGAAGCCCCCGCAATGAAAACGGTCACCTGGCTCTCGCCGCAAGATGCTCCCGAGTGGTTTCCGCCGCTCGAGCAGGCGTTGGACGAGCCGCCCGGCCTGTTGGCCGCCGGAGGTGACCTGTCGCCTGCGCGACTGTTGGCGGCCTACCAGCGCGGCATTTTTCCCTGGTACTCGCCGGGGCAACCTGTGTTGTGGTGGTCTCCCGATCCGCGCGCGGTGTTATTTCCCGAGGAATTCAACTGCTCGCGCAGCCTGGCGAAGTCCATCCGCAACGGCGGCTTCGAGGTGGTGCTCGATCGGGATTTCGCCGCGGTCATCGATGCATGCGCGGCGCCGCGGCCTCATGCGCCGGGTACCTGGATCACCTCGGAGATGCGTAACGCCTACTTGCGGCTGCACCGCCTCGGACTGGCGCACAGCATCGAGTCCTGGCGGAGCGAGAAGCTGGCGGGTGGTCTCTACGGAGTGCGCCTGGGTGGGGTGTTCTTCGGCGAATCGATGTTCAGCCATGAGCGCGACGCCTCGAAAGTAGCCCTCGCGTACCTGGTCGAGGTGTGCCTGCGCAACAGCATTGCCGTCATCGATTGCCAGCTGCCCTCGCCCCACCTCGCCAGCCTCGGCTCCCGGACCATTCCACGCCAGCAGTTCCAGGCCCTGCTGCGGGAACATATCTCGCTGAAAGCCGCTCCGCTCTATCTGCCCTAGCGGGATCACAATCCCAAGCCAGGGGCTCGTCCAGCGGGCAAAAGTCACGCCTTTTGCCCGCCGCCAAGCGGAGCCAATGACTTATTTTCCGCTGAAAGCGCCGCCGGCAACTTTCAGTCAATAAACAATCGCCGCAAATTGCATTGGGGCCGGGCTTTATGCAGAATTCGCGCCCCTTGAAGGCGATAAGGGCCGTATGTCTAAAGAAGATGCGATTCAGATGGAAGGCGAGGTCGTGGAGACCCTGCCGAATACCACTTTCCGTGTGAAGCTCAAGAACGGCCACGTCGTGACGGCCCATATCTCGGGCAAAATGCGGAAAAACTACATTCGCATCCTCACCGGAGACGCCGTCACCGTGGAGATGACCCCCTACGATCTCAGTAAAGGTCGCATCATCTACCGCGGACGGTAGACGATGCGGTCGTTTGGTTTGGCTCGAAGTCGCCTGCGGCGCTTCGAGCTGTCAGGCCGTCACGTCAGGGAGCTGGGTCGGTGAGCATTCCAGCTCGAGCTTCGTCCCATCCTTTGCCACGAAGATGCGGACGTTACCCCCACCCACCAGGCGACCGAACAGCAGCTCTTCGGCGAGCGGCCGCTTGATGTGCTCCTGGATGGTCCGTGCCATCGGGCGGGCACCCATCTTCGGGTCGTAACCCTTCTCCGCGATCCAGCGCCGCGCCGCATCATCGAGCGTGATGGTCACGCCCTTCTGCTCGAGCTGCATCTCAACTTCCACAATGAGCTTGTCCACGACCCGCTCGATCGTCTGGATGTCGAGGCCCGCGAATTGAATTACCGCATCCAGGCGGTTACGGAACTCAGGCGTGAACATGCGGCGGATCGCCTCCATTCCGTCGCTCGCGTTATCCGGGTGCGTGAAGCCGATACTCGGCCGCGACATCTCCTGCGCGCCCGCGTTCGTCGTCATCACGATGATGACGTGCCGGAAATCCGCTTTGCGGCCGTTGTTGTCGGTCAGCGTGCCGTGGTCCATCACCTGCAGCAGCAGGTTGAATACGTCCGGATGCGCCTTCTCGATTTCATCGAGGAGCAACACACAGTGCGGATGCTTCGTGATCGCTTCCGTGAGGAGCCCACCTTGATCGAAGCCCACGTATCCCGGCGGTGCGCCGATGAGACGCGACACCGTATGCCGCTCCATGTACTCCGACATGTCGAAACGCAGGAATTCCACGCCCATGACGGTTGCAAGCTGTCGCGTCACTTCCGTCTTGCCGACGCCGGTGGGGCCCGCGAACAGGAAACTTCCGACAGGCTTGCGCTGATCGCCGAGACCGGAGCGCGCCATCTTGATCGCGGCCGCGAGGGCCTCGATCGCCTTATCCTGGCCATAGATCACGAGCTTCAGATTGCGCTCGAGATTGCGCAGTACCTCGCGATCCGAAGTCGAGACACTCTTGGCGGGGATTCGCGCCATGCGCGCCACGACGTCCTCGATGTGCCGCACTTCGACGGTGGTCTCGCGTTCGGCGATCGGCTTGAGCCGCTGCCGAGCGCCCGCCTCGTCCACCACGTCGATCGCCTTGTCAGGCATGTGCCGCTCATTGATATGACGCGCCGCGAGCTCCGCGGCGGCCTTCAACGCATCGACCGCGTAAGTGATGCCGTGATGCTCCTCGAAGCGGGGCTTCAGCCCCATGAGGATCTCGACGGTCTCCGCGACCGACGGCTCCACGACATCGATCTTCTGGAAGCGCCGCGCGAGCGCGTGATCCTTCTCGAAAATGCCGCGATATTCCTGGTAGGTGGTCGAACCGATGCAACGGATCTCGCCATTGGTGAGCACCGGCTTGATGAGATTCGAGGCATCCATCACGCCGCCGGAAGCCGCACCGGCGCCGATCACCGTGTGGATCTCATCGATGAAGAGGATGGCGCCCGGCTGCTTCTTCAGCTCCGTGATGACGCCCTTCAAACGCTTCTCGAAATCGCCGCGATATTTCGTGCCGGCAATCAATGCGCCCATGTCGAGCGCATAGATGGTGCAGTCGGAGAGCACCTCCGGCACCTTGCCCTCGATGATGAGGCGCGCCAGGCCTTCGGCGATCGCCGTCTTGCCGACTCCGGCCTCACCAACATACAGCGGGTTGTTCTTGCGGCGACGGCACAGGATCTCGATCGTGCGCTCGACCTCGAGCTTGCGGCCGATCAGCGGATCGATGCGTCCGTCCTGCGCCATGCGATTCAGATTCGAGGTGTATTTCTCGAGCGCGCTGCCGCCTTCCGGATCGCGCTCGGCATCCGGCTGCGTGTCTTCCTTGTCGGTCTTCTCCTCCGCGATCTTCGACAGGCCGTGGGAGATGTAGTTGACGACGTCGAGGCGCGTCACGTGCTGGCGATTCAGCAGGAACACCGCGTGACTCTGCTTCTCGCTGAAAATCGCAACCAACACGTTCGCGACACCAACTTCCTTCTTGCCGCTTGACTGCACGTGGAACACGGCGCGTTGCAGAACCCGTTGGAAGCCCAACGTCGGCTGAACTTCGCGTTCCTCGCCCTCTTCCAGGCGCGGAGTCGACTGGTCGATATGTTCCTTGAGCTCCTGCTTCAGCTTGCCCAGATCCGCGCCACAGGCGCGCAGTACTTCGCGCACTTTCGGCGTATCGAGTATCGCCAGCAGCAGGTGCTCCACGGTCAGGTATTCATGACGTGCCTCACGTGCCTGGTGAAAAGCATCGTTGAGACAGTATTCAAGCTCGTTGGACAGCACTTTCTTCAAACCTCTCGAAGCTCAGGCCTCTTCCAATGTGCACATCAGCGGGTGCTGGTGGTCGCGTGCGTACGTGGTCACCTGTGCCACCTTAGTCTCCGCGATCTCAAACGTGAAGACCCCGCAAATACCCTTACCCCTGGTGTGGACCTCCAGCATGATGCGCGTCGCGGTGGGTCGGTCCAAGGTGAAGAACTTTTCAAGAACATCGACGACAAACTCCATGGGAGTGTAGTCGTCGTTGAGCAGGACCACCTGATACAGGGGAGGCTGTTTGACCTGCGGACGCGCTTCTTCGACGACGACGCCGGTGTCGGGACGGGCGGGATGCTGATCGGGCATGGGAGTCTTTATATGGGTCGCCAAACAGCAACACAAGCCTGCGATGATCGTCCAAGTTTACTCCAGTAGAAACAATTGCTTGAGAGCACGAGTAACCCCCCCGTATGATTGCGCTAGCGACACCGGCGCACTATCTGCGCGCCCGGTTGTCCATAGCGCTCGACCTGGTCAGTTTGCCTGCGGTCTGAGGACCCTATTGCACCGATGAACGCCGCCTCATGGCTCGAAGGATTACCGGCGCCCGAGAAGTGGCGCACGCTCCTGCTTGCGCACGGGCCCCGTATTGCTACGTGGACGCTCGCGGTGCTCCTCGCCATACAGGCAGCGGTCATAGTAACGGGCCTGGGGGGCGCCAGCAGCAGCTCGCGGCCTGCGGGGCCGGGCACATTGATCACCGCCCAGCGGCACATGGTGGACGTTGGCGCCATCACGAACGCGCACCTTTTCGGCACCGCACCGGTCATGGCGTCCGCGGAGGATCCCTCGCATGCCCCGATCTCGAGTGTGCCCCTGGTACTGTCCGGAATCATGGCTGCCGATGATCCTCGATATGGCCTCGCCATCCTCGGGCAAACCGCACAAAGTACAAAAGTGTACGCCGTGGGAGACAACGTGCCCGGCGGCGCCAAGCTCCATTCCGTCTATGCCGACCGGGTGGTGATCGATCGGGGCGGCCACCTGGAGACGTTGGTCCTGCCGAAGCAGATCGCAACGGGCAGTCCGCCGCCGTCCGCCAGTGCACTGCAGATGGAAAGTCCGGTGGCGGACCGCATGCGCAAGCTCATTACGGAGCAGCCCAGCCTGATGGCTGACGTGATGCGCCCGCAGCCGGTGTACGCCAACGGCAAGCAGACAGGCTATCGTGTTTATCCGGGCCGCAACCGGCAGGCGTTCCTGAAACTCGGACTGCGGCCTGGCGATCTGGTGACGGCGATCAATGGCACGCCGCTCGACGATCCCGAGCATGGGCAGCAGATCTTCAACACACTGGGTGCGACCAGTGAGGCACACGTCACGGTGCAACGGAACGGTCAGCAGCAGGATGTGGTCTTGAATCTGGCGCAGGTGACGCAGGAAGCGGAATCCCTGGCCGGCTCGCAGCCCGGAATTGCCTCTCCGGGCGATCAGGCACAACCCGCACCGCAGGGGCCTCCTGCGGAACGGCCTGACAATTAGCAGTAGGCCGGCTTGCCGGTTCGGGGGAATTATCAGTGAAAGGTTTTTGCTTCTTCGCACGCAGCACGCTGGCGCTCTTCTGTGCCGCATCGCTCGCGTCCGCGCAGCCCGCCGGAGCGCCACCGGCCGGCCAGCCCGCTCCGCCGCCTGTCCAGCAGCAGCGTATCACCCCTAATTTCAAGGACGCCGACATCACCCAGATCGCGGAAGCGGTCAGCGCGGCGACCGGCAAGAACTTCATCATCGACCCCCGCGTGCGCGCGCAGGTCACGATGCTGTCGGCTACACCGATGTCCCCGGAGGCGTTCTACCAGACGTTCCTGTCGATTCTGGCGGTTTACAACTTCATTGCCATCCCCGACGGCAATGTCGTGAAGATCCTGCCCGACGCCAACGCGCGACAGAGTCCTTCCATCGACCTTCCCGAGACAGTGAGCTCGACCTCCGACGAGATCGTCACGCAGGTCATTGACGTCAAGAACGTCAACGCCGCGCAGCTCGTCCCGATCCTGCGGCCGATGATCCCCCAATATGGACACCTGGCCGCCTACCCGGCCGGCAACATCCTCATCATTTCCGACCGCGCCAACAATGTGAACCGCATGATGCGCATCATCCGGCGCATCGACCAGGTCGGTGACCAGGATGTCGAGGTCGTGCCGCTGCAGAACGCCTCGGCGGCGGAAGTCGTGCGCGTCATGAACTCCCTCTACCAGGGCGCCGCCGCGGCCGCCGAGGGCGGCACCCCCATGAAGGTCGTCGCCGATGAGCGCTCCAACAGCGTGTTGATCAGCGGCGATCAGAACCAGCGGCTACGGGTCCGCACCCTCATAGCCAGCCTCGATACTCCGCTGGAGGCCGGCGGTGATACCCGGGTGCGTTACCTCCACTACGCCAACGCCGACAAGATCGCGCCGAAGCTGAAGGAGCAGATGACCGGTATCGCGCAAGCATCCGGCGCCAATTCGGCCGGCGCTCCCGGAGCCGGAGCCTCACCACAGGCGCAGGCCGAGAAGAACTCGCTGATCTGGGCGGATCCGGCGAACAACGCCCTGATCATTACCGCGCCGCCGAAGATCATGCGCCAGATCATGGCCATCATCGACAAGCTCGACATCCGCCGGCCGCAGGTGCTGGTGGAGGCAATCATCGCGGACGTGAACGTGTCGAAGCAGGCGGAGCTGGGCGTCAACTGGGCCGCCTTCGGTACCGGCTCAAATGTCCCGGCAGCCGCGTTCGTCAGCCCGGTCGGCGGTACCAGCATCGTCGACCTCGCAACCGCGGTAGAAAATCCAACGAACGTCACCTCGACGCTGTTGAATGGCACGACTCTCGGTGTCGGCCGCATCGGCACGGGCGCTGTGAATTTCGCCGCGGTGCTGCGCGCCATTTCGAGTGATGCGCATACCAACATCATCTCGACGCCTTCGGCCATCACGATGGACGACCAGGAG
>Ga0335075_10018960_pt1 | contig 10190 bp, 8 predicted proteins | sample Lox_Sample_24_FD_206723 | JGI IMG/M metagenome (GOLD analysis project Ga0335075, IMG submission 206723) | Soil microbial communities from Loxahatchee National Wildlife Refuge, Florida, United States - Lox_Sample_2.4 | ecosystem: Environmental > Terrestrial > Soil > Wetlands | place: USA: Florida... | reverse complement strand
CGACGTCACGCATCAGCTGCTCGACGGCGTCGATGTGCTTAGAAAGCTCGGCCATTTCTCCGCGCAACTCGGTCATGTTCGCCACTGCTTCCTCGGCGAGCTTGCGGTAAGACGCCATCGCGACCGCGTCGGCGCGGTGCCGCTGCAGCCGGAAGTAGCTCCATACGATCACCGCGACAGCGGCGCAGACCGGGACGAAAATCGCCAGGATTGTCCCGATCTGGGTGAGGTTCGTGCCACTGGACGCCAGTGGGGCTGCCAGATTGATTCCAGTCACGTACCGCTCTCCTCCGTGTCGAGAGCCCCAAGTCGGGTGCCCTCGTCCTTCCCTTCGTCTCCGGCTAGCGCGCTGAGGACGGTCTCGGGCGTCACCCGCAGATCAAAGGGCACCAGCTCGAAATACTTCATCGCCTTGCCGTCGTCGGACAGCTCCAGGTTGCCCTGCACCAAGCCGGCCTTCTCCAGCCGGTCGAGGTGCATGTAGAGCAGCGGCCTCGACATTCCAAGCCGGCGGGCGAGCTCACTGACATGCACGCGGCCGTGAGCCAGCTCCGCAATCACGCGCAGCCGGAGCGGGTGCGCGATGGCGGTGAGCATGGCGAGCAGTTCCTCGCTTGGCAGATCATCAGTCAATGTCTATCACCTGTCAGAGCAACCTTACATATGAAGACCGTGACCGTCAACTGATAGAGATGCGAGGTGCGTTTCCCGCGTAAGGCCGGCTAAGACAATCGGGCGGAGAAACCGCATAATTTCAGAAGAGCGTTCTAGTATCGGGCCATCCAGACGTGATGAAGGATCAGGTGAAACTGTATGGGCAGCCTGGACGGGCGGGTCGCGATCGTCACCGGTGCCGGGCGCGGCATCGGGAGGTCCACGGCGCTGCTGCTGGCCAGCGAGGGCGCCAGCGTCGTGGTCAATGACCTCGGTTCAGCAGTCGACGGATCGGGCGGTGACGCGACGCCGGCCCAGCAGGTCGTCGCGCAGATCACCAGCGCCGGCGGCAAGGCGATTGCCAGCGGAGCCGACGTGTCCGATCACGCCGCGGCCGAGAATCTGATCAAGTCGGCGATTGCCGAGTTCGGACGGCTGGACGTGCTGGTCAACGTGGCTGGCATCCTCCGCGACCGGATGATCTTCAACATGTCCGAGCAGGAGTGGGACGACGTGATCCGGGTGCACCTGAAGGGCACCTTCAATACGTCCAAGTTCGCTGCCGCGCACTGGCGGTCATTGCGCGAGGAGACAGCGCAGAACCGGATCATCAACTTCACCTCGGTGTCCGGCCTGCACGGCGCGCCGGGCCAGCCCAACTACGCCGCCGCGAAGATGGGCATCGTCGGCCTGACCTGGTCGTGCGCCAACTCGCTAGCCAAGTACGGCGTGACCTGCAACGCCGTCTCACCCGCCGCCGCCACCCGGATGACCGACTCCATCCCGACCGAGCGGCGCCGGGGCGACCGGCCGTCGGACGAAGATCAGCGCCGCTCACCCGACAACGTCGCAACACTCGTCGCCTACCTCGCTAGCGAGCGGTCCGGCTGGCTGACGGGCCGGATCGTGCATTCCTCCGGCTATGAGGTCTCGCTCTACAACAACATGGCACCGGTCGTCCGGCTGCTCAGCCAGGAGCCATGGGAGCTCGACGATCTGGGCGAGCAGGTCGAGCGGTCGTTCAGGCCGACCCCCGGCAGGCTGGTTTGAGCACCCCCGTACCCGCCGAGCCCGTACCCGCCGAGCCCGCACCCGCCAAGCCCGCACCCGAGCCGACGCCGGACACCCAGCCGTTCTGGGATGGCTGCGCTCGCGGCGAGTTGCGGCTGCAGCGCTGCCGCGACTGCGGTAAGCCCTACTTCTACCCGCGGCCGGTCTGCCCGGAGTGCGGTTCTACCGACGTCGAATGGTTCGCCGCGAGCGGGCGGGCCACGCTCTACTCGTACGTGATCAACCACCGGCCTGCGCGCGGCTTCGAGAACGACGCGCCGTATGCGATCGCCGTGGTCCAGCTGGCCGAAGGCCCGCGGATGATGACCAACATCGTCGGCGTGCCGAATACGCCCGAGGACCTCATTCTCGACATGGAACTGCAGGTGACGTTCGAGCAACGCGGCGAGATCAGCCTTCCGGTGTTCACCCCAGCAGGAGCAGAGCGATGAGCCGGGAACAGGGGATCATAATCGCCGGTGCCGCCGAGACCAACGCGGTCGGCAAGCTACCGGACTACTCCACCCTGCAGCTGCACGTCGAGGCCGCCGTCAACGCGGTGGCTGACGCCGGGCTGAAAATGCGCGACATCGATGGCATCGCCACGGTCAACGCGCCAGGTCCGGTTCAGGTGGCGCACGCGCTCGGCATCACGCCCGGGTACATGGACGGCACCGCGGTTGGGGGCACCTCGTTCCTGCTGCACGTCCGGCACGCGGCCGCGGCGATCAGGGCAGGCTATGCCAGGACAGTCCTCATAACGCACGGCGAATCGGGTCGATCTCGAGTTGGGGCCTCCCCGTTCCCCCGTGGCGGCTCCTCCATCCCCGGTCAGTTCGAGGCGCCCTACGGGACGACCGGCCCTACGTCTACCTTCACGATCCCGGTGCTCCGGTACATGAAGGAGTATGGCCTCACCCACGAGCAGCTCGCGTACGTCGCGGTAGCGCAGCGGAAATGGGCGGCTCGCAACCCGCGAGCGATGTTCCGTGACCTCATTACCGTCGACGACGTCCTGGCGTCCCGGCTGGTCGCCTGGCCATTCCACCTGCTGGAGTGCTGCCTGGTCACCGACGGCGGCGGCGCGCTGATCGTGACGTCGGCCGATCGCGCGGCCGAGTTCCCGAAGCCGGCCGTGCACGTGCTCGGGACCGGCGAGTCGGCCGAGGCCCCGATGATCTCCCAGCTGGTGGATTTTACCGAGTCGCAGGCGTTCCGGCTGGCGGGTCGGGCGGCGTTCGCCGAGGCGAGCATCGGCGTGGCGGACGTCAATCACCTGATGATCTACGACGCATTCGCGCACGTGCCGATCTACGGTCTGGAGGCGCTCGGCTTCGTTGCCAAGGGCGACGCCGGCGCGTTCATCGCTGACGGCAACACCGAGCCGGGCGGTCGGCTCCCGTTGAATACCAACGGCGGCGGATTGTCGTACACGCACACTGGCATGTACGGCATGTTCGCGATCCAGGAGGGCGTCCGGCAGGTCCGGGGCGAGGCTGCCGCGCAGGTACCCGACGCCGATATCAGCGTCGTGGTCGGGAACGGCGGAATGTTCGCGACCTCTGGCGTACTCGTGCTCGGCCGCCAGGCGGGCTGAACCGAACTGCTACCGGTTCAACATGGGTAACTATTTTCGCAGCTTGCGGCTAGTACGACGGCAAACCAGCACCTCATACTGCTGTTAAGGCATTTCGGATGCTCAGGGGTGGGGATTCCGGCATGGACGGTGCTGCACCGTCGGCGCGCCCGGCGGAGATGTTCGTCGGCCGTCAGCAGCAGCTGGCCGCGCTTGCCGAAGCTATCGAGGCTGCGTCTGCAGGTGAGCCGCGATTCGTGCTGATCCAGGGTGACGCCGGCATCGGCAAGTCGTCGCTCATCGCCAGGGTCCTTGCCGACTACCCGAACACGCCGGTCGTCGCTGCCAGCGGCGAGGAATCCGAGGCCTACCTCCCGTATGGGCTGGTGCAGCAGCTCGCGGCTAGCGGGGCAAGAATCTCCGCCGATGCCCTGGCCGACCTGGACCTGCTTTCCCGAGCCCCGCCACCCGCGGACGCCGATCCGCTGGCAGTCGGCGTCGAGCTGCTGGCGCTGATCTCTGCCCTGCAGGACGGCAACACCGTCGCGCTGGTGATCGAGGACCTGCAGTGGATTGACCTGGCGTCGGCACGCGCTCTGCTTTTCGCTTTCCGACGGCTGAGCGCGGACCGGGTGCTGGTCCTGCTGACCTCGCGGGCAGGCGCGAGTCCTCAGCTCGGCGACGGCTGGGAGCGCTTCCTCGGCAGTGATCGCCGGGTCACTCGGCTCACTCTGACCGGGCTCAGTAGCGAGGAGACCAGCGCGTTGTGTCGCGCGTCCGGCCGCACCGGACTCACCTCCCGGAACGTCCAGCGCCTGCGCGACCACACCGCAGGCAATCCTCTGCTCACCCGCGCGCTGCTGGCCGAGCTGACCGACCACGAGCTGAAGGCTGCGGACGGATCGCTACATGCACCCCGTTCGCTTGCCGAAGTGGTAGCGCATCGGTTAACGACACTGTCGCCGGCTGCCAGAGATGTCGTGGCTGCAGTGGCGGTGCTCGGGGACCACTGCAGCCTTGCGGAAGTCGGCGAGATCACCGACACCGCCGACTCAGCCGCGGCGCTCGGCGAAGCCGAGCGCGCAGGATTGCTCCTTGAGTGTCGGGGCGCGTCCGGCTGGCAGATTTCCTTCGTCCACCCGCTCTTCTGTCAAGCGGTGTACCAGCAGCTCGGCGCCGAGCGACGGCGCGCGCTCCACCTACGCGCAGCGGCTGTCATGACCGGGGAAGCAGCACTCGCACACCGCAGCGCGGTAGCCGTCGGCCTGGATCAGGAGCTGGCGGCCGACCTTGACGAGGCCGCCGACAACGCGGTGCTGGCCGGGAAGCTGAGCCTCGCGGCCCGCTATCGCGAGCAAGCCGCTGCGGCTACCCCGCGCGGCCCAGAGCGTGACGAACGCCTGTTGTCGGCATTCGAGATGCTGGTTCGGTCGGCGGATGCAGCGCTCGCCGAAGCCGCGCGACCAGTCGCCGAGCAACTGCCCGCCAGCTCACGCAGGGATACAGCGCTGGGTCAGCTGGCCTTGCTAACGGCCCGCCCGCTGGAGGCGCAGACCTTGCTGCGGGCTGCGTGGGATGCCCGTGATCCGCTCCCAGAAGTCGGGGCAGGCGCGGAGGCAGCGCTGGGGCTCGGCATCCTGCTTGCCATTTCTGGCGGATTCACCGAATCAACCATCTGGCTCAACCGGGCCCTGGCCAGTGCGTCCGGCAGCGAGCCGTGGCTTGGCGCCGCTCGGGGCATGCTCGCTGTCCTCGTCACACTCAGCGGCGGTTCCAGCAAGGCGCTCGGCTTGTTCCGAGACCTGCCGGAGCGAGCCGCGATGGTGCCGCTTGCGCACACTGACTCGGTTACCTATCGCGGGCTCGTCAAGCTGTGGACCGGAGACCTAGAAGGGGCGGTCGACGACCTGGCCCTGGTTGTGAGCCGGATGCAGGCCGGGCTGCAGCTGCGGTTCCCAGGGCAGCCGCTCGCCTATCTCTCCGAGGCCGAATTCCGGCTCGGGCGCTGGGACGACAGCCAAGGGCACGCCGAGCTAGCCGTGTCACTCGCAATGGACGCGGACCGGCGCTATGACCTGCCGTTCGTGCACAGCGCGGCAGTGCGCGTGCCGGCCTGCCGTGGTGATTGGTCGGTTGCTGCCAGCCATATCGGGGCGGCCGAGAAGGCTGCGCGCACCTTCGGCGGTTTCGCCACGATCTTTGCCGCCTCTGCGCGCAGCATCCTGGGTTTTGCACGGGACGACCCGCGCGAGACGCTCCGCGGCGCGGCCATGGCCTTGGCAGTACCCGAGATCGACTGCTACGACGATCCGTCCGCGTTCTGGTGGCGGCCGCTGCAGATCTGGGCGCTAATCCGGATCGGCCAGCTTGACGGAGCCGCGACCACCCTCGCAGCATTTGAGTCACGGGCAGCCGAGCGCGACGAGCACTTGGCCCTCATTAACGCGGCCTGGCTGCATGGTCAGCTCGCGACGGCGCAAGGCGAGCTCGACCAGGCTGACCGGATGTTGTCGCAAGGAGCTGAGCTTTGCGGGGGTGAGCCATTCCCGTTCCATCGCGGGCTACTGCGGCTTGACCACGGCAGGTGTCTTTTCCGGCTACAGCGGCGCAAAGCCGCGATCGGCGCGTTCCGATCAGCCGACGAGATCTTCACCGCTCTAGGGGCTCATCCCTTCGCCCAGAGCGCCCAATCGCAGCTGGCCGCGCTGGGCGTGCGGGCCCGTCACGGCGATGGCGCTGATCTCGGCGGCCTGACCGTTCAGGAACTCCGAGTGGCACGCGCAGTGGCGGCGGGCCTGTCGAATCGCGAGGTCGCTTCCCAGCTCTACCTAAGCCCGAAGACGGTGGAGTTCCACCTTTCCAGCGTTTTTGCCAAGTTGGGGCTCAGTAGTCGGCATCAGCTCGCTGCCCGTTTCCCTGACCGCGAGGTCCCGGCCATCCCACGGCGGCGGTCGACGACGGTCCAGGGAGAAACCCAGGGAAATCACCGAAGTCAGCGCGATGGGTGAGTTCGTAACGTGGCGCGAGATCGCGGCTGATTAGCCCGATTGCTGGATTCTGGGGTCCCGTCAGGCCCCGGAAGCAGGCTGGGCGTGCCACGGCAACTTGGGCGGCGCGCTCTGAGATGGGTTGCCGGACGCACCGCGGTCAGGCACAGGCGTCGTGCCATTGTGCCTGACCGCGATAGCCCGGCGGAGGGGGGTCACGATGGGTAACTGGTTCTGGATCAATATCCCGCTGGCGCTGTTGTTCTTCCTTGCCTGGACGGTCATTCCGCTGTGGCTAGTGCTGACGCGCTGGCACCGCGAGACCGAGGCCAGGCATGCCGAGATTGCAGCGCAAGCCGCCGCCCAAACGGTTGCTGAGATAGACGAACTGGTGTCGTCAATCTCCGCGGAGGCGATCAGCGAGCCATCCGGCGCTATGGTCAGCTAGCCTGACGCTCGGACAGCCGGGTCGCTCTGCTCGCGCCGACAGCCGATCTCGGCCCGCCCGAGCGCAACTTTCCGCTGCGCGTCTTCATCGCGCACGGCGCTTTCGCCGCCGTTACGATCACGCTGGTGCTGCTGACCGCGCTCGGCGTCGGCGGTAGCTGACCGCGCTCGCCAGGTTGCCCCGGCTCAGTCAGGTCGCCCGTACCAGTCGGGCCGCCCCAGGCCAGTCAGGTCACGCCAGGCCAGTCAGGTCGCTCCCGGCTCAGTCAGGTCACCCGCGCTGCCGCGGCCATCAGGCCCATCTCGCGCGCCAGCAGCTCATCCGGCCTCTCGCGCCGCACGCCGAGCCGGGCGATGCCGTCGGCGCAGTAGATCACCGGCGGCCGGAGTGCGCCGTTGTAGTTGTTCACCATCGTGAAGCAGTACGCCCCGGTGACCGGGACGACTACCAGGTCGCCGACCTGCGGGTTGCGCAGTTCTACATCGGGAGTGACGATGTCGCCCGACTCGCAGTGCCGACCGACGAGATCGGCGAGCACCTGCGGCTCGTTCCACCGGCCAACTACTAGCGGCTCGAACCGCTGCCCGTAGAGCGGGTACTCCAGGTTGTCCCCCATGCCGCCGTCGGTCGCAACATGCAGCTTGCCGGCCAGCTTCAGCGTCAGTACGCGGTAAAGGGTGATGCCGACCGGAGCCACGAGAGAGCGTCCCGGTTCGATCAGGATCTCCACGCCTTCACCCAGATGGCGGTGCACGGCTGCGGTCAACCGGTCTAGGTAGCTGTCGATCTCCGGGGCAACGTCGGCCGACTCATACCGAACGCCGAGGCCGCCGCCGAGGTCGTAAACCTCGAACTGGCCGAGCGTGGCAAGCGCGGCCACCTCGGCCTCAAACTGTTCCAGGTTGAGGATCTGAGAGCCGATGTGGGCATGCAGGCCGCGCATCTCGATCATCGGCGCCGCCCGCATCAGGGCCAGGGCTTCCGGAACATGCTCGACCGGCACGCCGAACTTGGCCGACTTGCCGCCGGTCGCGAGCGCCAGGTGAGTCTTCGACTCAATACCAGGGCTGACTCGCAGAAGCACTGGTGTCGGCCGCGTTGCCAGGGTTGCGATCCGGTCGATGTCGTCGAAGCCGTCGATGACGATATAGCCGATCTCGGCATCGAGCGCCGCCCGGATGTCCTCATCGGACTTGGCGTTTCCGTGCATGACGATCTTGGCGCGATCGGCGCCGCCGGCCAGCGCAATGCGCAGCTCGCCCTCCCCCACGACGTCAAAGCCGAGTCCCTCGCTGGCGAGGATGCTGATCATCGACGACGACGGGAACGACTTCGTCGCGAAGCAGACCCGGCTCCGGTGGTGCCGCGCCCCGAGCCCGTCGGCGAAGGCGCGTGCGCGGGCACGCAGTGCCCGCTCGTCGAAGATGAAGGCAGGCGTGCCGAATTCGGCCGCGACCTCGGTTAGCGAGCAGTCGCCGATTCGCAGGTCGTTCCCGTCGATTGCAGCCGACGGTGGGAGCAGAGAGAGATCAGGCATACGCGATGCTTACCCGACGGACTGGTGGTCCTTCAAATCCCCCGTCTGCAGGCGCTGGCGAACCGCCTCATACGTGATGATCGCGGCCGATGTCGAGACATTGAGCGAGTCGGCCTTGCCGAACATCGGGATCCGGACGCGGAGACTGGCCCGCTCGAGCCATTCGTCGGAGAGGCCGGTCTGCTCCGCGCCGACCGCGATTGCCGTCGGCCCGGTCAGGTCGGTTTCGGTTACGAGCTGCTCGGCGGCCGGTGTCGCTGCCACGATCTGCAGTCCGTGCTGTGTTGTCCAGTCCAGCACCTCGGCGGTGGTCGCGGACGCGACCGGGACTGAGAAAACGGTGCCCTTGCTGGCCCGGACCACGTTGGGATTTGCCCAGTCGGTCACCGGGTCAGCTGCAATCACCGCGGCGACTCCGGCGGCATCAGCAGTGCGCAGGATCGCGCCGAGGTTGCCAGGCTTCTCCAGGCCCGCGCAGATCAGCACCAGGGGCTTCGGCCCAAGGTGAAGCGCGGAAAGCCTGGCTGCAACGGCAGGCATGACGGCTAGCCAGCCGTCTGGGCCCTCCCGGTAGGACATCTTCTCGAACACGGGCCTGGTAACGCGGATGATTTCGGCGCCGAGTTCTGCCGCCCGGTCGAGCAGGGACAGGGACGCGGCCGTCGTCAGGGCCGGACAATAGTAGAGCGTGCTCGGCCGGACTCCGGCGTCGAGTGCGAGCTCAACTTCAGCCAGTCCTTCAACTGGGGTTACGCCTGCCTGATCGCGACTACGCCGCCGCCGGAGCGCAACGAGCTGCTTGATCCGGGGGTTGACCGAGCTGGTGATTTCCAGCTCCGCTGGCCGCCGCCGGTCGGCGGGACCGGAGGCGGCGGGCATGGCAGCCATGCTAGCCGGGACCATCCGTCAGCGGGGCCGGGCGCCGTAGCGTCCGGCCCCGCCGAGTTCCGGTTAGCACCTGGCTCTTTCCGCGCTGTTCGCTGAGACGGCCAGGGGTCAGGCGATCCGGCTACGGGTTGGTTGTTGTCTGCACCGTCCAACTGGTGCCGTTCCACATCTCAGCCAGCGTCTGGTCGCTGTTCGAGACGCTCGGGTCAAAGCTGTACCCCACCGCTTCGCAGTTGGTCTGGGTGACGCAAGACACGTGCAGCAGAAGGTCGCCGGAGTCGGGAGCGGCGGTCGAGACGGAATGCTGGGTTGCCCACGTCCGCCCGTTCCAGCTGTCGATCAGCGGGTGCGCGAATCCCGTCCGTGAAGGAAAGGTATCGCCGGATGCGAAGCAGCGGGGGGTTGGCCGTATTGCGCAGTGGTTCGCCGTGCCGCCAATGAGCCAGGACGCGGCTGCGCTGCGGAACGGGCGGCCAGAAATTGCTCAGAAACTGTAGCTCCTCAGATGCATTTGACGGCCGTTTTGTCGGTGCCTGTCGATATTATGTTCGATAGACAGGGTGGACCGGAGACGGACTGGAGGTGGCCGGATGAGCGAGAAGGCCAGCACCCCGGACCCGGCCGCGGACGACGCGAGCCGACTTCCGGTCCCGGCCGGACCGGGCTTCCAGGGCGAGACGCCGCTGTCGGATGAGGATGTGCTGGCGCTGCTGGATGCCTTCGGGGTCGCCGGGACCCATGACCCGCAGGAAGATCAGGAGGCGATCGCCGAGGCGGAGTGGCAAGCCCGCCAGGCCTACGACGCCGGCGACGGCGGCAGCGGCGACGGTGAGAGCCGGCCGGTGAGCCCGGCGCTGATCGGGGAGCTCCTGCCGGCCGGGCCGGGGCTGGCGGCGTTCCTGGCCCGGGACCCGGCCGGGCTGGCCGCTGACTGGGACCTGCCGGGGCTGGCCGCCGGGTACCGGCGGCTGGCCGCGTGGGCGCAGGCCCGCGAACTGGACGCGGCCGCCGAGATCGCCGCCCGCCGCGCCGCCGCCAGCCCGAAGATCA
>Ga0335075_10018958_pt1 | contig 10190 bp, 4 predicted proteins | sample Lox_Sample_24_FD_206723 | JGI IMG/M metagenome (GOLD analysis project Ga0335075, IMG submission 206723) | Soil microbial communities from Loxahatchee National Wildlife Refuge, Florida, United States - Lox_Sample_2.4 | ecosystem: Environmental > Terrestrial > Soil > Wetlands | place: USA: Florida... | reverse complement strand
AACAAAGCGGACACCGTCGAATCGAAACAGAGCTCCCTGAGTACCAATCCAAACGTAGCCATCGCTGGTTTGCACGATGCTTGTCGGTATTCCGCTGAGGTAGCCGTCCTGCAGCCGCCATGCGGTATGGGCATATTGGGAGATAGCTCTCGTTGGATCAAGTGCTTGCGCGCTCGGGAGGGCTAGACATATCAGCGCGATAGCAAGAATGCTCTTCCACGACGCATGAGCAAAGAAGCCGTCCGGCGTGCGCCATACGGTGTGCGCGCGCTGGGAAATGTAAGTCTTGGGAATGACCGCACATGCTCTGCACACAGCGAACCAGGTTATCCTTCTCATTGCCCTGAATCTCACGCTGCCACTCCTACGAGGAAAGACCAACCTACTGCTGCTGGCGCCTCCAAAACCCGGCGCATAGTCCGCATGATAGCCGCATTGCATGACGAAAAGGATTCCTCGCGGAAGCCGTTCCTTCGATTCAGCTCGCCGCGTACGCACCGTCCCGTTTGGACCAACTCGTGGAAGATGCAAATCCAAGGGCCGTACATTCGGAATCTGAGCTTGTGCCCCGACATGCTAAGTGGAGCAGGGCACGACTGGAATAAGCCTGACCTTGACCACTGTGATGTCGTCTTCCTGGCCGAATTGCTGCGCGGCTACAGCGATGTATTGGGCAGAATGGTTGATGATTGCTTGCGTTCGCTCATACCCGAACTCTTCATATTTCGGACCTGTGGCCTCGATGACTCCGTCCGACAACAGCGTGAGGCTGTCACCGCAATCAATTTCGAAACGCGATTCTAAGTACACCAAATCGGGAAACAAGCCCAGCGGAGGTCCTCCTTCGCATATGAGCTCTTCGCTATTCCTATAGGGAGACAAGTGACCTGCGTTTGAAATCGTCATTTGTCCGTTAGGGTTGAGCTTGATGCATAGGCAAGTGATGAATCCGCTGTCTTGTCCGCGAAGGATTTCGCGGTTCAATCGGCTGAGAAGTTGTGGCGGATCCGAGGCCTCAGCTGCGAGCGCGTGGAGCGCCCCTATCGCGAAAGCGCCGGTCATTGCAGCTTTTAGCCCTTTACCGCTCACATCTCCGATCACAACTAATATGGATCCGTCTGTTTGAGGAAGGACCTGGTAAAAATCACCGCCCACCTCCAGTGCTGGAAGATAGGCTGCCTCAACTGCGTAATCCGGCAAAGACGGAAGCCCAACCGGAACGAGATGTCGTTGGATTTCCCGCGCGGCGGCCAACTCAGCCGCCACGCGCGCCTGCTCCCGGCTCACGCGGCTGAAGCGGAAAAACATCACAGCCGCTATAGAGAACAAGAATACTAAGGCCCCGCTATCAACCAGCTGAAGACCGATTGGGCCCACCTGGATCGGTTCGACTAAAAAATTGAATGGTTGCCACCCTAGAGTGATCGACGCCGTTCCCAAGTTGAAGAGAGCGGTCAAAACAGCGGGAGCGAGGCTGGGAAGAATGAGCCAGCCGGCCTCCCGATTGCCTTTGCGATACCAGATAAACAACAAAATGGATAAGAGCAGGCCAATCGGGGCTGTCGCGGCCGCCTCAATCAACACATAGGTATCACTCGAAAACCGGCCAATCCAGACGAGAACTGCAAGCATTGGGCCGATGAGAAGAGACACCTCAAAAATTCGCCAAATTCGGCCCACTTGCCGGCCAGCAAAACTATGTGTGAACTCAATCTGTGCGATGACCCATGCATAAATCAGGGGATCGGCTATCAGGAAATTTACAGATAGCGGTACGAACCCGCACGACTGAAGCATTGAAAGTCCATTGGAGGTCCCCACGAGCAATAGATATAGCCCGAGAAAAATATATTCCCGCTGGGTTTGCTGGAGAGCATATAGAGCCAGGGCGCTTACCCCTGCGAAGCAAAGCAACAAATTGATGCAAATTGAAGGCGCGAAGCCATAGAGCCGCTGACTCTCAAGCGCCTGTCTTTCGTACTCGATGGCAGTGGTAAGCCCCACCGTAACATTCGTGAATTGGGGCAGATGCCAGGCAGCGTAGCCGGGCGAAATGTGTGTCCTCAGAGCTATTTCGAAAATGCCATTGGAGGCACTTATCGGGAAAACGACCTCTACGGGCCGACCGATCAGGAGAGACGGTCGGAGAGTCGGGCCTGGCACACGCGTTCCGTTAACAAACAACTCGTAGGTTCCCTTACCCCCAGCGATTAACATGCGCAGTTCACGTCGATCTGGTCCAAAGTTGACTCGGCGCCGATACCAGTGCCAGCCCTGTCGAGCGGGACCGAGATTTTCCAGGTTCACCGTGTTCCATGCGCTGTCATCGAAATCCGGTCTGGACCATTCCCTATTGTCGCCGTCGTGTTCGTGCCAGCCCTGATCCAGTTCAATCAGACCAGACCTCCATTGCGTCACCTCAATTGGAGCAGCGGCCAAAATCGGCGTGCACAACCCCAGGAATATAAGCGCAGCCGCGAGCGCCAGGCGCTTGCGCCAACTCATGCTGAATGTGGCCCGGACCAATTTACTTGCCTCGCTCCGATATGAAGTTACTTGAATCGGTCACCGAGAGCCTGGTGGTCATCTCTTCAGATCTCGCGTCGCCCATATTCTCGCGAGCGATCATATACACGGCCCCTGCCAGGTATTGGCTCTTTGAATCGCTCTTATAACGGGTGAAGACAAATCGCGATCTTTGACTGAGTCGTGGCAAATGCTTCTCCTTTTTTCGCGCCACCACCACTCAGGCATCGGGATGCACCTGATCCAGCCTTCTGGAACGACTCATTCGAGTTCTCAGTGATGCTGCGTCTTGAGACTTAGAGCTATAGATCGGTCAGTAGGTTACACACGGCTCTGTCCGTGCGCGAGACAATTCGGCAAGGACACCTCCTCGATTGAGAGTGTCGTGGAATTCTCGCGCGATGCGAGTGCGTTCTGCCAATCGTCGGAGACACTTTAGGTGCAACTGGCGATTTGGCGATTCACGGTGAACGACTTCGGCCAGAACCGATGGTCTTTCTCCTGAATATAAAAGGGCATTGCTCTACCTGCTTCGGGAATGATTGCCTTTTCGGCACATGCTTCGGGCTGGCGCGGAATAATTTTGTTGCCTGAACTTCGCGAAGCACAGTAATAATAGTGCGACCCTCCCGGCGCATCCTGAATTCTCCCTCCGGTTGGGAATCTCTGTGTCTGCCGAGGTCTGTCTTGTTCGCTGTGCTGCGCCGTCTTGTTGCTCTCTGCCTGGTTCTCGTTCCGTTGGCCGCCTTCGCTTCTTCCGAATGGCAGCAACCGACTCCCGAAGAGCTGAAGATGACGTCTTATGCGGCGGCGCCGGACGCGCCCGCGGTGTATCTCTACCGCGAGGAGACGGTCGACGACAACCTCCACATCCATACCCTCTATGCGCGGATCAAGATCCTGAGCGAAAAGGGCAAGGAGATGTACAGCGACGTCGAGATTCCTTACCTTGCGTCGGGGTACAACATCCGGGGCATCGCAGGGCGCACCATTCACAGCGACGGAACCATCCTTCCCTTCACCGGCAAGCCCTACGACAAGCTGCTGGTGAAAGAGGGGAACGTGCGCGTGATGGCCAAAGTGTTCAGCATGCCGGATGTACAGGTGGGCAGCATTATCGAGTATCGCTGGATATTGGGCTATGACAGCAGCATCGTTTCTTCTCCACACTGGCAGATACAGCAGCGAATACCGGTGTTGAAGGCCCATTACCACTTCATCCCCAGCAGTTACATGAACGGTGGTTCGACTTATCTCACTACGAACGAGAATGGCCACGAAGAGACCGCCAACATCCTTCTTTATTCCTACATTCTGCCGCCGGGCGTGACCGTGCGGGAAGGTGAAGATGGCTACAATCTGGAGGTTGAAAACATTCCCGAGATGCCCCACGGGGATTACCTGCCGCCCCTCCAGAGCCTGAGCTACCGCCTGGTTTTTTACTACTCCCCGTTCCGGACGCCGGCCGAGTACTGGAAGACCGAAGGCAAATACTGGTCGAAGGACTTCAACCAGTTCGCCGATCCGTCGGGCAAGATTCGCGAAGCGGTCAAGGGGATTGTTGCGCCCGGTGACAGCGACGAACTCAAGGCGCAGAAGATCTATGCGGCGATGATGAAGCTGGACAACACCAGCTTTACCCGTGAGCACACCGCCGAAGAAAACAAGGCCGAGGGAGTCAAGCTCAAGAATGCCGAAGATATCTGGACGGCGCAGCGCGGCAACGATGACGAGATCACGCGGCTTTTTGTAGCCATGGCGCGGGCCGCCGGGCTGAAGGCCTATGGAGCCATCGTGGTCAATCGGGACGACAGCGTGTTTGTGCCGGACTTTCTCAGCTGGGACCAGCTGGACGACGAAATCGCGATTGTCTCCATCGACGGCAAGGAGGTCTTCCTGGATCCGGGGCAGCGGTACTGCGAATTCGGCAAGCTGCACTGGAAACATACGTGGGCGGGCGGCCTGCGGCAGACCGATCACGGGACGGAGACCTTCACCTCCCCGGGGATGGGCTACCAGGGCAACAGCGTGGACCGTTTCGCGGAGCTTACTCTTGATCCTGATGGGAAGGTGCATGGGCTCATCCGCGAGACGATGACTGGCGCACAGGCGCTCTACTGGCGCCAGACGGCGTTGCGCGGAGACGAGGCGGGCGTGAAAAAGCAGTTTGAAGAGAAGTTGCAGAGCTCCATGCCGCCGGGCGTGCTGGTGAAGACAGACCACTTTGTCGGGCTTACCGATTCCACGCATCCGTTGATGGCGATCGTGAGTGTGAGCGGCACGCTGGGCACGCAAACGGGCAAGCATGTCTTTGTCCCCGCGGTGTTTTTTGAGGCCGGCAACTCGCCCGTATTCGCTGAGACGCAGCGGGTGAACGCCGTAGATATGCACTATCCGTATATGGTGCACGACCAGGTGCAGATCACGTTGCCGCCCAACATCACGGTGGATGGCCTGCCGCAGGGAGGCGATGTGCCGTACGTTCCCGACGCCGACTGCATTGTGAAATTCGTCTCCAGGGGGAATATCTACGCTTATGGGCGCCTGTTTCGCCTGGCCAGCAATTTCTATACGGCAGCGGAGTATCCCGCACTGCGCAGCTTCTACCAGAAGGTCAGCGCGAATGACCAGGAGCAGTTGGCGCTAAAGATGGTTCCGGTAGCGGCGGCGGCTCCGGCCAAGGCAGCGTCTACAGGCGGGAAGTAGGCATGAGACTCCTCCGGGCCTGCATTGCTTCGCTTTCCGTTGCGCTGGTGTGTGTGGCAGCGTATGCGTCCTCGCATCCGCTGCCTGACTGGGTGACGCAGGCTGCGGCGGCAAAGGTGCAGGTGCCGGAGGGCGCGCATCCTAAGGCCGCTGTTCTGCTTGAAGACAAGCTGCTTACCGTTGGCCCGGACGGCGTGATTACAGAGCGCTACCGCCGGGTGATCAAAATTCTGCGCCCGCAGGGACGCGAGTATGCGCATCCGTACGCGTGGTTCAACAAGGACCATAAGCTGCTATCTTTCCGTGTGTGGAGCATTGGCCCGGACGGGCGCCAGTACACGGTAAAGGACCGGGACATTTACGAACAGGGCTCCGACGAGTGGGGCATTCTGTACAACGATATTCGCGAGAAATCGACGAATCCGCCGGGAACCGATCCGGGCGGCATTGTGGCGTATGAAACCACGATGCAGTACCCCATATACTCCGGCGATGAGCCGTGGGAGTTCCAGAATCCGATTCCGACGGTGAAGTCGGTGTTTGAAGTGGACCTGCCGCAGGGATGGAAGCATGGGGCGCTGTGGCACAACTATTCGAGCACGGCCCCAACGGAAGTTGAGCCCAATCACTTTCGCTGGGAGCTTGCGAATATTCCGGGTATCGACCTTGATTCGGTTCCGATGGCCCCTGCGGAAGGCGCGCTGGCCGGGCGCATGGAAGTGTATTTCTCTGCGAACGCGCTGCCGGACGGCCCGCAGCTGTGGACGCGCATTGGAGAGTGGTACACGCAGCTCGCTGCTCCCGAGAGCGAAGGCCCGTCTGATGTTGCCGGTGCCAGCCGCGCGCTCACCAGCACCAACGCCGACTTCATGGACCGCATTCAGAAGGTTGCGACCTTCATGCAGCAGCAGATTCGTTACGTTGGCATCGAGATCGGCATCGGCGGATATATTCCTCACCCGGCCGAGGAGGTTTACCAGAAGCGCTACGGCGACTGCAAAGACAAAGTCACACTGATGATTGCGATGCTCGACGCTGTGGGCGTACGCGCCACCTGGGTAATGGTGGACACGGATCGCGGCGTAGTCGACCCAAAGGTGCCGTCGCGCATTTCCGATCACATGATCGCGGCGATTGAAATTCCCGCAGGCTACCAGAACCCTGCGCTCAAAGCTGTCATAACAACAAAGACCGGCAAGCGCTACCTGATCTTCGATCCGACGAATACCTATGTGCCCATCGGCCTGCTCCCGACCTACCTGCAGGGCAGCACCGGCCTGCTGATGGCGGGAGCGGACAGCGAGGCGATTACGCTGCCTGTGCAGCAACCCGGCAGCGACACGGTGAATCGCACGGCGGACTTTACGCTGGCGACGGACGGCACGCTGGCGGGCAACGTGACGGTGAAGCATCTTGGCGCTTCGTCCGACGACCTGCGCTATTCGTTTACGATGAACAGCCCGGATGACCAGCGCAAGAGCGTGGAAAATTCGCTGCGCAACGATTTCTCTTCCTTCACGGTGGGAAGTGAAAGCGTGGAGAACGTGCAGAGCCTCGACAAACCGCTCACCCTGCACTACGAAGTAACCGCTGCGAGCTATGCCAAGCACGCTGGCGACATGCTGCTGGTGCGGCCCCGCGTGGTCAGCTCCGACGCAATTGCGCTTACGGATACTTCGCGCAAGTATGCCATTGAATTTGACGGGACGGGTGACTGGCGCGACACCTTCGACGTAAAAATTCCCGCCGGATACACCGTCGATGACCTGCCCGATCCGGTAAGCGTAGACACGAGCTTCGCCAGCTACCGCAGCGACGTGAAGGCCGATGGCGACGTACTGCACTACTCGCGGGAATACATTGTGAAGAAGATCGAGCTCAGCGCCACAGAGTATCCGGAGCTGCGCAAGTTTGAGGGCACCATCTATACCGACGAACACCGGGATGCGGTGCTCAAGAAAGTCAACTGATTTTCCGGCTTCCTTTGCCATTGGCTCGCGAAATCCGCATCTTAGAGCAAAAGCAGGATTTCCGTCCCGTAACTGAGATCATGCAGGGTGGCTCTTTCTTATGAAAAAAGCCACTCGACGTTCATGGCTCACATGGCACCAACCCTGCTTTTGCTTTCACGTCGAAGACTTCGTAGCATGCTGCCTGTGAGAGGCATCTTCTGCCCAGACCCACGACGGCATCTCTCTGAAAAAGCGCCTGAAGGCGGCGGAAGATGCATGCGGCGCTTTTCTTTGTAAATGTGCCGTCTGCGCAAGGCCGGTGAAGGCTACGGCAATCGGAGAAATGCCCTAAGATTGAGGAGGAGATGTTTCGTTTTGGTAGTGAAAATTAAATTCGCCCCGCTGACGCAGGGCAAGCTAACCTCCAAACGCCTGATGCTGTTGATTGGCGGAGGCGTCATCGCCGCGGGCTTCCTCATCTTTGCCTGTGTTTTTGGTTATTACTACGTCAAATACCAGCACATTGTGGATGCGCGGCTGGATAAGCCGCTGTTTGAGGACACCGCAAAGATTTACGCCGCGCCGCAGGAGCTGCGTCCCGGGCAGAAGTTCACCGCCAGCTTTATCGGGCAGGAGCTGCGCGACGCCGGCTATTCAGTGGAAGGCGTCGGCAAAGCCTCGCTGATGGGCACCTATGCAGAGGGGCAGAACAGCATCACCATCCATCCTGGACCGCAGTCTTATCATGCTCCCGACGGCGCAACCGTCACCTTCGACCGGGGTGTGATCAGCGAGATCACCGGCGACAACGGCCAGCAGCTCGCCGCGTACGAGCTTGAGCCTCTGCTGATCACGGATCTCTCCGACAAGAACCGCGCCAAGCGCAGGCTGCTCACCTACGACCAGATTCCGAAGGTTGTGGTGCAGGCGGTTACCGCGATCGAAGACCGCCGCTACTTTCAGCACGGCGGCGTGGACTACTACGCGATCGTTGCGTGGGCCTGGCATGACATGCGCGGCGACCGCCGCCTGATGGGCGGAGCCTCAACGTTGACCATGCAACTGGCCAAGGAGTTTTTCCTTTCGCCGGAGCGGACCTTCAAGCGCAAGTTTCTCCAGATCGTTATCACCTTTCAGCTGGAGCACCGTTTCTCCAAGCAGAAGATTTTTGAGCTTTATGCGAACGAGATTCCTCTGGGGCAGCGCGGCAGTTTTTCCATCAACGGATTTGGCGAGGCGGCGCAGGCGTACTTTGGCGAAGATGCGCGCCAGCTTACCCTGCCCCAGGCAGCCCTGCTTGCGGGCCTGATTCAAAGCCCCAGCTGGCTGAATCCTTACCGGCATCCGCAGCGCGCGATGCGACGCCGCAATGTGGTGCTGGACGCGATGGTTGAAACGGGAGACATCACCAAAGAGCAGGCGGAGCAGGCCAAAGCCGCTCCTTTGGACCTGGTTTCGGGTGCTGTGGATGCTGGTGAAGCTCCTTATTTCGTGGACCTGGTGCGCGATCAGTTGTCCACGCGCCTCGGCGAGAACGACTACAACACCGAAGGTCTGCGCATCTACACGTCGCTCGACCCGGAATTGCAGCAGGCGGCGAGCGAGGCCGTGGCGGAGGGGTTGCAGGTCGTCGACAAGATCGTAGAAGAGAGGCATGCGCGGCTGGTGCGGCACGGAGACAACACGCCCATCGTCTATCCGCAGGTGGCCCTGGTCGCACTGAATCCGCATACCGGCCAGGTGCTGGCGCTGGTGGGCGGACGCAACTATGGCCAGAGCCAGTTCGACCATGCGGTTTCTCACCGGCCGACCGGCTCCATTTTTAAACCGTTTGTGTATGCCGCTGCTTACAACACCAGCCTGGCGGGCGCGCAGCTTACCGGAGCGGATGGCGTGAGCGGAATCTTTACGCAGAGCACCATCCTCAACGACGAGCCGACAACCTTTACCTTTGACGGGGGGCAAACATACAGTCCGCGCGATTTTGAAGGGAAATACTACGGCGATGTGACGGCGCGGTTCGCGCTGCAGATGTCGCTCAATAACGCTACTATTTCACTGGCGCAAATGGTGGGCTACGACAACGTCGCTTCGCTGGCGCGCGACGCGGGCATTACATCAGTGCGCGCAACTCCGGCCATGGCCATCGGATCGTACGATGCAACCCCGCTGGAGATGGCAGGTGCCTATACGGTCTTTGCAAATGACGGCGTAAAGATCGATCCCTGGATGCTGGCCTCCGTGCGCAGCGCGAATGGGGACGTCATGGATGATTACACTCCGATTTCCAAACCGGTGCTCGATCCGCGCACCGCATACCTGACCACGGTGCTGATGGAAAATGTGATTGACCACGGGACCGGCGAGCGGGTTCGCGCCATGGGCTTTACCGCTCCGGCAGCCGGCAAAACCGGCACCTCGCACGACGCGTGGTTCGCGGGCTTCACAAGCAACCTGATCTGCGTGGTGTGGGTGGGAAACGATGATTACAGCGACATCAAGATTGAAGGAGACCATGCGGCCGCGCCCATCTGGGCTGATTTTATGAAGCGCGCCGTCGCGCTGCCGCAATACTCTGACACCAAGCCGTTCGTCGCGCCTCCCGGCGTAACCGAGGTACAGCTCGACAAGACCACGAACCTGCTGGCCGATGCGGCGTGCCCCGACGATTACACGGGCGCGTTTCTCGACGGCACGCAGCCGACCAACACCTGCGACCACTCGAACGGGGACCAGCGCAATATATTCCAGAAGATCTTCGGCATTGGACAAGGTCCGTCCACCACGCCGACAACACAGGCTCCCTCCGCCGTAACTCCCAACCAGCCGCAGCCCCCGAATCATCAGAGTGCGAACCCCGCGCAGGCCCCCAACACAGTAGCGCAGCCGGAGCAGGAGGAGAAGAAGAAGCGCGGATTCTGGGGCAGGCTGTTCGGCAGGAAGCCTAAAGATACAAACCAGCAGCAGCAGAATCCGCCACCGAACTAACGGGCGCGCGGGATGCGA
>Ga0335075_10018957_pt1 | contig 10191 bp, 7 predicted proteins | sample Lox_Sample_24_FD_206723 | JGI IMG/M metagenome (GOLD analysis project Ga0335075, IMG submission 206723) | Soil microbial communities from Loxahatchee National Wildlife Refuge, Florida, United States - Lox_Sample_2.4 | ecosystem: Environmental > Terrestrial > Soil > Wetlands | place: USA: Florida... | reverse complement strand
TTGCCCCCATTTTGTTAGTCCGGGAGCTTGGGGAGAAAAGTCGAAGCTCAAAAGGCCGCTGGAGTCTAGCCGCAAAATCCTGCATGACCCCGGCTATGCTGCAACCTCTGCATATGAGTCACACACAGTGCTGTTGATTAATCTAGTCCACATGTTGGGGCTGTGACAGCCTGAGCATAAGTTCCTGATAGTTTCGCAGGGGTCCACACCGTCATCAAAAGATTTGAACGCCACAGCAAAAGCCTTTCGGTAACGACCAAAAAACAAATCCATCCTAGCTCCGATAGTCTTTCTGTTGAATAACCATGGAGAAAAGAGAAATGAAGCCTAGTAAAATCCCGGCGCAAATCACGGCCCTCGGCCTTTTTCACATCCCAAGCATTCCTTGCACCTGATTCCTAGGCTCGTACTACGTTGCTGCCACGAGTCAACCATTTCCAAGAAGGGTAATCTTTACCGAGCTCAAGAAGATGGTTTCAGGCGCCAGCAGATCCGACGACCAGATGCAATACAAGGACGAAACCTGGTCGCATGGGGACAGATTGATCCTATGTCCCGGGAGTTTTCATGAGGTTTAGAGAGTCGCCAGGGTCCGAAGAGCGGTAAGGATTGGTTCTGAAGTCCACAGTGACGGGGAAAGGAAGAAGCGACGCCAGCGAAGATGATCTACACTAAAGAGTAGTGCTGCAGAATCAAAAGAAAGGTCGGAGCGAGCAAGGAGCAACGGTGGTAGGCTGTGGCAGGGGCGGAGCTGTTTTCGATGAGAAGGACATCGGGGAGGGTCCTGACATACCTAAGCCTTCTAAAATCTCATCTTCTGGGAGGATTTGACACTAGGACGTGGCTCGGTGCCCTGACTAATGATTTCTTCCATCCTCGGTCTATGGATAGGACCTGGCATTGAACAAATTCAGTGCGTAAGCACTTTATGAAGGGTATCAGGATTCCTGATTTGATCGGGCGACTACGGATCCCCGCGTGGTTGCCACTAAAGGACTAGACAGATGTGGGACTCATGGATCGTTACGATTCATCACACTGAAATCTTGTTCTGATCATTCACACAGCATACTGTCTTGGAACCCTTACCTCTCATTACACCCAGAAATACTCTTTCTCCGAGCCTTGGCCTTGAGGCAGCAAGGCAGTAGGCCTTCTACGAAGCATCAAGGTCCTCCTCCCTTTGGCTGTCAGTCACCGCCGCAAGCCTTCTATGAGAGGGGCTAGCCTTCAATAGGGAATGATGCGGCAATGCGAGGTCGTCGCTTCCAGAGCCATGTGACTATGGCAGTCCACGAGCCATGGCATTCTTTGCAGATCTGCGTCAAGATGTGTTGCCTTACCAGATACGACAACGGCAGTGCATTTACTGCCAGGCACTGGCGTGCATTGTGTACGATGTAGACATTTTGCATAGATCAGGACAAAGAAATGTTGGGCGCACACGGCGAACAGCCAACATCGCCCTTTCCGATGAAATTGAGCTGCAAGGACAGCCTGGAAGAAGGGGATCTGTGCTTCAGCTCTAACCAGGCGACCTTGAGCCAATCTCATGCTACCCTAACAACGCTACCGATGGCTAAGGACAGCATCTTTGGGTTGTAGAAGGATCCCCTCCATTGTCCGCCGCGACCAAACTCCGCCAAAGTCTTCATCATTCATGTATTTGGGGCCAACATTTAGATCTGAAAGTATGGTTTGAGATGGCCCCGTAGAGCCACGTTGACAACAATATCTCGAGGTGACTCGACAACGACCGAAGGGATCTGAAATTCTCATTATCTGCAATTTTTGTTCTAGGAGTGCATGTAGACGATCTGTCGCACCTTATCGATCAACGTGGATAGGGCTGTGGAACGCAAGCTAATCAGATTTTGCTACCACAGGAGCCATGGCTGGCAGGATACTTGTCCTGTAGTCCTGTAAAGAAGCTTTCCCCTTTGGCCTCCTTCAAGAAGTGCAGGAGCATCGGTGAGGGCTGAAGTGCAGAGGTGATGTTTGGGTTCGAGGGCTTATTGTGTTTGATGGCCTTTGCCTTGGATGGAGAGCTGACAAGCCTAAGCGCCCAGAAGGAGTCAGTATTGCGAGATAGTCAGAGCATTTGAAGGAGGGCCGGGGTTACATTGCAAGAGAAACATGCCCCATATCGCAGCTAGCATATGGACGAAGAGGACGACGAGGAAGACGCTGCAAGAAGACCATTGTTCACAGCTGGGCCTCGGATGAACTTGAGTATTGTACGCCTCAACAAATGGCAGAAGCGGCAAGAGCACGACCACGAACCTCTCCTCGAGGTGGGATGGTTTAGCTAGGCGCAAAAGACTGAATTACTGGCCATTCTGAGGAACACGCTCCAACGCCCTTATATGAGCTACATCTCCTTGGCGTGACGGCTGAGGAATGGGACACCCGAAAAAGCCAACAGGTTTCATGCGTCTTGACCCTGGAGTCCAGTTGCCTCTTTTCCTTCCGGTGCAGGCTCTGTTGTTATTGTTGTCACCAATCATCTCTCGAGGAGCCTGTAAATCTAACGACAGAATCCTGCAAGTTTTCACTCATACCAAGTCTGCTACCCCATGTCTCCCTGTGTCACCATATTACTACCCACCGTCGGTTTAGCGCTGAACTTTATGTCGAACCTCACCTCAGACAGGGGCTCTAATTGAGTGAAATCACCATTGGGGACCAATGTATTCATCTCATGATCAGTAAGAACGCAAACGAGTACGGGTGATTGTTTCAACTTTTTCTGCATATGTTGCAGGGTGATATCATGGATCATGGCGTAATGCATGGCCAATCCCCTGCGTTGTCCATGCCCAGAGGACGTGGGACGGCTAGAACATAACCCCTTTGAACCACCCCTGTTGAGTTGTGCACCTTCTAATTAGGGCCTCATAACCTCAATTGGGAACTAGGTGGTCAGAACTCGGGCGCTGGGGTCCGAAGCTTGTCCAGGTGAAGGGTAAGCGACGCATGCGTCGGCGCTGTACTCCGGTACCTTTGTCCAGTCTCATCCCATGGTAAACGAGTGCCCCTGCTTGAAGCACCATACATTAAGATGCATGGGACAAATGCTTATCGGGAAGCAGCATTAGCAGCAGGAAAAAAAGGTCAGGTGACCGCAGTCCCGTCGACAGGCCTCTGGGAGACGCATTGTTTGGACGCTATGTCCGAGGCCATGCAAGCCCTTAACTTTACAGTCTAAAGCCCGGTCGCCATTAGGTACCTCTTAGGTAAAGCAGGCTTGGATTTGTTCTTGTTAAGCTTTAGGCAGCACATCAAGTTTCCCGGGCACCCGCCTACGACCCGCCCTGAAGATTGCGGCCTGCAACCCTTAATTCGTAAATCGCCCATAGAATCGCAAAGATCTTCGATGATGCTCAATGGTTTGGTGTGCTAGACAGAGACTCAGTCGCAGCCTTGCATACTTTCCATGCTATTCGTTACCTCCTACTCGTCCACCGCCACACTCAAATATGATGTCACTCGTGGTCACCAAACAACTAGGGCGAGGAAACCCAACAGCATCGGCTGAATCACCCAATCATGCCAGACTTTCGGTCTGAATGTTTCGGTTTGTCCGGGTTGGCATGCCCCAGATGAATAGGTTGAATAGAGCTACTATTCGGTACGTTGCCAGCCTGTGTCGGCGCAGAGTAACTCTAAGGTACAATGAACACAGTCACGTGACTAGGGCTTGTACCTTCAACAGCCCTGGGATGTGATATCCTTGAAGGTGCTCGTTGACGTCACGGCGTTGCTACGATGGAGAGCATCCGCATACCTACACATGGGCGGGAGAATTAACGGCCAAAGGAGCACTCAGGGTGTTGGGGAACTAGTCACCTATTATTCGGTTGGTAGGCTAATGCGATCATGCCAACTTGTTGGTAAATGTCGGTGTGGATCCTTGAAACTTGCTTCTGCCGGAAGAGGAAGTGGGTCCCTGAGCACTGAGCCGCTTCGTCAGGTGTGCTAAGTCATGCTCGAGAATATCGGAGAAAGCCAGTCGGCCAAAGATAGGATATGCACAGATATCACAATTTTAGCCCCTCAAGGCTGATGCCAAAATTGCATTTATGCAGTCTTTCAAATTTACGAGGTATGCTCGTTGACAAACTCAAGAAGTGTGACAGTTGCCGACCTCAGGTTAGGGAACTTACGGTATGATTAGCCCGGTCTTTGCAATGGAAGGCTGGAGGTTTACAGACGGGGAGGGACTCGTTGATGATCTGGGGTTGCAGAGCTTTTTGGTGACGGTTGTGGGGCTAGAGTGGCATTGAAGGAATACTAGCCAATCATTTCAACCACGATACTGATTCCGCCAGGCATGAGAGCTCTTGGAAAATGGCTAACCGATCGTATGGCATCCCAGCGAGGACAAAATCGGTGCTCATCTAGGCGATGAGCTGATGTCTCGGAAGGGGCTGATTCCGATGGCTTGCTGGGTACAAAGCTGGGCATAGGCAAAGCGCAGGCCATCGGGCCGCGGCCATCGGGCACGGACTATTGTCCATGCAATCGCAGATATTTCCACGCATTGGAGACAGGCCGGAGTCGCAGCGTGTATATTCCACCGCACCTGCTATGTTGTCGGAGCTATAATTTCTTCACATACATCATCTGATCCATTCTAAATTTCCTAGATAACCAGAAGCTTTACCAGCGTTGTGGTAGAGAACGAGCACATGCTCGGGAGCAAAATCAACCGTTCCCTATAAGTTCCGCCGTTGCCAGTGCCGGTCAAGCACGGCCATCCATCTTGATTCCAGTATAGTGGCCCTCCTTTCTAGTCTCTTCTAAGAAGCGCAGCAGCATCGGCGATGGCTTGCAAACGCTGAGCACTTGGTTGCTGACGCCGTGTGTGAGGCTAGTCGCCTTAGGGGGTGGTGCAGGCTTCTCAGGACTACAGCCGTTGTTAGTACAGGGAGATGGCAGACAACAAAGTCTTCATAGAGGTGGAGGATACGTACTCCATCTTTGCAGCGGCACGCTTAAGCGTTATTCGAGCTTACTAATTGGTAGGGATGTGATATCCGTTGCGTTGTGCGTTGGATCTCGCTGAGAACGGAGCCCAGTGCGTGAAAGGCGAGTGCCGTGTAAGACTGGCTTGAGACGTCCTGCTTCAACTTTGCGATAAGCGAAGCGTCTCTTGTAAGCGGTGTAGAAAAAAAGGGTGTCTCATTCAAGAGAGACACAACGAGGCTCTGGGAACTAGCTAGCCTAGGAGATAAGGGGATGTGATGAGGCTGGTGCGGAAAACAGGATCGATGTGGAACCAGTAGAGAGTAAAGAGGTCGACAAATGAAGATAGATGGTTAAAATTCTCGATGTGCAGCTGACGGCGAGCCGGACAGGTAGCAGCCCTGCGGAAGAAGGCCTAGAGTAATCAGCAGTGTGAACTATTGGGCAGACCGGGCAGAACTATGACTAGGCGAGACTCTGCATAGATACGGTACTCAGTATGATGGAAACGCGACTTTATGGAAGACCCGAGGGGATGCAGGCGGCCATAACTATATAAAAAGAATGCTGGGGACAAAACCTCTTGTAGCTTTTTGAAACGAGCCAGGCCCTGGACAAAGTGCGCTTCTTCAGTGAAGCAACGTATGGGTGTAGATGTTGACTAAGGACGTCGACCGAGTCTATCAAAGTTTAGGGTGATACTCGTCAGTCAGAGAGGCACATCCTTGTCCCAGCTGATCAGACGACATCAGGGCTAGGAATAATGCAGGCGATAGCAGCCCGCTTGATTGGAGAAGAGAGTTTGCGGCCCATGGAGATGGTGATTGCAAGCTCACTGGTCGACGCTGACGGAGGACAGCCACACGATGGCGGCGCTACTCAGGCACGGACTAGTGTTGCGGTAGCTAGTGAAATGATCCCTTGAGGTCTTGAGAATGGGGACGGCGACGCGAGTGGAGTCTGGAGTAGGCGACAACGGGCCGGAGTCTAGTTCGCAACTTCGCACGCCACTGGTACCGCTGCGGCAATTTCGCTCCAGCTACACGCCCGAGTAATCTCTATTGTGAATACGGCTTGCCGAGAGTGTGTCTTGCCTTTGTGTAGTTGGTTCGTTGACTTCCCATAGATCAGATGCAACTGTATCACAAATAGGAAATCAAAAGCGCCATGGCCAGCAATCTCAAATGGTATTGCCTTCATAAAGGTCTCAGTCCTTACAAGGGCCGGAATGGTGGCGGCCTCAAATTTCTTCCACTGGGATTGGGAATGAAATGCCCGAAATGCGATCTGACGACGTGTTAGCCGCCTTGGGACGTCTAGGAGCTTCTGTGTCTGGGCCAAATAAATGCGGAGAGTGACTCTACAGACAGGGTTCGAAGGTCTGCCTGACAAATACTCAAAATGATCATGGGTCGATTTCTGCAACTCTACTTTGCTGACGGCGTCGAACTCGCTCTCCGGGACCCCATACCCGGAAGTCCCGCCTCGCGGGACACTTTACATTTGATTTGCGACGAACTTTATGGGCGAATCCTAAGTGACCCTTTCGATCCACAAACAGGCTTCGATCCACAGACAGGCTTCGATCCACAAACAGGCTTCGATCCACAAACAGGCTTCAGGGTCCTAGGGCACCAATACCAGGCTTCGATCCCCAGAGTTGGTCGCAGTATCGCTCGAAGATTCGTTGGGCAAAGATCCGCATCACAGGCAAAGCCTCGCAGGATGGGCTTACCGCTCGAGCATCCGACCATTCGAAGATGGTGTGCCTAGCACTAACAGTGCAATGTGACGACTTGCACTGGTCGCAGACCCAGTGGAGTCGCACAATGTATTGCATTGGCCGCAGGCCCACCGGAATCGCATAATGTTGATCACCTCCATCCATCCCCACAGGGTAGCAACTTGCAGAAAGGCCTGCCATGGCTCTCTTACTCTCCGAGTGTTGATAGCATCGATAGCGAGGCTCGTGCAGAGCGGAGGACTGACCACTTGGGTTTGGCCTGCCGTCCACCAGCTGCACTATCAGACTCAACCTCGGTCTTTACCCTTTTGCGGGACCAGTTAAGCGTCAATTGTGCGCTTTTGTAACTGCTGGAGTCGCTTTCTGGAATATCCTCGAACTTTCGACACATTTTCCTGAGTTGGCAGCGCGTGAGCGAGACGGCCTCCTTCCAAGTCTCGTCAGTTGACCGTCGATAGGACTTAACGAGCGCACGTTGGACCATGTTGCATTACTTTGTCCTTGAGTCAAGGAGGGAGCCGACGGTAATCAGGTTGAAGGCTGCCCGAATCCGATGTCCGTATCGTAGTCTAGCCTGTGTTTATCGCCCGCGTCAGAGAAAAGAGGACAGTGCAAGAGATCGTTAAGTGCTTTGGTGCGGGCAAGGTCACAACCGGCAGTATTGGCAACGCTGACATTTCTAAGTTCGCGGATTAGCGATGCCACAGCAGGTGCTTTACGAAATGCTTTGAGACACTTGGACTTGGACTGAATGCTGAGCATAGCAACATAAGTTTTAATTTCCGCCGAGTCGACGTCTGAGTATCGGCGTCGTTGATAAATGTCCCCGGTCCATGTCCCTTGCCTGAAGTGCCCCGCCGATATGTCTGGGTCAGGGCTCCTGTGGCATAAAAGAGTATCAAAGTACGCACAGGCCATCTAGACCTTGTCAGCAGGTTTTCCACAAGACTCAACGCTAAAATTTACCCATTTTGCGATAGGGGCCTCATCTCGACCAGCCACGGTAGCGAGCTGTGTCGTTTCAGAGCAATGACCAATACCACAGGTAGTTTGATATTGTCTTTACGAAAGAACTGTAAAGTGGGATTCTTGTACGTCGTGATTTTTCCACGCTGACCAGACTCCGAGGCGGAGAGCCGACATTCAATTGTGGCAAAGCGGGAAAGAAGATATTCCGACCGACTCTTCAAGTAGCTATATATTCTCTTCTGCATCAAGTTAACACGCAGGATGCAATGTAATTGTAGTCGCAGAAATACTTACCATTGTATGCGAAACGTGGTCCTCGGACAAGCCCTAATTCAATGTGCCGCACTTTTTCATACGACGGTAAATGACTTCGAGAGCAAAGATAACTCACGTTTCGATGTCGCTGCCCACATCTTACTGTAGCGTGCAATAGCGCCTGAATTTTTGAGGCTAGTGCAGCAAAGAGCCTCTGCAGGCGGATATCAATGGCGTAGACGAGTTTCAACGCCACAAGCTTAGCCTTCAGCTTCTCCCCGTATTCCGTATGAATGCTAGTTCGGTAAAGATCGTACAGGATCGCGAAGTATCCACAAAAACAAGCGGGCCAGGCCGAAGATTTCTCCCTACTCACAAATATCAGCGTGTCCGAGGAAGTAGATTTGGAATACGCGGACCTCGTCGTCAGTAACCTTTTCTTCACGCATGTGCTTTATCATCGAGTGTCAAATGCGATTTCGGACCATGGAGTCAAGCTGTGCCAAGCAGACAGCAGGCTCCCGGAGTGGCTGTTGTTGCCTCTTGGTACGCAGTCTGGGCTGCCTAAGTGTATTGATGGGTTCATTATCGCAGGTACGGAAGCACCAACCCGTTGAGGACTGAAAAGGTGTTCCAAATCTATGTGCATAATGATTGGCGAACTTGCCCAAGGAAGAATACCGGAGGTAGTCGACAGATAAAGTCGCAATTGTGTCCTTGAGATCTTAGTTGCAGCTTTGCCAGACCTGCAGGGGACAGTTAGCATGAGTCTACAACTCAGCGTTTGTAGCCGCGGACTCTTGTCTAGGAACATGGTATCAACGAGTGTTGGCTCAGAGGCCTGAAGCTCTTCCGATAGTCCCCATCTCTCCCAACAACCTGCGCAAATCGGATACCCTACACACTAAGATGGTCAGCAAAGGTTCAATAGGTCATGACTCCAGCGGTAGGCGAGCTTAACCCACGTTTCAAATGACGACAGGATACGGCACGTTCCCTCGATCAGGCATTTCATACCTTTAGGCGCGAGGCTAGACCGCCATTACAGCCACCTGCTTCTATGCCATTCAGCTCGGTCTCGCTCTGGCTCTGGAACAGGTCCTTGTCTTGTCATTCGCGAAATGCAGTCAATGGTGCAGCTGAATACGAAGATCTTACGCTGCGCCACGACGATTTGACACCCGCTGATCGGGTATCGGCGCATAGTTTTTCCTAGTTTGGCAGGGCTGAACAAGAAGGCAGACGCCGAGCCGATGGCGAAAGTAGCGCATTAACTTGGATATTTTTCTTTGACACTCGCTGGACATACCTTTGCCACCCATTTTTGATCAGCATGGTGTGGCGGCATGCGTAAATTTCTTGGTTGATGTTCTTTTGTGCTCGGCACCGTCAATGACCTGACACAAAGGTGTCACACTTATGAAATCTAACTTCTCTTGGACCTTGCCATTTGTGACATTACCAACCATTCCACCGTGGCCACTTCTCGTGCCCAGATTTGCTACCTTTTTGACTCCGTATGTTCTTTCTTGTCTTCCCCAGGCGCTGTCATACGCTATGTCGTGGTAGCGACTCGTGCGTCGGCCAAGCGTTGACCATGTGTCATGTTCAGCACAGAGCAATCTAACTGCCTCCTGTGCTTGTTTATGCTCTTATGAGTGGCTAACCCACGATTTGGCCTTCTTACCTTACATAGCCACAATCTTGCCCAAGGGCTGGCCCGTGATGGTTGTCAGTCTGGCTGCCTGAAAGTGCCACCGCCGCAAGGGGCCAGTCCACAATTTCGTTGGCATTTAGCTTCGCGTCACTCTCGGGAATCTAGTCTTCAATTAATTCGCTCTCGAGTCATCTTACTAGAGCATTCCCAAACGCCATCGCCGCCGAAAAGTTCCCCCGTTCTCCTGGCGCCCCAAAAATGGGTCCTGTAATGTTACCGAGTAACATTCTTAGTACACTAATCACAAGAAACGACGTCTCTGACCGCTAATTGGGATTGTCGTATCCGCGAGGCAGCCGCTAGGGACAATGCTCTTGTGGCCTCCTAGGTCTGCACTGCTGCTGGCTACGAATTTGCTTGCTTCTGTTGGTCTTCTTTCTTCAAGGGCCCACAATTCAAGGAGATGCAAAGTGGCATGTGCGTATGGCGGCTGCCTAGTCGGCTCATGCAAATTCCTCAAAGGAAACTTCAAACTCGTCGCGAGGAAATGGTTGGCATACGTTGCAATCGGGCAACTTGCATGCCACTCTCAGGTTTG
>Ga0335075_10018956_pt1 | contig 10191 bp, 8 predicted proteins | sample Lox_Sample_24_FD_206723 | JGI IMG/M metagenome (GOLD analysis project Ga0335075, IMG submission 206723) | Soil microbial communities from Loxahatchee National Wildlife Refuge, Florida, United States - Lox_Sample_2.4 | ecosystem: Environmental > Terrestrial > Soil > Wetlands | place: USA: Florida... | reverse complement strand
CCTTGCTGCTGCCACGGCAGCAGCGGCCTGCTACGACCGGACGGCAACGGAAACAGCGCTGGCCAAAGCCCGCGGCATCGCCGACCGGACCGGCGAGACGAACCACCTGGGCGCCGCGTTCGGTCCGGTCAATGTCGCGATTCACGCCATCTCGGCATCGCTGCGGCTCGGCGACCCCCGGGCGGCGATCCAGACCGGCGAGGCGCTCGACACGGCCACGATGGCCGCTCGCCTGGTCGGCAGGCGCACGCAGGTGAACCTTGACCTGGCTCGCGCCTACGCCATGTGCCGCAAGGACGCGGCCGCCGTCAACCTCCTGCTCGCCGCGGAGCGGCTCAGCCCGCAGCTGGTCCGCTACGACCAGGCGACCCGGGACGTCCTCACCGAACTGCTGCGCCGCGAGCACCGGCCCTCCACACCGGAACTGCGCCCGCTGGCCCATCGCGCGGGCGTGATCTGACCCGCACTTTCGTACGGGTTACCCGCCCGCACCCGTGTCCTGGTCCTTTACCTTCACGCCGCTGCGGCGTCTTCTCGGCGGTCCTTCCTAGCCTTGTCGCTGGGCAAGATCCGGCCGACGCCAGGAGGGGTGACGTGGAGGAACGAGTACCCCGAAGCCTGCGGCTGGCGCCCGACGAGTGGGATCAGCTACCGCGCCTGGGCCACTTCCGCCAGCGCCATCCCCGCGTGGTCATCGGCGCCGGAGAAGGCTGGTGGCAGGCCCGGATCCCGGAGCCGAACGGCAAGATCGTCACCACCCGGTACACGCTGCGTGCACTGCTCGACAAGCTCGACGACTTGGTCGGCGAGAACCCCGGCGGCACATAGAAGGTGTAGTGGGCCGCTGTTCAATCAGGTTGCGGCTGCCTTGAGGAAGACCTCGTCGAGGTGCCATTCCAGGAACTCCTGGCTGGGCCGGTCGGCCCGCCGTTCTGGTAGGTCGATGACTTGCCCTTGCTTGGCATAGAACTGGTCGCCGTTGCTGAAGTCCACGCGCAGACGCGGGCTGACTAGCAGGCGGTGCTGCGGGTCTACGCCGAGGTACCCGCGGTCGAACAGGGTGTGGATATCTGACCGGAGTAGCAGCCCGTTGTCGAGCCGGTGCTCCCCGCCCTTGGCGACCGGCCGGATATGGGCCGCCTGCAGGACCGGCGGGATGTGCGTGCCGCTGATGGCGCAGCGCCGGTGGTAGGAGTCCAGGACGACCGCCTTGAAGGACTGCTGGCCCAGCCGGTACGGCGCCAGCCGCGGATCGCCGAACACTGGCCCCGGCCGGTGCCAGGGCTGGCTGAAGTCCAGTTCCACCGCAGCGCCGAGAATCCGCTGCAGCAAGTCGGCAAAATACGGCGCTACCGCCGCGTCGGCCAGGTCATAGCTCTTGCCCTGCACGATGTTGCGGGCGAACTGGGGCGGCGCGTCCGCGGTCCGGCCGACCGGGAAGAAGCAGACATCACGGACAAACAGGCAGCCGATCACCGGGTCCTCGCCGACCCCGATCGGAGTACGCCGGTACCGGCCGATACGCCACCGCATCTCCTCTACGCTGGCGACCCCGTTCGCCTCGCCGAAGAACTCCCATGCCTCGGAGACCCGCAGCCTCGCCGAGTCGCTGAAGAAGCCCCCGCCGACCACCTTGTTGTCCGGGTAGTGGGTCTTGAAGAAGAACGGTTCGCCCGGATCCAGGACACGGAACTCGCGGGCGCCGCTCGGCTGCCAGAAGTTAACCTCCGTCACCCTGGGCCGGTCCGCCAGGAACCGGTACCAGTTGTTATCCGTCACCCCCACGTACGCTCGCACAACGGCAATTGTGGCACCGGTCCGTCTCAGCCTCCCGAAAATCCGGCATCCCCCCACCGGCCAGCACCATCGGCGCATAAGCGAGACGGCTGTAGCCCTCTGCCGGCAAGAACTGCGCGGGAGCGCGAACCTGGTTGGAGCGGATCCGGCGGACGCAGCGCTCCGCAAGAAACGACATTTCCCGCAGTCTCCCCCAGTTTCCCATCGGTGCAGCTCACTGCCCCTTCCATAACCTGCCGCTGCCTGGCTGCGCTGATCGCTCCAAATGATCATGAAACGCCTTTTGCTCATCATGGTTCGTAGCCGCGGACCGTTGCATTGATCCAAATGATCATGGTCAGCCCCGCGGCCGCGTGTCCTTGTGGGAGGAGGCAGCCGGTTGGCCGTGGTCGTCACCGTCGCGAAGGGTTACGACCTTGCCTATATCTGGAAGACCCAGGGTAAGGCTGCGTGGCGGGCGCTGGGCGGCTACTACATCAACGCTGCTCAGGCCGGGGAGCCGCCCGGCCGATGGTGGGGACCGGGAGCACAAGCCCTCGGCTTCAGCTCGGGTCAGATTGTGCAGCGCACACCGTATGAGGCGGTCTACCAGCAGATCGACCCGCGTACCGGCGCCAGGCTCGGCCGGGCCCGCGGCCGCTACGCCACGTTCGCCGATCACCTGGCCCGGCTCCAAGCGGCCGAGTCGCACGCCACTGCCGAGCGGCTGATCGAGCTCGAGCGCCAGGCCGCCCAGGCGACCCGTCAGCCTGCGGTCTATATCGACGTGACGGTGTCGTTCTCCAAGTCCATCTCGGTGCTGCACGCCTCCCTGCGAGAGAACGAGCGCCGCGCCCGCCTGGCCGCAGACCAGGAAGCAGCCGCATACTGGACGGCCCGCGAGCAGGCGTTCCAGGAGATCTTGCACCGGGCCAACCGGGCGGCGCTGGAGTACTTGCAGGACTGGGCCGGGGTGACCCGCACCGGCTATCACGGCACCCGGGTCGACGGCCGCGAGCCGGGCCGGCTCGAGGCCGCCGGGCTGATCGTCACGTCCTGGCTGCAGGGCACCAGCCGCGACGGCGACCCCCAAGACCACGTGCACAACCAGATCGCCCGGATCACCCGGACCTTCCGCGACGGCAAGTGGCGCGCCCTGGACACGATGAGCGTACGCGGGGTCCTCGGCGCCCTGCAGGCCGTCGCCGCTACCACGGTCGAATGCGGGCTGACGGCCGAGTTCAGCGTGGCGTGGATTCCGCGCGCAGATTTGCGCGGCAACGAGATCCGCGGCGTGACGCAGGCGCAGATGGACGCCTACTCAACCCGGACCGTGCAGGTGCACGCGAAGGAACGCGAACTGGCGCGGGCGTGGGAAGCCAGGCATGGCCGCGCGCCGACCTCACGCGAGCTGCTGTACATCGCCAACGACGCCACGCTGCAATCACGCCGGGGCAAGGACGCGGGCCCGGTCGACTGGGACGCGCTGGCCGCGCGGTGGGACGCCACTCTCGGCGGCGAGCTCGCCGGTGTCGCGCCGGCCGTGTCAAGTGCGCGCGGCCCGGGCGCACCGGCGGGCGAGCATCACGGCGGCCGGGCGCCGACCGGACCGCCCACCCGTGAAGCCCAGGAACGCGCACTGGCCAAGGCCCTGGTCCTGGTCTCGGCCAAGCACCCCGCCTGGACCCGGCACGACCTGGTCAAACAACTCGCCCTGGTCATGCCAGCTGAGACCCGGCAGATGACCCCGCAGGCGGCGCGAGAGCTGCTGCTCGGCCTGGCCGACGAGGCCCTGTCCGGCCGGACTGGCGAGGTGGCGTGCCTGGAGGCACCGGAATGGCCGCCGCTGCCCGCGTCGCTGCGCCGTCAGCTGGACGGGCGCAGCGTCTACACCCGGCCCGGCGCCGCGCGATATGCCACCATCGCGCAGCTGACCCTGGAGGACAGACTCGTTGCGCACGCGCAGACCCAAGGCGCGCCGCGCTTGACAGGCGACCTGGCCGCGCGGCGCCTTGGCGCCGACCAGGCCGTGCTCGAGGCGGAGCTGGGCGGCCGTGGGCACGACACGCGCGAGCACGCTGCGGCGCGCGGGCTGCGGCTGGACCAGGCTGCCGCCGTCTGGCACGTCCTGACCTCCGCCCGAACCGTCGAGATCGTGACCGGGCCAGCCGGGACCGGGAAAACCTGGGTCCTGGCCACCGCCGCGTCAGTATGGGACGGGCCGGTGTTCGGCACCGCCACCTCCCAGAACGCCACCAACGAACTACGCGTCGCCGGAGTCCAGGTCGCCGCGAACACCACCCGGCTCCTTACCGACCTCGCCGAGGGCCGGGTCCCGACCGGCTCGCTGATCATGGCCGACGAAGGCTCCATGATCTCCATGACCCACCTGGCCGCGCTCACCGAGTACGCGGCCCGGAACAGCTGCAAGCTGGTGCTCGCCGGGGACCAGGAGCAGCTCGCCGCCGTCGGAGGCGGCGGAGCCATGACGCTCCTCGCGGACCGGCTCGGCTACGTCCAGCTCGCCGAGCCGGTCCGGTTCACAGCCGAGTGGGAACGCGCCGCCTCGCTGCGGCTGCGCTCCGGGGATGCCACCGCGCTGGATGACTACGACCAGCACGGCCGGATCCGCGGCGCCCCGCCCGACCAGGCCATGGATCAGGCCGTCCGCGCCTACGTGGCCAGCTATCTGGACGGCCGGGACGTGCTGCTGATGGCCGCGGACTGGCTTCGCTGCCGGGAACTCTCCCAGCGGATCCGCGACGACCTGATCCACCTCGGCCTGATCGACTACCACCGGACGGTCCGGATCGCCGACGGCGCCCAGGCCTCGGTCGGGACCTGATCATCTGCCGCCGCAACGACCACGGCATCGAGGCGGGTGAGCCGGGCCGGGCCCTGGCCAACGGGGACGTCCTGCGGATCGAGGCCATCACCGCTGGCGGCGTTATGGTCCGCCGCCGGCTCGGCCCGGACCGGGCCACTGGGCAGCGGCGGTTCACCGACCGGGCGTTCTGCTACCCCGGATACCAGTCAGCCGACCTGGCCTACGCGATCACCGGCCACTCCGCGCAAGGCGCCACCGTGCACACCGGGATCGCGCTAGTGACCGGCACCGAGGACCGGCAGTGGCTGTACCCGGCGATGACGCGCGGTACCGACACGAACCTGGCATTCGTGTTCACTACCCGAGCCCGGCCCGCTGATCCGCAGCCGGGCATCCGGCCCGCACCTGAACTGGACCGCTACGATCGCCTCCACCGCGAGGGCGCCGGATACCCGCCCGGCCTGGCCGCAGCCGCCGAGCAGGGCGGGCCGCGTCAGCGCGAGCCCCTCGCGGTGCTCGCTGACGTGCTGGGCCGCGACGGCGCTGAGCTGTCCGCCTCCCAGATCAGGCAGCAGAACCTGGCCAACGCCGACCACCTCGCCGTCTTGAACAGCATCTGGACAGCCGAGACCCGAGCCGCACGCCAGGACCGCTACCGCGATCTGGTAATGGCGGCACTACCGCCTGGTCACCGGCAACCGCTGTCGCACCAGGCCCGGTGGCTGTTCGGGACCCTGTGGGCCGCCGAACTGGCCGGCCTGGACCCAGCTGAGGTCGTCAGCTCGGCCATTACCCCGCGGGACCTGGCCGGCGCCCGGGACATCGGCGCCGTCCTGGACGCCCGGATCCGGCCGCGTGTTCATCCGCTGCTTCCCCGGCCGCAAGTGCCCTGGGCCGGACGGGTACCCGATCTGCCCGACCCCGGCCGCCGCGCCTACCTGGCCCAGATCGCTGCCATGATGGACGACCGCACCTGCCGCCTCGGCCAGCACGCCGCCCAGACCAAGCCGGGCTGGGCGATCACCGCCCTCGGCCCGGTACCTGCCGACCCGGCGACCCGACGCGACTGGGAGCACAACGCGTCGGCGATCGCCGCCTACCGCGAGATGTACGGGTACGGCCATCCCGATGACGCCATCGGCCCGGAACCAAGCCGCGAGGCGCCCGGTCAGCGGGCCGCCTGGCACCAGGCATTCGCCGCCTTCGGCCCAGCCGACGTCCCCGATGTCCGCGCTATGCCCGATGGCCGGCTGTGGCTGCTCCGCGATACCTACGCCGCCCAGACCGCCTGGGCACCCCGCCACACCGGAAAGGATCTGCGACTGGCTCGGCTCGGCGCCTTCGACGCCTCCCTGGGTGCCATCCGCGCGAGTGCCGAAGCCCAGGCCGCGCGCAAGGCCGCAGACCACGCCCGCGCCGCCCGGCAAGAGGCCCTAGCCGACAGCTACCGAGCCCTGCGCGACCTCTACCGGCAGCGAGAACACACCCTCGCCAAGGTCATGACCGATCGGCAGGAATGGGAACACGCCACCATCGGCTCCCGGCACCTGGCCATCGCCGCGGATACCGAACTGCGCCGCCGACACCCCGGCCAGACGATCGAGCCGCTGCTCTCCGCCGAACCAGCCGGCGCCTCTGTCGCTGAACCCGACGGCAAGCTCTCCGAGACGGCCACCCGGATCCGCGACCTGGCCGCGCAGCACCATGCATTCCGCGAGAGGGTCGGCCGGCGGCAGCGCCCGATGACGCCCCGCGAGAACCTGGATTGGGCTTCCCTCGGCGAGACCCTGCCCTCCTGGTGGGCGCCGTACCCGGATGCGATCTTGCGGCCCCCCAAGCCTGAGATCACCCCATCGGCGACGATCCTCCAGCGTGCCGCCGAACACGACACTGAACTCGAGGCCGGTGGCTAACCAAAGCCATCGCACCAGGGGTATAGCGGGCTTAATTAGAATTCGCCCGGTCAGCTTGCTAATCTGCGCTTTCCGGGTTCATGTTCGCCTGACCTGTAAGGCGGGCTATCCCTGAGTGACTATGGAAGACCGCTCATCGCCAGGGTCAGACCGTGGAAATCTCCTTGGCCGTCTTCGCCCTCGCTGGCAAGCTGTGGCCGTGAGCACCGATGAGACGCCCCTTGCCATCTGGGGAAACGGCGCGGCCGTATCCAAGGCTCACCGCCGCCAGGAAGTGGTCCTGCATGCGGCCGGGCCATGGAGCCGCTCGGTGATGGCGCTGCTCAAGCATCTGGAGGCGGTCGGCTTCGAGGGCGCGCCCCGTCCCGTCGGTGACGGTTTCGACGCCGACGGCCGGGAAGTAATCACCTATATCCCGGGCACCACGCCGCATCCCGGAGCCTGGGACGACAATGCCATCGCCGCCCTTGGCGCCCTCGTACGCCGGCTGCACGATGCTACGGAGTCCTTCCAGCCACCTGCCGACGCGAGCTGGCAGCCTTCGTTCGCCCGTCTCCTGCCCGGCAATCATCCGGTGATCGGTCACGGCGACTTGGGTCCGTGGAACGTCGTCGCCCAAGACGGCATCCCTGTCGCGTTCATCGACTGGGAATTCGCCGGGCCGGTTGATGCCCTCTGGGAGCTGGCCGAAACCGCATGGCTGAACGCTCAGCTTCATGACGATGACATCGCGGAGCGGGTCGGTCTCCTGCCCGCCGCCCGCCGCGGCCAGCAGGTCCGGCTGCTCCTGGACGCCTATGGCCTGCCCGCGGCCGAACGGGCTGGCTTCGTGGACCGGATGATCGAGTTCGCCGTGCACAGCGCCCGATCCGAAGCCATCCGGTACGGCGTCACTCCTGATACCGCGACCGCCGTTGACCCGTCCGGCTATCCCGTCCTGTGGGCCATCACCTGGCGAGCCCGCAGCGCATCATGGATGCTGCGGCACCGGCAGATGCTGGAACGCGCACTGACATGAGCGTCGAGCCGCCTCGTGACGATCAGCCACGTTAATGTCCTAATGGCTTTCAAGAGCATCCGTGGTCCACGACCCGACGGCGCTGCTACCTGCCCTCTCGGCACTCGCGGATGGCCGGTCAAGCAAGATCATCCCGCGTATATCCCGCGCCTGGCACCTTCCAGCCCGGCTGCGGTTCTGTGCGCCGCCTCGCCCCCATCGGACTGACTGCTGCCGGTCTATTCGCCGGAGGGAAGGTGTCAGGGGCGGCCCGCTCAGTCAGCGGGTGGCAGGTTCCCCACCTGGTCCTTGGTGAGGTTGAGCTCGATTCCGATGTCTACCCTGGTCACGGCGGTGACGGGGATGGCGACTTCCTTGCGGCCCCACAGGTGCCCCTCCTGGAGCAGCACGTGGGTCACCCGGTCATCGCCCGGGTTGACCAAGAAGCCCTGGACCCGCCCGATCGCGCCGTCGACGGCGTGGACCCGGTCGCCGGGCCTCACCTGGTCCTCACCCAGCGGAACAACGTCTTCGATCATCGTCCTGCGGTGTCTTGGCGGGGGCATGGGGCCGATGTCCATGAACTCGCCGCCGACGGGGGCCAATGCGTCACCGCTGACGCCGTATGCCAAGCCCGAGCCGAGGACGCCCACGCCTTCGCCGAGGTGTTGATCGGCTGCGTCGGCGACCTCGCGATCCTCCGCGTGGTCAAACTTGTCGAACTCCGCGAGCGTGCAGCGCAGCCTGATCTCGCCGTCCGTCGTCTCGGCCAGGCGGGCGGGGACGAGCCGCCCGGCCTCCGGCCGGTGCCCGTGCTGGATGACCAGGTGCGTGACCGTCTCAGTGGCCGGGTCGAAGACCAGGCGCTTGACCTCGCCGCAGTGACCATCGGAGCAGCTTGCCCTAGCCCCGATCATGAATTCCATTTCCGCCGCCACTGCCGCCTTCCTTTCCGGGCTGCTGGCTTCGTCATGGCAGCGAGCCAGCAGCGCTGCGCTCGCAGGTGACGCCGCGCTAGCTGCCCCGCATCTGTGTAGACCGAGCGTAGCCCTCGCCATCGCAGGTAGCTACCCGGATATCGACGGGCCATCATCCCCGGCCAGAACTGGCGGGGACGGCACATGAGGTAGTCGCCCGCGTCCGCGAAACGATCTTTGGATCGTAATCGGAACACGCTCTGAAAACTGGGATTTTGCTGGACCCACGTGACGGGAATCGAACCCGCACTATCAGCTTGGGAATTGGACAGATCGTGGCCGCCAGCGTCGGTGAACAGGCAACTTGATTAGCCTGGAGTGGCCCCGACTCCCCGTGTATCGCCCTGGCTAATTGCACGCTAATTGCACGGCTGCACCTTGCTGGGGATGGCCCGCGCCTGGTCCGGGCAGGCTCCCGCCTGGCCTTTGGTCTCTGACCGGAGTGTCCGTAGAGACACCCCTGGACTTTGATTGTCAAGCGGCTGCGGAAGTGGTGGCTCGGTGTGACCAGGCGGTGGCCTCGTCGTAGAGGGTGCGGGTCTTGAGGCAGCCGTGCAAGATGCAGACCAGCCGGTTGGACAGGGCCCGCAGCGCGGCGTCGTGGTCCAGGCCGCGGTCGCGTGCTCGTCGTAGAAGGCGCGGGCGCCGGGTGAGGCTCGCAGGGCGCTTTGCGCCTGCCGGTGCACGGCGTCGGTGAGCCGGTCGTTGCGGGTGAACCGGGCCATGACGATCTTCTTCTTGCCGGACTGGCGGGTGACCGGGCTGGTGGCGGCGTAGTTCTTGCGTGCCTTGGCGCTGGCGTACCGGTGCGGGTCGTCGCCGAACTCGCCCAGCTGCTGGGCGCCGAGGATCTCGCCGGTGCCGGGCTGGCTCAGGTAGATGGCGGCGTCGGGGTGGCCGCGAAAGGACGCCGCCGCCTGCGGTGACGCTGTTGGTGTCAAAACCCGAGCGTCACGAGTCCCACCGCCACGTCCAGAAGGATGCCTCAAAAGAGCCAAACAAAGAGCCAACGGAGCCAGACTCCGGGCGACCCCCACCGACAGCCGGCGACGATCCCCGCAGGTAAACTGCCCGTCAGGCGACTTCCAGCCACGTAGAGACACGCAAAAAATCTGGTTTGCATCCAGAAGGCCAGGGGTTCGAGTCCCCTTAGCTCCACGCATTTTTCGAACAAAAGCCCCCCACGTACAGCAGCGGCGTACAGCAACGTCTGCCTACTCGGCATCATCTGGCAGCGTGGCATCAGGGGAACTCAGGGCGTCGCCGAGCCGCTTGAGCGCGGCGAGCGTGTCTTTGTCGGGCACCATGGTGTAGATCTCCATCGTGATGGCGATCTTGCTGTGACGCAGGATCTGCATAGCTACACGAGGGTGCACGTCGAGGGCGGCGAGCAGTGAGCCGCAGGTCCGGCGAGTGTCATGGACAGGGATACGCCGAACGCCAGCCTTAGCGCAACGCAGATCAAAGCGTCGGCCGACTGCCCGCGGCTCGATTGCCCGGCCCGTGCGTGTAGTGAACACCAGGCCATCACCGGGCCAAGTGCCGCCGCCTTGTTCTAGCTAGGACCGCACCATCCAGGGCTACCTGCGCATCCTCGAGGCCCCCGCTGGCCACCTGGGCCGCACGGTATGACTCGCTGCGGCAGGTCACCACCGAGGACCTGGTCGCCGAGCTCGACACGCTGTCCGGGGCGACCCGGCT
>Ga0335075_10018955_pt1 | contig 10191 bp, 6 predicted proteins | sample Lox_Sample_24_FD_206723 | JGI IMG/M metagenome (GOLD analysis project Ga0335075, IMG submission 206723) | Soil microbial communities from Loxahatchee National Wildlife Refuge, Florida, United States - Lox_Sample_2.4 | ecosystem: Environmental > Terrestrial > Soil > Wetlands | place: USA: Florida... | reverse complement strand
ACCTTGCCGAGCAGAAGACGCTTTCTACGGACACGAACTTTGACGAAAAGCTACCCGAGATCGACGGAGTCGAACAGCAACAACTTGAGGGTAGCGAGGAAGTCTTGGCTCGTTTTCTTGCCAGCATTAGTTTGTCGGCTGATTTGCAGACGTCAGATGATGGGGTAGAAAAGCAATGCATTACGATATCAACGATTCATGCAGCAAAAGGCCTCGAGTGGCCTGTTGTTTTCATACCGGCAGTGTACGAAGGCTCAATTCCGCACTCGCGCGCCGACGACACAGACGAAGAGCGTCGCTTACTGTATGTCGCGATGACCCGAGCCCAAGCTCTGCTTTACTTGTCCATACCTCGGAGTCAGTCGAGGGACAATACCGAGACAACACTTTCTCAATTCCTCCCCAGCACTCTGGGTCGACGGTTCTCCAAACTTGGTCCAGAATTCAATGACAAGGTCATTGCAGATATAGCTGGCATTCTTCGTAGACCACAGCCATCACAAGAGCAGTTAGCAGTTAGCTTGCAAAGCATGTCGGGAAGAGATAGCATCAATGATGACTTGTGGCCTGCAGATGGGTCGTCAGGACCAAAGAGATATTGGGACAATGACGCCGCAATGCCTGCTCCCTTAGGCTTTACACATCGCAGCTCCAGCGGCTCACAGAATGCATTCAGCAGCCAGCGAACAGACGGACCCAGAAGTCTGCTACCTTCTGTCTCTTTGGGTTTCACAACCGCCGGAGAGCACTTCAAATCCGTGCTTATGCCTTCAAAACAAGCGGCTGACCTGTCCTCATACGATAGTCAAGCCCATCCGCAGAAAAAGATTGCTGGTGAGAAGATGAGGAAAGACAAATGCCGACCTACTCAAGCCAACTTGAACACATTCTTTGCCCAGGGGCCATTCAAGCCAGCCGGGACTCAGGACTTTGCATTGCTCGAGAAAGGTGGCGCAATGCCTCACGGAGGCATTGGAGAGCCATCTTTGCCCGCGCCACCACCAATTCAGAAGACTGCCAATGTGCCTAAAGAGTTGTTGTCCCATAAGGTTTGCAATACCACATTATCACTCAAGCGGCCCCGAGCGGTCCTCGATGAAGCTACAAGTCCTAGCAGGAATCGCTACTCCCAATTCTCGAGTTCTCCGAACAGCGACAAACACTCAGCAATGACACGAGTCGAATTCTATCCGGACCAGGAAAACGAGATTGCCGGTAAAGGGAGATATAACAACTCTATCGAACGCGTGACGAGCAGAGCCAATTCGATCGTGGACCAAAGCAAGGGACTCGTTCGTCCCGCAACAACAATGCACACGACGAGTATGGCAATACTACAGCAGAACGCAACTAGAAGGAAGACATATGGAGCTCGTCCAAGTCTCAACAGCGGATGGGATGCTCGGAAGCACAAATGACACCAAGGGCCCCTGGGACGATGAAGATAGTTAACCCGAATTAACATATTAGGCTCGTAAGGGGGTGCTCTACGAACCATAAAGGGCGAAGAAGCAGATAGTGGCCAAGTCACTACACGTCCACGCTCTCTTTTTCAAATGCCGCAAGCCCCTTCGAGCTCACGTGCCTTCAAGCTTTTCTGGTTTCAATGATTGGGTGAAAAAGCTTATCTCTGTGCCAAGAGGCTAGTGATTTGAGCTTGGCCGGATCTGCACGGCACTGATAAGAGCTACCAAGGCTTCTCATTGGGTGAAGCCGACGTTCGTGAATCTGATTTATTCAAAGAAATCGTGCTCTCGTTTACCCAACTCACATCCCAGCCACCGAGATATCCTAGGTTACTGGACCAATTGCCGGACTCCGTCTGCGGGCAGTATCCAATGATTGACCGCGAAGAGGTTCTTTTGCTGTGAAAAGAGTCCCCCTGCTACAAATTCTTCAGGTCACTCAGCAGACAACGACGAATGCCTGAGCAGAAAGTACTGCGGAAGGATTGGTTGACGACCATTCACGCACTACTATAATGGGTACCCGATGTTAAGACACTCGTCCCCTGGTTCAAAATTGTTGCAAAGGTCCAGGTAGAACATATGCAGACATTACCAGGACTCTTGTATCACTTCCCAGAGTTGGTCTTGGCTTGAGAAGTGCCGTTGCAGAATGAATCGACGATTCGAGAATTGCATCCTGGAGCAACGGGGTTGAGCATCCTGCCAATGAAGTGCGTAGCTGAGGAGCCACTGCCTTGGCATATCGACACCAACTCCATCCTCCTGTTTCCCTTCTTTACAAATTTTTTTGGAGGAGATTGATGAACAACCACGGTAGCTTCATCAAACTCCAGTGGTGCTTTGATGTCTTTGCACCATGGCTTTTCCAAGACATGACGCTTCTTGGCCCAACAAGCCGCTACGAGAGGCCCAGCTCTGGGCGCCATGACACACTAACGGCCGATCACCAATTTTTATGACATTGCGTCTTTTGTTGACAGTTTTTCAGCGCCCCCGTTTATATTCCTTTTCCTTGGAGAATGGCCCTGTGATCCACATTTTATTCTTCGATCTCCGGCTTGTCGCGAGCGATGATAGACTCCTTGCTATGAGCCTAACTTTTCCTTTCTCCTTGCTGTCAACCGCTTTTTCCGCGTCATTCTCCCTATTAATCTCTCATCCTATTTAGCGGTCTCAATGTCCGGAATTCTCGTTTGTCTCGTTTGTTCCCTTTTTTCAATCCTTCTCAATCGTCTCTAGATGTTGTAGCTTACGATCATAATTCCGACGGCTCCCCGCTGATACTTGGACATATTCCAACACGGACGAAGGCCTCTCGTAACTGATCACGAGACGAGCAGCTTGCGCTATTAGCAGTATACTCTAATCGTTGCCCAAGATGTCGGGCACCTATGTGAACCATCCTGAATATGCATCCTACAATTGGACAGGTGCTCCCGCCAACTATGCTCTTACCACCAGTACCGCAGACGGAGGAGATTCAAGTGAGGCCCCTCAAGCGACTTCAACATGGTGGTTCTGAAGCTCACAACTTTTCCTACAGGATACGAGAACCTGAATAAATGGTTCCAATCTGGCGACCAAGCGTACATCATCGTCGCCTCGGCCATGGTATTGATCATGGTACCCGGTATCGGATTCCTCTACTCTGGCCTCGCACGACGAAAATCTGCCTTGTCGATGATGTGGGCGTGTATGGCGGCAGGATCGGTCATAACGTTCCAATGGTACTTGTGGGGATACTCGTTAGCTTTCTCGCCGACCGGACAGAATGGATTCATTGGAGATCTCAAGAGGTTTGGCTTGTTGAATACATTGGCAAACCCTAGCCCGGGCTCTCCGCTCATCCCTAGCTTGCTGTACGCTTTCTACCAGGTTAGCGTCTCCACAGTCGGAGCCAATTGCCAGTCTGCTGACTCTCCTAGATGCAATTCTGCATGGTCACCGCCGCCATCGCCGTGGGAGCCGTGGCGGAGCGAGGCCGGCTCATGCCCGCCATGGTCTGGACGTTCCTGTGGGCCACGCTCGTCTACTGCCCCATCGCCTGCTGGGCCTGGAACGTGACGGGCTGGGGATACCTGTACGGCGTGATGGACTACGCGGGCGGCGGGCCCGTCGAGATCGGCTCTGGCATGTCGGCGCTCGCGTATTCGATGGTGCTCGGCCGCCGTGAGGAGAAGATGATGCTCAACTTCCGCCCGCACAACGTCTCCTTCATCCTCCTCGGTACCGTGCTACTGTGGTTCGGCTGGCTGGGCTTCAACGGCGGCTCCTCGTTCGGCGCCAACCTGCGCGCCACCATGGCGTGCTGGAACTCGTGCCTCGCCGGCAACTTCGCCGCCGCATCGTGGGTCCTGCTCGACTTCCGCCTCGCCCGCAAATGGACCATGGTCGGCTGGTGCTCGGGCATGATCTCTGGCCTCGTCGCCGCCACACCCGCGTCCGGCTACATCACGCCGTGGGGATCCGTCGTGCTAGGCATCGTCAGCGGCATCGTGTGCAATTTTGCTACAAAGGGTAAATAAACCTCCTGCCACCTCCACTACTACTACCAGACTAACCATATTCCCCCGCCTCGTAGTGAAATACTGGATCCGCATTGATGACGCGATGGACGTCTTCGCCGAGCACGCTGTGGGCGGCATGGTCGGGCTGCTCGCCAATGCCATCTTCGGTGCCGACTACATTGTCGGCCTCGACGGCGTCACGACCGGCGCCACCAACCCGGTCACGGGAACCGGCATTGGCGGCTGGGTCATCCACAACTACCGCCAGTTCTACATCCAGCTCGCCTACGTCGTCGCCGTGACGGCCTACTCGTTCGTCGTGAGCGCCATCCTCGCCTACGCCGTCAACGCCATCCCTGGTCTACACTTGCGGGCGTCGGCTGAGGCGGAGCTGATGGGCATGGACGACGACCAACTCGGTGAATTCGCGTACGACTATGTTGAGGTGCGGAGGGATTATCTGGCGTGGGCGCGGAGTGGCGATGAGCAGAGGGGCATGGATGAGGAGATTCCAATGCATGAGCGGTATGGCATTGGGGAGCATAAGGATATGTTGGCAGAGCAGGGTAAGAGTACAGGTGGGTCGAGTAGTCCGAGTGGGGAGCGGCAGCAGGAGGAGAAGGGTGTGGCGCAAGAGGATAGGCATGCGGTCAAAACGGAGGATGAGAAGAAAGCGGAAGATGAGAAGAAAGTGGGGGTTGATACGAAGAAGGAGATATAGATGGACAGGTCTGCCTAGCTGGAACTTCGATGACATTGCTTGAGAAGCATTCCGCTACATGTTTCTCGCTTTACCACAGCATTGTTGGAGATGAACGACAAGAGATAAAAGCACATCGAATTCAATTGGGCTATATCGCGACCTTCAAAAGGCCCGGCCGCAGTGGGCTATTGTACATATTGACGAAAGTTATGAGAGTTCAGCAGGCGTAAGTCGGTCGCCCTTTAACTGTGGGGGACTCGGAGAATGGATCTCCACACAATGGGCCAAAAGCGAGCGAATCAATGTTTTTCAGTCCCATAAACTCGACAAGAAGATCTGATCCTCCAAACGTTGTAAGCAGGGTAGGTCGACGTGTGCGGGAAGATTGCATCTCCATCTCCAGCACCAAACGTAGGGAGCTCTGCAAAGGACAAATTCACTGTGCAGAGTATACCCACCTAATCTGCCCCGGCGGTACGGAGGCCGATGACGGGCTCCTTCCTTGCCTTCCTATTCCCAACCTCTGGGTATGTATTCGAGGATTTGGGCCGTTGAGCCCTTTTTTCAACTCCTGCGCAAAGTGAGATTTCCTGCAGGAACGACCTGGCAGAGTCATCTCATTTGCGGTACACCAGGATCGAAAAATGGTGTAGGAGAGGCTTTTTGGCTTTTGTACTCACTTGTTCTATTTCCGTTCATCGTGACGCTTATAGCACCAATCGAAAACCGTGCATTCGGGAGCGGCAAGGAAAAGGACGTAGGAGAACGCAGGCTGGAAAGAGCACAGGAAAGATGAGGGGCTTGAGGGGAGGATGCGCGAGAGATAACGTAGACGTTATGGCTAGCGGGTAGTTAGCTCTTTGTTGTATTCCCATCAGGCTTTACCTAGGGTTTTCTCTGGGGCTAGCAAACTCCTGCATGGAGAGGAGGAAATGAGGTAGATGGTGTGGAAATGGGATCTGTCTGAACTTGATCGTCCTGTTCGGGTTTCGGGCTTGAAGGTACCTCAGGTGATACAGCGTTCCATTCACGTAAGCATTGTACTGTACAGTAGACACTGACTGCTTATCAATGGGTCTAGGCGTCTTTTTTTGAACGGTATGCCCTTGGTATACCTTGGTGGGGATGGCCTTGGTATGGCCCTCGGTCGTGTGCTCAGACTCAGCATTCCACAGCGAGGACAAAAAAAGTCACGTCCTTGGTAAGCAGCAACTGATTGAAGTCAGGGTCCGTCGACGTCGGGTACATGAGCTCTGTCTCGGCCCATCTGCCTGGGTGAGCCCGCTATAGCAGCGATAGTATTGCATTGATGAGGATACAACATGCGCGCACAACGGCACCCCGATCTCTGGTGACTAAAAAAAGGTCTTGAAATGTGCAATATCAGGCTGCTACCGATATGATATCGGCCCTATTGGGGAAGGTCTTGGGCCCTTCTGGGTTCGGCTGGGCCAATGCAGTGAGCTCAATGCGACTTTTTTAGGACTTGCATTAGTGGAGGGGGCAGTAAAAAGCAAGTCTAGAACGTCTCGAGGCATTGTGCAGATCGCGGTCCTATCGGTATAAATGCTCGGCCCCATGTAGGTAACGGGAAATGATGAGTGAACGGGTAGGGCTGGATCCGACTTGTTGAAAAGGATCCTGGGGAATGGTCGTGTGAATGATTCTGATTAGGAAAAGGAGCGGATGTCCGTAGCGTCATTGTGTGCCGTCAACCAGTCAGCACTCGTTTCTCACTTGTTAGATTTTTGTCGATTTGCGGAAAGCGAAAGCTGTCAGACGAAAAAGTTTTCACGATTACGGCGGTTAGCTGTCATGTGAGCTGGAAATGGGCGAATGGAAAAAGGGGTGGGGCGCACTGTCAGCTGCAAAAATTGATCCACAATAGTTATGAGGATTGGCCAAATGAAGAGCGATGATCACCGAGGGGCCCGGGAATCCACGCGAAACCCGTTCATGCAGACAGTGTTCATGCAGACGTGGATCGACCAGAGCTGGGAACAGGCATAGAAATTGCAGGCATAATCCATGGCGTTGACTGGGGTGATGTTGTGTGAGATATGCAATGAAAACTTGAGTGGACTGTGCGAGTAATCCATTAGCGCAGGCATAGGTGACTGAGCCGACACGAACAAGTTGGTTTACAAACACGATAGCTGTAGAAGATGTACGCAAGAAGCCCACTCAAAAAAGCACCATCCACAAGTTAAAGAGAGAAAGCGACAGAAAAGAATGGCCGAAACAACATCAAATATCATTTCAAGCGCTAATTAGATTAAAGCACAAAAAAATGCCGTCCGATTGATCGATCTGTCAAGCAATGCAACGCTCCCATCGTACAGCCATGAGCGATATCAAAGCCTCGGTGAGAGACTATGTACATGTGAGGAATCCAATGCAGAGCCCGGCCATGGTTGACCTCAAAGCAGTACAAACAAGGGTTTTTATTGGAATATCAAAAGGCAATAGATGCGGGATTTCCTGTTCCGACCAGGATGTTTCCTGTCCCATCATCCAACGCCGTGATCGAGGCACACACACTAAGCGGTCTGTGAGAGTGTGGCTTGTCGCGAAATTATAGCATCTATGCCTTTGAGGCGGTCGCGTTGCACTCGGGGCGGCCGAGATCGGCCAGCCAGGCACCGCTGTTGAACTCGCCGTAGGTAGTCTTGATCTGGTATGGCTGGAATCCGTTGGATGATGGCTCAACGACCAAAGCATCGAAACCTTGAACCTGCTGGGGTCCTGGGTTGGCAACCCATCGGATGATGACAGTGTCGCAAGTGTGCCATGTCTGGAGGATGGTGAATGGAATGTTTGGCTGACTACCTTGGCCAGTGAGGAAAGCAGCCTTGCTTGCGAAGGTCAAGGAACCGAGCTGTAGAAAAGGGCAATTAGTCTTGATGATAATAACGTTGCAATGTAAAGAGGGCACCATACAGGAATTGGGCCGGTTGTACCGCTGTCAATCAGGGTATTGACAGAGTCCGACTGGTCAGTGTAGTCAGAGGCAAGGACCTGGTCTGCGAAGGTTGACGAGTAGTTAGAGATCAACTGGGCGAAATCGTTGCCGATAGTGTCAGCGTCCGAGTCACACAGGCAGAATGCATCCCTCGGCTGTGCCCAGCTGTCGGCGGCAAAGGCGGTGCCAGCGAGGAGGGTCGCGGCCCAGGCGAGAACGGAGGAACGCATGGTTGATTATTGATATATATCTCTGAAGCAGCGGTGTTTTGAAGTGGGTAGAGAGATTATTCGCTGTGCTTGAAAGCAACGGTTGGACAAGGCTAGAAAATGAGTGACTAGAAGGCAAAGTTATACGATAATCGAAAGTTGGATAAGCGTTTGCACCCAGCTTCCCATGCCCGACCTTATAAAGCTGGGAGCATCAGCTCCCAAGCAAGCTTGGCGCAATCAGGAGAACAATTTCCTTTGCATCCTGCGCCGACTGGTGGGGATGGGGAGAGTGGATCGCCTTAGGTGCATTCAAGTGGTGCCAGAGATCAGGGCTTGGCTCGCCACTGTCACTCTACGCAGCCTAGTCAACACCCCCCAGGCCGTTTGAGCACATGGTGGGAAATTGCATGGGCGACCCTGTCCCCATTCAAAACCGCTAAACCAGGAAACCGACAATTTCTTTCGTCACAGATCCCATTATCGTCGGCGCAACGCTTGAGAATCTAGTCCTCAGGCGTCTCATTGTGACCACCTAATGTACGCCCATTTCGGTACTTACCTTCTCGGCTTTCTTTGCAAAACCTGTGCCAGCCAGTGGATCAACCAAGACATGGCGTGTCAGCAGATGACAAAACAGGTTGGCCAGGTGCGGGCATTGAAGCTGGTGCAGGGCCAATCTTCGCAACGGGGGCGACATTTGTTCTTCCGCGAGTTTCGTCTCCGCGTCTTACTAGACGTGGTGTGGAAAAGCGATGTGAGGGAACTGGGGACATGATTGGCGGTCCAAGGTGCGGCAATGCGGCTGAGCGCTGCTGAGCTTGTTATTCTTGGAGGTGTACACACAAGACACTTCAAGCTAACCGAGTCAGACGGTGATGTGTCTCGCATTTTAGTCTCCAGTAGTGAAATAAGACGACTCGGAAGTTGCCACCCTCCCATTCTCTCGTTCCTGTCTCCTGCCCTTTCCAGGGCGCCAGGCCTACCTAACCTAAATCTAGGCCCAGCCCTAGTAAGCCCCCCCCCCTGCAATGGCAATCGTGGAACATGTCACTTTTTGTTTACCCCGGAGTTCCAGAGCCGCTACCATGCCTCACCCTGAGTCACGAAATTGGATCAATTATTGTGAACTGGGAGCAGGATGGGATGGACCATTTTAATAGTTTCGAGGGCAGATTGCTGTTCCCTCCCCAGAGACCGTTGAAATTGCCCATTTGTATTCCCTGCATAACCCCAATAGGCACTGAGGCCCACATCCGGCACTAATGATTCACGCCTCACCACAACAAGCAGCTGAACAGAGCGTCGAAGGCCCTTGGGCTGGAGACTTCCGGAAGGTATGACATCCGCTACGGAACAATCGCCTATTCCTCCCCCAAAACTCCTGACAATCTTACCATGGGCTAAAGCAGCAACCTGAAATCTCCCAAAACACTCTCCTTCCAATCGCCGACGGCACTACTGTCAGGCATAACCCGGAAGATTCAAATAACACGTTCAAATCCAGTCGTGACAAACTCTGTAGGAAATTCCCAAACTCCCATCTTCCCCGCCCAACTCAGAATGGCAATTCACTCGTAGTCACGTCCTCGATGAAGTGCTTCTCCCTATAGGTGCGTGTCCACCACAGGTACCATGGCACAACGAGTGTCTTGATTTTGTGGCCCAGCCAGCCAGCATCCGACACGGCCTTGACGACTTCCTTGGACTCCTCAAACGCCACGTCGATGCGTGCTCGTCTCATGCCCTCGTAGTGGTTGAAGGCATCCTTGATCGTGCCAGGTCGGCCCAGTTCCATCCATCGGCACAGGCATCGCGCAAAGAGCACGGTGTCTTCAAACACGATTCCAGTGCTCTCTCCCTGTGGTGGCATAGCATGCGCCGCATCACCCATCAGCATCGTCCTCTCGGTCGCCCATTTGCCGCCCTTTGACAGGGTGAAGACGGGCCACAAGTAGAAGTCTTGCGCAGTCTCAATCAACTCTGGGATGACGGGAATGGCCGAGTCCTTGAATCGATCCTTGATATCTGCCCTGATCTTTTCCACGTCGCCACCGGCAGCCTTCCACCCATCTCTTGACTCGATCTCTGGCACTTGCATCAGGGCACCAACGTAGACGGACGACCTGGTTGACTCGTGGAAACTAGTCAGGAGCATGCCCCGTCGCGCGAAGTTGATAGCCGTGCATTCAAAGTGCACGTCTACATTCTTTGGCCGCGGTGCAAACCCAAAGGCATTGGCAACTCCTGAGTAGACCGACTTCCTCTCCGGCTCGACGTGCTTCAGGCGAGCAGCTGAATGAATGCCGTCACATCCAAGGAGGATGTCTCCTGTAGCAGA
>Ga0335075_10018954_pt1 | contig 10191 bp, 8 predicted proteins | sample Lox_Sample_24_FD_206723 | JGI IMG/M metagenome (GOLD analysis project Ga0335075, IMG submission 206723) | Soil microbial communities from Loxahatchee National Wildlife Refuge, Florida, United States - Lox_Sample_2.4 | ecosystem: Environmental > Terrestrial > Soil > Wetlands | place: USA: Florida... | reverse complement strand
ATCTGACAATGTGCTCGAGGATCGGCAGCCGCTCGCGCGTGACGGATCAGATTAGTCACGACGAGGTTGTGCCTGCGCGAGGCGCCCGCCATGGCGTAGACCTCGCCGTCGACATACTCGTGTTTGATGGAAGTCGTCGCATCCCAATCGAGGAATTCAGCGACGGTGAGTTGCGCGAGCCTCGGTTCCATGTGACCGGATGATAGACACTTCGGTGGACCTGCTCTATCCCCAGGCCACGAATTTCTGTAAATCCGCGCCTCGCATACGACGTCCGCTTACGACGTCGACGCAGCCCCCGCCGCTCCCGTCTGCCAGCCACCGCCGAGCGTCTTGTAGAGGTGCACGAGGTCGGTCGAGACCGCGGTCGTCGCATCCGCGAGCGCGAGCTGGTTCTGCTCGAGCGTGCGCTCCGCATCGAGGACCTCGATGAAGCTCGTGAGCCCGCCCTGGTAGCGCTGTCTCGCGAGCGTCAGCGCGGTGCGGCTGGCCCCGACCGCCGCGATGAGCGCAACGCGCTGGTCCTGGTCCGCGCCGTAGGCCGCCAGAGCGTCTTCCACCTCGTTCAACGCGCCGAGCACCGTGCGCGCGTAGTCGATCGCCGCCTCCTTCGCCTGCACCTTCCGCAGGCGAACCGTCGCTCTGAGCGCGCCTCCCTGGAAGATCGGTAGACTGACCGTCGGTCCGAGCGTCGCGAAGCGGCTCGCCGCGTGAAGGAGCTCCGACAGCCCCTCCGACTGAACACCGCCGGCGGCACTCAGCGTGATCTGCGGGAACAGGTCCGCCACGGCGACGCCGACGCGAGCCGTCGCCGCGTGCAACAGCGCCTCGGCCTGCTCGATGTCGGGCCGGCGCCGTGCAAGGTCGGCCGGCAACCCGATCGGTACGGTCGGCGGAACCGGCGGTAACGGCTTCGCCTGCGCGAGCTCGGCGCGCAGCGCACCGGGCTTCAGGTCCATGAGCTCGCTCAGCTGGTTGATGTCGACGGTGATCTCTCGATCGGCGAGCGGCACCTGCGCCTCGGTGGACTTCACCTCGCTCTCGGCGTTCGCGACGTCGATGTAAGCGGTGAGGCCCGCGTCCCACTTCTGCTGGGTGAGCTGCAGAACGTCACGCTGCGTCGTCAGGCTGTGCTCGAGAATGGACTTCTTGAACTGGGCGCCCCGCAAGTCGATGTAGGCGGCGGCGACGTCGCTCGCGAGAGAGAGCATGACGCCATGCTCATCGTCCACCGACGCTTGAACCTCCGCGTTGGCCGCTTCGATGGATCGGCGCAACTGTCCGAACAGGTCGATCTCCCAGGAGGCGCTCAGCCCAAGCTGGAACTCGTTGTACGGATTCGTGATGGACACGCCGGGGGCGAGCCCCGGAAAACGCAGCCCACTGCCGAAGAGCGCGCCCTCCGGGGTGTTGGTGCTCAAGCGCTGCCGCGTGAAGCTCGCGTTGGCCGAGAGGCTCGGCCACAGCCCGTCCGCCGCGACGTCTCGCGTTTCCATGGCCTCCTCGACGCGCAGCACGGCCTCGCGCAGATCGAGATTCGAGGCGACACTGCGGCGGATGAGCGAGGTGAGCGTCGGGTCGCGGAAGCTCGTCCACCAGTTCGCGATCGCCGATGCACTCGAGGTCACGGTGCTCTCGCGGGTCGCGCTTCCCTGGACGGCCGTTGCGGACCAATGCTGCGGCAGGTCGGGCTTCGGCGGCTTGAAGTTCGGGCCGACGGCGCAGCCCGTGAGCGCACAGGCCATGAGGCCCGCGAGCAGACGTCGAGCTGAAGCTGTCGGCGCGAGCCATCGCAGTTTGAATCGGGGGGAGCTTGCGGCGCGCATGGCGATCACTGCAGTCTGTTGTGAAAGATCCAGGAAGCCGCTCCGAGCGTGACGAGCGCCATGATAGCGAGCGGCCAGATGTCCGGCATCAGCTGGATGAAACCGGTACCCTCGAGGTACACGCGCTGCGCGATGTCGACGGCGTAGCGAAGCGGATTGAGGTAGGTGAAGTACCGGAGCGCCGGCGGCATGTTGCCGATCGGAGTGGTCAGCCCCGAGAGCATCGAGAACGGCATGATCATGAGGAACGAGTACAGCATCGCCTGCTGCATCGTGTAGGAGAAGGCCGATACGAGCAGCCCCAGGCCGACCGACGCGAGCACGAAGCAGCCCATCCCCGCGTACAGCGTGAAGAACGAGCCGGCGAAGGGGATGTGGAACCAGAGCTGCGCGACGAGGAGCACGCCGGTCGCCTGGATGAGCCCGATGAGTATGCACGGCGCGGCCTTGCCCGCCATGATCTCCAAGGGACGGAACGGCGTGACCAGCAGCTGATCGAACGTGCCCTCCTCGCGCTCGCGCGCCACCGACATCGCCGTGAGCAGCAGCGTCTGCAGGAGCGTGAGCGTGCCGATCATGCCCGGTATCATCGTCCAGCGCGTCTCGAGGTTCGGGTTGAACCACGACCGCTCATCGACGGTCACCGCGGGACCCGGAAGACCGTGCGAGTCGCGCCATGTCGTGTTGAAGGCGTCGACGACCGCGCTCGCATAGCCGAGCGCCGTCGCCGCGGTGTTCGAGTCGCGCCCGTCGGCGATCATCTGCACGTTCGCCGGCTGTCCGGAATCGAGCTTGCGCCCGAAGTCCGAGCCGATCTGAATCGCGATGAGCGCGCGCCGGTCGTCGATGAAGCTGCGGATCTGCGCCGGCCGATCGAGGTTGCCGACACGATCGAAGATGCCGCTGCCGTCGAAGCCCGCGATGAGCTCGCGCGAGGCGGCGCCGCCGTCCTGGTTGAGCACGGCATACGGCACATGGTTCAGGTCGTAAGTCGCGGCGTACCCGAAGATGAGCGTCTGCAGAATCGGCGGCAGCAGCAGGCTGTTGCGCGCGCGGCGGTCCTTGAGCAGCGCGAGCAGCTCCTTGCGGGCGAGCGCGGCGATGCGCAGCAGCGCGGCGAGCACGGTCAGGCGAGCCTCTTGTGCATGATGAGGCGGCTCAGCAGGCCGATGCAGCCGAGCATGACGAGCAGCGCCGCCGCGTTCGGGATCAGCACCCGCCAGGTGTCCCCGACGAGGAACACCGTTTGCAGCAGCGCGACGTAGTACCGTGCGGGCAGCAGGTACGTGATCGCGCGCACGGCGGTCGGCATGCTGCGCAGGTCGAAGAGGAACCCCGAGAGCATGAACGCTGGCATGAACGTCGCGAGCATCGTGAGCTGGCTCGCCACCAGCTGATTCTTCACGGCCGAGGAGATCAGCAGTCCAATGCCGAGCCCGACGAGCACATAGAGCATCGAGGCGCAGAGCAGCACCCACAGGGAGCCCCTGAGGGGCACGTGGAACAGGAATCGCGCGGACAGCACGCACAGCGTGAGGCCGATCATCCCGAGGCCGAAGTACGGAATGGTCTTGCCGAGCAGAATCTCCCCGCTTCTCACCGGCGTCACGAACAGCGCCTCGAAGGTGCCGCGCTCCCACTCCCGCGCGACGACCATCGCGGTGAGGAACGCCCCGATGAGCGTCATCACGAGCACGATGAGCCCCGGCACCAGGAAGTAGTGGCTGTCGCTCGCGGCGTTGAACCAGAGCCGACTCTGCACCACGACGGGACCCGCTCCCGTCACGTCGCGGCCCTGAGCGGCCTCGCTGCTCATCCACGAGGCGACCGCCCCTTCCGCGTAGCCCTCGATGATCCGCGAGCGGTTGGCGTCGCTGCCGTACGCGATGATCTGCACCTTCGCGTCGCCCGCCGCGACGCGGCGCGCGAAATTCGGCGGAATGCGCACGATGCCGTCGACCGCACGGTCGCGCACGAGCTCCTCCGCCGCCGGCATGGAGCGCACGACCTGCGGCTCGAAGTACGGCGACAGCTGGAAGCTCGCGAGCAGATTCAGCGCATCGGGCGAGGTGTCCTCGAGCACGACGGCGACGGGAACGTTCTTCACGTCGAGAGACAGGCCGAAGCCGAAGAGCAGGATCAGGATGACCGGCAGGACCACCCCGATCGCGATGCTCGCCGGATCGCGCATCATCTGGCGCGTCTCCTTCTTGATCAGCGTCGCGACGCGCCGCATCTTGGCGCGCACTTGCGAGCGCGATGAGCTCGATCGGTCCTCGCTCATGCCGCGCGGTCCCCTCGGGGCTGGCGCTCGCGCGCCTGCTCGACCACCGTGATGAACGCATCCTCCATGGTCGGCTCGCGCCCGTCGGCGGTGCGCCCGAGCAGCCGGATCTCGCCCGGAGTGCCCTGAGCGAGCACGCGGCCGCCGTCCATGATGGCGACGTGATCGCAGTATTCCGCCTCCTGCATGAAGTGGGTCGTGACGATCACCGTCACGCCCTGATCCGAGAGCGCCGTGATCCGCCGCCAGAACGCGCGCCGCGCGAGCGGATCGGCGCCGCTCGTCGGCTCGTCGAGGAACAGGATCTCGGGCTCATGCAGCAGCGCGGCGCTCATTGCGAGACGCTGCTTGTAGCCGCCGGCGAGCTCGCGGCTCGTCAGTCCCGCATGGCTCCCCAGGTCGAACTGGCGCATCGCCCAGTCGATGCGCTCGCGCCGGCGGCGGCCGCGCAAGCCGTACGCCCCCGCGAAGAACTCGAGGTTCTCGCTGACCGTGAGCGGACCGTACAGGGAGAACTTCTGCGCCACGTAGCCGAGTCGCTGGCGCGCCTGCGCCCCCGAGCGGCTCACATCGACACCAACGATCTTGAGGACTCCGGAGGTGGGGACGAGCAGGCCGCAGAGCATCCTGAAGGTCGTCGTTTTGCCGGCCCCGTTCGGGCCGAGCAGGCCGAAGATCTCTCCGCGGCGCACGTCGAAACGAATGCCGCCCACGGCCGTGAAGGCGCCGAAGCGCTTGACCAGATCCCGCACCTCGACGACCACCTCGCCGCTCGGCGCCGCCAGGGGCCGCTCGAGCGTGATGGGTGCAACCACCTCGTGACCGGCTGTCTGCCGCAACAGCACCATGAATCCGTCCTCGAAGCGCGGTGCGGCGGCGCGCGCCTGCGGCACGATCGCGTCCGAGCCGGCCGACGCTTGCGGGTCGGCAAGCACGCACCGCACCCGTCCCCCGTCGGGCACGGCATCGATCACGCGCGCATCATCGAGCAGCCGAGCCTGCAACTCGCGCGCGCTGCCGGAAGCGGGCTCGGCGATGAAGACTCGGCCGGCGGCGAGCCGCGTGATCTCGGGCGGCTCACCCTGCGCGAGCACCTGCCCCCGATGCAGCACCACCACCCGGCTGCTGCGCTCGGCCTCATCGAGATAGGCCGTGCTGACGAGGGCGGTGAGCCCCTCCTCGTGCACCAGGTGATGCACGATTTGCCACAGCTCGCGCCGCGACAGCGGATCGACCCCGACGGTCGGCTCATCGAGAACCAGCAGCTCCGGAGAGCGCACGAGCGTGCACGCGAGCCCGAGCTTCTGCTTCATGCCGCCCGAGAGCCGGCCCGCGAGCCGCCCTGTGAAGGCGCCGAGGTCGGTCATCTGCATGAGCTGCGGATAGCGCTCGCGGCGCTCCTCGAGCGGCACGCCCCGCAGATCGGCGTACAGGTCGAGATTCTCCTGAACGGTCAGGTCCTCGTAGAGCCCGAACTTCTGCGGCATGTAGCCCACGCGATCCTGGATCGCCTGCGCGTGCGAGGCGGGATCGAAGCCGAGCACGCTGAGCGAGCCGGAGTCGGCGCAGAGCAGGCCGCAGATCAGGCGGATGAAGGTCGTCTTGCCGGCGCCGTCCGGCCCGACGAGCGCCGTGAGATCGCCCCGCCGGATCTCGACCGACACCCCGTCGAGCGCCTTGATCACGTCCTGCTTCTTCTTGTCGGCGCCCACGAGGAACGTCTTGCGGACCTCCTGCCCGACGATGACAGGCTCGCCTCGCGGCGGCTCGCTCACGGTTGCGAGGCCTCGGCGGCCTTCGTCGACGGGTGCGCGAGCGAGAGGTGCACCGTCGCGGGCATGCCGAGCCGCAGCACGTCCTGGGGATCCTTCACGAAGACCCGGATCTCGTAAACCAGGCTCGAGCGCAGGTCGGGCGTCTCGACCGTCTTCGGGGTGAACTCCGCGACCGACGAGATGAAGCCGACCCAGCCCGGGAAGGAGCGGTTCGGATAGGCGTCGACCGTGACGGTCGCCGGCATGTCCGGATAGACGCGCCCCAGATCCGTCTCCGAGACGTAGGCGCGCACCCACTTCGGATCGGTGATCGCGAGCGTGAAGGCCGTCTTCTGCGGCGAGGACATGTCGCCGGGCTCGACGATGCGCGAGCTGACGGTCGCATCGAGCGGCGCCCTGAGCTCGGTGTCGGCGAGCTCCTGCTGCACATAGCCGACCTGCGCCTGATCGGCGGCGAGTTGCGCCTGCGCCTGCGCGATGTCCTCCTTGCGCGGACCGAGCACGGCAAGCGCGAGCGCCTTGCGGTTCACCTCGAGCTGGGCGTTCGCGACCTCGGCCGCCGCGCGAGCGCTGTCGAGATCCTGCTGGCTCACGGCGCGGCCGTCCGAGGAGCGCGAGACACGCACGAGGCGCTGATAGTTGGTCTGCGCGACGTTCGCATTGGCCGCGGCGAGCGCCACGTTTGCGCGGGCCTCGGCGATCTCCTGGGGTCGGCTGCCGTTGAGCATGCGCTCGACCACGGCGCGCTGAGCGTCGCGCACCGCCTCGGCCTGTGCGAGCAGCGGGGCGATACGACTCGCGTCGAGGCGCGCGAGAATCTCTCCGCGCTTGACGCGGTCGCCCTCCTGCACCAGCACGGCGACGACACGCTCGCTGTCGTTGAACGCGAGGTCCACCTCGCGCAGATCGACGTTGCCGTACAGGACGAGCTGCCTGCGGACGGTGTGACGCTGCGTGAGCCACCACGCAAGAGCACCCGCGGCGGCCAAGACGATCACGATCGGCACCCAGCGTTTCACGACTCGTCCCTCCGGAGCCGCCCGCGTCCGCGGGCTCGACATGCGTCCGGTAATTTTCTATCGTATGATAGACATCTGTCAATCGATAGTAATTTTCATGCCTCGCAAGGCGACGCAGCGCCCCGCGCACACATCGCGGCGACATCCCGCAGGAGGCGGCTATGCGCGCGGGGAGCGCACGCGCGGCCGGATCATCGAGACCGCGATCGACATGTTCGCGAGTCTCGGCTATGAGCGCACGGCGACGCGCGCGATCGCCAAGCGCGCCGCGGTGAGCCTGCCGGCGCTGCAGTACTACTTCGGCGGCAAGGCGGGCCTGCACCTCGCGTGCGCCGAGTACATCACGGCCGACATTCACGTGCGGCTCGCGCCCGCGGCCGAGCGCGTGAGCGAGGCGTTGAGCCGGCCGCGGCTCGCGCGCGCCGAGCTGCTCGGGCTCTTGAAGCTGGTGCTCGAGCCGTTCCTCGAGAGCATGGCGACCGAGCGGCCGGAGAGCTGGGTGCTGTTCTTCACGCGCGCACAGATCGAGCGCGGCGCCGCATTCGACGTGCTCTTCGAGCGCGTGGTCGGCACGATCACGCGCCTCATTGCCGAGATCGTCGCGCGGCTCATCGGCCGCGCACCGGACGATCCGGAGGTGCTCATCCGGATGCTCGCGGTCGTGGGCCCCATCGTCGTGGTGCGCCGCGGGCGGCCGATCCTGCTGCGCACCCTCGGCTGGCCGGATTTGAGCGGCAAGCGCCTGGAGGCGTTGAAGAGCGGGCTGTGGACTCAAATCTTGAGCGGCTTCTCGCCGCGCTGAGTCAAGCCGAGTCCGAGCGACCGCGGCGCGGGCGAGAGGCATGCCGGCCGCGAGCCTGGTACATTTGCCGCGATGCCTGAGCAATCCGAATGGATCTTTCCGGCGGCGCTCCAGCCGACGGCCGGTGAGGTCGAGTTCGATCTCGACGCCGTGGTTCGGTCGGTGGTCATGGTGCACGCCGAGATCCCGGAGAGCGCCTTCACCGCCTCCGCGCTCGGCACCGAGCGCGTGGGCAGCGGGGTCGTCATCGGGACGGACGGCCTCGTGCTCACGATCGGCTACCTCATCACCGAGGCGAGCAGCATATGGCTCACGGCCCACGACGGGCGTGTGGTCCCCGCGCATGCGCTCGCGTTCGACCAGTCGACCGGGTTCGGGCTCGTGTTGCCGCTCGGGGAGCTGCGGCTGCCGCAGCTCGAGCGCGGCTCGAGTCGCACGCTCGAGGTGGCCGAGGACGTGTGCGTCATCGGCCATGGCGGCCTCGGCCATTCGCTGAAGGCCAAGGTCATCGCGCGCCGCGAGTTCGCGGGCTACTGGGAGTACGTGATCGACGACGCCCTGTTCACCGCGCCCCCGCACCCCGAGTGGGGAGGCACCGCGCTCGTCGGGTCCGACGGACGGCTGCGCGGCATCGGCTCGCTTCTGGTGCAGGAGGCCGTGAGCGGGGAATCGTTCGATGCCAACATGTTCGTCCCCATCGACCTGCTCGAGCCGGCGCTACAGGATTTGAAGGCGCTCGGCCGGCGCTCGGGCCCGCCGCGCCCCTGGCTCGGCCTGTATGCGACCGAGATCCAGGACCGGCTCGTCATCGGCTCGCTCGCCCACAGCGGTCCGGCACAACGAGCCGGCGTGCGGCGTGGAGATCGCGTTCTCGCGGTGGCGGACTCTCCGGTGTCGAGCCTCGCCGAGCTGTTCCGTAAGATCTGGAGCGTGGGACCGGCCGGCACGGACGTCCCGCTCACACTTGCGCGCGGCCAAGGCACCCTGCGCGTGCGCGTACAGTCCGCGGATCGCAACGACTTTCTCCTGAAGCCCAGCCGGCACTGACGACGGCCGCGGGCCCGTCTGCGACGAGCTCAGCGTCGGTGCTTGCGCAGAATATCCATGAGCGTGGTGACGACGCGAGTCACGTCTTCGTCGCGCATCGCGGGAAACAGCGGCAACGTCAGAATGTTGCGTCCCACGTGCTCGGCATGCGGAAACTGCCCCGGCTCCCAACCGAGCCGTCTGTACAGGGCGAACAAATGGATCGCCGGGTAGTGCACCCCCGTCGCGATCCCCGCCTCGTGCATGAGCCGCATCACCTCGGCGCGCGCAATGCCGATCCGGCGCTCCGGCAGTACCACTTGATACATGTGCCAGTTCGTTCCGCTGAAATCGGCCACCGGCAACCCGAGCTCGAGCTCGGCCGCCGCGTGCTGCTCGAACGCGCGGAAGTAAGCCGCCGCAAGCGCGCGCCGGCGCTCATTGAACGCGGCGAGATGCGGCAGCTGGCCGAGCCCGACGCGCGCGGCCACGTCGGTCAAGTTGAACTTGCCGCCCGCGATCTCGACCTCCATGCCGTCGAAGCCGCTGCGCACGACGCCCTGGAGGCGGTACTGCTCGGCGAGCTTCGCCTCGCGCTCGTCGTTGACGACGAGACAGCCGCCCTCGATGGTCGTGATGTTCTTGTTCGGATGGAAGCTGAAAGACACGAGGTCCCCGAACGAGCCGATGCGACGGCCGCGCCACTCGCTTCCGAGCGCCTGCGCGGCGTCCTCGATCACGCGGAGCCGCCGACCGGCGGCGATCGCATGGAGCCGGTCACGATCTACCGGCAGGCCCGCGAGATCGACCGGCAGTAGAGCGCGGGTCGCCGGCGTGATCGCGGGCTCGATGCGCTCGAGGTCGATGTTCCGGGTGACCGGATCGATGTCCACGAATACCGGCCGCGCGCCGACCGCGAGCACCACGTTGCTCGTCGCGACCCAGGAAAGCGGAGTCGTGATGACCTCATCGCCCGGACCCACTCCGGCGATGCGCAGCGCGACCTCCATCGTGCAGGTGCCGGAGTTGAAGGCGCGTACGGGACGGCCGCCCACGTACTCGCAGATCGCCGCCTCGAAGGCCTTCACCTGCGGGCCCGAAGTGATCCACCCGGAGCGCAGCACTTCGGCGACCCCGGCGATCGTCTCCTCATCGATGCTCGGCCGCGTAAAGGGAAGGTATTCGGTCACGGGGCGCTCAGTGCCCATGGCGAGTGAGCACCACGACCCCCGCGACGATCAACCCGATGCCGGCGAGCTTGGAGGTCGTGAGCGCCTCGCCGAACAGCGCGGCCGCGGCGAAGGCGTTGATGATGTACCCGATCGAGAGCAGCGGATAGGCGACGCTCACGGGTACGCGCGAGAGCGCGCCGATCCACAGGAACACGCTCACCCCGTAGCAGCAAAACCCCGCCCACAGCGGCGGCGCGCGCAGCAGGTGCGCGACGGCGACCCAGGAG
>Ga0335075_10018953_pt1 | contig 10192 bp, 9 predicted proteins | sample Lox_Sample_24_FD_206723 | JGI IMG/M metagenome (GOLD analysis project Ga0335075, IMG submission 206723) | Soil microbial communities from Loxahatchee National Wildlife Refuge, Florida, United States - Lox_Sample_2.4 | ecosystem: Environmental > Terrestrial > Soil > Wetlands | place: USA: Florida... | reverse complement strand
CTGGTGATCGAGGAGGTCCCGGACCCGCAACCCGGGCCGCGCGAGGCGATCGTCAAGGTCGCCGTGGAGGGCATCTGCCGCACCGACTGGCACACCTGGCAGGGCGACTGGTCCTGGGTGGGCCTGGCCCCGCCGCTGCCGATCACCATGGGCCACGAGTTCGCCGGCGAGGTCATGGAGGTGGGCAGCGAGGTCTCGAGCGTCCGCGCCGGCGACCGCGTCGCGGTGCCCTTCCACGAGGCCTGCGGCACCTGCGGCTACTGCCGACAGGGGCGCAGCAACCTGTGCGACGCCATGGAGTTCCTGGGCATGACCCACGACGGCGGCTACGCGCAGTACGTGCGCGTGGTCAACGCCGACCTCAACTGCGTGGCCCTGCCCGAGTCGGTCTCCTACGACGCGGCCGCCGCGCTCGGCTGTCGCTTCATGACCGCCTGGCACGCGGTCCAGCACCAGGCCAAGCTGCGCGCCGGGGAGTGGCTGGCCGTGCACGGCGTCGGCGGGATCGGGCTCTCGGCGGTCCAGATCGGCGCGGCCAGCGGCGCCGCGGTGATCGCCGTCGACATCGACGACCGCAAGCTCGAGGCGGCTCGTCAGCAGGGCGCCGCGCTCACCATCAACGCCCGGGATGCCGACGTCGCCACGGCGATCAAGGACATCACCAAGGGCGGGGCCGACGTCGCCCTCGGCGGGTTGGGCACCGCCTCGCTCGTGCACGCCGCGATCATGAGCCTGCGCAAGGGCGGCCGCCTGGTCCAGGTGGGGCTGACCAGCAAGGAGGAGCAGGGCATGGTTCCGATCCCTCTCGATGAGCTGATCGAGGCCGAGCTCACCATCGTGGGCAGCGTCGGCAACCCGCACGTCCACCTCCCCGCGCTGCTCGGGCTCGTCGGCGACAAGCGACTGAACCCGGCGGAGCTCGTCACCGAGCGCGTCGGGCTGGACGGCGCTCAGGGAGTGCTGGAGCGCATGACCAGCTTCGACACGATCGGCTTCAGCCTCATCGACCGCCTCTGACCGATCGGCCTCATCGGACCGCGCTTTTGTATACACTGCACATTGAACAGACCCGTTGCGCTGACTCTCCGAAAGGCCGTCTCATGTCCATCTCGAAAGGCCGTGTCGCACGGCGCTCGGACCGGTATGGGTTGCGCCGCCGTGACGGCGACGCGGATGTCCCGCCTGAACGGCCACCCTCGCTGGCCGAACACGTCTGCCGGGTGATCCGCGAGGACATCCTCACCGGCCGCCAGCCCGCCGGCGCACGCCTCACCGAGGCGATCGTCATGGAGCGCACCGGCGTGAGCCGCACCCCCGTGCGCGAGGGACTGCGCATGCTGGAGGGCGAGGGCCTGGTCATCACCTACCGCAGCCGGGGGACCTTCGTCACCTACCGCCTCACCGCCGAGGAGGCCAAGCTGCTCTACGACGTGCGGCTGGTGCTGGAGCCTCACCTCGCCCGGCTGGGCGCCGAGCGCATGACCCCCGAGGTGCTGGCCTCGGTCGAGGACGTGCTGGCGCGCTTCGTCGAGGCGCTGGACGCCGCGGAGGCACGGGAGGCGGGCCAGCTCGACGCCGAGTTTCACCTCACCATCTATGAGGCCTCGGGCAGCGAGCTGCTCAGCGTGCTGCGCGGCTACTGGACGCGGCTGCAACTCGAGCTCTCCGAGCGCGTCTACACCACCGAGGTGCCCCGGCGCTTCCTCGACGAGCACCTGCAGATCCTCGACGCGCTCAAGGCCGGCGACCCCGAGCAGGTGGAGGAGCGGATGCGCAAGCACATCGAGCACGGCCGGACCGTCCTGATCAAGGGACTGGGCAAATGACGGCGCTCAAGTTCGGGCTGGCCGTCGAGAACTTCACCCCGGCCCCGCGGCTGCCCGACCTCGACGCGATCGTCGCCTACGGGCGGCGCGCCGAGGAGCTCGGCTACGACTCGCTGTGGGCGTGGGATCACATGTTCCTCGGCACCGGGCGGCCCTTCCCCTTCCTGGAGTCGCTGATCACGCTCACCGTGCTGGCGCGCGAGACCGAGACGGTGGAGTTGGGTACCGGCATCCTCGTGCTGCCGCTGCGCAGCGCCGCGGTGCTGGCCAAGACAGCGGCGACGCTCGAGCTCGTCTCCAATGGGCGCCTCACGCTCGGCATGGCCGTGGGCTGGTACGAGCGCGAGTTCGACGCCTGCGGGGTCCCGTTCAAGCAGCGAGGCAAGATCTTCGAGGAGAACCTCGAGCTGATGAAGCAGTTCTGGACCGGCGAGCGCGTCAGCGGCGAGGCCCGCGGTGTGCCCTTCCGCAACGCCTTGATGCTGCCCAAGCCCGCTCCGCGCGAGCGGCCGCGGCTGCTCATCGGCGGCTACGTCGACAAGGTGCTCAAGCGGGTCGCCGAGCGCTCGGACGGCTGGCTGACCTACTTCTATGAGCCCGAGGCATTCAGCACTGCGTGGACCCGGATCCGCGAGTACGCGGAGGCCGCCGGCCGCGACCCCGACGCGCTGCAGAACATGGCCCAGCTGACGCTGTGCATCGACGACAGCTTCGAGGCCGCCGACACCCGCGCGCGGCAGTACATCAACGACTACTTCGACCTCCCGGCGTGGAGCGAGTCCACCGCGGAGTCGGCGATCCGGGGCACGCCAGAGCAATGCGCCGAGCAGATCGCCGCGCAGGCCGCCGCCGGGGTGCAGCACATCTGCCTGGTCCCCTGCGACTACGACACCGAGCAGGTCGAGCGCTTCGCCGCCGAGGTCATGCCGCTCGTCTCGAGCATCGCGGTGGGCGCGTCGTGACCGGCCCCAACGACAAGCTCATGTCGCTGGCCGACGCGGCGGCGCTGGTCTCAGACGGCGACATCGTGGTGGCCGGCGGCTGCTGCTACTCGCGGACGCCGTGGGCGATGCTGCTCGAGCTCCTGCGCGCCCAGCGCCGCGGTCTCACCCTGGGGCGCAACCTCATGTGCTACGAGTCCGAGCTGTTCCTCGCCACCGGGGCGGCCACCAAGCTGATCTCGAGCTGGGTGGGGATCGGACTGCGCTGGGGCATCCCCAAGGTGTTTCGCGAGTACGTCGAGCGTGATCCCTCGATCTATGAGGAGTGGAGCCACCTCAGCTTCGGACTGCGGCTGATGGCGGCCTCGATGGGGATGCCGTTCCTGCCCACCGCGTCACTGCTCGGCTCAGACCTGCTGGAGCGACTCCCGGCCCAGGAGATGCGCTGTCCCTTCACCGGCGAGCTGCTGGTGGCCGTGCCCGCGCTCGTGCCCGACGTGGCCCTCATCCACGTCCACACCGTCGACGCCGCGGGCAATGCCCAGATCGAGGGACCGGCCTACATGGACGTCGAGCTGGCCCGGGCGGCCAAGACGGTGATCGTGACCGCTGAAGAGGTCGTCCCCGCTGAGGCGATCGTGCGCCGCAACGACCACACCAAGATCCCCGGCTTCGTGGTCGACGCCGTGGTCGAGGTGCCGTTCGGGTCCTACCCCCACGAGTGCCATGGCCGCTATGAGGCGGACTTCGCCCACTTCGACGCCTACTCCGAGCAGGTCATCGCCGACGGCGTGGCCGGCGTGGAGGCCTACCTGGCCGAGCACGTCGAACGGCCCGGGAGCTTCTCGGCCTTCCTGGACGGCGTCGGCGCCTCGACGCTGCTGGAGCAGCGCCGCCGCGCCCGAGAGCTGGTGTCGGCATGAGCGCCACGCCCGTCGAACTGATGACCATCGCGGGCAGCCGGCTGCTGCGCGACGGCCGCGTGGTCTTCGCGGGCGTCGGGGCGCCGCTGGAGGCCAGCGTGCTGGCCAAGCGGCTGCACGCGCCGGCGCTGACCATCGTGCTCGAGGGGGGCTCGATCGGTCCGCGGATGCTCCCCGGGCGCCTGCCGGTGTCCACCAACGAGATGCGCGCGGCCCACGACGCCTTCATGCTCACCTCGATCAACGACCTGTTTCTCTACGGGCAGCGTGGGTGCTACGACTACGGGTTCATCGGGGCCGGTCAGCTTGACCAGTACGGCAACGTGAACACCAGTTACATCGGCGACCCCGACCACCCCAAGGTGCGCCTGCCCGGGTCGGGCGGCGCCAACGACATCGTCTCGAGCTGCCGCGAGGTCATGATCATGACCCGCCACGAGCAGCGCCGTTTCGTCGAGCGCGTCGACTTCATCACCAGCCCCGGTTACCTCAGCGGGCCCGAGGCGCGCCAGGCCGCGGGCCTGGTGCGCAACCGCCCGGTCAGCGTGATCACCGACCTAGCGCTGCTCGGCTTTGACCAGGCGACCGGGCGGCTGCGGCTCGACGCCCTGCAGCCCGGGGTGACCGAGGCCGACGTCCACGCCAACACGGGCTTTGAGCTGCTCGTGTCCGACACGGTGGCGGAGCTCGCCGCCCCCACCGAGCAGGAGCTCGCCGAGCTGCGCTGGCTGCGCGACGGCGAGCAGAGCAACACCGCCACGTTCAGAGAGGTGACCCCAGCTCCATGATCGGTCCATTCATCGACATCAAGGGCGCGATCGACGTCCACGTCCACTCAGAGCCCGATCTGTTCCCCCGCATCGCCGATGACGTGGGGGTGGCGCGCCACGCCGCGTCACTGGGCCTGCGCGCGATCTCGCTCAAGTGCCACTCCGAGCGCACCACCAGCCGCGCCTACCTGACCCAGCAGCTGGTCCCCGGCATCCAGGTCGTCGGTGGGATCGTGCTCAACCGGGCGGTGGGCGGGATCAACCCGGCGGCGGTCGAGTCGGCGCTTCAGCTCGGCGGCAAGCACGTGTGGATGCCGACGGTGGACGCGGCCAACCACGCCCGGACCTTCGGCTCCACCGGCGTCTATGACAAGCAGAAGAGCACGGTGGCCAAATCCCAGGACACGGGCATCGAGGTCTTCGACGCCGACGGCAAGCCGATCGACGGCCTGATGGAGGTGCTGGAGCTGACCGCGCAGTACAACGCGATCCTCTCCACCTGCCACCTGTCGGTGCCCGAGATCCAGAAGCTGGTGGCCGCCGCCCGCGAACGCGGGGTGGAGAAGATCATGATCACCCACCCGTTCTTCAAGGTCCCGGCGCTCGAGCTCGAGGACCTCAAAGGCCTGGTGGCCCAGGGTGCCTACGCCGAGTTCGGCTACTGCACGGTCTCCCCGATGTGGAACCACGCGCCCCTCACCCGGGTGGTGGCCGCCATCAAGGAGCTCGGCGCCGAGCATTGCATCCTCATGAGCGACGCCGGCCAGCGCCACAACCCGATGCCGGCCGAGTGCCTGCGGGTGATGGCCCAGTCGGTGTTCGAGTCAGACGTCAGCGAGGCGGATGTCGAGCGGATGATCAAGACCAACCCGATGGACCTGCTGGAGCTGCCGCCCCCGCCGCCGCTGCCCCAGGCGTCTCAGAACGGATCAGCGGACGGTCGCGGCACGCCCCTGGCCAGCGCCGCGGCGGACTGAGGCCACGGCGATGAGCACGCGCGTGGGGCTGATCGTCCCCTCCTCCAACAGCGTCATCGAGGTCGACTTCTACCGGCGGCTGCCGGCCGACGCGACGCTGCACACGGCTCGCATGTACCTCGAGGAGACGACGCCCGAAGGGGAGTCGGCGATGCTCGATGAGCACCTCCCCGTCGCCGTCAACGACCTGCGCTCGGCGCGGCCCGACGTGATGGTGTTCGGGTGCACGAGCGCGGGCGCCCTGCGCGGCAACGCCTACGAGGCCGAGCTGATCAAGCGCATCGCCGACGAGACCGGCGCGGAGACCTTCAGCGTGGCCGCCTCGGTGCGCCGGGTCATCCGCGAGGCGGGCGCCCAGCGGGTGGGCGTGATCACCCCCTACGTCGACAGCCTCAACGACAAGATCCGCGAGAGCCTTCAGGACGACGGCCTGGAGGTGGCGGCGATCCACGGGCTGGGGATCACCGAGAACTTCGCCATCGCCGAGGTCGAGCCGTCGCGGATCGCCGAGTTCGCCGCCGAGTGCTTCGCCGGCTCCGACATCGACCTGCTGTTCGCGTCGTGCACCAACTTCCGCGCGCTCGACGCGCGCGAGGAGATGCAGGCAGCGCTCGGCGTGCCCGTGGTCACCAGCAACCACGCCGCACTGGTGTGCGTGTTGGATCAGATCGGCGCACCCGCGACCGTCTGATTCGGGATGTACGCGTCCGCCTTTGACTACGTCCGCGTCTCATCGTGGGCCGAGGCGGTGGCGCAGCTGCAGGAGCTCGGCGACGAGGCCCACGTGATCGCCGGAGGCCAGAGCCTGGTCCCGATGATGATGCTGCACTACGCGGTGCCCTCGGCGCTGATCGACATCGGCGGCGTCGACGAGCGCACCATCGAGCTCGCCGACGACGGCAGCCTGGTGCTGTCGGCGCTGGTCCGCCACGTCGACCTGCAGCACTCCGACGTCGTGGCGCGGCACACCCCCATGCTCACCCAGGCGGTGCGCCAGATCGGCAACGTCCGGGTGCGCCAGCGGGGGACGATCGGGGGCTCGCTCGCCCACGGCGAGTCCGCCGCGGAGCTGCCCTGCGTGCTCATCGCCCACGGAGCCGACGTGCAGACCCTGGGTCCCGACGGCGAGCGGACCATCGCCGTCGACGACCTGCCGGTCATGCAGTTGATGACCACGCTGGGCGAGGGCGAGCTCATCACCCAGGTGCGGGTCCCCGGGCTCACCGCCCGCCAGGGCTCGTGCTTCATCGAGATGGCCCGCCGCCCCGGGGACTTCGCCATGGTCAACGCCGCCGCCATCGTGTCGACCGACGACGGCGGTATGTGCACCGCCGTCCGACTGGTCCTGGGCGCGGTGGGGAGGCGCCCGGTGGACGTCTCGGAGGCCGCGCAGCCGCTGCTCGGCCACGCCATCGACGAGGAGTCCACCGAAGCGGTGGCCGCCGCCATCGCCGCCGATGCCGAGGTCACCCCCAGCTCGCACGCCGGCGTCGAGTACCGACGCGAGATGGCGGCGGTGCAGCTCGCCCGCGCCCTGCGTGGCGCGGCGGCCGATGCGGCGCGACGGCGCAGCGGGACGGAGGTGGTGGTGTGACCGCCACCCGCGGGCACTTCATCAGCGTCACCATCAACGGGCGCCCCACCGACTTCGGGGTCAGCGCCAACCTCTCGCTGCTGGAGCTGCTGCGCAACGACGGGGGCTGCCCCGAGGTCAAGCTCGGCTGCGGCGAAGGCGTGTGCGGCACCTGCACGGTCCTGCTCGACGGCGAGCCGGTCAACGCCTGCCTGGTCTTCGCGGTGCAGGCCGACGGCTGCGACGTCACCACCGTGCGCGGCCTGGCCGCCGACGGCGAGCTCAACGACCTGCAGGACATGTTCATCGAGCACGCCGGCTCGCAGTGTGGCTTCTGCACCCCGGGGATGCTGCTCACCGTCACGTGGTACCTGGAGCGCCACCCCGACGCCGACCGCGAGGAGCTGCGCCGGGCCATCGCCGGGAACCTCTGCCGCTGCACCGGCTACACCAAGATCCTCGATGCGGTGGAGGCCTACCGCGACCTGCGTCGCGGAGACGTCGATGGCGACTGACACTCACACAAGTAAACTTATAAGTTTACTTAGTGATGCGGAGGCCCGTGACACGCCGGTCACGACGCCCGCGCCCCCGGCCCCTCCGCGCCCGGCGCCCGCACGCCGGCCGAACGGGCGCACCAGCCCGGTGCCCCACCGCGACTTCCTCGAGAAGGTGACGGGCACGCTCCCCTACGCCGATGACTGGAGCTTTGCCGGGATCCTGCACGGCGTGGTGGTGCGCGCCCGCGTCCCCTGCGCGCGGATCGCCGGCATCGACGTCTCGGCGGCACGCGCGGTGCCCGGCGTGCGGGCGGTGCTCACCGCGGCCGACATCCCCCACAACGCCATCTCCGAGGAGGCCTCGGGCCTCGGGATCGAGCAGACGGTGCAGCCGGTCCTGGCCGGGGAGCGGATCCGATACGACGGCGAGCCGGTGGCCTGCATCGCCGCCGAGAGCATGGTGGCGGCGGTGGAGGCGGCCGGCCTGGTCGACGTCGAGTACGAGGACGACGCGGGCGTCTTCACCATCGACGAGGCGCTCGCCGAGGGCGCCCCGAGCGTGCACCCCGGCGGCAACACCTACGTCACCTACAACTCGTCGATCGGCGACGTCGACGCGGCGATGGCGCGGGCTGACCACATCATCGAGGAGACCTACCAGACGCCGCGCGTCGATCACGCCTATCTGGAGCCGGAGTCGGGGGTCGGGTGGATCGACTCCGACGGCGTGGTCACCCTGCGGGTCTCCACCCAGGTGATCGAGCACGCGCGGGCGCTGGCCGAGATCCTCGAGCTGCCCCACAGCCGGGTGCGGGTGATCGCCGCCTACATGGGCGGCGGGTTCGGCGGCAAGGAGGATATGACCGTCGAGCCGTATCTCGCCGCGCTGGTGTGGAAGACGCGCCGCCCGGTCCGCATGGTGTGGGAGCGCCAGGACTCGCTGCTGGCGCGCCAGAAGCGCCACCCCTTCCGGATGCACTACCGCACCGGGGTCACCAACGACGGCACGATTGTCGCCCAGGACATCAAGATCCTCGGTGACGCCGGCGCCTATCCGCTGCTCAGCTCGCGGGTGCTGTTTGCCGGCGGGGTGAACTCCACCGGGCCCTACAAGTGCCTCGACGCCCGCATGCAGAGCACCGCGGTGTTCACCAACACCGTCCCCACCAGCGCCTTCCGCGGGTTCGGCGCGATGCAGGTGGTGTTCGGCTACGAGTCCCAGATGGATCTCATCGCCGAGCGCCTGGGCCTGTCGCGCGAGGCGGTGCGCGAGCGTAACTTCGTGGCCCAGGGGGACATCCGGGTCACCGGCGAGCCGATCGAGATGGGCTGCGGGACGCGCGAGTGCATGCACCGGGCCCTGGAGGAACTGGGTGAACTGTCACAGCCGGTGAACGGAGGCAAGGTCGGGCGGGGCTTTGCCTGCAGCATGCAGCCCTACGGGCGCTCGATGTTCTTCACCGACCGGGCGTCCGCGTGGATCGGCCTGGAGCAGGACGGGACGATGGTCATCCGGGCCGGGGTCACCGACCTCGGCGCCGGCCAGGCGGCGTCACTCGCCAACATCGCGGGCGAGATCCTCGGGGTGACAGTCGACCGCACCAGCGTGCACATCGGTGACAGTCACCTCACCCCACTCACCGGCGGCACCTTCGCCACCCGTCAGCTGTACATGTCGGGCAACGCCACCGTGAAGGTGGCCACGGCGCTGCGCGACAAGCTTGCCCCCGTCGCCGCCGACCTGCTGGGCTGCGAGGAGTCAGAGCTCGAGTGGATCAACAACCTGGTCGGGGTCACCGGTGACCGGGCGCGCTCGGTGACCATGGCCGAGCTCTCGCGCACCGCGGAGAACCGCGACGTGATGCCCTACTGCCACGAGACCTTTCACGCTCAGGCCGGGGAGTTCAATCCCGAGACCGGGCAGGGGCAGACCTACCCCGACTACACGCATGGCTGCCACGCCGCCGACGTGGAGGTGGACATGCGCACCGGCGAGGTGCGGATCCTCAAGTACGTCGCCGTGCACGACGTGGGCCGCGCCATCGACCTCCAGCGCGTCGAGGGTCAGATCCAGGGCGCCGCCGCGCAGGGCATCGGCTACGCGATGAGCGAGGAGATGGAGACCGAGGGCGGGGTGCTGCACTCCAATCTGTTCGCCAACTATCTGATCCCGACGTCGCTGGATCTCCCCGACCTCAAGGCGATCGGCCTGGAGGTGCACCTGGGCAAGGGCCCGTTCGGCGCTCGGGGCATCGGCGAGCCCCCCATCGGCCCGTGCGGGCCGGCCCTGGCCAGCGCCATCCACGACGCCATCGGGATCCGCATGCTGCGCCTGCCGATGGTCCCCGAGCGCGTGCTGGCCGCCATCCGGGCCGGCCGCGACCACTCCGTTCCCGGCCCGGCAAAGCAGGACGCGTGAGCGCCGTCGCCGCCGACGGGCCCGCGGTGGCCCTGCTCCAGCCACGGCCGGTGGCGTCATTGGACTTCCCGGACGCCGCCGACCCGCGGGCCTTCCACGCCAGCATGCCCGGCTACACCTCCACCGCCCTGCGCCCAGCGCCGGCCACCGCGGCTGCGCTCGGGGTGAGTGAGGTGCTGGTCAAGGACGAGTCGGCCCGCCTGGGGTTGCCGTCATTCAAGGTGCTCGGCGCGTCGTGGGCCGTGTACCGGGCCCTGCTGGCG
>Ga0335075_10018952_pt1 | contig 10192 bp, 8 predicted proteins | sample Lox_Sample_24_FD_206723 | JGI IMG/M metagenome (GOLD analysis project Ga0335075, IMG submission 206723) | Soil microbial communities from Loxahatchee National Wildlife Refuge, Florida, United States - Lox_Sample_2.4 | ecosystem: Environmental > Terrestrial > Soil > Wetlands | place: USA: Florida... | reverse complement strand
GCCCGGTGTGTTTTTTGGACATCCTCCTTGCGGGACGGCATCACGTGAACCGGCGAACCAGCCGGTTCTCGCTATAGGGGTGATGTTAGGGACATGTCCGGCTACGACACCGGCCTTGGCGGTCGTCCAGACCCGCCGGCCGGCTCTGGTAACGTGCCCGCGTTCGACGGCGACCTCACCACCCGCAGCAGCGCAGCGCCGCGCGCTCGCGACCCGTTCGACCCGACCTCGGTCGTGGTCGACCCGCAGATCCCGCCCGTGGCCAGACAGGAGCTCGAACGCCGGGGCGGGCCCGACTACGGCGTGCTCGCCTCGGCCGAGCTGGTCCGCTTCATGGACCCGCCGCCGGTGGCGCCCGCGCCGCCGCGGTCCCTGGCCGCCGCCAGGCAGCTCGCGGCCGTCGCCTGGGCCCTGTTCGTGGTGTCGATCGTGGCCGGGATTCTGCGCGGCCAGGACACGTTCGCGGTCCTGTTCGTGATCGGCGCGGGCTTCGGCCTGCTCGCCGGGTCGGCCCGGGCGGCGGCGAGGAAGGGGCGGCCCGCGTTCGCGGCCGGGCTGATCCCGCTCGCGCCCGCCCGCGACCTGAGCGAGTACTACGCGGCCCACGCAGGGAAGATCTTCCACCGCCACTACGTCCGCCCCCGCACCGACCTGGACCAGGAGGCGCGGGTCACCTGGGAGCGGGCGGTCGACGCGGCCAACCGGATCTACCACTCGGAGTCGCTGCGGGACGAGGCGGTCGACGCCGATCGGGTGGCGGCCGACGTCCCCGAGCTGCTGTGGAAGATCATCGAGGGGCTGGCGATGATCTCCGACGTCCGGATCAACATCAGGAGCATCGTCAAGGGGTACGAGCGCCAGCACCCGGCGGTCTACGCCAAGATCCAGGCCCAGGAACGCCACCTTGCCCGCGGCACCAACCAGGTCGAGAGCCGGATCGGCAAGCTCGAGATGCTCGCCCGCGTGCTCAGCGAGGCCGACGCCGCCCGTCGGGGCGAGGACGTGCTCAAGCGCCTCAACGAGGTCGACGAGAAGATTGACGACCTGGTGGCGAGCACCGACGAGACCGCCAGCGAGGTCGACATGGCCGAGGGCCTGAAGATCGACGTCGAGGCCAACATCGAGATGACCAACCAGGCGATCAGGGACCTGTCGGCTCAGGACGCAGATCAGGACTCCGATCAGGAACCGGGCGAGGCCTATCCGCCGGTCGCGAGCGCTCCCTGACCTCTGCCCCCGGGGTTGAAGCGGCGCAGGCGCAGGCTGTTGGTGACCACGAACAGGGAGCTGCACGCCATCGCGGCGGCCGCGATGGTGGGGTTGAGCAGCCCGGAAGCGGCCAGCGGGATGGCCGCCGCGTTGTAGCCGAAGGCCCAGCCGAGGTTCGCCTTGATCGTGGTGAGCGTCTTTCTCGACAGGGCTATGGCGTCGGCGACCGCGCGTGGGTCGCCCCCGACCAGGGTCACATCGGCGGCCTCGATGGCCGCGTCGGTGCCGGTGCCCATCGCCAGGCCGAGGTCGGCCTGGGCGAGCGCGGCGGCGTCGTTCACCCCGTCGCCGACCATGGCGACCGTGCGGTGCCGGGCCTGCAGACGCCGGATGGCGGCCAGCTTGCCGCCCGGGTCCATTCCCGCGATGACGTCGTCGATGCCGACCTGCCGGGCCACCGCGCGGGCGGCGCGCTCGTTGTCGCCGGTCAGCAGCACCGGGTGCAGGCCGAGGTCACGCAGCTTGGTCACCGCCGCGAGCGCGGTCGGCTTGATCGTGTCGGCCACCGTCAGCACGCCGCGGACCCGCCCGTCCCAGGCGACGAAGACGGCGGTCTGACCGTTCTCCTCGGCCCGGTCCGCCTGCTCGGTCAGCTCGGTCAGCTCCGACCCGATGGCCAGCGACCATTCGCCGGCGAGCCAGGCGCGCTTGCCGATGAGGACGGCGTGGCCTTCCGCCACGGCGGAGACGCCGAGGCCCGGGTAGGCGGCGAACCCGGAGACGTCGTCGACGCCGGGGGTCCAAGGAGGCGCGAGAGCGCCGACGGCCGACGGTGACGCCGCCTCGGCCGAGAGCGCCGCCTCGGCCGCAGGCTGGGGGTGCTGAGCGGTGCTATTTGACGGAAAGTACCCCCGATCTTGCCGGTAACCGTGAGCGGAGCCGGTTGGGACCGGCCGGGCCGTGAGGCGGGCTGTGGCGCCTGCGGTGATCGCGGCGGCGATCGGGTGCTCGGACGCGGACTCCACCACGGCGGCCAGCCGGAGCAGCTCGGTCTCGAGCACGCCGGGCGCGGCGACCACGTCGGTGAGCGTCATCCGGCCGGCCGTGATCGTGCCGGTCTTGTCCAGCACCACGGTGTCCACCCGACGAGTGCTCTCGAGGATCTCGGGACCCTTGATCAAGATGCCGAGCTGGGCGCCGCGACCGGTGCCGACCAGGATCGCGGTCGGGGTGGCGAGGCCCATCGCGCACGGGCAGGCGATGATCAGCACCGCCACGGCGGCGGTGAAGGCCGTGGCCGGCGACGCCCCCGACGCCAGCCAGCCGGCCAGCGTCGCGGCGGCGATCACGAGCACGGCCGGGACGAAGATCGCGCTGACCCGGTCCGCGAGCCGCTGCACGGGCGCCTTGCCCGCCTGCGCCTGGGTGACGAGCCGGGCGAGGTGGGCGAGCTCGGTATCCGCCCCGACCCGGGTGGCCCGCACCACGAGACGGCCGCCGACGTTCACGCAGCCGCCGGTCACCACATCGCCCGGGCCGACCTCGGCCGGAACGGGCTCCCCGGTCAGCATCGAGGTGTCCACCGCCGAGCTGCCCCCGATGACGGTGCCGTCGGCCGATATCTTCTCCCCCGGCCGGACGACGAAGCCGTCGCCCACCCGGAGCTGGTCGGCGGGAACGCTGAGCTCCCGTCCGTCCCTGAGCACCGTCGCCTGCTTCGCGCCCAGGTCGAGCAGCGCGCGCAGCGCCGCGCCTGCGCTCCGCTTCGCCCGCGCCTCCAGGTACCGTCCGAGCAGGATCAGCGCGGTGACCCCCGACGCCACCTCCAGGTAGGTGGCGTGCGTCCCGCCGCCGGCCGGGAACAGCGCGTACAGCGACCAGAGGTAGGCGGCGGACACACCGAGCGAGACCAGGGTGTCCATGGTCGCCGCGCCATGCCGCGCGCTGATCAGGGCGGCGCGGTGGAACGGCCACGCGCCCCAGGTCGCGACCGGCGTCGCCGCCGCCAGCGACGCCCAGCGCCAATCCGGGAACTGCAGCGCGGGAACCATGGCCGGCAGCACGACGGGAACGGCGAGCGCGACGGAGACGAGCACCCGCAGGCGCAGCTCCCGGCGCGACCTGGCCGCGGCGTCCGCATCCTGCCCGGCATCGGGCGGCCCGGGCAGCGCGGCGGTGTAGCCGGTGCGCTCCACCGCCGCGATGAGGTCGCCGACGGTCAGCGTCTCGGGGAAGGACACCCGCGCCGCCTCGGTCGCGAAGTTGACGGATGCGGTGACGCCGTCGAGCCGGTTCAGCTTCCGCTCCACCCGGGCCGCGCAGGACGCGCAGGTCATGCCCCCGATGACAAGGTCGGTGGTGCTCGTCGTCATCACTCCTAGGACTTGACGAGGCGGGCGATCGCCTCGGACGCCTCGCGTACCTTCTCCGCCGCGACGTCGCCGCCCTCGGCCGTCGCCTGCGCCACGCAGTGCCCGAGATGGTCTTCAAGCAGGCCAAGCGCCACCGACTGGAGCGCGCTGGTCACCGCCGACACCTGGGTCAGGATGTCGATGCAGTACTTGTCGTCGTCGACCATCTTCTGCAGGCCGCGGACCTGGCCCTCGATCCGGCGCAGGCGCGTGAGGTACCTGTCCTTGTCCGGCGTGTACCCGTGCATATCGGCCTCCGTGTTGCTCATACGATACCCCAGCAGGGTATCACGAGGCGTCTGCGGGCGATAAGACGGCAGGGGCCTGGGGGATGGCTAGTGGACGCCGGTGTGGGTGGGGGCGCTGGGGCGGTCGTTCGCCTCGGCGCGGCGCTTGCGGGTCAGGCGCCTGCGGTAGGCGAGACTCCCGAAGCCGGCCAGGATCGCCGCGCCGCCGAAGCCGAACAGGGTGACGTCCTGCAGGCCGGCGGTGCCGCCGCCGCCGGTCTGCGGCGCGCCGACCGGGTAGTACTGGGTCGGCGTCGCCGTCGCGTGGTGAGTCACCCTCGGCGTGGCCTTCGGCGTCGCGGACGGGGTCGCGGTCGACCGGCGGGTCGGCGTGGCGGTCGCGGTCGGCGTGGCCGTCGCGGTCGCCTTGCCGGTCGAGGTCGCCCGGGCGCTTGACGTGGGCGTATCAGTCGGCTTGGCGGTCGCCGAGCTCGTGCCGGTGCCGCCCGACGAGGGCGAGGGCGTTCGCGCCGCCCCGCCGGAGGCGGTGCTGCTGGTCGTGACGTGCGGACTCGGCGTAAAGACGGACGGCGCCGTCGAGGAGGGCGATCCGCCGGCGCTGCAGGCAGCGACCGTGACCGCCAGCAGGGCGGCCCCTGCGGCCGCCCGGCCCCCCCGGAGGAATGCCGTCGCGGTCGCGGTGGGCCGGGTCAGGGCCGGCTGGGTCTGCCCTGGACGGATCGGAGCAGGACAACTCGCGACGGGCACGGTCAGGCGCACCTTCATGAAGCCTCCTCGGATGACCGGCGGACAATGGCGTCGCTCTACCCATCTGAGCATGTGCCATCCGAACCGCCAGCGAAAGAGCGAACGGGCAGACAACTCGCCGCCGTTCCGCCCGGCCGGCATAATTCCGGGTGTCGGCGGGCGAGACGTTCGCATAGACAGCCACATATAGCGGCGCCCGCGATCGGACCGGCGGGCGGGCAATGGCGTGTTTTCCATTTGCACATTAGGCTACGCGAGTAGAACGTCTTGCGGAAGACAACCGGAAAGGGACGGCATTGAGCCGCTGGCCGCGTATTGGCGGGCTGCGCGTGGTCATGTCGTGGCCGGACAGCCAGTTCGCCCCCGCCCCGGCCGAGCCCGGCCAGGCCAGGATCAGGCTGGCCGGATTCGCCGGGATCGCGCTGCTGCTCGGCGGCGCGGCGGCCGTCGGCGTCGCGGTGCTCGCCCAGCAGCATGCGCCGTCGCCGGCTCCCGCGGCGGCGGGGACGGTCGGCCCGGCCACGCCGAAGGAACCGTCGCTGCGGCGCTCAGCCCCGGTATCCGTCGTCATCCCTGAGATCGGCGTGCGATCGCCGCTGCTGCGCCTCGGGCTCAACCCGGACGGCAGCATCCAGGTGCCCGACCTCACCACCAGCGCCGACGACGCGGCCTGGTACAAGAACTCGGTGACACCGGGCCAGATCGGCACGGCGGTCATCGAAGGTCACGTGGACAGCCGGGTAGGCCCGGCGGTCTTTTTCCGGCTCGGCGCGCTGCACCCGGGCGATCATATTGACGTGACGCTCGCCGACGGAATGACGGCGGTGTTCCGCGTCACCGGCGTGCGCGAATACACGAAGAACGATTTCCCGACGGAAATGATCTACGGCCCGACCAATTACGCGTCGCTAAGGGTTGTCACCTGCGGCGGGACGTTCGACTACGCCACCGGGCATTACCTGAGCTCGGTGGTGGTATTCGCGTCGCTGGCCTCGTCGCAGCGATCGGTAATGGGCTGATCAGGCGAAGCCCCGCGACCGTTCGGGATCAATGAGGGCAGCCAGCGGGGCATCGCCGCGGCCGGCCGCGACGGGTCGCCGCGGCGACGGTCGATCGTGACCAGCGCCGGCAGCGCGAGCAGACCGCAGAGCAGGGTGGGCACGCCGCCGACCACGAGCGACCAGCGGGCGCCGGCCTCCTGGCCGACCCAGCCGACGATCGGCCCGCCGATCGGGGTCGAGCCGAGCCAGGCCAGACCCCACAGCGCCATCACCCGGCCGCGCATCTCCGGCGTCGCGGCGAGCTGCAGCACCGTCTTCGCCATCGAGTTGAACGTGATCGAGCCGTATCCGACGAAGAGCAGCGCCGCCAGCTCGAGCGGCATCGACGGCGCGACCGCGGCCACCAGGATCGCGATCCCCCAGCCGATCGAGGCCAGGCAGAGCGCGCGGCCGCTCGGCCGCGCCCTGGCCGCCGAGACCAGTCCCCCGGCCACCGCGCCGACTCCCATGACCGAGGCCATCACCCCGTAGGCGGCGGCGCCGCCGCCGAAGACGTGGCTCGCCATCAGCGGCAGCGACACCTGGAACTCCCAGGCGAGGGTGCCGACGACGGCGATCATGATGAGCGGGATGAGCAGCGCCGGGGTCGACCTGACGTAGCGCAGGCCCGCCCGGATCTGCCCGGGCTTCTTCGACGCCGGCCGGGCCGGGTACAGCGCGGCGGTGCTCATCAGTGCCAGCGACAGCAGGACGGCGCCGAACGAGACCGCGTTGAGGGCGAAGCACAGCGTCAGGCCGATCGCCGCCAGCACCCCGCCGATGGCGGCGCCGAAGACCCGCGCCATGTTCACGGCGACCGAGTTGAGCGTCACCGCGTTGGCGAGGTCCTCGGGCGGAACCATCTCGGAGATGAATGCCTGCCGGGCTGGGTTGTCGTAGACGTTGACGAAGCCGAGCGCGATCGCGAGCAGGTAGACGCTCCACAGCCGGATCTCGTGCGTGCCGGTGAGCACGGCGAACACGGCCGCGAGGAGGCCGGCCGAGGTCTGCGTGACGAACAGTATCCGGCGCTTGTCCCTGCGGTCGGCGAACAGCCCGCCGGCCTGGCCGAAGATCAGGATCGGGAGGAAGCGGGCCGCGGTGGTGAGCCCGAGCTGCGTCCCGCTGTGCGTGAGGTCGAGGACGAGGAACGACTGGGCGACCGTCTGCATCCAGGTGCCGATCACCGAGACGAGCTGGCCGAAGAAGAACAGCAGGTAGTTGCGGTGGTGGAAGGACGACGTCATCTGGTGCCACGCGGCGGCGTAACGGCTGCCGACGCTGGTGTCGCCCGCGTCGGCGGGGACGCGCACCCGGCCAACGTCCTCGACTGCCGCCTGGGCCGCGCTCGCGGAGTCCCCCTGGATGGCTGACACGGCCTGATCACCCCGCTCCCGGATCGTTGCCTCAGCGAACTATAACATTACCTCTGCTAAGGATTCTTCCCGGCGATCGAGCCCGTCGGCCAGGCGATCGACCGGCCCGGCGCCCGTCGCCCAGGACCGCGCTCGGACGCAAAAAATTCAACAGAATAATCACATAGTCGAGAATTGCTTGGAGTCGGGTCGCGACGCCATGTGTGGGCACGGAGTCGGTCGCGTTTCGTTCCGGATTAATTTCTTCGTTCTTTCCGACCACCGTCCCACTCGCTTGCTACCGTGCACTACCGGGAGAAAGAACATTTGGGGGGCTTGCCGGTGTATCCGAGAACTCTGGTCGAGGTCATCAGCGAGGTCGTCGTGGGCAAGCCCGCGGCAGTCGAACTCGCCGTTACCTGCCTGCTGGCAGAGGGTCACCTGCTGATCGAGGACGTGCCCGGGACCGGAAAGACCACACTCGCGCGGGCGGTCGCGACGGCGCTCGGCGCCCGGTGGAAAAGAATTCAGTTCACCCCCGACCTGCTGCCCGCCGACATTACCGGCACCACCATGCTTGACCAGAAGTCCGGGCTTTTCACGTTCCATGAAGGCCCGGTTTTCGCCAACGTCGTGATCGCAGACGAGATCAACCGGGCCTCGCCCAAGACGCAGTCCGCGCTCCTTGAGGTGATGGGCGAGCGGACCGTCACGGTGGACGGCGAGCCGCGCCGGGTGCCGCGTCCGTTCTTCGTGATCGCGACCCAGAACCCGGTTGACATGGAGGGCACCTACTCGCTTCCGGAGGCGCAGCTCGACCGCTTCCTGATGCGGATCAGCCTCGGTCATCTGGAGCCTGAGGATGAGCTCGCCGTCATCCAGGGGCACCAGGCCGGCCGGGTCGTCGAGCATCTGCGCCCGGTGATGGACGTGCGGGCGGCCGAGCAGCTCATCGCGATGGCCGGCCAGGTCCGGGTCAGCGACGCGCTCGCCAGGTACGCGGTCGCGCTGTCGGCCGTCACCAGGCGGCATCCGCACGTCAGGCACGGGGCGTCCACCCGGGCCACCCTCGCCCTGGTGCGCGCCGCCAGGGCGCGGGCACTGCTGCGCAACCCCGACTACGCCACCGCCTACGCAACCGCGGAGGACGTCCAGTCGCTCGCGCTGCCGGTGCTCGCGCACCGGCTTGTGCTGACCCCGCAGGCCGAGTTGGAGGGCATCACCCAGGAGGCCGTGGTGAGCGACGCGCTGCGCCATACCCCGGTACCCGACACCGCTGGAAGCTGGCGTTGAGCGGGCCGGCCGACGACGCCCTTTCTGACAGTCGGGGATACCCCGACGGCAGCGGCCCGGCGGAGACCTGCACGCCGCTGCACCGGGCACTGACCGCACGCGGCGCGACGGTGCTCGGCGGCGCGCTCATCGTGGGCGCCTGCGGCGTGCTGCTGCGATACCCGGAACTGATCGGGCTCGGCGCGGCCGGCCTGGCCGCCGTCGGAGTCGCGATCGCCATGGTCGGCCGCGCACCGCGGGTGGCGGTGTCTCGCGTGGTCCGCCCCGCCCAGGTGACGCGCGGCAGCGGCACTGGCGCCGTCGCCCTGGTCAGCCTCCGCGCCGCCGGGCGGCGGGCGGTGCCCGCGATGTCCGCCCGCGACCTGGCCGGCCCGGGCACGCGCCAGTTCGCCGTGCCGCGGCTGAAAGGCGCCGCCGCCCACGAGCTGGAGGTGCCGCTGCCGGTGAGCCGACGCGGCGTGGTCCCGAGCGGGCCGCTGCTGGTGGCGCGGGAGGACCCGTTCGGGCTCGCGCACCGGACGCTGGACACAGGAACGGCGGCGGCCCTCTACGTCCGGCCGCGGGCCATTCCGCTCCCGGACGTGACCGCGTCCCTGGCCAGGTCGGTGGACGGCCCGCAGTCGGACACCTCGATGGAGGGCACGCTCGCGTTCAACTCGCTGCGCGAGTACGTCCCCGGCGACGAACTGCGGCACGTGCACTGGCGCGCCTCTGCGCACGCAGGCAAACTGGTCGTCAAGCAGCACGTGGACACGGCCCACGCCGCCGTCGCCGTGGTCCTCGACACGGCGCTCGACCCGGCCGAGCCCGCTGACCGGGGTCCCGGCGCCACCGGCGCCCTGCTACGGGCGGCGGAGATCTTCGACACGGCGGTGGACTGCGCGGCAAGCGTGGCCGTGATCGCCGCGCAGCAGCGTCATCCGCTGCTGCTGCTTGACGGGGCGGGCCAGTCGCTGCTGCCGGGGACAGGCCGGCGACGCGGCGGGAGCGCCGTCGAAGACGTGCTCGACGCGCTGACCTTGATCATGCCGACGACGCCCGCGGTCGGCGCGGTCGATCCGCTGGCCGATTCCGTGCGGCGGCTCGGGTCCGGGCCGCGCGGCTCGCTGGCGGCCGTGGTGAGCACCCGGCCGCTCGAGCGGATCGCCGAGCCGCTGAGGCTGCTCGCGGGCGCGTACGCGCGGGTGCTGGCCGTGTCGGCCTGCGGTACGGCCGGCGGCGGGACCACGAGGACCGGGCGGGTGATCTGGGTGACGGTCGGCTCCGTCGACGAACTCCCGGCCGCGCTGCTTCGCGCTCGGGCCGCGGCGTGAGCGCGACGGCGACCGGCCGACACGGGACACGGGGCAGGCCCGCCGCGCCCGGCCGCGCGGGCGGGCCGGGCGGGCCGGGCGGGCCGGGCGGCGCCGGGCGCGACGGCGGGCGGCGGGCGGCCCTGCTGGCGGCGGCGCTGCTGGCGGCGGCGCTGCTGGCGGCGGCGCTGCTGCTCGCGGTGGCGGCTGAACTGCCGCTGCTGCGGGTGTTCGGCTCGCCCGGGCTCCGGATCGTGCTGCTCGCCGCGCCGTTCGCCGTGCTGGCCTCGACCGGGGTGCGGGCCGGGTGCAACCGCCTGCTGGGCGCGGGCGGGCCGGTCGGCGCTGACCGCTCGCGCCGGGCCGCCAGCTCGCCGCTGGCGGTGCTGGCGGGGTTCGCGGCGGGCACGCTCGCCGGCGCGCTTCCCGGGCTGGTCACGGCGGCGGCCGATCCGTTCGGGCCGGCTTCGCTGGCGGCCCGGCTGCGGGACGCGCTGACCGACGGGTGGTACCGCCTGCTGTCGGTGCCGGTGCCGGTGCCGTTCACCCGGTCCTTCACCGATCTGCCGGTGCTGCTTGCGGCCCTGCTGGCCACGG
>Ga0335075_10018951_pt1 | contig 10193 bp, 9 predicted proteins | sample Lox_Sample_24_FD_206723 | JGI IMG/M metagenome (GOLD analysis project Ga0335075, IMG submission 206723) | Soil microbial communities from Loxahatchee National Wildlife Refuge, Florida, United States - Lox_Sample_2.4 | ecosystem: Environmental > Terrestrial > Soil > Wetlands | place: USA: Florida... | reverse complement strand
GTGCCGCGGACACTGGACGTCAACCACATCGCCAAAGGTGTGCCGTCGGCCTTCCCGAACGGTTGCCATATTGCCGAGGTCGAACTGGATCCCGACACCGGCACGGTGGACCTCGTCAGCTACACCACGGTTAATGATTTCGGCGTCCTGGTGAACCCGATGCTGGTGGAAGGTCAAGCTCATGGCGGCATCGCGCAAGGTTTCGGCCAGGCGTTGAAGGAGATGGTCGTCTACGACGAAACCGGTCAGATGCTGACCGGCTCTTACCTGGATTACTGCCTGCCGCGCGCATCCGACCTGCCTGACCTTGGTTTCGAAAGCCATCCGGTGCCCGCGCGCACGAACCCGCTCGGCGCCAAGGGGTGCGGCGAGGCCGGATGCGCCGGCTCATTGCCCGCGGTGATGAACGCACTGGTCGACGCGCTGTCGGAGTTCGGCATCACGCATATCGACATGCCGGCGACGCCGTTCCGCATCTGGCAGGCGATCCAGTCCGCGACGACCGGGGATGGCGCCGGTTGACGCGATGCGCTATATCCGTTCGGGAATTGCGTAGATCCCGAGGAGATTGCCGATGAATGTCATGCTGCACCCCGTCCCGGTGCCCGATCTTGCCGCCCGGTTCATCGCCAGCCCAATGCAACTGCTGATAGACGGCAAATGGGTAAACGCCAAATCCGGCAAGACCTTCGACGTGTTTGATCCCTCGATTGGCCAGCCGATCGCAAAGGTGGCGGAAGGCGACGCGGCCGACATCGACGCCGCTGTTACGGCTGCACGTCGCGCGTTCGAGAGCGGTCCGTGGCCGCGCATGTCGCCGCTGGAACGTAGCAAGCTGATCTACCGCCTGGGCGACGCCCTGGAAGCGAATGCCGAGGAATTCGCCGCGCTCGAGGCGCTGGACAACGGCAAGCCGATCCGCGACGCGCGCGCCGTCGATCTGCCTGGCTCGTATGAGATGTTCCGCTACATGTCCGGCTGGGCGACGCGCCTCAACGGCGAGACCGTGCCCATCTCCGCGCCGGGAAACTGGCACGCCTACACGCTGCGTGAGCCGATCGGCGTCGTCGGACAGATCATCCCGTGGAATTTCCCGTTGATGATGGCGGCCTGGAAGCTCGCCCCGGCGCTTGCCGCCGGCTGCACCATCGTGCTGAAGCCCGCCGAGCAGACACCGCTCTCCGCGCTGCGCCTCGGCCGCCTGATCCAGGAAGTCGGCTTCCCGCCCGGCGTCGTCAACATCGTGACCGGCTTCGGCGAAACCGCCGGCGCGGCCCTGGCGGCGCATCCCGACGTGGACAAGGTGGCCTTCACCGGCTCGACCGAGGTCGGCAAGCTGATCGTCCAGGCCGCCGCCGGCAACCTGAAGAAAGTTTCGCTCGAGCTGGGCGGCAAATCTCCGGCGATCGTGTTCCCCGACGCCGACATGGACGTCGCGATCCGCGGCACCGCGAACGCGATCTTCTTCAACATGGGCCAGTGCTGCACCGCCGGTTCGCGCTTGTTCGCGCACAAGCGCGTGTTCGACAAGCTGATGGATGGCATCGCGGCGGAAGCTGGCAAGATCCGCATCGGTCCCGGCCTCGATCCCGAGACCCAGATGGGACCGCTGGTCTCGGAAGAGCAGTTCACCCGCGTGACAGGCTTCCTGGAATCCGGCCGCAAGGAGGGCGCCCGCGTCGTCACCGGCGGCGAACGCGTCGGCAATGCCGGCTATTTCGTCGCCCCCACCGTGCTGACCAACACAAGGCCGGAGATGTCTGTAGTCCGCAACGAAATCTTCGGCCCCGTCGTCTGTGCCATGCCGTTCGACGACGACGATCTCGATCGCATCGCGAAGGAGGCCAACAACACCAACTATGGCCTCGCCGCGAGCGTGTGGACACGCGATCTTGGCATTGCGCACAAGCTTGCGCGCCGCATTCGTGCCGGCTCGGTGTGGATCAACACGCACAATTTCGGCGATGTCGCCTTGCCGTTCGGCGGTTACAAGGAATCCGGCTGGGGTCGCGAAATGGGCAAGGAGGTGCTGGAACTCTACACCGAGACCAAGGCAGTCGCCGCCGCGCTATGACAGACCGCCGCGGCAGGATCGACGCGGCAGAGCTCAGCAGCGCGCAATTGTCGCCTGATGGCTCGCGGTTGATCCTGCTGATGCGCGATGCGGCAGGGCAGAGTGTATCGCTATCGCTACCGGCGGATTGTCTCAACACCATCCTGACGGCGACACCGCGACAGGTGGAAGCAGACGCCGCCTATTCGGTGGACACGTGGAGCATGGCCCCGGCCGAGAATGGCCGGGACATGATCCTAACTCTGTGCACGCCCCAGGGGCTCGCCGTGTCCTTCCTGGTCAAGCCGTGGCAGGTCGAGGGCATGGCCACGGTAGCGACCCACGCGCACCCGCATCAATCGCCGCCGAGGTCGGTGCATTGAGCCGACCGGCGGTTCACGGCAAACCGATCGGGTCGAAGCCGTTCGCGCTTAGGATTGTCTGCCCTTGCTCAGACAGTACGAACAGCGCGAAACGCGCGGCCAAGGGATTATCAGACAGCACGATCAGCCCGTAGGCCGGTCCCACACTTAGCGATGCCGGCAGAGGAACACTGACAAGACCCGGTACCGCATGCATGACCGGGGCCGAACCACTGCAATAACCCAGCATCACGTCGGCGCGATCCGCAAGGAAGATACCCTCCATCGCACCGTGGCCTGGCACCATCGGCGGAGTGTTTGGTCCGCCCACCAGTTTCATTGCCTTGGCTTGCAGGGTCGCCTGAGCCCCCGGATGAATTGCCTCGGCGCGTGCGAACACGGCCCAGGCGTAGTCGCCGGCGGGGTCTGCGCCCGGCGTCGATGTCGCCAGCCGCACCTTCGGGTCCAGCAGTCGGTCGAGCAAATTGTCCGGAGTCAACCCAACGCTGGCTCGCCCCAAGGCGCACAGTCGATTGCGGGTGAACATAATGACAGACAGGCCACCGCGTTCGTGTGCGAGTATGCGCGGTTGCTCCATGTCGGCGGATGCGAACACATCCGCCGGCTCGCCATGTTCGATCCTCTTGCGCAGCAGGCCCGAGGGTCCGAAGACCGGCGAGGCCACATCGCCCTGTGGCGCGTGGAACGCCTTCACCATCTCGGTGAATGCCGAGGTCAGGCTTCCGGCGGCATAAATGCGCAGACTGGCAGCCAGGCTGCATCGCGGCGCGAGTGCCAGTATCAGCGCGAGCCATATCAACCTGGACGCCACCTGGACCCCCCGCGCGTCGGCACTATATCCGGTTGCTCATAATGCATGGCTCCACTCGGAGCAATTGCCTGGAGAGCGCGCATCATGTCCGTAACCGAACAGGCACGTCCGCAAGCGATGAACCCGCAGCACCACGCGCGGATGCTGATAGATGGTTCCTGGGTGGCCAGTGCATCCAGCGCTGTGCTGGATGTTGAGAATCCGGCGAAGCGCAGAAAAATCGCTGAGGTTCCGCGCGGCGACGCGGCCGATGTCGATTGCGCGGTGCAGGCCGCCGCGCGCGCATTTCCATCGTGGAGCAAGGTGCCGCCACGCGAGCGTGGCCGCAGCCTGCTACGCATTGCCGATGCGCTGGACGCACGTGCCGAGGAGCTCGCCCGAACCATTGCGCTTGAAACTGGGAACGCGCTGCGCACCCAGGCACGGCCGGAAGCGCGATTGTCCGCCGACATCTTCCGTTATTTCGGCGGCCTCGCCGGCGAGTTGAAGGGCGAGACGATCCCGCTCGGCGAGCATGTGCTTAGTTACACACGACGCGAACCGCTGGGCGTCGTCGGCGCCATCATCCCGTGGAACGCGCCGGTGCTGCTGGGTGCGCTGAAGATCGCGCCCGCTCTATGCGCCGGCAACACGCTGGTGCTGAAGGCAGCCGAAGACGCGCCGCTCGGCGTGCTGCTGATGGCCGAGGTCTGCCAGCAATTCCTGCCGCCCGGCGTGCTGAACGTGCTGACGGGCCTGGGCGAGGAATGTGGTGGACCGCTCGCGCAGCATCCGGCCGTCCGCAAGCTGTCGTTCACCGGCTCGACCGAAGTTGGCAAGATCATCATGCGCGCCGCCGCCGAGCGCATCGTGCCGGTGTCGCTGGAACTTGGCGGCAAGAGCCCATCCATCGTCTATCCCGATGCCGATGAGGACTGGGTGGTGGACGGCGTGATCGCCGGGATGCGGTTCACCCGACAGAGCCAGTCGTGCACAGCCGGATCGCGCCTGTTCCTGCACGCCGACATCTTCGACAGCTTCCTCGACAAGCTGCGCGCCAAGACGCAGGCACTGAAGCTTGGCGATCCGCTGGAGGAGGCAACCGATATAGGCGCCATCATCAACGACAAGCAGTTCCGCAAGGTGTGCGGCTATGTCGATGAGGGCCTGAAGCGCAAGGATGCGCGACTGGTGTTCGGCGGGCTGCCGCCCAAGGATGGGCCATTGAGCGAAGGATACTTTGCGATTCCCACGGTGTTTGCCGATGCATCCAACGACTGGCGGCTGGCCCGCGAGGAGATTTTCGGCCCCGTGCTGGTCGCCATCCCCTGGCGCGACGAGGCCGAGGCGATCCGCATGGCGAATGACAGCCACTACGGTCTTGCCGCCTATGTCTGGACGCACGACATCGGCAGCGGGTTGCGGACCGCGCATGCGATCGAGTCAGGCTGGGTGCAGGTGAACCAGGGTCTCGGCCAGCAGCCGGGCCATTCCTACGGCGGTTACAAGCAGAGCGGCATCGGACGGGAATTTTCGCTCGAGGGGATGCTCGACAGCTTCACCCAGCGCAAGAACGTTACGGTCAATCTCAACACGCCCCGGCGGCAGTGACGCTTCCCACCGTGGCGGCCGGCCCCTGCGGCATCATCTCCCGCGCGTTCGAGCTGACGTGCGAGGCCGGCGGGAGATGGCCGGCACAAGGCCGGCCATGACGGGGTGTCGTTTCAGTTGCGGCTCTTGTCCACCAGCGCGTTCTTCGCGATCCAAGGCATCATCGCCCGCAGCTTGACGCCGATCTGCTCGATCGGATGCTCGCTCATGCGCGCGCGCATCGCCTTGAAGCTAGTCTGGTTGACCCGGTTCTCCAGCATCCAGTCGCGTGCGAAGCGGCCCGACTGGATATCGGCCAGCACGCGCTTCATCTCTTTGCGTGTCTCATCCGTGACGACGCGAGGGCCGGAGACGTACTCGCCGTATTCGGCGGTGTTGCTGACCGAATAGTTCATGTTGGCGATGCCGCCTTCATAGATCAGATCGACGATCAGCTTCACTTCATGCACGCACTCGAAATACGCCATCTCCGGCGCATAACCAGCCTCCACCAGCGTCTCGTAGCCAGCCTTCATCAACTCGACCAGCCCGCCGCACAGCACGGTCTGCTCGCCGAACAGATCGGTCTCGCATTCCTCTTTGAACGTGGTCTCGATGATCCCCGCGCGCCCGCCACCGATGGCCGACGCATAGGACAGTGCGATCTCCAGCGCATTACCGGACGGGTTCTGCGCCACCGCGACCAGGCAGGGCACACCGCCGCCGCGCTGATATTCGCTGCGCACCGTATGGCCGGGCCCCTTGGGCGCGATCATGAACACGTCGATATCGGCGCGTGGTTCGATCAGGTTGAAATGAATGTTGAGTCCGTGCGCGAAAGCCAGCGCGGCGCCCGGTTTCATGTTGGGCGCCAGCTTGTCGCGGTAGAGCTCGCCCTGGCCCTCGTCGGGCGTCAGCACCATCACTACGTCAGCCCATTTGGCGCACTCGGCCGGGTCCATCACGCGCAGCCCGGCAGCCTGCGCCTTGGCGACGCCGCCAGAGCTCGGACGTAGCCCCACGGCGACTTCGGCGGCCCCGCTGTCCTTCAGGTTGTTGGCATGGGCATGACCCTGGCTGCCATAGCCGATGATGGCCACGCGCTTGCCCTTGATCAGGTTCACATCGGCATCACGGTCGTAATAAACGCGCATCAGTCCAGTCCTTTCCGTTGCATTCGGTTCAGATCGTCCGGGTTCCACGGGCGAGCGCCGCAACTCCGGTCCGCGACACCTCGGCCAGGCCGAGCGGCCGCATCAGCTCGAGGAACGCGTCCAGCTTCTCGGTGCTACCGGTCATCTCGAACACGAAGCTCTCGGTGGTGGCATCGACCACGCGAGCACGGAAGGCATCGGCAAGGCGCAGCGACTCGGCGCGATGCTCGCCACGGCCGACCACTTTGATCAGCGCCATCTCGCGGGCGACGTGCGGCCCTTCCAGCGTCAGGTCAGCGACGCGGTGTACCGGCACCAGGCGATCGAGCTGCGCCTTGATCTGCTCGATTACCATATCGGTGCCGGAAGTAACGATGTTGATCCTGGATCGTCCGCGCACGTCATCGACCGGCGCCACGGTCAGGCTATCGATGTTGTAGCCCCGCCCGGAGAACAGACCGATGACGCGCGCCAGCACGCCGGCCTCGTTATCCACCAGCACGGAGATGGTTGCGCGTCGCAATATCGTGTCGGAAGCGCTCACCATCGACCTCTCCCGCAAAGCGGGAGAGGTGAGACCGGCGACCCGCGTCATCACACCAGCACCAGCCCTTCATCGGTGATCCCGGCCGCTTCGTCCTCCTGCTCCGACCCCAGGATCATCTCGTTATGTGCCGCCCCCGAGGGGATCATCGGAAAGCAGTTCTCTTTCGGATCCACCGCGATATCGGCGATCACCGCGCGATCTGCCGCCAGCATCTCGCGGATCACGCCATCGAGCTGATCGACGCTCTCGGCGCGCAGCCCCACCGCATGGAACGCCTCGGCCAGCTTGACGAAATCCGGCAGCGCCGCGGAATAGCTCTCCGAGTACCGCCCCCCATGCAGCAGCTCCTGCCACTGCCGCACCATTCCCATGTACTGATTATTCAGGATAAACACTTTCACCGGCAACCGGTACTGCGCCAGCGTCCCCATCTCCTGAATATTCATCAGGATCGACGCCTCCCCGGCGATGTCGATCACCAGCGCATCGGGATGCGCGACCTGCACCCCCATCGCAGCCGGCAACCCATAGCCCATCGTCCCGAGCCCGCCCGACGTCATCCAGTGATTCGGCTGCTCGAAGCCGAAATGCTGTGCGGCCCACATCTGGTGCTGGCCGACCTCGGTGGTGATGAAGATCTCCTTCCCCACATCGCGCGTCAGCTCGTACAAACGCTTGATCGCGTGCTGCGGCTTGATCACCGCGCCCGGTGTCATGTCCTGCGTGAAGCGCAGGCTCTGTTTGGCTCGCCAGGCATCGATCTGCCGCCACCACTCGGCCAGTGCCCTGGCGTCCGGCTTCGTTGCGTCACTCCCCCACCCCTCCAGCAGCGCCGCCAGCACACGGCCGGCGTCGCCGACGATCGACAGCTCCACAGGCACATTCTTGTTGATGCTGGACGGGTCGATATCGGCGTGAATCTTCCTCGCCCCCGGGCAGAACGCGTTCAGCCGCCCGGTCACCCGGTCGTCGAACCGCGCGCCGATCGCCAGCAGCACGTCGCAGCCGTGCATCGCCAGATTGGCCTCGTACGTCCCATGCATTCCCAGCATCCCCAGGAACTGCGGATCGCTGGCCGGAAAGGCGCCAAGCCCCATCAGCGTGCTGGTGCAGGGAAAGCCGGTGAGCCGCACGAAACGCGTCAACGCCGCCGAGGCCGCCGGCCCCGCATTGATCACCCCGCCGCCACTGTAGATCATCGGCCGCTTCGCCTGCTTCAGCAGCGCCACCGCGCGGGCGATCGGCCCCGGATCCGGCTCGGTTTGCGGCCGGTAGCTCGGGTGTTCGGCGGCCGGTGCCGCATAGGGCGCGGGACCGATCACGATGTCCTTCGGCAGATCGATCACCACTGGGCCGGGCCGGCCGGAGCGGGCGACATAGAATGCCTCGTGCACCACGCGCGCCAGGTCCTGCGGCCGCTTGACCAGGTAGTTGTGCTTGGTCGCCGGCCGCGTGATGCCAGTGGTGTCGGCCTCCTGAAACGCATCGTTGCCAATGAGATGAGTTGGCACCTGGCCGGTCAGGCACACCACCGGGATCGAATCCATCAGTGCATCCACCAGCCCGGTCACCGCGTTGGTGGCACCGGGTCCGGAGGTCACCAGCACCACGCCGACCTTGCCAGTCGAGCGTGCGTAGCCCTCGGCGGCATGCACCGCCCCCTGCTCATGGCGGACCAGGATGTGGCGGATTGCGTTCTGGTTGAAGATTGCGTCGTAGATCGGCAGGACGGCGCCGCCGGGATAGCCGAAAATCACCTCGACGCCCTGGTCCTTCAAGGCGCGTAACAGAATCTCCGCCCCGGACTGGCTCGGCTCGGCCCGCATTGACTGGCTCCCCAACGGACGATGTGCCGCCTGGATATGGGAGGGGCGGCACGTAACGGCACGCATAGGGCGCATGGTGCACTGCGTCAACCTGCGGAGCGAATAAAATCGAAGATTTCAGCGACATTTCTTTCCGAAAATTGCTCCAGACCGGCGATTCGCGCATAGATCGTATGCGCCGGGCCCTCCGGCGCTAGCTTGTGATGCCGAAACCATGTTGCCTGCCGCTTGGCGTAGCGCCCGGTGGCGAGCACTGCCCGCTCCGCCGCCTCCGCAAGCGAGAGCTCCCCCCTGAGATGCGCCGCCAGCTCCGGCACGCCCTGGGCGCGCATCGCCGGCAACGAGGGATCCAGCCGCAGCGACAACAGTGCCCGAACCTCGGCCAGCGCACCGGCGGCCAGCATTGCCTCGAACCTGGCCGCGATGGCCGCGCGCAGCGCCGGGCGGGGAGGGGCCAGCAGGAGCGCGGCGAATCGCCAGCCCGCCGGCCGCATCACGGGCTCTGTGTGCCATGCGGCGAGGCCCCTGCCGGTGCCGCGCCACACCTCCCAGGCACGGGCGATCCGTTGCGCGTCAGTTGGACGCAGTCGGGCGGCGGTGTCGGGATCGACGACCGCAAGCCGCTCATGCAGCGCTCGCGACCCCAGTTCGGCGAGCAGCGTGCGCGCCTCGGCGCGGGCCAGTGGACCGGGATCGGGGATCTCCGCCAGACCCTCGGTCAATGCAGTAAGGTAAAGACCGGTGCCGCCGCACAGGATCGGCATCCGCCCGGCTTTCCGTGCCGCCTGCATCGCCTCCAGCGCCGCCGTCCGCCACCAGCCCGCACTGCCCGGCTCCGCGGCAGGACGCACGCCGTAGAGCGCATGCGGTGCCAGCGCCTCCTCCTGCGGTGTCGGCCTGGCGGTCAGAATGCGCAGTTCGCGATAGACCTGCATGGAATCGGCGTTGACAATCGTGCCGCCGAGGCGCTGCGCAATCGCCAGGGCCAGAGCCGACTTGCCACTGGCCGTCGGACCGGCAACGATCAGCGCGGTTACCGGCTCAGCCGGCATCGTCACGGAACAGGAACGGATGGTCACGCTCAGCGCCGACATTCTGCGTTGCGTCGCGCCGGTCGTCAGCGGGCCGAAGGCGACCGCTCAGGCAACGATCATCGACGCGGTCGGCGCAGCGCCAGAGGCGTGGTCCGCCCTGCTGCCACGGAGTGGTTCGTGCCTGCTGGTCGTCCGCACAAGCTGGGGCGGGGGCGAATACCGTCTGCGCCTTGTCCTCCGCTGATGCCGTTGCCACGGTGATGCCTGTGCGCCAAGTCCTGACGCTGGTCGCCGATTGCCGGGCGACATCGCTGACCGACGCGATCATTGCCCGCGTCTGCGAGGCAGCGCGCGGCGGGACATCGGCCGTCCTGTCGGCGGGCGAAGCGGCCGACATTCTGCTGCCCGCCGCGCCCGACATGGAGGCCGTGCGGGCGGCATTGGGCGGTGCCGCGATCGACGCCGTTCCCGTTCCAGCCGGGCTGCGGCGCAAGCGGCTGCTGATCGCCGACATGGACAGCACCATCGTCACCGGCGAGACCTTGGACGAACTCGCCGATTTTGCCGGGCTGAAGGATCGGATCGCCGCCATCACCCGGCGCAGCATGAACGGCGAGATCGACTTCGCCCAGGCGCTGCGTGAGCGCGTGGCGATGCTGCGAGGCCTGCGGCTGGAGGCACTGGAGCAAACGTGGCAACGTGTCCGCCTGACCCCAGGCGCCGCCGAACTGGTCGCGACGATGCGGGCGAATGGCGCGGTCACGGCGCTGGTCTCCGGTGGCTTCACCTTCTTCACCGGCCGCGTGGCGGAGCTGG
>Ga0335075_10018949_pt1 | contig 10194 bp, 10 predicted proteins | sample Lox_Sample_24_FD_206723 | JGI IMG/M metagenome (GOLD analysis project Ga0335075, IMG submission 206723) | Soil microbial communities from Loxahatchee National Wildlife Refuge, Florida, United States - Lox_Sample_2.4 | ecosystem: Environmental > Terrestrial > Soil > Wetlands | place: USA... | reverse complement strand
GCACGCGTGGTTTCTCGCCACGTACTTGGAAGAAGACCGTGTCGCCGGCGCGAGCGTCGCGACGGTCGGCGGCGGGCGCAGCTTTCGCGCCCGCGTCGTCATCGACGCGACGGCCGACGCACTCGTTGCGGCCTCGGCCGGCGTGCCGACACAGAAAGGCGACGCGCGGGGACGCGTACAGCCGGCGAGCCTGATGTTTCGCCTGAGCCACGTCGATCTCGCGAAAACCGCCACGTACCTGCGCATGCACCCCAATCAAATGCGAACCTCGCTCAAGGCACACGAACGAACCGCGCACACCCTCACCGCCGTCGCCGGGCTGCACGATCTTTGGGCCGCGGCGCAAGACGAGGGCGTCGTCGACATTCCGCGCGAACTAGTCTCGTTTTTCATCTCGCCCTATCCCGACGAAGTCACCGTGAACATGACGCGCGTCACCGACATCGATCCGCTCGATCCCGCCGATCTCACGCGCGCCGAGATCGAAGCGCGCATGCAGGTGATGCAGCTCTTGCGGTTCTTTCGCGAACGCGTCCCCGGTTTCGAGAACGCGCGGATTGCCGCGACGGGGACGCAAGTCGGCGTTCGCGAGTCGCGGCGCATCGAAGGGCGTTACACGCTGACCGCCGACGACGTGCTCGAAGCGCGCTCGTTTCCCGACGCGGTCGCGCGCAGCGCCTATCCCATCGACATTCATAACCCCTCAGGCACCGGCACGACGACGCGGCGTCCGCCGTCCGGTTCGACCTACGAGATCCCGTATCGATGTCTGCTTCCGATCAACCGCGAGCAGCTCTTGGTTGCCGGACGCTGCATTTCGACGACTCACGAAGCGCTCGCCTCGACACGGCTGACGCCGACGGTCATGACGCTCGGACAAGCAGCCGGAACGGCGGCGGCGCTGGCGACGCAGCGTAGCGTCCACGTCGGCGAGATCGACACCGATCTTCTGCGCTCGACGCTGATCGCCGACGGCGTGGATTTGCGGCGCACGTCGTGAAAAGTGCGCTCGACCTTGCAACGTCCTACGGCGTCACGGTGGAGTTTGCCGATCTCGGCGACTGGGGCGCTGCCGAGTTGCGCTCCGAGTACGATCCGCATGGACGCGTGATCCGCATCAACGAGCGGCTTTCGTCGAAGCTCGACGAGCCGCTCCGAAACGAATTCGTCGCGCACTGCATCTTTCACGAGATCTATCATCATCGCGAGGCGATCGGTGAAGTGCGCCGTCAGCACAGCCGTCGCGCGCGCGAAGCGGCAGCCGAAGCATACGCGCGCGCGATGCTGGCGCTTGCGGCGGGGTGAGGTGATGCTCTTCGCCGGAATCGACGGTGGACAGTCCACCACGACGGCGGTCGTCGGCGACGAGCAGCGCGTCTTGGGCCGCGGTACGAGCGGTCCGGCCGACGAGATCGGTGCGCCGCCGGATTCGACCCGCCTGCGCGACGCGCTCGCCGGCGCGCTGGCACGCGCCGTGGCGAATGCGAAGCTGCCGCCTCAGACGCAATTCGCGTCGATCGTCGCGGGCGTGTCGGGCTACGAGGGCCGGGTCTACGGTATGCCGCCGAATCTGCCGGCCGGCCGGTTCACGATGATGCACGACGCGCCGATCGCCCATGCCGGCGCCCTTGGGGGTGCGCCCGGGGTGGTGGTGATCGCCGGCACCGGCACGGTCGCATATACGGTGACGCGCGACGGAGAGACGAAGATGACCGGCGGCTGGGGGTACCTTTTCGGTGACGGCGGCAGCGCGTTCTGGATCGCGCGATCGTGGGTCAGCGCCGCGACGAGCGATGCCGCCTACGCCGCTGCGTTGCTCGAGTATTTCGGCGCATCCACGCTGCGCGCGCTCGTGCGTTCGTTTTATGCCGGCGAGATTTCGCGCGAGCGTTTGGCGTCGTTCGCGGCAACCGTCCTCGATGCGGGCGGTCCGATCGTCGATACGGCCGCCGTTGCCGTCGCTGCGCTCGCATCTTCGGCCGTCGTCGAACGGCCCGCGACGTTCTCGTTCGCCGGCGGATTGATGCGCAGTGCCGGCTTCAAAGAGAAGGTCTATGACGATCTGCGTCGCGCTGAACCCGGCTGCGCGATCGTCGAGCCGGCGGCCGGCCCGGCCGAGGGCGCGCTGATCTTGGCGAGACGTACGTGAACGCGCTCGAACGGCTGCGCGGCGGCTTGGTCGTCTCCGTGCAAGCCTGGCCGGGCTCGGCGATCGACGATCCGCTCGTACTTGCGGCGCTGGCGACGGCAGCGCAGGAGAACGGTGCTGTGGCCGTACGCATGCAAGGCGTCGCCAATCTGTGCGCAGTGCAGCCGCGTCTGTCGATCCCGGTGATCGGCATCATCAAGTGCGAGCATCCGGGGTTTGCGCCGTATATCACGCCGACGCTCGAGGCGGTCCGCGAGGTTGCCGCGTGCGGCGTCGAGATCGTGGCCTTCGACGCGACGTCGCGGCCTCGCGCCGACGGTTCGACGGTTGAGACGCTCGTCGGAGAGATCCATGCGGCGGGTCTGCTCGCGATGGCCGACTGCGCGAGCGTGGGTGACGCGCTTGCTGCAACGGCGGCCGGGGCCGAGATCGTCGCCACGACCCTTTGCGGCTATACCGACGAAACCGCAGAGGTGCGCTTACCGGCGCTGACGCTGGTGGAGGAGCTTGCCGAGCTTGATGCGTTCGTGATCTGCGAAGGCGGGATCCGTGCGCCCGACGGGGTCGCGGCCGCGTTGCGGGCCGGCGCGGATGCCGTCGTCGTCGGAAGTGCAATTACCAATGTCGACTGGCTCGTCCGGGAGTTTGCGAGCCGCACGCCTAAAGGGTGGCGTCGTGAAGCGTAGCCTCCCAGGTTAAGGAGACAGATCGTTGGTTGAGAATCGCCCTGCGGCCGTCAGACCCGACCGCGGCTTTTGGACTATCACTGCGGTCTTTACGGTGCTGTCGATCATCGGCATCGCCTATTGGGCGACGGCGCCGATCGAACGCATCATGCCGATCGTGGCCGCACAGCCCGGCGAGCAGATCGACGAGCTGCTGCGTTTCATGGCCGCCTCGGGCACGGCGCTGTTCATATTCGTCGGCGGGTATCTGGTCTATTTCGCGATTCGCTTTCGAGCGAGGCCCGAAGACGGCCCCGACGCCCTCGGCGTGCAAGTGCACGACAACCACGTGCTCGAGTTTTGGTGGACGATCGTTCCGACCGCGTTCGTGGTGCTGCTCTCGATATTGAGCATCCGCATTTGGTATCAGATTCAGATCGCGCAACCCGAAAACGGGCTCGTCGTCGAGTCGATCGGCCATCAGTGGTACTTTACGTTCCGTTACCCGAACATCAACGGCGAAGTCAAGGGCGAGATGCATCTCCCGATCAATCAGCCGGTCGTTCTGAACGTCACCTCGTCCGACGTCATCCACTCGTTCTGGGTTCCGGCATTTCGTTTGAAGGCAGACATGGTGCCCGGCCTCGTCAACACCATTCGCTTCACGCCGACGCGCGTCGGCCGCTATCCGATCATCTGCACGGAGTTCTGCGGTACCGATCACGGCTTGATGAACGCCACCGTTCCCAGCCTGAACGGCCAGCCGAATCCCGGCGCGGAATGGGTCGTCGTCGATTCACCCGCCGACTTCCAAACCTGGTATCACAAGACGCAAGTCGCGAACGCCCACGTGAGCAACGCGCTGCCGAGTACGACCGGCACGATCTCACTTGCCGGCGGAAACGCTGCGGCGGGCCAGCAGCTCTTCTCGCAAAAGTGCAGCGCGTGTCATGCGCTCGCACCGTTCTCACAGCGGATCGTGGGGCCGGGGCTGAAGGGCATCTTCAACGATCCTGCACACCCCAAGCTCGTCGACGGCGATCCGGCTACGCCGGCTGACGCCGCAAAAATCATGCAGCAAGGCTTCACCGGCAGCTACGGCCACATGCCCGACGCTGCGCAGAACGGTCTGACCAACCAAGACATCGCAAACCTCGTCGCCTTCCTGGCATCGCAGAAATAACCGGGAGCATACCAAGTCATGTCAGCAACAGCAGTACACGCCGGCGGAATTGCCGGTCACATCCATCCCGAACCGCAAGGCTTCGTCCGGAGATACATTTTCTCGCTCGATCACAAGATCATCGGGATTCAGTATCTGATCACCGGCTTCGTCTTCATGATTCTCGCGGGGCTGCTCGCCGAAGTGATTCGCACGCAGCTTCTTCACGCGAACGGCGGTTTCGTGAGTCCGGACGTGTACGACGAGGTGTACTCGGTTCACGGTTCGACGATGGTCTGGCTCGTCGTGATCCCGTTGCTCACCGGCGCATTCGGCAACATCATCATGCCGGTCCAGATCGGCGCGCGCGACGTCGCGTTTCCGTGGCTCAACATGATCAGCTTCTGGATTTTCCCGGTCGCCGGATTGATGCTGTTCTCGTCGTTCCTGATGGGGGCACCGGTGGCGGGATGGACCGAGTATCCGCCGATGTCGCTGCAGGCCGGTCCCGGCACCTCGATGTGGGCGGCGGCGATCTTCTTGGTCGGCGTCAGCTCGACGCTTACCGGCATCAACTTTCTGGTGACGATCTACCAGATGCGCGCTCCGGGGATGACCTTCACGCGGATGCCGCTCTTCGTCTGGGCGCAGTTCGCGACGGCGCCGCTGCTGATGATCGCGACGACGGCGCTCGCCGCAGCGCTCGCCGCGCTCTTCATCGAGCGTCAGTTCGGCGTGCCGTTCTACGATCCGACCAAGGGCGGAAGTCCGCTCATGTGGCAGCACATGTTTTGGTTCTATTCCCATCCGGCCGTCTACATCATGATTCTGCCGGCTTTCGGCATGATATCGGAGATCATTCCGACCTTCGCGCGCAAGCCGATTTTCGGTTACAAGATGATCGCCTTCTCGTCGATGGCGATCGCGCTTGCCGGCTTCATGGTGTGGGCGCACCACATGTTCACGTCCGGTCTCGCGCCCTATCTGCAGCTGCCCTTCATGATCATCACCTTCATCATCGCGATCCCGACGGGCGTGAAGATCTTCTCCTGGACGGCGACGCTGTGGGGCGGCAAGATCCATTACACGACGGCGATGCTCTTTGCGATCGGCTTCGTCGGGCTCTTTACGCTCGGCGGCATCACCGGAATCTTCTTGGCAGCGGTGCCCTTCGATCTCCACGTGCACGGCACGTACTTCGTGGTCGCGCACCTGCACTACGTGCTGGTGGGCGGTTCGCTGATGGGAATCTTCGCCGGAACCTATTTCTACTTCCCGAAGATGAGCGGCCGCTTGATGAACGAGACGCTGGGAAAGTGGAACTTCTGGCTCTTCCTGATCGGATTCAACGGCACGTTCTTGCCGATGCACTGGCTCGGCATGCTGGGCATGCCCCGGCGCGTGCCGGAGTACGATCCGCAATTCCAGTTCTGGAACGACTTCGCGTCGATCTCGTCCTTCGTAATGACCTTTGCGATCCTGCTCTTCTTCATCAACATCTTATGGAGCATTCGCAACGGCAAGAAATCGGGACCGAATCCGTGGGGCGGCCGCACGCTGGAATGGCAAGTTCCGTCGCCGCCGCACTACTACAATTTCAAGAACATCCCGACGGTATTCGGCTTGCCGTATAACTTCTCGCAGCCGCTGCCGTACAAGGGCCTCGAAGAGGAACTCACCGACACGCCCGTGACCGTAGGTGCGCACTGATGGCCGTAGCATCGATGTCGCACGGCGCGATCGCCGAGCACGAGGGAGCCGATCAGCTCTACGTCGAGACGCGGGCGTTACGCCTGCAAGGGTTCTTGCTCTTCCTGGTCTCGGACTGCGTGCTGTTCTCGTCGTTCATCTTCGCGTATCTCTACATGCGCAACAGCGGCCAAGGCTGGCCGCCGCCGGGAATCAGCCGGCTCGACGTGTCGCTCGGTGCGCTCAACTCGGTGGTGCTCTTCGGTTCGGGAGCGACGATGCACTATGCGCTCGAGAACTGGAAGCACAACAACTTCGGCCGGTACGCGTTCTTCATGCTCGCCACGATCCTGCTGGGGAGCGCCTTCCTCTCCGGTCAGGCCGTGGAGTACACGCATCTGATCTTTGTGGAGCACGTCACCTGGGCGGGCAGCGGCATCTTCGGCGCGTCGTTTTTCACGCTCACCGGAATGCACGGGTTCCACGTTACCTGCGGCGTGATCTACCTGACGATTCTCTTCTTGCAGTCCGTCCACGGCGTCTATACCAAGGATAAGTATTTCGGCCTCACCGCGGGCACGCTCTACTGGCACTTCGTCGACGTCATCTGGGTGGTGCTCTTCTCGATCTTCTATCTCATTTAGGAGGGCATATGTTGCCCGGCTTTTCGTCGCCTCGATCCTCGCGTGCCGATGCACGCGCCGCCCAAAGGAATTGACCATGCACATAGACGTTCCGATTCTCGAAAAGACGGTCGCCGTGGTCGGCGGCATCATCGTGGCGCTCGTTTCGGCGAAGGCCCTCAAGGACGACTGGACCTCGGTGGGTATCGATAACGGCGTCTTCAAGCTGATGCTGGGCTTGTTGTGCTTGGGTGCGGTGATCGCGCTTTTGGCAGGCGTCGGCGTGCTCGGAAACTTCCCGAAGGCGGCATGAGATGATCGAACGCCAAGAGACGATCAACTTCACGCACGTTCCTCAGTCGAAGGGGATCGGTACCGGGACGCGCTGGATCCTCGGTGTCGGTATCGTCATCATCTTTTGCATCGGCGGCGCCGTGGTCCGCCTCTCGGGCTACAATCACGTCTGGCCCGCCGAACAGTCGATGCGCATGAACCTCGGCCAAATGCCGAAGTAGCTCACCGCTACGGCTCGGGATGTGGGCCCTTGCGCGGAGCGATGCCGATCGCTAGCGGCGGCAAGCTTTCGGGCAGCAGGCCGGTCGAGCGGCCGTCGATCTTATGGATTCCGGCGTAGACGGAGAATTCGATCAGCGCGGGGATCGTTGCGTCTTCGAGCACGCGTCTGCCGAAGTACTCCCACTCACACGCGACGGTTTGATCCTCGAAGAGCGTCGCGACGTACCCGTGGCCGTCTTCGCCCGAGCGTGCGTCGGGCCCGCGATAGCGTACGTAGCCGTCCACGACGTAGATCGGCTTGAACGTCTGTAAGTAGGCGTGAAACGGCGCAACGAGCACGGCGATGAAGTAGCCGGTGAAGGCGATGGCGCCGATAGCGAAGATCCATGCGATCTTGATGAGGTCGTGCTCGGCCGGCACGTGTTCCGCGCGAAATATCAGACCCCAGGTGAGAAATGCCATGAAGAGCATGCCCAACAGCGGTTCCACCGCGATGGCCATGCGCCCGGTGAGTCCGCGCCACACGATGCGCCGTTCGGATTCCGTCCACGAACGGTGCGCGAGTTGTCGAGTGCGGCGATCGAAGAGACGCTGCTTCATCGCCCGGCCGGGACCGCTTGCGCCTCGCGCGGTGCGGCGCGATCGACGATGCCGCGCAACGCGGTTTTGATCGGCAGCGTGCCGAGCGTTCGTCCGGTGCCGGAGCCGAGGCGGCTTGCGATGAAGCAATCGCTCACGTAGTTGGGAGCCGCTTCGAGCAACAAACTTGCTTGCCACAGCAGCGCCATGCGCTCGACCAGCGCTCGCGCCCGCCACTCCACGTCGTCCTCGGCGAGTTCGTCGCGAAGTGCCCGTACCGCGACGGCGACGCGCGAATCGCCGAGCGCCGGTGCCAGCTCCGCGTACAGCGCTTCGACCGCTTCAGGTTGTTTTTGCAGGATGCGAAGCACGTCGAGTGCGTTGATGTTGCCGCTGCCTTCCCAGATCGAGTTGAGCGGCGCCTCGCGATAGAGCCGCGGCATGATCGACTCCTCGACATACCCATTGCCGCCCAAGCACTCGAGGGCTTCGGCAACCACGGCCGGTGCGCGCTTGCAGACGTAGTATTTGCCGACCGCGGTGCCGATGCGTTTGAGCGCGGCTGCATGCGCACTGTAGGGCGCTTCGTCTACCGCGGCTGCAAGGCGCACGAAGAGTGCGGTCGCCGCCTCCGATTCGAGCGCAAGATCCGCCAGGACGTTCTGCATCAGCGCGTGATCGATCAGGGCCGCACCAAACGTGCGGCGATAGGTTGCATGATGAATCGCCTGCGCGAGCGCGGCGCGCAGCAGCGCGGCCGAGCCGATGATGCAGTCCAGACGCGTCCCGTTCACCATCTCGACGATCGTCTGGATGCCGCGGCCTTCTTCGCCGATCAGCCAGCCGTGGGAACCGTGGAACTCTACCTCGCTCGATGCGTTGCTGCGGTTGCCCAGCTTGTCTTTGAGGCGCTGGATGGCGAACGGGTTACGCGCGCCGTCGGCCAGCACGCGCGGCACGAGAAAGCACGAAAGCCCGCGATCGGCTTGCGCGAGCACGAGAAATGCATCGCTCATCGGCGCCGAGCAAAACCACTTCGCTCCCTCGAGCACGTACTCGCCGTCCGTGCCGGCGCGCTGCGCGCGCGTTTGATTTGCGCGCACGTCGCTACCGCCTTGCCGCTCGGTCATCCCCATGCCGCAGGTCGCGCTGTCTTTCTGCGCGATGGGCAGGAGTCGCGAATCGTACCGGCAGGCAGCCAGCTTATCGACCCACTGGGACGCAACGGCCGGCGTTTGCTGCAGCGCGGGCACGGCGGCGTACGTCATCGAGATCGGACACAGATGACCGCCCTCGACCTGAGACCAGACGAAGAACTTGGCCGCGCGGCGTAGATGCGCGTGCGGTGCTCTATCGAGCCACGGCGCGGCATGGAGTCCATATCGCGTCGCCACGCCCATCAAGACGTGATAGGCGGGGTGAAAGCGAACCTCGTCGATGCGGTCGCCGAAGCGATCGAACGCGTGCAACTCGGGTGGGTTGGCGTTGGCGTCGAAGCCGAGTTCGATCGTCTGCGGCGTGCCGGCGAGCGCGCCGAGTTCGACCAGTTGCGCGCGGTCGAGAGCGGGCGCGGCACGTTCGAGCGCGTCGAGCAGCGCGCGATCGGTGGTAAAGAGGTTGTAGTCCGCGAGCGGCGGCGATTGGTTGGAGGCGTTCACGCCCGCTCAAGCTTCGAGCGGACGCACCTCGGCCGCCTGCGCGCGCCGTTCTTTCTCGCGCGAGTTGAGCGTGGAAGCGATCGCCAGCGCCGCTAGGGCGATGCCGCAGAAGCACAAGTACGCGTCGCGGTAGCCGAGGATCTCGCTGCGCGCGAGGCCGATGACGCCGCCCGCGAGCGCGCTTCCCAGAATTTGGCCGACGATGAGCGCTTGACTGAGCAGCCCGACAGCGGTTGCGCGGCGGCTCTCACCGGCCTCACTCGTGACGATGTAGCGCGTCGGTGCGCCGAGCAGCGCCCCGAACCCGCTGCCCGCGACGATCATCGCCACGATCGTCACCGGCAGCGAGCGATACCCGAAGGCAAAGATGCCGAGCCCGATTTCGGTCAAGACGGCGCCCGAGAGCAGCACGTCGCGGCTGCCGATGCGATCCAGCGCGCGTCCCGAGAGTGGGATCACCAGCACGAACATCAGTGCTCCCAGCGCCGCGATCGATCCGGCCGCTGCGTACGAAAGGTCTTGCGCGCCGACGATCACCGTCGGAATGAAGAACAGCGACCCTTCGAGCGCGCCGATCGCAATCTCCAGCGCGTACGTTTTTGCGAGCTGCGGCGTGGTGAAGAGCGCAAGCGGAACGATCGGGTGGGAAGCGCTGCGCTCCCACCACGCGAAGCCCACCAGGATCGCGACGCCGACGAGCGCGTTCGCCAAGCGTGCGGTCGTCAAGCCATCCATCACGAGCAGCAAACCGAAACAGAGCAGGGTGAGGCCAAGGCCGTCCAGCGGTCCGCGCACTCGCGGCGCGGCGCGCGGCACGTAACGGTGGGCGAGCCAGAGCACGATCGCGGCCAGCGGAAAGTTGAGAACGAAGATCGCGCGCCACGACACGAAATGCGTGATCAAGCCGCCGAACAGCGGCCCGATGATCGCCGCCAATCCCCACGTCGCCGCAACCGCGCCGAGCGCGCTGCCTCGCCGTGCGGGCTCCACGACGTCGCCGATCGTCGCCGTCGCGACCGGAAAGATACCGCCCGCACCGAGCGCTTGCAGGGCGCGCGCGAAGAGCAAGAAGCCGTAGCTCGGAGCCAACACGGCGACGATGCTCCCGAGCACGAAGAGCCCGATGCACGCCATGTACACCGTGCGCCGGCCA
>Ga0335075_10018948_pt1 | contig 10194 bp, 8 predicted proteins | sample Lox_Sample_24_FD_206723 | JGI IMG/M metagenome (GOLD analysis project Ga0335075, IMG submission 206723) | Soil microbial communities from Loxahatchee National Wildlife Refuge, Florida, United States - Lox_Sample_2.4 | ecosystem: Environmental > Terrestrial > Soil > Wetlands | place: USA: Florida... | reverse complement strand
ACGGCGACCGCCTGGCCGATCTGGGACTCAAAGCCCGGCGTCATCGCCGGTATCAGCACCTGGTCCATCCGAACGCTCCTCCTGGCCGTTCAGCCGCGCCACTGCGAGTTTGTGTGGCATCGCCGACAATGCCTCACGCGCCCGCAACCTGTCAACAATCGTGTTGAAAATACTCGGCCCCGGCGCGCGCTTCGGGCTTGCGAGGCCCCCGATGCGCACAAGAAAATTGCTGCGGGCGCAAGCACGTCAGCAGAGTGAGGCTGCCGCTCCCGCGGGCGCTACGACGTGCTCGCCAATCCGCCTGTGGATACGGGTAGGCCGGCGAGGTCGGCGGTGATGAGCAAAGCCAGGAAGCGGGAGTAGAGCCGCGCGTCAATCAGTGAGCCGCCCATTACCCAGAATCCGTCAGCGGCCGTCCGCTGCCACAGGTTGCGCATCACGTAATTCTCGTCGAAGCCCCAGATCGGTCCGACGCGATCGGCTACCTCGCTGCCGAGCAGTCGCCTGACCGACTCCTGCTGATTGGCATATCCGGTCGCGAGAACAACTACGTCGGCCGGAAGTACCCTCCCATCAGACATGCGCAACCCGTCAGCCGTGAAAGCGTCGATGTCACGTGCCTGGACCAGGCCGATCTTCCGGTCGGCGATCAGGTCGGAGCAACCAACGTTGATGTAATACCCGCCGCCCTTGCGCAGGTACATCATGTGGAAGCCGGTGTCGTCCTCGCCGTAGGCGGTCTCGAAGCCCACCGCGTTGAGCCGCTCAATCAGTTCCGAGTCAAGCTCGCAGGTTCTTTTGGTCAGCCACTGGTACGTGTCTCGCAGAACCGGGTATGGGATCGCCGCAGTAATGAGGTCGACGTCCTCGACCGGCGGTCCCTCCGAGTACAGGGAGTAGACCATAGTGCCGCTGGGCACCAGGCTCACGACGCAGGTCGGGCTGCGCTGCACCATCGTGACCGATGCGCACCCGTTGCTGTAGAGGTCCTGAGCTACATCGTGGCCACTGTTTCCGGTACCTATCACGATGGCGTCCTTGCCGGCATACTCGAGTCCGCTTCTGAAGCGGCTCGAGTGCATGACCTCCCCGCGGAAGGTTTCCAGGCCGGGTACGGAGGGCAGGTTCGGAACGTCGCTGACGCTCCCTGTCGCAAGCACGAGATGAGGAACGCGCAGGGTTCGCTCCGTGCCGTCGGTCATACGGACCGAACCAACCCACTTTCTCGCGGCCGAGTCGTACCGGCCGCCGGTGAACTCGCTCCCGGTCCAGACATTGATGTCCATGATGTCCGCGTACGACTCCAGCCAGGCCGCCAGCCTGTCCTTCGGGATGAAGGTCGGCCAGGTTGCCGGAAACGGCAGGTACGGCATGCTGTTGGCCCACACCTCGTTGTGGAGCGTCAGCGAGTGGTACCGGTTGCGCCATCCGTCTCCGATACGCGGGGTCTTCTCGACGACCAGGGCATTCACGCCGCACTGGATAAGCCGCGCGGCAAGGATGAGCCCTGACTGACCAGCGCCGACAATCAGGACGTCGGGATCGCGGTCCTGGTACAGCGCGCTCTTCGTGCGCCGGTCGAGCCAGTTGTCAGCGCCGAAGTTATGGGCGTACTCGGTCCCGGTCGGGCGCCGGACCCCTGTGCGCTCCTCGGCGCCGGCCAGTTCCTGAAGCGTCGTCAGAAGTATCCAGGCCTGCGGCGGCGCCGCCTGGCCCGTCTCGTATGCGAGCCGCACGAAGCCGGTTCCGCGTCCGAACCGCGTATCGAAGTCAAAGTAGCCCTCGATTACCGGCCGGGCGGCGCGTCTTAGCTGGCGCGGCGGCGTCCGGCCTGCTGCCGGCCTGGCGTTGGCCGGCATGACTGCAGGCAGGGTGCTGGTCAGCGCTGCCTCGATTGCGCGCGCGCCGCAGAATGTTCGGTATGCCCAGGTAAACGAGAGCATGTCCTTCCAGTAGCCATCGTCTTCGAACAACGCGGTCACCTGATGCGCATCACCTGCATCGAGCGCCGCGTTGAAAGCATCTAGCCAGGCCTGGAACGCGCGCTCGACCGGCGCCGACCTCGGAATCTCGTCGCCGATCACTCAGCGTCCTCCTGCAGTTTGTTCCCGTCCGCATGACGGCGACCTGGGACGCTCGCCGTCATGCCAAGTAAAGCGCGCCCGGGAGAAACTGTCAACACTAACGTTGATAGATTTTCGGAACAGCCCAGGCAGCCTGCCCGGAAATGGCGAACGAAATCGCGCAACCTGAAGGTAACGTCAGCTCGCTCCTGGCGGTCAGGGGACGGGCCCCGGCCATAAGGCGCCGTTGAAGTGATCAACGAACGCGTTGACTAACTGGCCGACTCAGCCCCCGCGGCTGACGGTGGGCGACGTCCCTGAAGGACGTGGCAGGCACCGTCCAGCGAAGGAACCAGGTCGTATCCGGCAGCCATCCACGATCCGTCTGCGCGCGCCGCCGGCCCAAATCGGAGTCGCTCGTTGATGCGCAGGAAGAACACCATCGTGGACACCTCGGTGAGGCCCAGGAGCAGTGTCGTGACGTGCGTGCATCCTCGCCGGCCGGCCATATTGCCAAGAACCGCCTTGCGCCATCCGGTTCCAAGTGAGGCGCCGACCAGCAACCCGCAGGCAGGCAGGATCGCGGGGCACAGGTCGTAAGGATGCTCAACGGCATCGACCTCCAGTCGCGTGACGACCAGATCCGCGCCGACGGCGCCGATGACCGTGAAGTCGTGGATGAGTGCCGAGTTGTCGCCGTGTTCGTAATGCCCGCGCCAGGACCTGTCGGTCAGGCGCGTGGTGAACGTGAAGGACCCGTCCGGCGCGGGGCTGACCTGCAGCGACTTGGTGCGCTCGACACTGGGCGTCTCTGTCATCACACCCTCACCTGGCGCCCGGAGGCAGCTTCGGGCGTGCCAGCCGGCGCATCACCGCCTGCTTGGCCGGGACCGACCAGCCCGCTGCGCGTCACCGTGAAGCCGTGCGCGTCGCGGTCCCAGGTTCCGGCGTTAATCCCGGCGGCGCGCAGCCGATATTTCTCCACCTTCGCTGTCGGGGTACGCGGGAAGTCAGTGACGATATCGATATAGCGCGGAACCATGAAGTACGGCATGACCTCAGCGCAGTAGCGCAGCAAATCGGGCGGATGAAGCACCGCACCCTCGCGAACTGTCACCAGGACGCGGACATCGTCCTCGCCGACCGGCGACGGAACAGCAATGGCTACGGCTTCCGATACTGCTGGATGCGCCCCGACCATTCTCTCCACCTCGAACGAAGAGATGTTTTCTCCCCTGCGCCGAATGGAATCCGTCAGCCGGTCCTCAAAATAGAACCAGCCGTCGGAATCGACTCGCCCGCGGTCACCTGAGTGCAGCCAGAGGTTCCTCCAGGCCTCGATTGTCCGGGCCTCCATGCCGATGTACCCAGAGCCAAGGAGAAATGGTCGCCGTGGCCGGACCGCGATCTCACCCACGGCGCCCGGTGGCAGCGCATTGTCGTTCTCATCGACGACGATGACGTCGTAGTAAGGGCTGCATCGCCCGCATGAGCCCGGCCTGTACTCGTCAGTTGCCGAGCGAAAGATCGGCAGGCCAACCTCGGTGGATCCGTATACAGTCGTGATCTTGCAGCCGAACCGGTGCTCCAGTTCCGAGTGGATCTCATCCGGGTCGGGCACGGCATAAATCGTGCGGATTGTAGTGTCAGCATCATCGGCCTGCGGCGGCCGGGCCAGAAGCATATTGCAGATTCCGCCGACTCCGACAAAATTTGTGATGCCGTGCTTGCGCACTTCCTCGCGAAAAGCGCTGACGCTAAGCCGCGGCTGCAGCCGCATCGTCCCGGCGCAGACCAGGGTGGCGATAGTCATGAACTTCGCGCCGATGTGAAAAAACGGCAGGAAATTCAGCAGTACATCATCAGCTCTCAGGCCGTTGATATCAGCGTACATGTATCCGTAGGCCGCCAAATAATGGTGAGTAAGGAGCACTCCTTTGGACGGACCGGTGGTCCCGGAAGTGAAGATGATCCCTGCCACCGAATCATGCGTAACGACGTTGCCCAGGTTCGCGGTATCGGCGGCGGCAGTGAGCTCGTCAAACGAAGAGACGCGAGCTGAGGCCGATGACTGTGCCTGACCGCGCACGATCAGCTGCTTGAGCTCTGTGACTTCGCTCAGGACCGCGGAAACCGCAGGTATATAAGCGTCGTCGAGCACGCACACCGTCACTTGCCCGGTTCGGAGCTGATGCTGCAGCAGATCGCCGTGGTAGGCAGTGTTGATCGGCAGTTCTATCGCGCCGATCTTCGCCAGCGCGAACATTAGAGTCAGGTAATCAGGAGAAGTGTCCATGAGGACGCCCACGTGCGTTCCCCGGCAGATACCCAGACGGCGCAGATTCCGGGCAAATCTGTTGACGTCGGCATTGAATTCGCCGATGCGGTAGCAGCGATCCCCGAAGCTGAAGAAAGTCGCCGCCGGATCAGCTTCGGCGCGCGATTCCAGCAGCGGCACGATGCCGACGTCCTCGGGGCGGGCATCCGCGAAGTAGCTCTCAGGCATGTCTCGCCTCCCTGGCCGGCCGTGTGCGACTCGGGTACTGCCTCGACTGCCGGCGGCCAAGCTGATCGAGCGCCGGAAGTCGCCAGGTTTCCCGTGTCTGGCGGAGCACTCGCCTGGCCGCGGATGCCCTGCAGAACGTCATGCGCGCCATCCTGGAAACTGATCGTCGTGCTGGCCGGGCGCAGCCGGGTTGGCCGGGCTGCTCAGCACCGTTCTGGAGAACCGCGGGCCCGGGCTTGGCTGGGTCACTTCGGCGATGATCTGGTAAGTCTGCCGAGCCGTATGGTGCGGATGCTGTGCCGCCTCCGAGAATGTCAGGACCGGAGTCACGCAGGCATCAGTGCCCTCGAAGCGCTCTTGCCAGAATGCCCTGTCCCTGGTCGCGAAGATTCGGGCGAGTTCGGCCGTGAGGGCGTCCCGGTCCGCTTGCGTATTGCGCGGCCAGCGGCGGGGATCGAGGCCAACTCCTTCCAGCAGCGCAGCGAAGAAACGATCCTCAATCGCGCCCACCGCGACGAACTTGTCGTCGCGGGTGCGGTAGGTCCGATACCAGGGCATGCTGCCGTCGAACGGACTGGCACCGCGCGGCCCCCAGCGCCCGGCAGCGATCATTCCGAGCGTCGCGGTCGTCAGTGAGGCGACGCCATCCACGATCGCCCCGTCCACCACCTGCCCGCGCCCAGACTCGGCGCGCTCAAACAGTGCAGCGAGGACGCCGAGCGCAAGGTACATGCCTCCGCCGGCGTAGTCTCCGAGGAGGTTGAGGGGAACAGCCGGAGGTCGATCCGCATCGCCCATAGCGTGCAGAGCCCCGGTCAGGGCAACGTAGTTGATGTCGTGACCGGCCGCCTGCGCAAGCGGGCCGACCTGTCCCCAGCCCGTCATCCGCGCATACACCAGCCGGGGGTTGCGGCGCAGGCACGTGTCGGGACCGACTCCCATCCGTTCAGCAGTGCCGGGCCGCATTCCCTCGATCAGGACATCTGCGTCGTCGGCCAGGCAGAGGAAGGCCGAGAGCTCGGCGTCCTTCTTGAGGTTCAGAACAATGCTGCGCTGCCCCCGGCGACGCGGGTCCATCTCGGGCGGCATCGAGCTGGCTAGCGGCATAGGCCTGTCAATGATCATGACGTCGCCGCCTAGGTCGGCCAGCAGCATTGCGGCGTAAGGTCCAGGCCCGAGCGAGGCCAGGTGCAGGACGCGCACTCCGGCGAGGGGACCGGACCGCTTGGCTGATCCGGTCATCAGGTTTCACCCTTTCGGTGCTTGAATGCGCTGAATGCAGCCAGCGCCGACGTCCTCCGATAACCCTCGGCAGCCACCTCGCTCTCGAAGTCGAATGCGTCGGCGAGGGGGAGATGCTGGCCCTCGTAGACGAGCCGCTTGGTCGTCGCCACTGCCCAGGGGTCGTAGCCGGCGATGATCTCAGCCCACTCCATGGCGCAGTCGTGCACTGCATCATCGGCGGTGACCCGCTGCGCCAGGCCCATGCTGGCTGCCTCCTCACCGGACACGTAGCGCGATAGCAACAGCAGTTCTAGAGCCTTGCTGGCGCCGATTAGCCTGCTCAGGCGCTGGCTCTGCTGGGCACCCTGAATGACGCCGCGGCGAAGCCCGGAAGGCCCGATGACCGCACTCTGCCCGACAACGCGCAGGTCGCAGGCCAGGGCAAGGGCAAAGCCACCGCCGACCGCGTAACCCTGGATGGCTGCTATGAACGGTTTCCACAGTGGCCATGGCCGCGGGATTGGCGGCAGGCCGGCGGATCCGGGGCCAATCGCATTCGATTCAAGGTAGGAGTCAATGTCGCCGCCTGAACAGAAAGCCTTATCCCCGGCACCGCGGATGATCGCAACCCTGATGTCGTCATCCTGCTCGATGCGCAGGTAGGCCGCGGTCAGTTCCTGACGCATCTGCGCATCGACCGCGTTCCGCTTCCCTGGATTGTCGAGCACTATCAATGCCACGTGACCTGTGACGCTAAGGACGACGCGGCCCATCAAGGCGCCAGCTCTCGGTGTTGAACGGACGCATCTGCGCGCAGCACCTTGCTGTGCAGCTGCCAGCCGAGAACCCTTTCGGCAACAAGGCCGGCGGCAAGCAGGCAATCCAGATCGATGCCGGTGTCCATATCCATCTTCTGGAGAGCCGCAACAAGGTCTTCGGTGACCACGTTGCCGCTCTCTCCGACCTCGCCCTGATCCACAGTCGGAGGTTCCCCTCCGACCCCGCCGAGGCTCGCGTCGACTGCCGCCGCCCCGGCGCCAATCGCCGCAAGAGTGTTAGCGAGTCCCAGACCGCGGTTGTCGTGAAAGTGCGCTAGGAATCGGACATCCGGCCACTCGCGTGTAGCTCGCAAGAAAAGGTCATTCACGCGAACCGGGTCCCCGACGCCAGTGGTGTCACCGAACATGACTGTCCGCATTCCGAGGGAGTAGGCCCAGCCTGCGAGATCCACAACGGTGTCAGTGCTGACCTCGCCCTGAATCGGACAGCCGAATGCCGTTGCAATGCAAACGAAGGGCTCGACGCCGGCCTGGCGGAGCGTTTCCGCCATGTACGTGATCTCGGCCTTGTGGCTGGCGTGATCTCGGTGAAGGTTGGCCAAGTTGTGTGGTTCGCTAGCCGAGAACGGAATGCCGCACATGTCGATCGGACGGACCCGGCGGTGCGCCTCGACCACCCGGTCAGCCCCGCGCAAGTTCGGTGCTAGCACGCGCAGCCGCACCCCCGAGTCGATGGCAGCGAGAACCGCTTCGGCATCGGTGAACTGCGGAATTGGCCCAGGGCGGACGAAGGACGTGGCGTCGATCTCCCGCACTCCGGCATCCTGAACAGCGCGAAGTATGCGTATCTTCTCTTCGGTACGGAGAACGGTCGGCCAGCCCTGGATTCCGTCGCGGAGAGATACCTCGCATACCACGACGTTCCTGCGGCCCGGCGGCCTCGCACCGGCGGTCATGTTGTGACCTGCCACGCCGGCGGTCTCCCGGCAGCAAACGCGGCTGCTCCCTCACGGGCATCGGGCAAGCCAAGATTTACGGTCAGCGAGGCCTCAAGCATACGCAGTCGCGCGTCGACATCAGTGTTGAGAACGCTATAGAAGGTAGTGCGGCCGAGGCGTACAGCTTGGGGAGAGGCCTTTCCGATCTGCGCGGCTAGGCGGTCTACTGCGAGATCAAGATCTTCGTGTTGCACTACCTCGGTCACAAAGCCCAGATCTGCCGCTTCCTGGGCGCTGACCCGGCATCCGGTCAACATGAGCCGCAAGGCCTGTTTGGGCTGCATCGCGTGAAGCAGTGGCACGGTGATCATGTATGGCCACAGCCCGACGCCGACCTCCGGAACGCCGAAGACCGCCTGCTCGCTAGCCACAAGAAGGTCACATGCCAGCGCTAGGCCGAATCCCCCAGCGAGCGCATAGCCCTGAACCCTGGCGATAGTCGGCTTTCCAAGCTCCCAGAGATCTCGGAAAAGCCCAGCTAGCTGGCTTCGGCCGAGGTGAGCGTCCAGCGCGTCCCCGTCGGTAGAGTTCATCTGGCTTAGGTCCCCGCCGGCGCAGAAAGCGCGATCGCCGGCACCCTCCAAGATCAGGCATCGCACATCGCGGTCCTCGCGAACCTCGCGCAGGCCGGCGCGGAGCTCAGCTAGTACCTGATTGGACAGCGCGTTCCGCTGTTCAGGCCGGTTAATGCACAACCGGGCAGATGAGGCATTCCGCGTTAGCGTGACGACGCTCATCTGGACCTCCCATGCTGCTGCTGTCCGGCACGGGCGACGCCCGATACCGCTAAGCCGATGCCAGGCCTGTGCCGCGCTGACGGCCAGGGCCGTCGACCACGGCCGACGATATCAACGCTAGCGTTGAATATCAATCCAAGTCAGTGCCCCGTGCACGATTGGGCCGCCGTGCGGGGCGTAGCTCATCGGCTGGGCAAGTGCCCTAAGTGCTTTGCCAAGGCCAGACGATCCCTGGCTAGGCGAGAGCTGCGCCGACCTTGGCCAAAAGCTCGACGCCGATGCTGACGCCTTCCGCTTGCAGGGGGCGCTGTCGCCTGAACGGCGTGCTCGGGACGGCGCTGTTGCTCGATGCGTGGCATCCAAGCCGGGCGTTGTCCGCGTCATGCCGGGCCGTCGGGTCAGTCCAGCTGGATAACGGCCGCCGGGCCGCAGCGTCCGAGGCCTGATTCTTCTCGGCAGTATTTGCCCTAATCGGCGACACCGAAGAGTGTGTCCATTTTCTCGGCGCCGGTGGTCATGACCGGGCGGAGCTGGTGGCGGTAGACGGTTTCGGTGACTTTGCTGCTGGCGTGGCCGACGAGCCGGGCGATTTCCTCGACCGGGACGTCGCTGTCGGACATGAGGCTAACGAAGGTGTGCCGCAGCTCCCGCGGTGTCCAGCCCGGCCCGATCCCCGCGCTGGTGCAGACGGCGCGGAAGAACCTGCGCACGTTGCCCGCGTCCAGCGCCCGCCCGGTAGCTGTGCAGAACACCAGGTCGCCAGGGCCGGGTGCCGCGTCATCGTGCAGCGCGCGCAGGGCCGTGACCGCGAGCTCCGGCAGCGCCAGGGTCCGCCGGGAGGTCTTGGTCTTCGTGTCACCCTGAGCGCGTACCGATCGCCACACCGCCACCGACGCCGGCCGCGGCGGGGCACCGTCCGGGTCGCCGAAGTCGACGTGCTCCCACCGCAGGGCGCGGGCTTCCTCGGTCCGCACACCCGTGCACAGTGAGAGCATCACGTAGGCATGGGTCCGCGGCCCGGCGGCCTTGGCGGCGGCGGTCAGCTCGGTGGCCTGGGCCAGGGTCATGCTGCGGCTGGGCCGGCCTTCCTGTCCCGGCGGGGTGCCGGTCAACGCCGAGACGTTGCGCAGCACCAGGTTCTTCGCTTGCGCTCTGGTGATCGCCCGGGTCAGGGCCAGGTGCGCCATCGCCACCGTCGCGCTGCTCCAGGTCGCCGCGACCGCCGTGAGTGCCTTGTCGACGTCAGCGACGGCCAGGTCCCGCAGCCGCACCGAGCCGATCACATTCAGCAGCGGCTCCAGGACGTACCGGTTCTTCTCCACCGTCTTCGGGTCCCGGCCCGGCAGCCCGTCAGTGAGCCAGTCCTCGCAGCAAACGCGGACGGTGTAATTCGAGGGTGCCGCGCTGACGCCGCCGTCGATCTGCTTGCGCAGTTCCTTCAGCGCATCCTGGACCGCGGCCTTGCTCGCACCGGACACCCGCCGACGCAGCCGCCGGCCCTCCGGACTGCGGCCGGTCGTGATCTCCCCGCGCCATCTTCCCGGGCACCGGCGGTGCCGCGTACTGTCCTTACATGGGCCGTCATGCTCGAAGTAAATGGCGTCGTCGCCTTTGCTGCGCCGTTCCGGCATGCCCAAATAATACTTTTCCCGGGGGACTATCCGGGGGACAACTGCCAGCGATCCCGAGCGACGGGCGCCGACAGGCAGCTTACATAAATGCAGCTAGAGCCACTATCGGAGGTGATTCATAACAGGTCCCACACTCCCCTGACTTCGCTGACACGGAAGAGGTCACTGGTTCAATCCCAGTACCGCCCACCAGTTCAACTAGCTCTTTCGAACAGTTGCTCATTGCCTAGGCTAACTAAAAGAGCCAAACTAGAGC
>Ga0335075_10018946_pt1 | contig 10194 bp, 11 predicted proteins | sample Lox_Sample_24_FD_206723 | JGI IMG/M metagenome (GOLD analysis project Ga0335075, IMG submission 206723) | Soil microbial communities from Loxahatchee National Wildlife Refuge, Florida, United States - Lox_Sample_2.4 | ecosystem: Environmental > Terrestrial > Soil > Wetlands | place: USA... | reverse complement strand
AGGAGGCGCTCCGCGGCGGCAGCCACCGATTGCGAGAGTGGCACTGTTGCAGCGCTTCCAGAAAGCAGGCGACCCATGTTTCGCACGGTCCTGGCTCCTCTCGATGGCTCTCTCTTCGCCGAACAGGCGCTGCCTTACGCGCTCGGTATTGTCCGCCGCGGCGGCGCCGCGCTTGATCTGGTGCATGTCCATGTCCTCTACGCTCTGGAAGAGCCGATCTCCGCGCGCTATTCGTTTGATCCCGAAATCGACGAGGAGCAGCGCCGGCAGGAACAGCTGTATCTGGATGGGACGGCGAAATGGCTGGCCGCCGTGTCGCCGGGGAAGATGACCACAGCTGTCGTCAATGGTCTCGGCGCCAACAGCATTTTGCAGCGCGTCCACGATCGCAAGGCGGACCTGGTCGTGATGACCACCCACGGCCGCGGCTCACTGGGCCGCATGTTTCTGGGCAGCGTGGCCGACGAGATGGTGCGGCGAGCGGCGGTGCCAGTGCTGCTGGTTCGTCCGCATGGCCGGGCTCCCCGCGTTGTGCCGGAGCCGCTGCTGGAACACGTTCTCGTGCCGCTGGACGGCTCCGCCCTGGCCGAGCGCGTGCTGGAGCCGGCCCTGAAGCTGGTGCGATTGTGGGAGGGCCGCTGCACCTTGCTACAAGTCGTCGAAGCGCGCCATCCGTCCGCGACCAGCGAGCAGGAGCAAGAGGCACGGACATACCTGGAGAAAATCGCCGGACGGCTCCGCGACGAAGGGGTGCCCGTGCGGACGCGCGTTGTCGTCGCTCCCCATGCTGCCTCTGTCATTCTGGAGGAAGCGCAGGCGCAGCATTGCGATTTCATCGCCCTGGCAACGCATGGGCGCGGCGGGGTGGGGCGAATCTTGTTGGGCAGCGTCGCCGACAAGGTGATCCGCGGAGCTACCACTCCAGTGCTCGTGTATCGGCCGGTTGGCGACTAACAGCGCTTGTTTCGCGGAAGACGGCCAAGGAGCCGAGTTCACGCAGCAAGGGGAAATGAGCCATGAATTCAACGAGCCTAGCCACGATCCGGGAGTGGAACCTTGCGTTAAGCCTTCAGGCGGAGGAGCCGGATCTCCTTCAGGTGGAATGTGCAGGGGACGTGGTCCTCCCGGATTTCCGCCCAGAGAACGACCCCCTGACCAAGCTCCTGGGGCCGCAGGTGTATTCCCGCAAAGTGCTGCTCAACATGGAACGAGTGAATTGCCTTGATACAAGCGGCATTAGCTGGCTTATCTCCTGCCACGAAAACTGTCAGCATGCGGGGGGGATGCTGGTTCTCTACGCCATCCCTCCCCGCGTTCGCTACATCCTTCAGCTGCTCCGGATGGAGCAGCTGCTTCACGTGGCGCCCGATCTGGCCGCGGCCCGGTCGCTCGCCTTGAAGAGGGCATGAGATGAGCGCCGCCGTCCAGGATTTCCCGTCGCTCGATCTCGGCGCTCGGACGGCCGATGAGGCTGTCACCGCCTTGCTGGAGCAGGCATCGCGCCTGCACGCCAGCGACCTGTTTCTGGCCAGCGCCCTGGACCGCGTGGACGTTTCCATGCGCCATCTGGGCGTGATACGGCCGCTGGCCCGGCTGCCTCTGGAGCTGGGACATCGCTGCATCGCCCATGTCAAGGTGATGGCGAACATGGACGTGGCCGAGCGGCGCAGGCCGCAGGATGGCCGTTGGATTCACCGGGGCATCGATCTGCGCGTCAGCACGTTGCCCACCTTGCACGGCGAAGATTGCGCCCTGCGATTGTTCATGCGCGAGCTGCCCACCCTGACGCTGGAAGACCTCGGCTTCATCCGCAGTCAGCGGAACGATCTTGTGTCGATGCTTGAAAGCCCCAGCGGGCTGATCCTGGTGACGGGACCGACGGGATCGGGCAAGACGACGACGCTGTATGCGTGCCTGCACCACCTCCATGACGGCGAGCGCAAGATCAACACCATTGAGGATCCGGTCGAGCACGAGATCGCCGGCGTCCGTCAGTCGCAGGTCAACCCGCGCATCGGTCTGGGGTTCCCTGACATGCTGCGCGGGGTGCTGCGGCAAGATCCCGATGTGATTCTGATCGGCGAGATTCGCGACGCCAGCACGGCCGAGACCGCAGTGCATGCCGCCAACAGCGGCCATCTCGTGCTGGCGACGCTGTACGCGCCGATTGCCGCCGGCGCCGTGCAGAGCATGCGCGGCTGGGGAGTAAACCTCCATTTCCTCGGTCATACTCTCCTCGGCGTGGTCGCTCAGCGCCTGGTGCGTACCTTGTGCCCGCGCTGTCGGGCGCCCTTCCCTCTGCCCGACGATGCGCCGCACCCCTTCGCCGAAGTGAAAGCCTGGCTGGGGCCTGACGAGGGTCATACGCTCTTCGCCGCCCAGGGCTGTCCGCTTTGTCATCACACGGGATACAGCGGACGGACAGGCGTTTTCGAGATGCTGCGCATAACTCCGACGTTGCGTCGCCTGATCGTGGAAGGTCAGCTGACGCCGGTACTGCGCGAGCAGATGCGGCGGGAAGGAATGATTGAGATGAGACAAGCGGCATTGCTCAAGGTGGCGCATGGCGAGACGACGGCCGAGGAGGTCATCCGCGATGTCCCGACCGAGTATCTGGGACTGGAAGGATAATCCGTGTGTTTCGCGAGCGCTCCTTCGATTGGAAAGCCAGGAACACCATGACGGAAAAACACCAAACCGAACCCTGTGTCCCCGAGGAAACAAAGGAGCCGGTGAACCTCTCTCACCCGATCTGGACGTTCCCCGCGACGCATCGTAACCCCGCTCTTGTTGTGCTTGTTGTCGCACTGATCCTGTTACAGCTCGTGTTCACGGGGATCGTGGTCCTCCAAGCTCAAAGGCTCTTTGATCTGGGAGAGCGCATCGAACGGCTGGAGAAAAAGTAAGAGTGACGGACTCGTTCACGACCAGTCCGTAGCGGCAGCGGCGAGTAGCGAGGATCCGTCGCTGCCGCGGATACCTCCCCAGCTTCGGAGGCCGCCATGATCTGGATCGCCTTGAAGATGCTGATGGGAGACAAGAGCAAATACTTCGCCATCATATTCGGCGTCAGCTTTGCGTGCTTCCTCATCGCCGAACAAAGCTCTCTGTTCTGCGGCATCATGCTCCGCGTCACCAGCCAGATCCGCGACACGCAAGGGGCCGACATCTGGGTCATGAACATCGGCGTCCGCTACGTCGATGACCTGAAGGCCGTCTCCGACAACGACGTTTTCCGTGTCCGCAGTGTTCGCGGGGTAGCCTGGGCCGTCAATTTCTACCGCGGCTCGGCTCAGGCGCAGCTGGCCAACGGCACCTATCAGGGCGTGATTCTGATGGGAGTGGATGACTCCAGCCTGGCGGGCGCGCCGGTCCACATGCTGGTCGGTAAGCTCGGCGACCTGCAAATCGCCGATGCCATTCTCGTCGATGAGGCCGGTTTTCATCAAATGTGGCCCGGCGAGCCGCTGCGCACCGGCAAGGTCCTGGAAATGAACCAACGCCGGGCCGTGGTCGTCGGCATCTTTCGTTCGTCGCAGACCTTCATGACCCAGCCGGTCATCTACTCGCGCTGGAGCCAGGCCACGATGTTCGTGCCGCCGCCGCCCACGGGCCGGCTAACGCCCTTCATCCTGGCCAAGGCCCAAGCGGGGACCGACGCCAAGGAGCTGGCCCGCCGCATCGCCGCCCAGACCGGCTTGAAGGCGCTGACCAACCAAGAGTTTAGCCAGCTGACCATGAACTACTACTTGCAGCACACGTCTATCCCTCTCAACTTCGGGACTACCGTGGTGCTGGCGTTTCTGGTCGGCGCCGCCATCGCCGGGCAGACGTTTTACCTGTTCACCGTGGAGAACCTGCGGCAATTCGGCACCCTCAAGGCAATGGGTCTGACCAATCAGCGCGTCGTGGCCATGATCCTGATTCAGGGGCTGGTGGTCGGCGGCATCGGCTACGGCGTGGGCGTGGGACTGGCGACGCTGTACGGCATCGTTGCCCCGTTGGCCATGCCGCTGGCGGCCTTCTTTTTGCCCTGGCAGGTGCTGGCGCTGACGGCCGCCGCTACCAGCTTCATCGTGGTGATGGCCAGCTTGTTGAGTGTCCGCCGCGTCCTCGTGTTAGAGCCGGCTTCGGTCTTCCAAAGCTGAGGCGCCGGCTCCGCGAAAGGAGATGACGCCATGATGAGGAAATGCCTCCTCCCCGCCGCGGCGATGCTGTTGACGCTTTTCGCCCTCGCTTTCGCCCTGTACGTGCAGCGGACCGAGCCGCCCGCGCCTCCGCCGGTCTCGCCCTCGGTCAGTCCCTTTGGCCAGACCGTCGCCGGCGCGGGCATGACCGAGCCGTCCACCGAATCCAGCGTCAACGGCTACATTTCCGTGGGCACGCAGCTGGGCGGCCTGGTCACGCAAGTCCACATCCGCATCGGTCAGGAAGTGAAGAAAGGACAGCTGCTGTTCGAGCTGGACCGGCGGCAGATCAATGCCGACTTGCAGGTGCGTTTGGCCGCGGTGGAGAACGCTGAGGCGCAATTGATCAAGCTGCAACGCCAACCGCGTCCGGAGGAAGTGCCGCCCAGCGAGGCGCAGGTGCGTCTGGCCGAGGCCAACCTCCAGTCCGCCAAAGACGTTCACGAACGCGATCGACAACTAATCAACATGGGAGGCGCCGAGGCGATTTCGCCGCAAGATTTGATTGCCCACGAGGCCGCCTATCGAGCCGCCCGCGCCCAGCTGGGGGTGGCCCAGGCCAATCTCGCCCTGCTCAAGGCCGGCGCCTGGGACGCCGACATGCGGATCGCTTACACCGCCGTCAAACAAGCTCGCGCCCAGGTCGAGCAGGACAAGACGACCCTGGACTTGTTGCAGGTGCGCGCGCCCGTGGACGGCACGATCTTGCAAGTGAACGTGCGCTTGGGTGAATACGTGGCCCCGGTGCCGGGGCAAGCCTTGGTCATGATGGGAAATCTCCGTCCGCTTCACGTCCGCGTCAACATCGACGAGGAGGATCTGCCGCGTCTACGCCTCAACGCCCCGGCTTGCGCCAAGCTGCGCGGCGACGTTCGCCAGGAAGAGATCCCCATGACCTATGTCCGCCTGGAGCCGTATGTCATCCCCAAGACTTCGCTGACCGGCATGAACACGGAGCGCAATGACACGCGCGTGGTCCAGGTGATTTACGCCATCGATGCGGAAAACAAGCTCGTGCGCGAGAAGAAGGCGCTGGTCGGGCAATTACTCGATGTCTTCATCGATACGCGCGAGAAGGGGGAGTAGGCTCGCTTCGGCTCGACAGGACCAAACCAATTCAACCAATTCGCCTACCGCGAAGATCGCTTGCTCTTCCCCGCGTTCCCTGGTATGTCGTCTCGCGCGGCGACGGTCCCTGACTCGCAGGGAGGAGGCTGCGCCGCGCTTCGTGGGAAGGTTGAACGGATGCGTCGTTTGTTGGGTTCTCTGTTGTTCACTCTGATGCTGCTGGCTGCCGGCTGCCGGAGCAGTCCATCCGGCGCTCCTAACCCAACCGCCAGCCGGAGCAGTCCATCCGGCGCTCCCAACCCAACCGCCGGCCCTAACGGCGTCGCCCAGAAGAAGCAGCAGAAGTCGAAACAAGATCTGGCCATCGAGTCCATCCTACGACGCGGCGGCATGGTGCAGTTCGATCCCGAAGATTTAAGCAAGGCCGTGGTTTTCGTGGACGTGCATGGCTTCCACAAAGCCGTCGAAGCCCTGGATTCGGTGGCGCCGTTGACGAAGCTGCGGGAAGTGAACTTGCACGACGCCCGATTTACCGACGGCGACCTCGAACGATTTCGCGGTCTGCCCAATCTCCAGGCCGTCAATCTCTCCGGTACGAAGATTACCGACGCGGGCCTGGCGATTTTGTCGACGCTGCCCAATCTCCGCGAGCTGAACCTCAACGAGACTCACGTCACCGATGCGGGTTTGCAATATCTGCTGAACCTGCCCAATCTCCAGGAGCTTTCTCTGTACAAGACGAAAGTCACCGACGCGGGACTGGCTCAGTTACGCAACGTGAAGAAACTGCAAAAGCTCGCGCTGGGAGGCACCAGCTCCATTACCGACAAAGGAATGGTGCATCTGGCCGGCATGTCGGAGCTGCGCCAGCTCATGTTGATCTCCACCAGCGTGAGCAAAGACGCGATTCAGGACTTGCAAGACGGCTTCCCCCATCTCCGAATCATACACTGAGGGCATGTCGCGCCGGCCGCACCGCGCGCGGCTTCATCGTTCCTGCGAGACCGTTTGTCGTTCGCGCTTGCTTGGGTCCGGAGACGGGACCTCGGCTTCGGTCTGTTCGATGGCCGCGGGGAGAGTGAGCAGGAAACAAGCTCCGCCTTCCGGAGCGTTGGCTCCGTGAAGCTGGCCGCCGTGGTCTTCCATGATGCGGCGGGAAATGCACAGCCCCAGGCCCGTTCCCGTCGGCTTGGAGCTGGTGAACGGCGTAAACAGCTGTTCGAGAACGACCGGCGCGATCCCCTCGCCGGTATCGCGAACCGCGATGTCAATGGCGCCGCCGGACGTGCCCAGCCGCACCTCCAGCCGCCCGCCGCGCGGCATGGCATCGAGGGCATTGATGAACAGGTTCACCAGTACCGAACAAAGCTGGTCCCGATCGATCAGGCCTCGGATTTCGTCTTTGGGACGATCAGAGACGATTTCCACTTTCTGCTGGCGGGCGCGGGTCTGCACCAGGGCGATGGCGGCGGCGACGACATCGCGCGGATCGCACACTGTCCGTTGCAAGACGGGCGGCCGGCTGAAGTCGAGGAAATCCTGGACCGACTTTTCCAGCCGCTCGATCTCGTGATGGATGATGGACAAGTTCTCGCGGGTGAAAGGCCGGGGATTGTCGGCGCGCAAGGCCGCCTCCACCAGCATTTTGATCGACATGAGCGGGTTGCGCACCTCATGAGCGACGCTGGCCGCCAGCTGGCCGACCGCCGATAATTGCTGGGCGCGGATCATCTCGCGCTGATGCTGCTGCACCTGCTGAGCCACTTCCTGCACTCGCGCCACCACCTTGTCCAGCTGGCGATCCAGGTTGCGAACATCGCCGTCAGGCGTGAGGCTCACCGAGGCCACATCTTGTTCCAGCTGCTGCGCCATGCCATGCACGCGCACACTGAGGCGATGGATGGAACGACTCAGACCGCGCGCCATGCCCCAGCCGATAATCAGACCGCTGGTCGGTCCAACCAGTCCCAGCAGCAGCATCACCACACTCAGAATGCGGCTGAGCCGCTCGCTCTCGCTGCGCGTGTCGCTCATCATTGCCTTGTTCAGACGCATGAAGCGCTCGCACGGCTTGATCACCAGGTCGATCGGCGTTTCATCGGCGAGCATGCGGTAGTCCTGTCGCGGCATGGTCGCCTCGGCGCGCAGCTTCTCGAACGCTTGCTGGTAACGCTGGTGCCCCTCCTTGATTTGCTGGACGCACTCCTGCTCCTCCGGCGTGATGGCGGAGCCTTCGGCGCGCTCAAGCGCGGTGCGGAACATGGCGTTGTCGTGCTCAATAGCGGCCGTCACTTCCCGATCGACCAGGGGGCGGTCGGGATCGCTCAGATAGCGATAACAATGAACGTGAAGCTGACGGACGCTCGTCTCCAGATCCTGGGCCGCGTCGAGGCTGGTGACGTTTTCCGCCAGAACGTTCGACAGGTTCGCCTGTTGATGATTCACCATCCAGGCGCTCACCACGCAGGTGCCGAACAGCAAAAAACCGATCACCACGGCGGGGGCGGTGATCTGGATCAGAATCCGCCGATCCATGCATCCACCGGCCTTTCTGCAAAAGGGCTGGGCGGCTTGTCCGTTCCCATCATATTAATAGATGACGGACGAAGGAGGACCTGTTTGATTCCGCAAAGACCGGCCCGAATGAGATCCGTTCAAAAGCGGGCATCGGATTTGCATAAATCTCGGAAGGTGGTACAACTCTGGATTTGACCTTGCACAAGGAGTTAGAGACATGTCAACGCTGTTAAAGTGGGCCATCGTGTTTCTGGTCATTTCTTTGGTCGCTGCCCTGTTCGGATTTGGCGGCATCGCCCAGGGGACGGCCGACATCGCCAAGGTGCTGTTCTTCCTCTTCCTGACCGTCTGCGTCGTGCTTTTCCTCCTCGGCGTGACAGTGTACAAGTCTGTCACCTAGCGGTGCAGGAGAGATCACGACCTTTCTTGCTCGCGCTTCATCCGGAGTGCGGCGCCTTCCTGGATCTGTTTCTCGATGTCCAGCCCGACTTCCGCGCTCCATGCCGCGAGCAGACGGCGCGTCATCGGACCCGGCTCACCGTTTCCGATGGCGACGCCGTTGATCTTCGTGACCGGCATGAGACAGTACGGCGTGCTGGTCGTGAACGCCTCGTCGGCATTCATCACGTCGTAGACCTGAAAGTCGCGCTCGACGAAAGGGATGCCGAGCTTGCCGGCCAGCTCGTGGACCATCGCCCGGCTGACGCCCGTCAACGTGTTGACCGTGGTTGGCGAGACGATGCCGCCGCGCTCGACGATCAGGAAATTGGCCGCGCTGGTCTCGGTCACGTTGCCGGCCAGATCGAGCAGCAGGGCCGACGCTTCGGGATCGACCAGGCGAGCTTCCTGTTCGGCGAGGTAGTAGTGCATCCGGCTGCGACACTTCATTTTCGGATCGTAGCACTGCGGCGGCACCTGGCGAATCGACGGCGTGACGACATGTGCTCCTGACAGCATCTTTTTTGCCCACATTTCAAACGGCAGAGGGAAAGTGTGGACGCAGACGGTCGGCCTCGGTGGGACCGGCGTCTCGCCGGTCGGTCCAGGTGGGACCGGCGTCTCGCCGGTCGGTGGGACCGGCGTCCCGCCGGTCGGTAGGACCGGCGTCCCGCCGGTCGGTGGGACCGGCGTCCCGCCGGTCGGTGGGACCGGCGTCCCGCCGGTCGTGGCCGACCCCCTGGACACACCGGCGTAGGTGAGATATTCGCCGGCCGTCACGAAGTGGATGAGGCCAAGCTCCTCGGCGTCGTCGAGCAAACGTGCGTTGTGCTCAACCAATTCGTTCGAGATGCCCGCCAATTGCTCTTTCGAGAGACCGATGTTCATGCGTGCGTAGCGGAGCGAGCGGAACAGCCGATCAAGGTGATCGTCCAGCCGCCAGAGGCGTTTATGGAAGGTGCGTGTCTGTTCGGTGACGGTGGCGCCGAGCACGATGCCGGCGTCGTAGATGGCGAGGTGCGCCTGCGAGGCCGGCACCATGCGGCCATTGAGATAAACAAGAGGCTCGCTCATGGGATCAGGTGTTCGCAACATCATTCTCGCAAGTCCATGATACGGACAGTATCGGACATGCGCGGAGGGAAGACAGCTCGGCTCGTTGTGGAAGATGGTCGATGCCCTCTTCGCCGAGGTGGCCGCCGTCACGCGGGGGTGGTCGTCAAGGCCGTCTCGTAACAACGGAGAAGCTCGGACTCGGCACTGACGCACATGCCGAGATCGCGCAACAGACCGTCGCGGAGCGCGTAGATCCAACCGTGGATCGACAGCTTTTGGCCGCGCGACCAGGCGTCGCGAACCACGGTCGTTTGGCTCACATTCACCACCTGCTCGATGACGTTCAGCTCGCAGAGGCGGTGATGACGGGACAGCTCGTCCGGCAGAGCATTGAGTGCGGCACGGTGCTTGCCGCACACGTCCTGGACGTGGCGCAGCCAGTTGTCGATGAGGCCCAGCTTGTCGTCGCGCAGGGCGGCCAGGACGCCGCCGCAGCCGTAATGCCCGCAAACAATGATGTGCTCAACGCGGAGCGCCTCGACGGCGTACTGAACGGTTGAAAGGCAGCTCAGGTCGGTGTGGACGACGACGTTGGCGACGTTGCGATGGACGAACAGCTCGCCGGGCATCAATCCGACGATCCGCTCGGCGGGCACGCGACTGTCGGCACAACCGATCCACAGGAAACGCGGCGTCTGCTGGCGCGACAGCCGGGCGAAGAAGTCCGGCTCGTTGCGGGTCATGTCGGCGGCCCAGGCGCGGTTGTTGTCGAACAGTTGGCTCAGGGTGCGCATGGTGGTGTCACCATCCTTCTTCTTTCATGGCAGAAACGAAGATCGTTCCCTCATTTTAGGCGTGGCCACCGGTTTGGCCGATGCGAAAAACCGGCGAGCGGGGTCGCGTTAGCGCCCCGAGAGATTGCCTCACT
>Ga0335075_10018945_pt1 | contig 10195 bp, 10 predicted proteins | sample Lox_Sample_24_FD_206723 | JGI IMG/M metagenome (GOLD analysis project Ga0335075, IMG submission 206723) | Soil microbial communities from Loxahatchee National Wildlife Refuge, Florida, United States - Lox_Sample_2.4 | ecosystem: Environmental > Terrestrial > Soil > Wetlands | place: USA... | reverse complement strand
TCCTTCCTTCCACGCCTTGCGCTCAATTTGCCAAGTGCCGAGCGCGACGAGGAGCGCGAACGCCAGCACCGCCGGGACCAGCAGGCCGAGCCACGACCGCTGTTTTTTTTTGGTTCTTGTCGGCGCGTTCAAGGCCCGCTTCCGCCGAATCGGCTTTCGGCGGCCTTGTGATGATATTGCAGCGCGATCATCAAGCCTTTCATCGGCCGCAGCGGGCCTAGTGTGACGACGAAAATAAGTGGCAGCCACAGTGCCGCATGCACCCAGAACGGCGGCTGAAACAACACCTCGGTGATCAGCGCGGCAGCAACGACGATGAAGCCGGCGATGAGGATGATGAAGACCGCCGGGCCATCGCCCGAGTCGGCGAAACCGTAATCGAGGCCGCAAACTTCACAGCGCGGCCGCACGGTCACAAATCCCTGGAACAATTTGCCCTTGCCGCAACGCGGGCACGCGCACGACAAACCAGCGCGGATTGCGCCTGACAGTGTGCCGATATTTTTCTCAGTCATGTCGGCTCAACGCGTTCCCCTCTCCATTGTGGGGAGTGGTGAGGGTGGGGGGCTAAGTCTCTGCTCGCTTGCGGCGACGTCACCTCGGTGCCACGCCCTCCCAACTTCCCCCCGCAAAGGGCGAGGGAGAAAAGCGCTATTCCGGCACCGGGACGCCGGCGCCCCACACATAGATGCAAGCGAACAGGAACAGCCACACCACGTCAACGAAGTGCCAGTACCAGGCGGCGAACTCGAAGCCGAGATGCTCCGTCGGCTTGAATTGCCCGGCCAGCGCCCGGAACAGGCAGACGATTAGAAAGATCGAGCCGATGATGACGTGGGCGCCGTGAAATCCCGTCGCCATGAAGAAAGTGGCGCCGTAGATGTTGCCGGAATAGTGGAAAGCGGCGTGCGCGTATTCGAAAGCCTGCACGCAAGTGAACGAGAGGCCGAGCGCAATGGTGCAGACCAGGCCCCAGACCAGTCCCTTGCGGTTGTTTTCAAGGAGCGCGTGATGCGCCCAGGTCACCGTAGTGCCGGAGGTAAGCAGGATCAGCGTATTCAACAGCGGCAGATGCCAGGGATCGAAGGTGTGGATGTCCTTCGGTGGCCACACGCCGCCGGTGAAGGCGATCCGCGCCACGTCTTTCAGATTGTCCGGAAACAGCGCGGTGTTGAAATAGGCCCAGAACCAGGCGACGAAGAACATCACCTCGGAGGCGATGAACAGGATCATGCCGTAGCGGTGCGAGATCTGCACGACGCGGGTATGATCGTGCTCGACCTCGGCTTCGTAGATTACGTCCCGCCACCAGCCAATCATAGTGTAGGCGATGCCAATGGCGCCGACGCCGAGGATAACCGGCGCGTAGGCGACCACGTGGTGCATCCACAGGATGAACCCAAAGGCGGCAACGAAAGCCGAAGTTGCGCCGACCGCGGGCCACGGGCTGGGATTGACCAGATGATAATCGTGGTGCGGTTTGGCGTGTGCAGCGTCAGCCATCGTTATCTCCACCTTGCCTCGATCAGATCGGATCGGATTTTGCCGCCGCGCTCTCCGTCGGCTCCGTTGCCGCCTGATCGGGCGCGCGCACCGGATAGAAGGTGTAAGAGAGCGTAATGAGTTTGACGTTGCCCTGCTCGGGATCGTCGGCGAGCTTGGGATCGACGTAGAACACGACCGCCATGTCGCGTTTCTCGCCCGGTTTCATGGTCTGCTGCGTGAAGCAGAAGCAGTTGATCTTCTCGAAATAGATGCCGGCCGACGACGGGCTGACATTGTAACCGGCCTGGCCGGCGGTCACGCGGGCCGCCTCGTTGGTGACGGAATAATAGACGGTGACGACCTCGCCGAGCTTGACATCGATGGTCCGGCACTCGGGCTCGAACCGCCATGGCAAGCCCGGGGCGATGTTCGAATCAAAACGCACGGTGACGGTGCGATCGGAAATCCGCGTTGGCGCCGTCTTCGCCACCTGCGGGGTGCCGCCATAGCCGGTGGTGCGGCAGAACCAGGAATAGAACGGCACCGCGGCGAACGACAGCCCGACCATCGCCGCAACCAGGCCGCCGCAGAAAAATGCGACCGCGAAATCGCGGTGGCTGGTGCAATGCGGGTCAGCTTGATCGATCGGCTCGGGCATAAGCGGGTGCTGCGTGGGTCGGAGTTATACGAATGGGAACGTCATACGGGATGCTGCATGGGCACTACGTGGACATTACATTGGCCGGGTCAGCACGCCGGAGCGTAGCCGCACCAGCGTCACCAAAAAGATCACCACGACGAAAACCCCGAGCGCGAGTGCGATGGCGATCGAACGGGCGCGGCGCGCACGCAGCTGTTGCGGCGTGAGCTTGATACCGGCCTGCGGCTTTTGCTCGTTTACTGCATTGTTCATAGTCACACTCAAGTGTCGTCATGCCGCCGGGTCTCATACCAACAAATCTCATGCAACCGAATGGCCGATGAGAGATACCGACAGCCGGTCGGCCAACAGCATGGCAAACAACAGGAACAGATAGAGGATCGAGAAACCAAACAATTGCTTGCTGGCCTTGTGGCCGTCGCGCTCGGCGCGCACCCGCAGCGCCAGCGCGATCATCACTGCGCCGAGCGCAAGCGCGGCCGCGCCATAAAGCGGACCGGCGTAGCCGAGCAGCCAGGGCGCGGCGCCAAGCGGCGTCAGGATCAGCGTATAGACCAGGATCTGGCGACGCGTTTCGGCAACGCCCGCCACCACCGGCAGCATCGGCACGCCGGCGCGCGCGTAATCCTCACTGCGGTACAACGCCAGCGCCCAGAAATGCGGCGGCGTCCAGAAGAAGATGATGAGGAACAGAACGATCGGCTCGACGGCAATGCTGCCAGTCGCTGCCGTCCAGCCGATCAGCGGCGGCAGCGCGCCCGCGGCGCCGCCGATGACGATGTTCTGCGGCGTCGCGCGCTTGAGCCACATCGTGTAGATCGCAACATAGAAGACGATCGTGAAGGCAAGCAGCGCCGCCGCCACCAGGTTCACCAAAAGCCCGAGCGACACGATCGAGAACGCCGCCAGCGTCACGCCAAAACCCGCCGCCTCGCCGGGCGTGACGCGGCCGCGCGGGATCGGCCGGCCGGCCGTGCGCGCCATGCAGGCGTCGATGTCGGCATCGTACCACATGTTGAGCGCGCCGGCAGCGCCGGCGCCAACGGTGATGCACAACAGCGCGGCGAAGGCCAACACCGGATGCAGGTGGCCGGGCGCGACTACGAGGCCAACCAACGCCGTGAACACCACGAGCGACATCACCCGCGGCTTCATCAGTTCGATGTAATCGCCGACGCCCGCGATGCTGGGCTCGGCGCGCGAATACGTGACGCTCATCGGATCAGCGGCAGTGTCTCATATTGATGGAACGGCGGCGGCGATGACAGCGTCCATTCTAGCGTGGTGGCGCCGGCTCCCCACGGATTGCCCGCCGCCCGCTCCTTGCGGATGAAGGCGTGGGCCAAGCCGACGAAGAACACCAGCGTGCCGATGCCCGAAATGTACGCGCCGATCGAGGAGACGTAATTCCAATCGGCAAAGGCGTCGGGATAATCGACAATGCGGCGCGGCATACCGGCAAGGCCGAGGAAGTGCTGAGGAAAGAATGCGATATTGACGCCGATAAAGGTCACCCAGAAGTGCAACTTGCCGATGAACTCGCTATACATATAGCCGGTCATTTTGGGGAACCAATAATACCAGCCGCCGAAGATGGCGAACACGGCGCCGAGCGAGAGCACATAGTGGAAGTGGGCGACGACGTAATAGGTCGCGTGCAATTCGCGGTCGACGCCGGCATTGGCTAGCACCACGCCAGTGACGCCGCCGACCGTGAACAGGAAGATAAAGCCGATCGCCCACAGCATCGGCGTCTTGAACTCGATCGACCCACCCCACATCGTCGCGATCCAGGAGAAAATCTTCACCCCGGTCGGCACCGCGATCACCATGGTGGCGGCAATGAAATAAGCCTGCACGCTTGCCGGCATGCCGACAACGAACATATGGTGCGCCCAAACGACGAAGCCGATGCCGCCAATCGCCACCATGGCATAGGCCATTCCCAGATAGCCGAACACCGGCTTCTTGGAGAACGTCGCCACGATCTGGCTGATCATGCCGAAGCCGGGCAGAATAAGGATGTAGACTTCAGGGTGGCCGAAGAACCAGAACAGATGCTGGAACAACAGCGGATCGCCGCCGCCGTGAGGATCGAAGAAGGTGGTGCCGAAGTTGCGGTCAGTAAGCAGCATAGTGATGGCGCCGGCCAACACCGGCAAGGCCAGCAGCAGCAAAAACACCGTCACCAGTTGCGACCAGACGAACAGCGGCATCTTGTGCATGGTCATGCCAGGCGCGCGCATGTTGAAAATGGTGGTGATGAAGTTGATGGCGCCCAGGATCGACGAGGCGCCGGCAAGATGGATCGAAAGGATAACGAAATCCATCGCCGGGCCGGGATGGCCGTAGGTCGAAAGCGGCGCGTATAGCGTCCATCCGGTTCCGGCGCCGTTGGTGCCCGGCTCGCCCTCGAAAAAGAACGAGGCCAACAGCAGCGCAAAAGACGCCGGCAAAAGCCAGAACGAGATATTGTTCATGCGCGGGAACGCCATGTCCGGCGCGCCGATCATCAGCGGGACCATCCAGTTGCCAAAGCCGCCGATCATTGCCGGCATGATCATAAAGAAGATCATGATCAAACCATGCGCGGTGACGGCGACGTCGTAATAGTGCGTCTCGTGGAAGATCTGCACACCCGGATACATCAGTTCGGCCCTGATCAGGATCGAGAAGATGCCGCCGATCACGCCGGCACACAGCGCAAACACCAGGTACATCGTGCCGATGTCCTTGTGGTTGGTCGAATAGACGTAACGACGCCAGCCATGCGGAATGGCGTGGCCATTGTCGTCGCCGTGTGCCGTCGCGTGTGTCATCGCATCCATTGTCGGTCCCTGCTGTCAGTCCCCGCGTTAGCGGGTGATCGTCTTCCGCTCAAGATCGTCCGCTCAAATCGTTATTGCGTTGGCGCGCCGGCCGCCGCGACGGCGTTCGGCGACGCGCTCTCCAGGCCGGCGTTCTTCTTCTCGGTCGTAACCCAGGCGGCGAATTCGGCGTTGTTGACGACGTGGATGGTAATCGGCATGAACGCATGGTCCTTGCCGCAGAGTTCGGAGCATTGGCCGTGATATCGGCCGACGCTGGTCGCCTTGAACCAGGTGTCGTTGATGCGGCCGGGAATAGCGTCGATCCTAATGCCGAACGACGGCACCGCGAAGGAGTGGATGACGTCGGCGCCGGTGACCAGCACCTGCACGACCTTGTTCACCGGCACTACCATTTCGTTGTCGACGGTGAGTAGCCGCGGTTGTCCCGGCTTGAGATCCTTGTCTGCGACCATCAGCGAGTCGAACTCGAAATTGCCGTTATCGGGATAGTTGTAGGTCCAATACCATTGCTTGCCCGTCGCTTTCACCGTGAGGTCGGGTTTCGGTATGTCGAGCTGCACGAACAGCAGGCGAAACGAGGGAATCGCGATCGCCACCAGGATGATGACCGGCACGATCGTCCAGATCACCTCGATCAGCGCATTGTGCGTCGTGCGCGACGGGGTCGGATTAGCGCGCGCATTGAAGCGCACGATGACAACAAGCAGCAAAATGAGCACGAAGCCGGTGATGCCGGCAATGATCCACAGCAGGAAATCGTGGAACCAAACGATGTCGACCATGACCGGAGAGGCCGCATTCTGCATGCCGAGCTCCCAGGGCGACGCCTGCCCGACGCCGGCAAGCGCAGCTGTGGCGCTGGCGAAGAAAGTCCCGACGGTCAGCACACAGGCGGTCAAGCGTGAGAACACCGGCATCTGCTTCTTGGCTCCCTGCTCTCTTAAGTCTGGTCGGTCATCCCCGCCGTGTTGCGGCACCGAAGTGCGGCGCGGCCGCGACAGCTTGACGCCACCTGCTGGCGATACGTTTGCGCCACTCAAATCCGGCCCTTGGCAGGCATTGATGGGATGGAGAAATCCCAACCCGTCAAACCACAAATCGCGTTCTACCGCAATGCACTCGTCACCGCAGCCGTGCAAGGCTTTCATGCCGCGTCGTCGCCAGGCGCGGCCTAGCGGCCGGACGTCCTTCGGACGGCCACAATGGCTTGATTTTGATCCGATCTTGACACGCCGGACTCACGATGTAGGCAGGCGCGCGCGCGGCAATCAGCCTTGCCCGAGAGTGATTCGCATCCGGGAAGCCGTTGCGGGGCGCCGAAGCGGCTGATCAGGGACAAAGGATGATGGTGATTTTCGATGGCCGGCGGGTGCTGCGGGCGACGGCTTCGGCGATCGGCGCCGCCGCTATGCTGGTCGCGGGTGTCGCGGCAGGCGGTGGGACGGCGGTCGCTCAGGGGGCGGTCCGCTCGGTGCATGGCGATTGGCAGATCCGCTGCGACACGCCACCGGGCGCGCACGCCGAGCAATGCGCGCTGATGCAGAGCGTGATGTCCGATAATCGTCCCAACATCGGACTGACCATCATCATCCTGCGGCCGGCTGGCACCAATATCCACCTGATGCGCGTGCTGGCCCCGCCCGGCGTGTTGTTGCCGGAGGCGCTCGGGCTGAAGATCGACGACGTTTCCGTGGGCCGTGCCGGCTTCGTGCGCTGCCTGCCCAATGGTTGCGTCGCCGAGGTGACGATGGACGATAATCTGATCAAGCAGATGCGTAACGGCCATACCGCCACCTTCATTATCTTCATGACGCCTGAGGAGGGCATCGGCTTCCCGGTCAGCCTCAAGGGCTTTGGCGAAGGTTTCGATCAGCTGCCGTGAGCGGTTTCTCGTCATAATATCTCGCTATCCCGTCACCCGATTGCGCTTGCCTTTCATCTGATGACGCTCGTCACTATGTTATCGGCGTCGCTTCACCAGCCATGCGGGCGGTACGGCCATGGACGCAAAGCAATATCCAGTGACTCACACCGAGGCGGAGTGGCGCAAGCTGCTCACGCCCGAACAATTTCGCATCATGCGCGCGCACGGCACTGAAGCGCCGGGAAGTTGCGCGCTCAATTACGAGAAGCGCCCCGGCACCTTTTACTGCGCCGGCTGCAGCCAACCGTTGTTTGCATCGAAGCGGAAGTTCGAGAGCGGCACCGGATGGCCGAGCTTCAACGATCCGGTCGAGGGCGCAGTCGAGACCTCGACCGATCGCAGCTATGGGATGGTGCGCACCGAAGTGCATTGCAGTCGCTGCGGCAGCCATCTCGGCCATGTCTTCGACGATGGGCCGGCGCCGACCTACCAGCGCTACTGCATCAACGGCGTGGCAATGAATTTCAAGCCGGAGTGAGCTGCCTCTCCCCTGGTCGGAAAGGGTGACGAATGCGGCCAATTTCGGGCTTTACCGCCGTCTTCACGTCACGAAATTGCAACAAGGCGCAGCAAAATCGTGCCTCGTTCGCGCCGGAAAACTGTGAAACACTGCCGGCTGTGTGAATTGCAGGGCTTAAATCGATCGGCGTGGGCGCAACTGCCGAAACGCGGTAGTCCAGACTTGCAGTCCTAGAGTTAGCGGTTCCAGATTTGGCAGTCCCAGATTTGGCAGTCAATGATTGGCGGTCGATGAGCAGCGCACGGGAAACGGCGATTCGCCTGCTGCTTTTGATGATGATCGCGTCGGTGGCGTTGCCGGCGACGCTATTCGTTTATGCCTCTTGGGTCAGCTACCACGAGATCCACGCGGTCGCCGACGAACGCATCCGCCGTTCGCTCGACGTTATGCAGGAGCAGGCGCTCAAGGTATTCCAGACCGTCGACCGTACCTTTGCCGAAGTCAACGAGATCGTGCGCGGCATGTCGGACGACGAAATTCGCGCCGACGCCCCGCAGCTGCATGAGCGCCTCGCCGGCATCGTCGCAACCATGCCGCAACTCTACGGCATCATGCTGGTTGGCGGCGACGGCCGGCCACTGGCGGCAAGCACACTGGTCGCGATGCCGACCGGCATCAACCTCGCCAATCGCGATTATTTCCGGGCGCAACTCGAGGACGATCCGGGAACTTATGTCGGCGGCGCAAGCACCCCGCGCTTGCCCGGCATCGGCGCCGATTTCTTCGATCTCTCGCACCGCCTGGAATCACCCAACGGCGCGTTCAACGGCGTTATCGGAGTGGCCGTACGGCCGAAGTATTTCGAGGACTTTTACGCGCTGATCGGACAGACGCCCGGTAGTTTCTATGCGCTGGTGCGCCCAGACGGTGCCTATCTCGCCCGTTATCCCCCGCTCAAAGACCGCACACGGCGGCTGCGCCCACAAAGCGCGTTCCGCCGCCTGATCGACCGCGGTCTGACTCACGGCCTGTACACGGCCAACTCGGACATCGACGGCGTTTCCCGGCGCTTCGGCTTTCGTAAGCTCCCGGGCTATCCGGTCTATGCTCTCGCCGGCGTGACCAGCGCTGCGCTGCGGGCGGAGTGGCTGTCCGGCATGACGACGCACCTTCTGGTCGGGTTGCCGGCGGTGCTTCTGGTGCTCGGCGTATTGTGGGTAGCGCTGCGGCGCACCAAGCGCCTCTACGACGAGGCCGAGCGCCGCGAGGCGGCGGAAGGCGCGCTGCGGCAGGCGCAGCGGCTCGAAGCGATCGGCCAATTGACTGGCGGCGTCGCCCACGACTTCAACAATTTGTTGATGATCGTCAGCGGCAGTGTGCATCGCTTGCGCCGCGATATCGGCGAGGAGAAACACATACGGCTGCTCGACGCCATCGACAATGCAACCCAGCGCGGCGAGAGTCTCACCCGTCAATTGCTTGCCTTCTCGCGCCGGCAAATGCTGCAGCCGAGCGTGATCGATCTGTCGGAGTATCTGCCCGAGTTCAAGGATATGCTCAGCCGCTCGTTGCGCGGCGACATCGATATCCGCGTGCTTGTTCCAAAGCGCCCATGCCTGGTCAAGGTCGACGCCAGCGAGCTTGAGCTGGCCTTGCTCAATCTCGCCTTCAATGCGCGCGATGCCATGCCGTCGGGCGGCACGCTGACCATCACGGCCAAGCCGATCTTGCTCCGCGGCAAGGCCGGCGAAGAGGGCCTCAGCGGCGACTTCGTCGCCATCCGCGTCGCCGATAGCGGCGAGGGCATCGCGCCGGACGTTTTGCCGCGGGTGTTCGAGCCGTTCTTCACCACCAAAGACGTCGGCAAAGGCACCGGGCTCGGGCTGTCGCAGGTTTACGGGTTCGCCAGACAATCATGCGGCGCCGCCACCATCACCAGCGCGCTACAGCGCGGTACGGCGATCACGCTGTTCCTCCCGCGCAGCTTCGAAGTTCCGGTCGAGCTGCACGAACCGTCGATCGCCGCCGGCGCGGCGCTGCCGGCGGGCACAGTGCTGGTCGTCGAGGACAATGCCGATGTCGTCGCCGTCACCAGCACGTATTTCGCCGATCTTGGCTATGAGGTCAAAACGGCCGCGAGCGCCCAAGCGGGCCTCGATCTCATCGATCGCGAGGGCGGGATCGATCTCGTATTCTCCGACATACTGATGCCGGGCGGCATGAACGGCCTTGAGCTCGCCAAAACGATCCACCGCCGCTTCCCGAATATCGTGGTGTTGTTGACGACCGGCTACAGTTCGAGCGCGCTGGACGCCGTGCGACAAGGATTCGAAGTGCTACAAAAACCCTATGACCTTGCTGCGCTCGAACGCGCGCTCCGCTCGGCGCGTAAGGCGGCAGGCGCGACCGCTGCACCGGCGGCGCGGGCGCCACAACGTATCGTGGGTTAAGCGCCGTCCGTCGTCACTGTCATCGTTGCTTTTTTTCTGACCGTCGTGGCGCGGTTCGAGGCCGATAAGGCGAAGCTTGCGCGCGGCAGCCGCGGCGGCCCCTGTTGCAGGCGCCGCCGACGAATGCCAGCGCCGCCGGCGTGCACGACGCAACTTTCCGCCGGGACGTCTGACGTAGCGGTGATCGGCGTTTTTCTTCGTCTCCCGCTGAGCGAAGGGAAGTGAACTATGCGGCTCGGCTGATTATATTGTCATTCGTCGCGACGCTGGATTGCCCGGCTTCGCCCGCGAGGACGCCAGACTTGCCCCATACGCCCGTCACCATCCTCACCGGCTTTCTCGGCAGCGGCAAGACGACGTTGCTCAACCGTGCGTTGCGTAGTC
>Ga0335075_10018944_pt1 | contig 10195 bp, 11 predicted proteins | sample Lox_Sample_24_FD_206723 | JGI IMG/M metagenome (GOLD analysis project Ga0335075, IMG submission 206723) | Soil microbial communities from Loxahatchee National Wildlife Refuge, Florida, United States - Lox_Sample_2.4 | ecosystem: Environmental > Terrestrial > Soil > Wetlands | place: USA... | reverse complement strand
TCGGGGCGCTTTATGGCATCGTCACCGTGTTCCCCGGGCTGCTTCCCCATTAGGGCGGCTTGTCAGATGATGGAAGGCGAGCCGGTGTGGCACGGATCGGGCGAATCGGGTGCGCTCGACCCCGCGCAACTGACGCTCGATGCGGAACGGCCCTTGCCGCGCCGGCGCCTCGGGCCAGGAATTTTCACGCTCCTCGTCGTGCTGCGCATCTACGTGCTGATCGCCATCCCCATCGTCGGCTATGCCTTCGTGCGCGCGCTTCTCGCGCATTGATCCGTCCGACAGTTCGATCCCGGCCGAAGCATGTTCCCCGCAACGCGTCTATGTCCGCATGTACGCCCCGTCGCGTTGTATTCGCAATGGAATAATAGAAGCCATCGGCGTTCACCCAGAGGACCTCGGAGAAGGCGGTGCCTCTCGGAAGCCCTTGTGCTCCTTCTCACGGGCCCACGGTTGCGCGGAACAGCTCATCCTCGTCGGCTCGCGTTGGGACTGGAGCGGCCAGCAGGCCATTCGCCATCTTCCGCTTCCGCTCGAGTAATGCGTGCAGCGTTCGGTCAAAGCTTCGGTCGGGGTCGGCGGGAAAGAGCGCAATGGGTAAGTGTACTTCCACCGAGCAGGTCTGCCCCAGACGGTGCACGCGATCGGTGCATTGATCTTCAACAGCAGGATTCCACCAGCGCGAAAGGTGGATGACGTGGCGCGCCGCCGTCATTGTAAGGCCCACTCCGGCGGCGCGAGTCGAAAGCAGCATCACGTCGAATCCAGGCGGGCCGGCTTGAAACGCGTCGACCCGCTCCTGACGCTTCAGACCGGCAACCTCGCCACTGATGATCATGGGCGCTCGCGCCATCCGGTAACGCCGCTGCAGGATATCTGCTAGCCGCGCCTGGAGTGCCAGCAGATCAAGGAAGACGAGGGCCTTTTCACCCTTTTCCGCAATCCGATCAAGGATATCTCGGCAGGCGCTAAGCCGTGCCGAAGCGGCTAGAAAGGCCTCGTCATCTACCTCGAGATCAGGCTCAGGATGCAACGAAATCGCACGGAGCGCCTGCAGGGCCGACAGTCGATCACCTTGACCGGTGCTCGCTCGTGCTGCGTCGAGGGCGGCGCGATAGGATTCGGCCTGCCGCGAGGGCATTGGTGTTTCGGCGGGTATTTGCCGCTTGTCGGGCAGGCCGGGCAGGTGCTGGTTCTTGAGTCGTCGCATCATCAGCCGCGGAGTGGCCTCGGTGCTGCGCTCGAGCTCGCCTTTGAGTTGTAACAGCGCCTGTTCGTCAACTCTTTGCTCGTAGCGCGCGCTAAACGACTTCAGCTCACCCAAGTACCCTGGTTGAAGCGTATCGACGATGCACCACAGGTCGGCCAGACGATTCTCCACAGGGGTTCCCGTAAGGGCAATTGTGAAGTCTGCCTTCAGACCCTTGGCGGCGTCGGTAACACGGGCCGCGGGCGTCTTAATTCTTTGCGCCTCATCGAAGACGACGACGGAGAAGGAAACCTGGCCGAAATCGGTCTGATTGTCCCGCAGCGTCTCGTACGTGGTGAGCACCCAATCCGGTGCCGCCAGTTCCGCGGTGTTGAGGCGACTACGGCTGCAGCCACGTTCAGCAGCGGTTCGCATGCGCGCGAGATGCGGCCCGAAAGCTTGGCAGACTGTCCCAAGGCCCGGACTCGAAAGATGCCGATCGTGCTCGGCGAGCCAATTCGCCAGGAGGCCTACCGGCGCGACGACTAGGAAGGGGCGGCGTGGCGCACCGGATTTTTCGACGCGGTCGCGCAACAGGGCAAGGAAGGCAAGACACTGGAGCGTCTTCCCCAGGCCCATTTCGTCGGCCAACAGAACCCCTGGCCGGCCAGCATTCCATGAGCGACGTAGCCAGTCCAGTCCGGATGACTGGTGCTCTTTGAGCGCTGTGCGCACACAGGCCGGCACATCGAGTGCAAGCTGCGGTTCGCGCTGCGCAAATCCACGTGCATACTCCGCGCGCTCTTCGTTAGCCGCGATCAGAAGGACATGTGGCTCTGCCTTCGGGCGCTCGGCGTCGCCACTCTGCGCGGCCGTGGGTTGCGCCTTGCCCGATGCCTGCTCACGGCGCAACGTCTCGACAGCGTCTTGCGTTTCCCGGGTTGCCGGAATTGGCGGGCCATCTGGCTCTGGCACATGAACGAAAGGTGCACCGACTTCGATCGCGGCGCGGATTCGCTCTGGGAGCGTCTCGATGCTGTCAGCAGGGATGCTGATGCGCCGGCCACTGATATCGATGCCGTATTCGGCCGGGCCAAACCAGTCCTCAGACGGACGCTTGATCCATGGAAGGACGCGAGGCTGCCAAAGCCCAAGGCCGATGACGCGCTCGGAGTAGGCGCTGGTCTCGTGGAATAGTGACTCGACGACGGTCTCTTCGTAATCGGCCCCGAGACGATCCTTGAGCCACGGCCTGGGGTTACGAAGGAAGGCACGCCGTTGTTGAAGTGGGGCATCGTACATTTCGCGTACGACCTGGAGCGCTCCCTGCAGAGGGCGGGAGAGCGCGAGGTACCAACGATCGCCCAGCGAATACGCGGGTCGAGCCTTGGCCGAGGCAAGAAAGGTGCTGTTTGAGAACCGACTCTGATAGGGTTCCTCCAGAAGCGGGGCGGGCTCTGATCCTTCCTTCGATTGATCTTCGCCTGGGCGGCGCTGAAGCAATGGTATCGGACGCGGATCGCTCGTGTTCCCAACTGCGTCGAGCGTAAAGGCTTCGGCATAGGCGATCCGCATTGAAAGGAGCATGCCGGAGGCGGTGAGGTTCCGATCTGGCTTGCCCGGAAGCAGTGCCTTCAAGACGATGAGCCGGCGCATGCGTTCGTCTGGATCATCCTTTGGAGCGTGCTGGAACGCCTCGAGGGCGGTGACGATTCCGAACAGAGGTTGCGGCAGGCGCACCTCCTGCCCGCCGACCTGGAGAAACGCGCCGCGTCTGACGGGTGCGAGAATGGGGCTTCCGCCCGGGTGAACCCAGGCGGCTGCAATCTCTGCATTTGGGAGAATGCCCCGCTGTGAAAGACTGAGAACCGCAGTGGTTGCCGGAGGCAAACCGAGGGCGTGTGCCTCTGCCGGCGAGAGAGATGCGACACCTTCGTGATTGAGGAGGACACCCGACTGGTCGATGACAGCCTGATCCCGCGCTTCGCACCGACGCAGTGCGTTCAGCGCGGCGTGGCTTGCGAGCGGCCCACCGGCAGCCCACGCCTCCGGCGAGATGGAGGTCTTTCCGAGGCGGAAGCTCAGTTCGACGTGCTCGTCGGATACAAAGAAATCGACAGTCATGGCGCCCAATCGCTCGGCAACATGATTATCTTCGCTTTCTGCTGCAGCAGGGCCGCGGCGCGGCGCTGCCAGAGGCCCCGCTCGGGGCTTGTGTGCCACAAGCAATGCGGATTGGGGCTATCTGGAAAGTCGAGCCCCTGTCGATAGATGTCATCCCACAGATATTCGTATTTGCCGAGCTGCGGTGCCTGTGGGTCGTCTGCGTACCATGCGTGAAGGGCCCCGTTGTGGCTGATCTCCGCGAACACGAGGTTGCACACCCGAAGCAGAATCGCCGACTGGTCCTGAGCAGAGTGATTCGCGAGCCTTCCGCAGGCAATGCCGGCGTCGCTCCCAAGTCTTCCCTTTGCGATTTTGTGTCCCTTCTTGCTGAGCACGACCCATGAATCTTCGATCAACCCCCTTCCGGCCAGGGCCTGCCAAAAGGCGCGGCGGTACGGCCATTGGCTAGAGTCGGTTCGATCGCTGATGAATTCGAAAAACTCGTCGAGCGCTTCCCGAGCAAGCCAGCGGCGGAAAATCTCCCGGCAGTCTGCGCTCACACCAAACCAGTTCCCACCCTTAAGGCGGGGATCACCAAGATGACGGAGGAGAAAGCCGGTGAGAGCATCCCTCAGCGCGGCGGACGGAGAATTGGCCCGGCTGTGCAGCCATGGCTGCAGCAGATGGTTCGCGAGTGAGGCTGTGCGGTCGGAAAAGCGCAGGCTCCCGTCTGGCCCTTCGAGAATAGGCTGCAGGCGGTCGAGGGCATCGCTGCGATTCGTGTCAAAGAGCCACTGCCCGAGCAACTGGCAGAGCACATCCTGGGCTGCATCCGCGAACCTGGAGGTGGCGATAGCAGTCTCGGCGAGGCCGCTGCGGTCGAGTTCGTCCGCTGGCTGGCTGGCATCAAAAAGCCTTTCACCGACTCGACGCGGGCCTTCCACCGGGCTGAAGAGCGCGAAATCCGCATCGCGAGCACGCCACCACGTCGCGGACGAATCGCTCCTTGCCGCGAGCACATCCCTCAGCGCCGTGGCGTATTGGAGGAAGCCGATCGCCTGAGGGTCGAAATTTCTGAAGTAACTCCCAATCATCGAGCGTAGCCGCGCTTTGCCGCGCGCGGATTTTGCCTCATCTCGTATCGCGCCAAGGATACCCCGCGTGCGAATGGGTTCCGGCTGATCGGTCCAGAGTGCCCACGCCGCCAGCCTGCGGACGCGCGGCTTCAGGCTCTCCCATTGGGCACGGGACGTGACCGCACGGAGGGTTTCGGCAACCTCCGAGAGTGAGTGCGGGTCGGGTGGCACGCCAATACGGTCCTGTTCGCTTGCGCGCTTCGTTGCCCAGCTCTCTATTCTCGAATGGGTCAGGGTTTGCAGCGAGATCCGCTCGAGCCTGCGCGTCGTATCGACAAGCGCTGCCAAGGCGCCACGGGTGTGGTTCATGGTGAGACCGGGGAGGCATTGCGCCGAAGGTCTTGCAGAAGAGGATCAAACGATTCCGGCGGGGGGGTGGCAAGAAGGAAACGAAGATCAATGCCGCGATTCCGCGCCAGGTCCGTGCGCGTCCTGCCGGTGGAGACCGGCCGGTTGGAGCCAAAGCCTGACAGCCCGAAGAGCTTTTGCGCATTGGTGTTCGTCAGGCCAGAGAGCGACCGCTGATCCTTGACAAGGGCCTGGTAAGTGGCCTCCGCACGGGCGACAGAGAGGTCGTAGTTGTCCTTGAAGGGTCCTGGGTCGGTGATAGGACGATTGTCGGCATTGCCTTCCACCAGCACAGCCTCCAGGATTGGTTCGCTCCCTTGCGGACATTTGAGCTTCTTCGCCGCTCCGGAGGAATAGCAGGGCAGCGTATCGGCGAGCGCAGTTGCGAGGCGGCTCACGATCGTGGCCGGGGCGGGCCCATCAGGTTGGGATGGCAGAGGCCGATCCGAAAGATCTGCGCTGAAGGTTGCAAACAGAACGGGGTCCTCGAGACGAAGAACACCGTTTGCCGCCACCACCCGTACAGGGACGCCCTCCTGGCGCAATCGGTGCGCGAGCGCCTGTAGCAGTGCTTCTCGTGCCTTTTCGGCTGCCGTGAGCTTCTGCTGAACATCAAGCACTTTGCCAAGAAGTTGCTGCTTGATCTCCTGAGTGATCTGCTTCTGGTGTGCGACCTCCTGGCGGATCTTGTGCTCGGTACGGGCGTATTGCACCGCAAACACCATCAGCATGAGGAGAAACACAAAAAGGAGACCGATCATGAGGTCCGATACGGAGACGAGATAGCTGCCACCCTCGCCTTCGATTCCGTCGTCAGTCGGATCCATTGCCGTCCACCTGCACCAGATTTCCCTGGAATTCCTCAAGGGCTTCTTTCAGCTCGTCGATATTGCCCGAAAGTAAACCGGTGGCTCTGGCCATGCCGCCATCCACTGCGGTCACAAACTTTTCAATCCTGGATTGGAAGGCTTGAAGAGCCGCCTCGAGTTGACTGACGGTGTTGGCAATCTCACGATCTACTCCTTCGAACCTTGAGGCAGCCTCGGCGAGTTTCTGCGCGAGGTCGGCCGCGTGGGCCTGCACCTCTGACTGCTCTTTGCTCGCGCGCGCCAAGGCTTCTGCCAGGTCACGAAGCGCCAGTGCAAGATCGGGCAAAGACCCTGATGCCGATTCGATGGAACTCGCCGCACCCTCGATGGCTTTGGCAGAGGGAAGAAGGGTGGCGGCCGCTACCTGAGCTGCCACCGTTTGGTCCGAGAGGGCAGCGTTGACGGTCGCCATTTGCCGCTCCCATGCGTCGATCGTGAGCGTCATGCGCTGCGAAATCTCGCCCACCGCGGCGCCAATTCCCTCCGCGGCACTTTGGCCGGCATGCTGCAGCTCGCCCTGGATCTCGGAGAATGCGGCGGCCAACGTCTCGAGACGAGACGACATCGCGGCGAGTGTGTCCGCAAGCTGCCGCAACTGTCCTCCGGCGGTTTCCTTGAGGAGCGCTCCGAACCGATCGATCATCTGCTCGAGCGCTCCCTGGTTCATCGTCGCCATGCCCTTTGCCATTCCTTCGACGGCAAGCCGGAGCGGATCAATTTGCTCGGCGAGCCTTTGATTGAGGCTGGTGTCCAGGCGATCTCCAAGGCGAAGCACGATGTCTTGAACAAACTGCTGCTGAACGGCCAGTTGCTCATTGAGCAACCGGTTCCCGTCGCGGACGAGTGTCAGTGGGGAGAGCGGTGGCATTCGCTCGGTGACTGCATCGCAAAAGGCGACGAGCGCCGAGTCCAGTCGGTGAAGCTGGTCCCGGTGCCATACGAGGTAGGCAATCGAAAGGCCGAGGCCGAACAGAGAACTCATGAATTTGAGGCTGGCGGCGCTCAGAAGGGCCTGGAGCGCACCGATGGATTTCGCCTCATTTGCCGATCCGACCGCGGCACCGGCAGCTCGGAGGGCGAGGATCAGGCCAACAAAAGTGAGCAGTAGTCCACCACCGACAAGAATGTTGGGCAGAGCGGCATGGAAACGAACACTGAGGCCTGCACGGCGAAGCAACGATGAGTCGAAGAACCTCTCGGCAGGACTGGTCTGTCGGACGGGCTCGGAGGGTTCGAGCGGAAGGAGAAGAGTGGCAGAGAAGCGGTTCCAGGCCGGGCCAAGAAGCTTCGATCCACGCAGTTCCCTGTCAAGTTCATCGAACTTACCGGGCAAGCTTCGCTTGTCGCCGGCGGCCTCGAGCTTCCCGCGCGCCTCGCGAACCGCCCTGACCAAGCGACGGACGCAGAGCCGAAGCCAGAAACCGAACCACAATGCTGCGAGCACCAGGACGATGATCCCGGTAAGGACAAACTGAGTCCCGAAACCCTGGGTGCCAGGGAGCGCCGATTTGAGCCAAGCTAAAATGGCAGTTGCTGGAACCATAGCGGAGGCACCTGCAAAAAATGGTCGACGGGCAACAGCGGCCTGATCATCCTACCGATTTGTCAAGATAACGCGATGCACATGGCCGAGAGAAGCACCATCATCAGAGCGGGTTCCGAGGCATCGGAAGAGCAGGTTCTGCCGCTCATGCGGCTGCCCGGTGGGGCGACTGGGGCGCTGTACCGCGGGCAAGTTTTCCCGTTGCTGCCCGATGGCTCGATCGATATCACGGGTCCGTTCTCCGTGCCGGGCGTCTGCTCGCCGATCGGCGAGGGTCAAGCCCGCATCCTGGAGAATGCGTGGTGGGTGTTGCCGGGGGAACCGCCGCTCGTACTACTTCGAGGAGACGAGGAGACCTGCCAGCGCCTGCTCGCAGCGATCGTTGAATGCGGAGGAGAGATCTTCGCCTCGGGGCCTTATCTGGCGGGGAGTGAGGACGAGGCGCCCGCCGACTGGTTCGCCCTGCCAAGAGGGCTGACGGCCGAGGAAATTCGGGCTGTCCTGGAGACGGCCAGTGGGCAGGAGCAGGGTGAGGGCGGCGCCCCCGCAGTCCAAACCCTGACGCCGGCAGAACGCGAGGTTGTGCTTCGCGACACACTGACTTGTTTGCGGCTCGAAGCTCAGCGGGCAGCCGGCGAAGTAGCAGCGATGGGCTCCCGTCTCGCGGAAACTGAAGCGGCCAGGATTGAGGAGGGCCGCAAGGCTCAAGAGCTGGCTCAGCAGCTTGCCGAAGCGGTTGCTCGGGCTGCCAAGGCTGACGACCCGCCGGACCTGCCGCCCCAGCCGCAGTCAGTTAAGCGGCTCGCCGCGGCGATGGGGCAGGTGATCTCGACCCTGCTTCCTCGTGCCGTTCTCCTTAGGGACACGGAGACCATTTTGGCCAGACTCCTGCCAGACCGCGGGCCCTCGTTGCTTGCCCTTCGCGATCTGCACGACCGTCCGAACGAGACTTTGGCAAATTGGAAGGGGGTTCGGGGTGCTGGCGGGTGGCGCGAACGACACCTCTCGACCGGGCAGGATGATTCGGGTCGCCTCTACGCGCGCTTGCGCAAGGACGGGAAAATCGAAGTGCTCCTCTCGTTTAAGAACCTTCAGGACCGCGATGTCGATTGGCTTAGCCGACAATAGCGGGGAAACTGGCCCTCCGTCTGAATCAACGCGTCGGACGCTCCCCCTCGGAGTTCGATCCCAGGGTTCGACGATGCGTCCGTCTCGTGAGCACCGAGGGGCCCGAGTGGAACTGCCTGCTTGCTGCCAAGCGGGGAGGGGCGCGCGGTGAGGGCGCGGCTCGGAGCCGAAAGCCTATTAGGGGACGCGCTCGGCGGGCGGGCCACAGCAAGGCTCGCGGGGCGTTGAAGCCTCACTTTCTTTGCCAGTGATCTCTGGCACATCGCACCCGAGCGCCGAACATGACCCTGAGCGAGTTCAGCGTCCGAGGTTTGGTTTGGCTCGCAAGGGGGGTCGAATTCGCGAGATCGATAGGCTTGCCCAGCGGTGATGAGCATGTATATACTTTGTTAGTATATATCCCGCGGCGAGACTGGCATGTCGAAAGAAGCTGTTTTTACCATGAAGCTCGAACCTGAACTGCGTGATGCCTTTCTGGCAGAAGCCGAGGCCGATCATCGGCCGGCATCACAGATAGTTCGTGAACTGATGCGCACCTATATCCAGCGGAGGCGTGAGGAACGCGAATACGAGGAGTTTCTGCACCGCAAGGTGCAGGTTGCGCGCTCCTCGGTGCGCCGCGGCCGAGGACGGCCGAATGAGGATGTCGAGGCTCAATTCGCCGCCTGGCGTGCCAGGGCGGCGGGCTAGGTGTGAAGGTCTTCTGGACGCCGAAGCCGAACAAGACCGTGCGGAGGTGAGGGATTACATTGCAGCCGACGATCCGCTGGCGAGCGTCCGCCTGGACCAGCTTTTCAGTGACGCGGCGGCCAGGTTGGCCGATTTCCCGATGCTCGGCCGGACCGGCAAAATTCCCGGGACGCGCGAGCTCATTTTACATGCGAGCTACCGCCTGGTGTACGAGATCGATCGTGAAACGGTGTGGGTGCTGGCCCTGGTGCACACGGCGCGCCAGTGGCCGCCGGTGAAGAGGTGAGGCGTGAGGCGCTGAGGCGTCGGGTCGCTGGCTCACATTGGTGAGAATGTTGATCCTTCGATCCCGGCCGAAACATCGGCGCTGTGCTCGGGCTACGGTGCACGGGCAACGAGCCGGAGGCGAGAGGCGATGCCCATCACCTGCTTCATCCACTACGAGATCGATCCCGGGCGCGGCGAGGCGTTCGAACAATATGCGCGCAACTGGGGCCAGGCGATCCCGCGCGCGGGCGCCGATCTGATCGGCTATTTCGCGCCCCACGAAGGATCGGCCACCACTGCCTACGCGGCCTACAACATCGACAGCCTGGCCGCGTACGAGGCCTATCGGGCACGGCTTTCAGCGGATCCGCTGGCCCGAGAGAATTTCGCGTTTGCCAGGCGCGAGCGGTTCATTCTGAAAGAGGACCGGATTTTCCTCCGGCTGGTCTCCGCGCCGCACGCCTCCCTGGTGAAGGCATGATCGCGGTCATCTTCGAAGTCTGGCCGGCCGAGGGCGAGACGCGCCACTACCTCGATCTCGCCGCCGCGCTGAAGGGCGAACTGGAGCGGATCGACGGGTTCATCTCGGTCGAACGGTTCCAGAGCCTCACCGAGCCCGGCAAGCTGCTTTCGCTTTCGATCTGGCGTGACGAGGCGGCGGTGCGGGCGTGGCGGAACCATGCCGCGCATCGTGCGACGCAAGGGAAGGGACGGGGCGGCGTGTTCGCCGATTATCGGCTGCGCGTGGCCGAGGTCGTGCGCGACTACGGGATGCGGGAACGCGCCGAGGCGCCGGCCGACAGCCTGGCCGCGCACGGCGCGTAAGCCAGGTCAGGCAAGCCGGGCCAGAAGCGCCCTGAACCCGGGTGCTTCGGCAAGGCCGACCATCTGCTCCTCCGCCTCTTCCATGCGCTGCCAG
>Ga0335075_10018943_pt1 | contig 10196 bp, 8 predicted proteins | sample Lox_Sample_24_FD_206723 | JGI IMG/M metagenome (GOLD analysis project Ga0335075, IMG submission 206723) | Soil microbial communities from Loxahatchee National Wildlife Refuge, Florida, United States - Lox_Sample_2.4 | ecosystem: Environmental > Terrestrial > Soil > Wetlands | place: USA: Florida... | reverse complement strand
CGAGCGCGGTCCGCCAGGCCTGGGCGAGCTGGTCGGCGGTCATCGGGGTGCCCAGGGTGGCCGCGATCTCGTCCCCGGCCCGGGTCCGCCAGCGCATCTCGCCCGAGTAGGCCAGGAAGATCACCGGGCGGACCACGCCGTCGGCCAGGGCCGGCCCGTAGCCGTAGACGTAGTCCGACGAACTGCGCTTGGTGCCGTCCAGTTCGGGGGTGTAGGTCACGAACGGGATCGGGTTGGCGTCGCTGCGAAAAGGGGTGCCGGTCAGCCCCATCCGGCACTTGGCGGGCTCGAAGGCTTCCCGGGCCGCCTCGCCCCAGGACAGGGCGTCGCCCGCGTGATGGATCTCGTCGAAGATGACCAGCGTGCGCCGGTTCTCCGTGCGCCGCCGGTGCAGCGCCGGGTGCGCGGCCACCTGCGCGTAGGTCACGGCCACGGCGGTGAAGTCGGCCGATACCCGTCCCTGCGCGTTGCGGTAGGCGGAGTCCATGCGGATCCCGATCCGGTGCGCGGCCTGGGCCCACTGGTGCTTCAGGTGCTCGGTCGGCGTGACCACGGTTATCGCCGCGATCTCGCGGCGCGCGAGCAGTTCGGCCGCGATCGTCAGCGCGAACGCCGTCTTCCCCGCTCCCGGCGTCGCGACCAGCAGGAAGTCGCGCCGCGGCATCCGGAAGTATTCGTCGTAAGCGTCCCGCTGCCAGCCCCGCAGCGAGAAAAGCAGATCCCGCCGGACCGGGCCGGCGGGGCGTGCGTCATCGTCCGTGGCGGATGCGGGAGTACTCACAGGGCCGACACGCTACCAGCCGCGGGCCGCTGCGACCGGGCACGCCACGGCGCCACCCGGGTGAGTCAGGCACCGCGGCCCGGGCGGGCCGGCTTTTGCGTGTGGCGGATCAGGACCCGGTGACCGGCTTGACCGGCTCCCCTACCTGCCGCACGTACTCATCGCGCGGCAGCGCGTGGTGCCAGGCTGCGTCCCGCCAGTAGTTGTGCCGCACGATGACGGCCGGGTCGTCCAGGATCTCGCAGCGGCGCAGGTCGTCGGTGGCGTCGTCGTAGTACATGACGACCAGCAGGCGGGAGTCGAACAGCCAGTAGTCGTGTTCCCAGAGCCCGGCGGGCAGGCCGGCCGCCTCGGCCCGCTGCCGGGACAGGTAGCGGATGTCCTCGCCGGCCGCGATGTTCTGCATCGCCTGCCACAGCGCGTAACGCGTGTAGTCCGACCAGGGCTCGGAGACGATCCGGACCCGGGCGAATTGCCTGCCCTCGGCGGTCGCCGCCCGCACCTGGCGCTTCCACGGCACGTCCGGGTCCAGTTCGGGAAACTCGCCCTTGAGCCAGCGGGCGAAACGGGAACGGTCATAGCTGGTTCCGGCGTAGGACTCCCGGCCCTCCAGCCGGAACGCGGTGTACTCGAACCCGGTGAACGCCCCCTGTAACTCCTGGGCGGTGAGGTCATGCCGCGACATCAGACAATCGTTACAGAACTAGGGCGAGAACGGCAATAGGTCATTTGTGGCTGATCACACACCTCGCCGGCCCGGCTCCACCGGTTCATGCCCGGGCGGTTGACGAACGCGCGCCAGGCTGTATCTTAATAGGCATCAGATTCTGATAGGTACTCAGATTGCGCTGGAGGAATCCCGTGACGACCATCGATGGGCAGGCCAGCGGCCGGTGGACGGCCGCCGATGTCCCCGACCAGTCGGGGCGGACCGCGGTGGTGACGGGGGCCAGCGGCGGCCTCGGCCTGCAGACCGCCCGGGTACTGGCCGGGCGCGGGGCCACGGTCGTCCTCGCCTGCCGTGACCTGGGCAAGGCCGAGCGGGCGGCCGAACTCATCCGGGACCAGGCCGGGCGGGACAGCGTGGCGATCGTGCACCTCGACCTCGCCTCCCTGGCCTCGGTCCGCGAGGCGGCCGACGGCATCCGCGCCGCCTGCCCGCGCCTGGACCTGCTGATCAACAACGCGGCCGTGATGGCGGCGCCGTATCACCGCACCGAGGACGGCTTCGAGGTGACGTTGGCCACCAACCACCTCGGCCCCTTCGCGCTGACCGGACTGCTGCTGGGACTGCTGCTGGAGACCCCGGGCTCGCGGATCGTGACCGTGAGCAGCGTCGGTCACCGGGATGGCGTGATGCACTTCGACGATCTCCAGTTCACCCGCGGATACAACGGCGGGCACGCCTACGAGCAATCGAAGCTGGCCAACCTGCTGTTCACCTACGAGCTGAGCTCCCGCCTGCAGGCGGCGGGCGCGCCGACGATGGCGCTCGCCGCCCACCCTGGGGTGGCCGGCAGCACCGAGCTGTGGCGGACCAGCTCGCGGTTTGTGCGGGTGCTGGTCAGCCCGCGCATGCGAATGATCAACTTCCGGCTCGTCCACAGCGTGGAGAACGGAGCCCTGCCCATGCTCCGGGCCGCCACCGACCCGGCCGCACGAGGCGGCCAGTACTACGGGCCGGGAGGCCGGCGGGGATACATCGGGTATCCGGTCCTGGAGGAGTCGAGCCCACAGTCGCGCAGCGAGGCCGACCAGCGCCGGCTGTGGCAGATCTCCGAGGAGCTGACCGGGGTGTCCTACTCCATGCTGGCGCCACCCCGCGCAGCATCCTGACTCATGCCGCCCGGGCTGGCGTAACGTGGGACGCCATGCCGGGCAAGGGCGATCGCTACCACCACGGTGATCTCAGGGCGGCGCTGATCGACACCGCGGCCGAACTGATCGCCGAGCGCGGCGTGCGCGCGTTCTCCCTGGCCGAGGCCAGCCGCCGGCTCGGCGTCGCGGTCAGCGCCCCCTACGCGCACTTCGCCGACCGCGACGACCTGCTGGCCGCGGTCGCGGTGCACGCGTTCGAGCTCTTCCGCGACGCGCTCGTGCCCGAGATGGACCGGTTCCGTGAGCCCGCCGACCGCCTGGTCGCCATGGCCCGGGCCTACGTGCGCTTCGCCGCGACCAGCCGCCCGATGTTCGAGGTGCTGTACGAGTCGGGCATCGACAAGACCCGCCACCCGGAAATCGAGGCCGCGAAAACGCTCGACCAGGTGTTCCTTGACTGCGTGCGGGCCCTGGCCGACGGCGACGAGCACCTGGCCAGCGAGCTGGCCGAGGCGGTCGAGGCCGTCGCCCACGGTCACGCCATGATGCTGCTCGACAGCGGACCGAGCCAGGACGCCGAGGCCGTCGAGCTGGCGGCCGAGCGGACCGCACGGGCGGTTCGCGCCCTGATCGAGAGCCGCCGGCTGCTTGGCCAGCCATCCTGGCGTCCCGTTCTGGAAAATTAAGAGAGATCGTCATGGCGGAGCGAGGAGGCAGCCGGTGACCGGCAACCTGTACGTGGCCTGGGACGAGCGGCTGACCGGGTACGACTTCGGGCCCGGCCATCCGCTGGCGCCGGTCCGGGTGGAGCTGACCATGCGGCTCGCGGGCGCGCTTGGCGTGCTGACCGCGCCGGGGGTGGTGGTGGCCGCGCCGGAGCAGGCCACCGACGCCGAGCTCGAGCTGGTGCACACGCCGGAATACATCGCCGCGGTCCGGCGGGCCGGCGCCGATGGGCCCGACCCCTCGCTGCTGCGGTTCGGCCTGGGCACCGCGGATGACCCGGTGTTCGCCGACATGCACGAGGCGTCGGCGCTGGTCACCGGGGCGACCCTGGCCGCGGCACGCGCCGTCTGGCCGGGGCCGGCCGAGCACGCGGCCAGCATCGCGGGCGGACTGCACCATGCCATGGCCGGTCACGCCAGCGGGTTCTGTGTTTACAACGACCCCGCGATCGCCATCGCCTACCTGCTAAATCAGGGCCTTGAACGGGTCGCGTACGTCGACATCGACGTCCACCACGGCGATGGGGTGCAGGCGGCGTTCTACAACGACCCGCGAGTACTCACGATCAGCCTGCACGAGAGCCCGGCCACGCTGTTCCCGGGAACCGGGCGGCCGTCGGAGAGCGGCGGCCCGGACGCGGCCGGCTCGGCGGTCAACGTGGCGCTGCCCGCGGGAGCGTCGGACGCGGGCTGGCTGCGTGCATTCCACGCGATCGTGCCGCCGCTGCTGCGCTCGTTCCGGCCGCAGGTGCTGGTCAGCCAGCACGGCTGCGACACGCACTGGCTCGACCCGCTGGCCAACCTGGAGGTCAGCATCGACGCGCAGCGGATCGCCCACGCCGCGATCCACCGGCTGGCGCACGAGACCGCGGGCGGCCGCTGGCTGCTGACCGGGGGCGGCGGCTACGAGCTGATCCAGGTGGTGCCGCGGACCTGGACCCACCTGCTGGCCGAGGCGGCGGGCCAGCCGGTCGACCCGGTGACGCCGACCCCGGAGCCGTGGCGGGAGTACGTGGAGCAGCGAACGGGTAGGAATGCCCCAGAACAGATGACCGAGGGCGCCACCGCCGACTACGTACCGTTCGAGTCGGGCGTTGACCCGGATGACCCGGTCGACCAGGCGATCATGGCCACGCAGCGGGCCGTCTTCCCGGCGCATGGGATGGTGCCTGTGTACGGATAGTGAGGCTGACCGCGGGTGTTCACAGACCGGTCCGACGCCGGGAAGCGGCTGGCCAGGCAGCTGGCCCCCCTGCGCGGTGACAACGTGGTCGTCCTCGGCCTGCCGCGGGGCGGCGTGCCGGTCGCGTTCGAGGTGGCCGAGGGACTCGGCGCGCCGCTGGATGTGATCGTGGTCCGTAAGCTCGGGCTCCCGGTCCAGCCGGAGCTGGCCATGGGCGCGGTGGGCGAGGGCGGGATCCTGATCATCAACCACGAGGTGGTGCGCAGGCCGTGGGTCTCGTCCGAGGAGGTGGCCACGGCCGAGCGGCGCGAGCGCCAGGAACTGGAACGGCAGGCGGGACGGTTCCGGGCCGGGCGGGCCCGGGTGGGCGTCGGCGGACGCACCGCCGTCCTGGTCGATGACGGGATCGCGACCGGTTCCACCGCCCGGGCCGCGTGCCAGGTGGCCCGCGGTCAGGGCGCGGCGCGGGTGATCATGACCGCGCCGGTTGGCGCGCCGGGCTCGGCCGCCGCCCTGCGCGACAGCGGCGGCTGCGATGAAGTGCACCTGCTGCGCGCCCCGTCGTCCTTCTCGTCGGTCGGGGAGTGGTACGACGACTTCACGCCGGTCTCCGACGCGGAAGTGGCCAGCCTGCTGGAGCAGGCCGCGCAGGCCCGGCCGGAGCACGTGAGCCGGTAACCCGAGGCTCAGCCTCCTGAGGTCTGGCCCTTCAGGCTGATGCCGGAGACGAAAGCCTGGTAGGAGCCCGAGTTGTTCGGCGGGAGCTGCGTGAACCAGATGAGCAGGTAGCGGGATGGCGCCGACCCGGTTGGCGCTAGCTGCACGACGCCGCCGGCGTTGGTCGCGGTGGCCACGGTCTTCAGGTCGGCCAGCGCGGGCGTGCTGCCGGTGCGCAGCTGCAGATCGGCGCCGGGGGTGCTGCCCAGCGTGATCTCGGCGCTAGTGATCGTCACCGGCTTGCCCATGTCCAGCAGCAGGCCGGTGCCGGCCTGCAGGTTCCCGAAGTCCGGGGTCGCGTACCAGTCGGTATTCCACGCGTTGGCCGAGTTGCCGGTGATCGCGAGGGACGCGAGCTGCGGGTTGTCGCCCTGAGCCGTGCCACCGGGCCCGAACGCCACCACGCTGACCGGGGTCAGCGTGGTCGTCGGCGACACCGCGGGGCTATGCGTGGCGGCCGGCTTGGGGTGCGCCGCGGCGAGGCCGCCCGGCCTGGTGTGCGCCGCGGTGTGGTGAGCCGGCGCGGACTCGGCCGCCGGGGTCGCGGTCTGGTGCCCGGCCGGGGATGACGCGAGGCGGTAGCCGAGGAAACCGAACGTGGCCAGCAGCACAACGGCCAGGACCGCGGTCCAGTTGGTCCGGCGCGGCTCGACCGCCCGGACCGGCATCGCCGGTTCCAAGGCCTCCGCCGCGGTGATCTCCTCCGGTTCCCGCACGGTCGCGTCGTACTCCGCGATCAGCGGGACCGCGTCCGTGCCGACAACCCGGGCGATGTCGCGGATGTTGCCGCGGGCGTAGAAGTCGCCGCCGGACGGCGTGTAGTCGTCACGCTCGATGGCCTGGATGATGGTTTGCCTGATGCGGGTCCGCTCACTGACCTGGGTAACCGTGAGACCGGCGTCGCGGCGTGCCTTCGCCAGGGTCTCGCCGATGGTCATGGCGCGCCTCCACGATCGCATCGCACAGAGCGCCCCGCCGGATGCGGAGCGCATCTGCCACGACTATCATCGCGCGTTTTCCCGCGCAGGGGGTTACCAGAAGGTGCCCTTTAATGGAGCGATTTGGTGGCGTTTAGCTTTGCCCCGGCCCGGTGGCTGGCCGGGATCGCGGCCAGCACGGCCAGCACGGCCAGGGTGGCGGACACCGCGGCGGCCAGCCACGAAGCCGGCGGGACGACCACCCCGGCCCCGTGCGCCGCGGTGGCGAACAGCCCGATGCCCAGCGGGATGCCGAGCAGCGCCCCGGGCACCGCCGGCAGCACCTGGGCCGCGGCGATCCCGGCCATGAGCTGGTCCGGCGACGCCCCGAGCGCTCGGGCCAGGGCCGGCACGAGCCGTGTGTCACGCACGGTCACCCATGCCGCGCAGAGCGCGTTCAGGACCGTGAGCATGCCCACCACCACGGTGAGCGCCATCAGCATCTGCTCGTCCCGGTCGACCACCGGATCGTTCAGCCCACGCGGCAGGCCCGCGGCCTTCACCCGGACCATGGCGTGGAACGCCAGCACGGCGACGATCCAGGTGGCGGTGACCGCGACGCTGGCCGCGCTCAGCAGGGCCCGGCGTGGCCTGCGGGCCACCAGCCGCAGGCCCAGCAGCAGCGGCCGCCCGGCCGAGAGTTCGGTCAGCGCGTCCCGGAGCCGCGGCTGCCGTGCCGCGTCCGCCAGCGCGCTGACCGTGCTGGCCCGGGCGCCGCGGATGGCGGGCACCAGCGTGGCGGCCAGCGCCACGGCCAGGGCGGCGGCCACCACGGCGCCGACGACGGACACGGTGAACGCCGGCGCGCCGGGGGTGCCGACCAGGCCGGCGCCTGGGCTGGCGACCAGCCGGGCGGACCCCCACCCGATGGCCAGGCCGGCCCCGGCGGCGATCAGGGCCGGGGTCAGGTTCTCGGCCAGCAGCACGGCCGCGATCGTGCCCGGGGCGCCGCCCGCCGCCTTGAGCAGCCCGGCCTGCCGGGTGCGCTCGGCCATCCGGGCGCCGGCCAGCACGGCCACGCACGCGATCGCCAGCAGCCCAGTGAGCCAGGCACCCGGCGAGAGCACGGCTTGCTCGTCGTGAACCAGCAGGCCATCCCCGTTCTGGATCGCCTGCCATGGGATCAGGCCTGGCGAGCCGGGCCACGGCTTGTTGCCGTACTCGCTGGCGAACGCCGGGGCCGTGGCCGGGCTGGCCAGCTTCAGGTTCAGGACGTACGACAGCGGCGCCTGCGCCGAGGCCAGCGCCCGGGCATCCGGCTCGGTGACCCAGGCCAGCCCGATGTCGGTGGCCGTGAACGGGCCGGGCAGGTCAAAGAGGCAGTCGCCGGGGAAATGGCACAGGTTCGGGTACGGCAGGCTGGCCGCGGTGACCGCGATGCCCACCACCGGGAAGCGGCGGCCGTTGAGCGTGACGCGGTCGCCCACGCCCACGCCGAGCGCCTCGGCGAACGTCCGCTCGAGCACGACGCCGCCATCACGCACCCAGGTGCCCGCGGTCACCTTCGGCTGGTCGAGCGACGCCGGAGCCCGGGCCCGTCCTTCGGCTTCAACCTCCGCGGTCAGGCCGCGCGCCCGCACCACCGCCGAGGCGACCGGGTACGGCCCGCTGGAGCCGGTCACCCCGGGTGCCCGGGTCAGCGTCCTGACCTGGGCCGCGACCCTCTGCTGGCCGGCGGCAGGCCCGCCGACCTGGGCCACCACGTCCGGCCCCTTGGTCGCGGCCCGGGTCTGCCGATACGGCTGGTCGGTGACTCCGTGCAGGACCAGCCCCAGGGTGAGCGTGGCCGTGGCGGCGGTGATCGCCAGCACCAGCAGCGCCGCCGGGCCCGGCCGGCACCGCAGGTCCCGGCCGACCAGGCGCGCCATGAGCCAGACCCGGCCCATGGCGTCAGGCGGTCTCGGCTTGCAGGATCGGCGAGACCGGCCGGCGGGCGCCGACCAGGGCCGGGATCGCGGCCAGCACGGCGACGGCCACGAGAATGCCGATCACCGCGGCGGCCAGCCACCAGGCCGACGGAACCACCACCCCGGCGCCCTGCGCCACGGCCGCGAAAAACCCGATGCCGAGCGGAATGCCGAGCAGGGCGCCTGGCACCGCGGGCAGCACCTGCGCCGCGGCGATCCCGGCCGTGACCTGGCCCGGCGACGCGCCGAGCGCCCGGGCCAGCGCTGACGCCTGCCGGGCGTCGAGCACGGTGGTCCAGGCCGCGCAGATCGCGTTGAGGACCGTGAGCGCGACCAGCACCACGGTGATCACCATCAGCATCTGCTCGTCCCGGTCGACCACCGGATTGCCCAGGCCGTTCGACAGGGTGGGCGCTCCCAGGTGGACGCTGGTGCGAAAGGCCAGCACGGCGACGATGCCGCTGGCGGTGACCGTGACGCTGGCCGCGCTCAGCACCGCGCGGCGTGGCCTGCGGGCGATCAGCCGCATCCCGAGCAGCAGCGGCACGGGCAGCCGGCGGGAGAGCCGGATCAGCGCGGCGTGCCGGCGCGGCCGGCGTGCCGCGTTGGCTAGCGCGCTGACCGTGCTGGTCCGGGCCGCGCGGATGGCGGGCACGAGCGTCGACGCCAGTGCCACCGCCAGGGCCACGGCTGCTACGAGGCCGATGATGGACAGGCTGAGCGCCGGTGCACCGGGGGTGCCGACCAGGGCGGCGCCGGGGCTCGCTACCAGCGGGGCGGCCAGCCAGCCGATAGACAGGCCGGCGGCCGCCGCGAGCAGCGCAAGGACCAGGTTCTCGGCCAGCAGCACCACCGCGACCGTCCCTGGGGTGCCGCCGACCGCCTTGAGCAGCCCGACCCGCCGGGTGCGCTCGGCCATGCGGCCGCCGGCCAGCACGGCCACGCTGGCGATGGCCAGCAGCCCGGCCAGCCAGGCCCCGGGCGAGAGCACGGACTGCTCGTCCTGCACCAGCAGGCCGGACCCGGTCTGGATGGCCTGCCATGGGATCACGGTCGAGGCGGTCGTGAGCTGCCTGCCGTACTTGCTGGCGAACGCCGGGGCCGTGGCCGGGTTCTTGAGCTTCAGGTTGACGAAGTAGGACAGCGGCGCCCGCGACGAGGCAAGCGCGCGGGCGTCCGGCTCGGTCACCCACGCGAACCCGATGTCCGTGGACTGCGCAGGCAGAACAAAGACGCAGCCGCCGCCCGGGTTATAGCACAGGTTCGGGTAGGGCAGGCCGGCGGCGGTGACCGCGACCCCCACCACCTGGAACGGCCGACCGCCGAGGGCGACCCGGTCGCCGACGCCCACCCCGAGTGCTTCGGCGAACGTGCGCTCGAGCACGATGCCGCCGGGGCGAACCCAGGTCCCCGTGATCACCTTCGGCTGGTCGACCGATGCCGGTGCCTGCGCCCGTCCTTCGGCCTCAACGTCCGCGGTCAGTCCCCGGGCGCGGATGAACGCCGAGGCGACCGGGTAAGGACCGCTGTGGCCGGAGACGCCCGGCTCGTGGGTCAGCGTCCTGACCTCGGCCGCGATCTGGGTCTGGCCGACCTGCCCAGACGGGGGCGCCGATACCGATGCGTGGCGGCGGTGCCCGCGCGCAGGCACGGACCGTACCGGCCCGAATCCAGTGATCTGGGCCACCACGTCGGGCCCGTTCGTCGCGGCCCTGGTCTGCAGGTACGGCTGGTTGGTGACTCCGTCCAGGACCAGGCCCAGGGCGAGTGTGGCCGTGGCGGCGGTGATGGCCAGCACCAGCAGCACCGCCGGTCCCGGCCGGTGGCGCAGGTCGCGGCCGACCAGGCGGGCGATGAGCCGGATCTTGCTCATGGTGCTCAGCCCTCTCACTCGGCCAGCCCGGGCAGCCCGGGCAGCCCGGCCAGGGACCCCAGGTCGCCGGCGCTGCCGCCGGTCAGCCTGGTCTCATCCACGAACGACCCGTCGCGCATGGAGATCATCCGGTCCGCGGTGGCCGCGATCCGCGAATCGTGGGTGACGATCACCAGCGTCTGCCCGGCCGCGTGCAGGGCCTCGAACAGCCGCAG
>Ga0335075_10018941_pt1 | contig 10197 bp, 7 predicted proteins | sample Lox_Sample_24_FD_206723 | JGI IMG/M metagenome (GOLD analysis project Ga0335075, IMG submission 206723) | Soil microbial communities from Loxahatchee National Wildlife Refuge, Florida, United States - Lox_Sample_2.4 | ecosystem: Environmental > Terrestrial > Soil > Wetlands | place: USA: Florida... | reverse complement strand
AATGGGATGTGACAGTGCAGGTCTTAGCCAGCGATTCGGCAGAGCTTTCGCAAGAGTTCGGCATTACTGTCGGGCGGTGGACTCAGTACACGACAACGGGTGACCTGCCATTCGGTGCCATGTGGTGTGTGGTGCCGCCCGGCGGTCACAGCAACATCGACCAGCATCCCGACCGGGAACTATTCATCGTCATCCAGGGCACCGGTGAGGTACAAGTCCCCGGCGGTTCAGCCACGCCGGCGCCAGCAGGTACGGCTGTCCTCATGGACGCGCAGGAGCCACATATCCTGGTCAATCAGTCAGCAGACCAGCCGCTGGTGGCGTTGAGCCTGTATTGGGTGCCCGAGGGGAGCGCATAAGGCGATGCGCGCTGACCCGGCAGCAACAGCTGCTTGCCTCTAGCTTCCAATCGATGACTGACTTATCCGTCAGCCGCTCGCTCCGAGCCGGGGCCGCCTCGGCAGGTGACGTTCTCGACGTATTGGGAATCGGATTCGGTCCGTCGAACCTGGCGCTCGCCATCGTGCTGGAGGAGCAGGCACGCCGCAGGACGGCAGTGCAGCCGGTGCGCGCCGCCTTTCTCGAACGCCAGCAGGAATTTGGCTGGCATCGAGGGATGCTCATCGGCGGCACGAACCTCCAGGTCTCGTTCCTGAAAGACCTGGTCACCATGCGCGACCCGACCAGCGACTTTAGCTTCCTGTATTACCTCCATCAGGCGGGCCGCCTGGCGGCCTTTATCAACCAGAAGAACATGTATCCGACGCGAGTAGAGTTCCACGCCTACCTTTCCTGGGCGGCCGACCGCCTGCGGCATCAGGTGACCTACGGCATGGAGGTTATCGACGCCAAGCCGGTAATGCAGGGCGACGACGTGCAGTACATGGACGTCGTGGCCCGGCGGACCGCGGACAGCAGCTTGGTGACGTACCGCACTCGCAACGTAGTGGTGGCGACCGGGCTAGAGCCGCACTTGCCGGCCGACACACCAGCGTCACCGGGTATCTGGCATAGTGCCGAGCTCCTCGGCCGCCTAGCCGACATCCGGGACGACCGGCCGCAGACCTTCGTGGTAGTGGGCGCGGGACAAAGCGCGGCCGAGGTAGTGGAATACGTGCACCGGCGGTTCACCCGCGCTCAGGTGTACTCGGTGTTCACCCGGTACGGTTACAGCCCGTCGGACGACAGCCCCTTCGTCAATGGGATATTCGACCCGGACACCGTAGACCTCTTCTTCCGGTCGCCCGACGAGGTCAAGCAGCTGTTCTTCGACTATCACGCGAACACGAACTACTCCGCCGTCGATATCGACGTCATCACTGAGTTGGGCCAGCGAGCCTACGAGGAACTCGTCGAAGGCCAGCCGCGCCTGATCATCCGCAACCTGACACGAGTGGCCGCGGTACACCAGAGCGAGTCTGGCCTGGACGTCGAATTGCTATTCCTGCCCGACGGGAAGATCTCGACCGTGCATGCCGACTGGCTGATCTATGCCACTGGATACCGGCCCCGCAGTCCGCTGAGCGTGCTCGGTGAGCTCGGCAGCTACTGCAAGACCGGGCCATCCGGCTCGTTGCGCGTGGACCGCTGCCATCGGGTGGTCACGACCAGGCGGATGCGCTGCGGGATCTACGTCCAGGGGTGCACTGAAGCCACGCACGGAATATCTTCCACGCTGCTGTCCACAACTGCCATCCGGGTCGGCGAGATCGCCGCTGCGATAACGGCCGACGCGGGCGATGGACCACCGCTAGCGACACACCTGCAAGGGAACGGAAAGGCTGGGGACACTGATGCCACCCGCGACGCAGCCGGGACGGGCGCAACGAGTAGTCATCGTCTCGCTGATGAAGTCGGGCACGCACCTGCTGCAGGAGCTGATGGTCGCGCTCGGCTACAAGATGTACGGCGCCGGGGTGCGGCTCCGGCCTGAAATCCTGCCCGTGCTGGACGACGAGACCCGCTGGCGCATCGCTCGCCTGGCATATGACAAGCAGACAATCAGTGAGCTGGAAACGGCCGGACCGGAAGAATTCGCCGAGGCGACCGACCGCGCCTGGGATGCGCTCGGCTGGTCATGGCACATCCGGCTGGCGCAGCCCCTGGTCACGTGGTACTCACGCGAGATGATCGACTCTGGATTCATCGAGCAGGTTCACCGCCGGACCGTGGGCTCCGACTTCGCCGACACCCCGGCTGGGGTGTGCTGGGCGGTCAACCAGTTCGATATCCGCCAGCTCGACGGGCATTTCCTGCGCGAGTGGTCGCAGACTCGGGAACCGAAGATTATCTTCAACTACCGGGATCCTCGTGACGTGCTGCTGTCGATGGTGAATTTCCTGAGCGGCAGGACCGGCAAGGGTTTCAGCAATTACAACGACTTTCTGGTGTTCAGCGAGATCCTGAAATCTAAAGCTTCGCTCGAAGAGCAACTGGCGTACGCGCTGGCCGACCCCTCGTTCCCCGCGCAGCGCGACCTGGCGCACATGATCTGGCTGCTGAACCACCCGGACGTCTGCAAGACGTCCTTCGAGGAGCTGATCGGTCCGAGCGGCGGCGGCACAGCCCAGGCGCAGGCCTGCGCGCTGAGCCGCGTGTTCGAGTTCCTGGGCGTGACGGGCACCGAACCGGACGACATCGCTGGACGCCTGTTCAATCCCGATGTTTTCTCGTTCTACCGTGGCCAGATCGGAGGCTGGCGGGAGGCGTTCACACCTGAACTCGAGCGCCTGGCGGAAGACCGGCTGGGAGATCTGCTGCAGCTCTACGGCTACCAGCGGGCGGCGTCATGACGATCAGGCTGCACTGGTACCTGCCGACGTCGGGCGACGGGCGGACGATCTCGGACCGGGCGTTTCCCGAGCTCGACGCACGGGCGACGGTGGGCCACTCGCCGCTGACAGGCACGGCCGCCGCAGTGGCGCGGACCCCGGACATCGAGTACATGGCGCAGATCGCGCGGTCAGCGGAACAGCTTGGCTTTGAGGCGGTGCTGACCCCGACCGGCGTCTGGTGCGAGGACGCGTGGCTGATGAGCGCCGCGCTCGCCCGCGAGACCCAGCGGCTGAAGTTCATCGTGGCGTTCCGGCCGGGCCTTACCTCGCCGGTGCTTGCCGCGCAGCAGGCCAGCACGCTGCAACGGCTGTCGGGCGGCCGGGTGCTGCTCAACGTGGTAACCGGCGGCCACTCCGACGAGCTGCGCAGGTTCGGCGACCACGTACCGCACGACGAGCGGTACGCGCGCTGCGATGAGTTCCTCGACGTCGTCCGCGGTGCCTGGGACGAAAAGCCGTACGACTTCACCGGCAAGTACTACAACGTGAGCGGCGCGACGGTGTTCGCGCCTCCCGACCCGGTGCCCGACATCTACTTCGGCGGGTCCTCCGCGCCCGCGATCGAGGTCGCGGCACGGCGGGCAGACGTCTACCTGAGCTTCGGCGAGACGCCGCCGCAGATCGCCGAAAAGATCGAACGCGTGCGCAGCATGGCGGCCCGGCAGAAACGGACGCTCCGGTTCGGGATGCGCGTCCATGTGATCACCAGGGATCGGTCGCAGGACGCGTGGGCGGCGGCGGAACGACTGCTCGAGCTGGCAGACCCGGAGGAGTTCGCGAGCGCCGAGCACACTCTGGCGGTGAGCGAGTCAGTCGGGCAGCGGCGGCAGCAGGAGCTGCTCGCGGCCTACCGGTGCAGCCGCGATCCGCACGACCTGCAGGTGTATCCCGGGCTGTGGGGAGGGATCGGTCTATTGCGCGGCGGTGCCGGAACCGCGATGGTCGGCAGCCATGCCCAGGTCGCCGATCTGATCGAGGACTATGCGGACCACGGCGTGGAGGAGTTCATCCTCTCCGGCTACCCGCACCTGGAAGAGGCCTACTGGTTCGGCGAAGGCGTGCTGCCCGAGTTGCGCAGGCGTGGCCGGCTGGGCACGCCGGAAGACCATGGTCGACGTCCGGGCGGCTGACCGGCTCGCGGATGTCCCCCGGCCGGACTGGGACGCGCTTGTCGGCGACGACGGCTTCTATCTCTCTTACGACTGGCTGCGGTACGTCGAGACGGAGCCGTATCTGCGGTCTCGGTACCTGCTGGCAACCGAAGCGGGTCGGCTAGTCGGCGCGCTGGTCTTGAGCCGGGTACATGACGCGCTCACCATCAGATACCGGGCCGAGCACTTTGCGGACCTGCTCGGCATTGACGGTAACGCGCTCCTGGCAGGCGGTAGCCAGGGCTATCGGTCAACGCTGCTGCTCGAGCAGCCCGGTGTCGACGGCGCGGGTGGCATGGATGGTGCGGCTGGCACTGAGGGCCCCGGGCGCGTGCTGGCCGCGCTGCTGCGGGCCGCCCTGTCCGTGGCAGACGATGACGGGTGCGCCGGGATTGTGCTGCCATTTCTCACCACCGGGGCACTGGCTGAGGTCGCTCGCGCAGCGCACGTACGAGCAGCCTTTGAGATGCCGGAGGCCGAGATCACCTGCTGCGGCGAAAGCCTCGACGACTATGTCGAACGAGCGTCGGGGCGTGTCCGCAGGAAGATCAAATCTGACCGGGAGCGGTTTGACCGGTCCGGCTGGACGATCAGGGAGCGGAGCCTGGACGACTGCTGGCCAGACGCGGCCCGGCTGCTGTTTCTTCTGCAGAGCAAATACGGCCACACCGAACTGACCCTCGCCGACTACGAACGCGTGCTGGAGGCTCAGGCGCGGGGCCTAGCCAACCGTAGCGTCGTGTTCTGCTGCGAGGACAACCGCGGTATCGCCGGGCTCGCTGTGTGCTACCGATGGCGGTCCACGCTCTATGGTAGGCTGGCTGGCTTTGACTATGACCGGTTGCGCGCCGGTCGGGAGTACTTCACCACCACGCTCTACGCACCGATCCAGTACGCGGCCCTGCACGCCATGCACTTGCACCTCGGACCGGGTTCGTGGCAGGCCAAAGGGCACCGAGGCGCGGTATTGCGACCGTTGTGGTCCGCATTCATTCCGTGCGGCGAATCCGATCAGGATCCAGGACTGGAGCTGGTCAACAGTGCGTCCGTGCGGCAGTGGGTGGCCGAGATCGCGAAGCACAGCATCCGGATCGATGACGAGGAGTGGCACAAGCCAGTGCGACTCGCCGCCGGAGGCATTCCGGCATAGCGCTCAGTGCCGCCGGAGCGCGCCGCCCCGAGAGCGCGCCGATCCAGCATGTCGGGTGAGCCGCGACGGCTACGTACCCTCGGCCCGCTGGCCGACGTTCATGACTCGTTCGGCGCTCTCACGTCCGGTTAGCCTGCCGCGACCGGACCGCACCGCAGCGACAAACAGGCACCCGGCCGCCATGCCGAATGCAACGCAGCCCCACCACGGGACAGACGCTCCGGCGGAGTAGGCGAAGACGCCAAGCGAAGGGCCGAAGGCCTGCCCGGCACTGCGGGCGACGTCGAGCGCTCCCTGGTAGCTGCCGTGACTACGGGCATTCGACATCTGCGCTGCCACCGTCGGCGCGGACGGCGCGTACAGGATTTCGCCTGCCGTCCACAGCGCTACGCTGACGGCCAAGAGCGGCACTGTGAAGCCGGCTAGCAGCGGAAGATACGCGCCGCCGATCAGCACCCCGCCGATGGCGAGAGGCACCCGCACCGGGAACCTTCGGGCGAGATAAGACAGCGGCAGCTGGAAGACGATCACCGCGATCGCGTTCGCGCTGAACAGGTAGCCGAGAAGCTCGAGGTTGTAATGGTGGCTGCGGAAGGCGAGCGGAACCGGGCCGTTGTACTGGGTGTACGCAAGTGCCACGAGCACCGCCCCGGCCAGGAACATGAGGTACCGCACATCGTGCCGCATCGTGCCCCGGGTCTGGCCGCCGGTGACCCGTGGCCTCGGCAGCGACGCGGGAGTGCCGACGGGCAGGCGCAATGCCGCCAGCGCGAAGCAGGCGGAGGTACCCGCGTCGGCCAACAGCAGTGCGGTCAGCGAATGGGTCAGCAGGTAACCGGCCAGGGCGGATCCGACCGCGACGCCGACATTGAAGGTGAGCTGGAAGACCGAGAACATCTGCAGCCGCTGCCCCGGCGGCGAGAGGCTGCCGACCATCGTCGATGCGGCCGGGATGTAAGCGCGGTTGCACAGGGCTATCAGGCAGACGATGCCGACGGTGAGCGGGAACGGACTTGCCGGGATGAGAGCGAGCGTGACTAGCGCGGACCCGATCATCGCCACCACGATGACCCGCTTACTACCGAGGCGTGATGTCAGGGCGCCGCCGAGCCAGGCGCCCGCGATCGTGAAGCCTCCGCTAACAGCGAGAGCCAGCCCGATGTCCGGGGCAGAGATGCCCCGCAGGGCGAGGATCAGGGCGAGGAAGGCAGAGACGAAACCGCCTGCCCGGTTGATCAGCACGCCGGCCGACAAAACTCTGATCGGGCTCGGGATGCTGCGGTAGTACCGCATGCCGGAACGCGCGATCCGACGCGGCGAGAAGTTACCTGGCACCGGGTGCTGCCTTGCTAGGGCCAGCGCCGCGGGCCCTGAGGCCAGCGCCGCGGGCCCTCCGGTCAGCGCCGCGGGCCCTTTGGTCAGGGCAGGGCATCATGGCGCGGCGTCATTGCCGGTAAGAGCGCCGAGGACAGCCGGCGCCCGGGCGGGGCCCGCAGCGAGCAGGCAGCGCAAGGCGAGGCCAGGATCGAACGTGCCGAACTCGAGTGCGTGCCCGGCGCGGCGAGCCTCCGCTGCCGCGAGACCCGGCGGCAGGGTCCCGCCGTCGGCCAGCGCGGCCGCGATCCAGTCCCGGAACTGGGCGTAAGCATCCCGGGTAAACCCGCTCTCGAACCGGTCAGGCCGGTCCCAGCAGACGAACATGCGCACAGTCGCGGGATCCTCTTGCTCCAGGAACTCGTGCGCCCAGACCGCGTGTCCGCGACTGGTCGAGAACTTCAGTCCGTCCAGCTGATAGAACTCATTGACCACCAGGCCGCCCAGCCGACTCGGGTCGATCCCTGCGGCGGCAAACAGGCCAGGGAACAGGATGGCGAAGTAGAAGGCGTTGTCAATGCCGAGGAAGTGCCACCACTCACCGACCTGCCGCCAGGCGGCCGCGCACTGGTCGAGCCCGCTGGCGGCCGGGTCAAGCCGTCGGCCGATCCCGGTGATCAGGCCGAGGCCCATCTCAACCCAGACGTCGACCCGGTTCCCGTCGCCGCCAGCGGAAATGCCCCAGTCGGTTGGGTAGGCGAGCGGCACGTCCGGAAGCCCGCAGGCGAGGTAGTGGCCGATAAGCGAGCGCACCCGTGCCGGCATGACCGCGCCAGACCAGCAGGCGCTCAGCTCGGCGCGCCATGACTCAAGCCGCAGCAGCGGGATGTCCGCGGTGAAGGGCTCCGCGCTGCCGCCGCATCGCGCGCACCTGGCCCCGCCGAGGTTCTCCGCCGAGGCAAACGCGCCGCACGCCTCGCAGGTGCCGCCGCTAGACACCAGGCCGCACCTGGCGCAGTCACCGGAGACATACGCGTGATGCAGCGTGGTGCCGCAACGGCTGCAGCGGGTCAGCGTCGTTCGCTCGGTGACGACCATCCCGCGGGCAGCGAGTTCGTCAAGCAGCAGGCCGACGCGGTCGCGGTAATCCTGATCTGCTCTCGGGTCGTTGAAGACGTCGTAGCCGATCCGGGCGGCACCCAGGGCCTGGCGGACCAAGGTCTCGTATTCGTCCAGCACCTCAGTAACCTGGCGGCCCTGGCTGGCCGCCTTGGTGCAGACGTAATTCTGATGCGGATCCAGGCCGCTGACGGTCAGCGTGCGCGCGCCGCGCGCCCGTGCGGCCCGCGCCGCCACGTCCGCGGCAATGAACGGCCCGGCCAGGTGCCCGACATGCAGCGGCCCGTTCGGGGTGGGCGCTGTGGCCGTCACCACCACAAGCGGCTGGTCTGCAGGATCGTCGCGGGTCGTTGCCTGCGCCGCCTGTGGAGTCATCGCCACCATCCTGTCTGCCGAGGTCGATAGGTATTTATACTGATATATGCTATATAGCCATCCGGTCATACTCCCCGTGCATCAGCTCGATGCCCAGTGACTGCTCGACGTACCTAGCGATTTCACCGCCGGTCCGCGCAGTGTCGCTGTATTCGCTTCCGCGCAGAATGACACGCGCAATGACGTCGCCCCGGCGTACGGTCTGCAGCGGGCCGAGCCCGAGTGAGGCAGGCGAGTCGAACCGGATAAGTTGCCCGGAATACCTGGCGAGCCAGCCAGTATCCCAGCTCTCCGGCAGCGTGCCGTCCACTGCGGCGAACAGCCGCCGTCCGGTCACGCAGCCGTCAAATAACGGCGAGCCGTCCATGGGACCGCCCGAGATCAGCCGCAGGAAGTCGATGTAGATGTTGCGGCCTGCCGCGTGCTGGTAGACCGTCGGCATGATGCCGCCCATGATCCTGGGGTTGGCCTCGACCAGGACAGGCCCGGCCGCAGTCACGATCATTTCCAGGTGAAACACGCCCGGGCCGAGCCCGATAGCACGACAGACGGCCTCCGCGTACGCCCTGCAAGCTCGCGACTGATCCGGGGGCAGTTCGGCCGGAATATGCGGGCCGATCTCGATCACCTCGTTGTCGCGAGCGCGGGTCCGGCCGCTGATGCAGAACACATAGCCGCGCCCGTCTCGCATCCCGATTTCGGCCGAGACAAGCGGGCCGTCTAAGTACTGCTCTACTAACAGCCCGCGGGAGAACTGCGGGCGCCACACCGGCGGGACCACGCGCAGGTCGCCAAGCGCTTGCTCGCAGGCGGTGCGGACATCCGCGCGACCGCGGGCGACGGACGTCAGCTTGCTGTCGGCCCCGGACGGCGGCTTGATGACGACCGGGTAGCCGATAGCGTCCGCGGCGGCCACCGCCTCGCCGGCATCTCGCGCTAAGGCGAAGGCTGGCATGGCCAGCCCGGCATCCCGCAGCGCTGTGCGGAGCAGGTCCTTACGCCGTGCCGTCAGCACCGCGTCGGGGTTAGTACCACGGAGGCCAAGTGTCCGGCAGCTCAGCGCGACTGCCTCCACCGCCATCTCGTGATGCGTGACCGCGAAGTCGATCGGATGCTTTGCCTGGCATTCTGCTAACGCCGCGGTGACAGCTGCGGCGTCGGTGGTGGCTACATCGCGGATGACCCAGTCCGAGCGCTCGATAAGCCCGATGTTCTCAATGGTGCGCGCATAAATGGGATCGAACGACTCAATGAAGCTGACCTGATGACCTTCGTCTTTAGCTCGGGCGATGGCCTCCAGTGCAGCTTCATTGGAATCGACGAATGCGACGTGCATGGTCCTATTATGACCCCATCTGCCCAGGGCAAACCAGGCAGCGCGGGCGAGAACCAGGCCATGGCCGGCCATCCGGGACTTTGGCGGGGCGAGCTCGAGTGAGAATATCGGCGGTATGGTCAGGCGGACCGCCAATAGCAACGGGAACGCGGCAGTTCCCAGCCGGTCCGAGTCCGTCCGCCGGCCGCCTACAGGGCGGCGCAGCGAAGATCCCGAGCGCGCGGCCAAGCTAGCCACTTACCATGCCAAGCGCGACTTCTCCCTGACCCCGGAGCCAGCCGGCGATGCTTCCACAACCGGGCCAGGACAGCACGGCCCGCTCAGGTTCGTGGTGCAACGTCACCGGGCCCGCCGCTTGCACTACGACCTGCGCTTCGAAATGAACGGCGTACTGGCGAGCTGGGCCGTCCCCAACGGGCCGACCCTCGACCCCAAGGCCAAGCGCCTGGCCGTCCACGTCGAGGATCATCCGATCGAGTACATCGACTTCGAGGGCGTCATCCCGTCCGGGGAGTACGGCGGCGGCGACGTCATCGTGTGGGACACCGGCACCTGGGAGCCGCACGAGACCGATGACCCGGTCGCTGCCGTTGCGGCCGGCGAACTGCACGCCGACGTACACGGCCGCAAGCTCAACGGCCGCCTGATCCTGGTGCAGCGCGGCCGCACCCGCGAGGACTCGAGCCAGTGGCTGCTCATGCACAAGAACGACGAGTACGCCGTCAGCGGCTGGGACGCCAATGATTACCCGGAATCCGTCCTGACCGGCCGCACGAACGAGCAGGTGAGGGCCGATCCGGACCGGATCTGGCGGTCCGACCTGCCGGCCGCGCAGGCGGCAATTGAGCTGCGGCCAAGGCCCGTTCCCGCCCCGAGTGAGTCAGAACTGGCCGCACTAGACGAGCTCGGCGCGGCGGG
>Ga0335075_10018939_pt1 | contig 10199 bp, 11 predicted proteins | sample Lox_Sample_24_FD_206723 | JGI IMG/M metagenome (GOLD analysis project Ga0335075, IMG submission 206723) | Soil microbial communities from Loxahatchee National Wildlife Refuge, Florida, United States - Lox_Sample_2.4 | ecosystem: Environmental > Terrestrial > Soil > Wetlands | place: USA... | reverse complement strand
AGGCCGAGCGGCACCTCGCCGCCTCCAATCCCGGGCGCATCATCGCTCTCGCTCAACCGCTGTCGTGGTTCAAACGGCAGCAGGATGCGGAAAATCGCGCGATGGCGATCTTCCTGATGGCCGTGACGGCGCTGATCCTGCTGGTGACCGGTGTCGGGATCTTCGGACTCACGACCTTCAACGTGAGCACCCGCACCCGGCAGATCGGCACGCTGCGCGCCGTCGGCGCGCGCCAGCGCGATGTGGTGGCGCGCTTCCTGGTGGAGAATGCGATCGTGCTCACGGTCGGCGTGCTCATGGGCACCACCTTCGCGCTCGGCATCGGCTATTGGCTCACGCTCGAGTACCAGGTGCCGCGGTTGAATCTCGAGTTTCTCGCGCTCGGGGTGCTGGTGCTCGCGGCCATAGGCCAGCTGGCCGCCTGGCAACCGGCGCGCCGGGCCGCGGCGGTACCACCCTCGGTCGCGACGCGTACGACTTGACGAATCGAGATGAGGAATGTAGGAGCGTTTTGGAGTCCGCGAGTATCGGCCAACAGGCAGACCCTCTGCGCCTGAATAACCGAAAGCGTTTGAATTCGAGACAGCTGCGAAATAGAGATGTGCCATGTCAGATAAGGGTCTACCTTCTCTCCTTGAACGGCATTGGGCCGAGAGCGCCCTCGCAATCGGCGCGATCATCATCGCAGCTGTGTCACTCTGGGTTGCCTACGATACTGAGCGTACGAATCGTGAACTAGTTGCCTCGCAACGTCAGCTCGTCAGAGAGAACGCCTGGCCATTTCTGCAGGAAAGTTATGGCAGCTTTTACGTTAGCGAGGGGCTTCCAATACCCAAACGCCTGGAGACGGTCAACGTTAGCAACGTCGGGATCGGACCAGCAAAGGTCGAAAGCGGCGAGATGTTCTGGCACGGCCGTGCGTATGCAACTTGGGAAGACCTCGCCCGTGTGTGCTGCGGCTATGTGCAACCTACGGACTCGGCAGATGCCATACGCACAAGCAGCCTCGAAGGTGAGGTTCTGGCTCCCGGGAAGAGCGCTCCTCTTCTTTACTACCCGTGGACTCCTGCCAACTCCGATGCGTGGCAGAAGCTGCGTAAGGTCGTGCCCGCGCTGCAATTTAGGATCTGCTATTGCTCCGTATTCGATGAGTGCTGGCTTATGGTGGGGGCAAGTCTCCACCCGAAGTCCGTTTCCGTTTGTCCGGTCCCAAGAGTACCGTATAACGGTTGAAACCTCGCATCGTCGCCACTCTTCGAAACGCCAGTTATCGCACCTGGTCGCTCTACCGCAAGGTGGTTGACTTGCGAGGTCCAGCCGGAATCTAGGATTTCATGGAAGGGAAATCCGCACCGGCAGCAAAGAACCCTTTGGGACCTTCCGGAAACGAACGCCCAGAGCAGGCCCGGAAGAGCTTACCGTGCCGACTTCTGGAAGATGGATCAGTGACGCGAGGGACCGTGTGGCGAGGAATTTCAGCAGTGAGGCCAGGTCCCGGACCTAACTCAAATCAACGTCTCTGATGACCCGCGAGACCGTGTCCCGCGCGCTGTCTTTCGCCAGCCGGAGCTCTTGCAAAACCAATGGTGGAATCTGTTCATGAAAACAACATACTAATTGCTGTGACCGCCAACTTTCGCTATTCTGCGCAATGATGTCGCAAACGCGACGCGATATCACGGCGACCCAGCCTGCCGGAGTCTTACACCCAGCCCGCCTCCGTCACTCCCGTGCAGTGCAGATCTACGGCGGTCCCACCTATGGAAATCAAGCAGTTAGACCGGCAGCACTACCCCGAGAATTCGCGAAGAGCGGCTAGCCTTTTTGGCGAGTCTGCCAGGGTAATTTGGCGTCGTCCTGTCACAGTTATCTTGCCTATTTCGTCTTGGTTTTGAGATGTCACCGGGCGTTGGGTCATGACCATTGATTTTGCCGAAGCTGCTCCTGCGGAAACGTTCGATTCCCTCCGGCCAAGACTGATGCGTATCGCCTACCGGATGCTCGGATCGCTCGCGGACGCCGAAGATGTGACCCAAGAAGCCTTCCTTCGCTGGCTCGCCACGGATCGCAAAACGGTGAGGGAACCGGGGGCCTTTCTGAGTCAAGTGGTCACGCGCCTGTGCTTAGACCAGTTGAAATCTGCCAGGCATCGTCGTGAAAGCTATGTAGGGCCCTGGCTGCCGGAACCGGTAGTGGAAGCGCCAGAAGGAGAAGTGGACGAAGTAACACTGCCCCTCATGATGGCGCTTGAGCGTCTTTCACCTCTAGAGCGTGCAGCGTTTCTTTTGCACGATGTTTTCGGATTGGACTTTGCGGAAATCGCGCAAACCTTAGGTCGCAACCCAGCGACTTGCCGCCAGCTTGCGAGCCGCGGACGGACGCACGTTCGCGCGGCGCGTCCCCGCTTTCAAATATCCAGGGAGCGAGGGCTACAGATCGCTGCCGCGTTTTTCGCGGCGAGCCGCAAGGGCGAAATGGAGCAACTCCGCTCACTGCTCGCTGCAGACGTAACCGTTTACGCCGATGGCGGCGGCAAACAGTCGACGATCACCATGCCAATCATTGGACTGGACGATGTTCTACAACTACATATGAGCCTTGCTCGCATCTTTGCCAAGACCATGTCACGCCTTGTGCGCTACGGCCTGATTAACGGCCTTCCGGGATTTGTAACCATCGAGCGAGGCGAAGTACTTCAAACCACCGCGCTCCAAATTGAGGCGGATCGAATTACCGTGATTTATGTCACGCGAAATCCCGACAAGTTGCAACGTATCGCCGGCCATACCGTTCAGTGACGGTTACCAGTTTCGACACTTAGGAGATGCACGGATGTCCACCCGAATCGCGATCGTATACCACAGTAGCTACGGCCACACTCGCCGACAAGCCGAGGCGGTAAAAAGCGGCGTGGAACGCATCGACGGCACCGAGGCGCTTGTACTCACGGTTGAAGAAGCCCAGACGCGCTGGGGCGATTTGGCGGCCGCCGAAGCAATCATATTCGGCGCGCCGACGTATACAGGTGGCGCCTCGGCTCCTTTCAAGGCCTTTGAGGAGGCCTCCTCGAATGCAGTGATGGCAGGCATGGGGTGGAAAGACAAGTTCGCGGCTGGCTTCACAAATTCCGGTTCGCGTTCCGGAGATAAACTCGCGACGCTGATCCAGATGGCGCTCTTCGCCGCCCAGCACGGGATGCATTGGGTGAATTTGGCGTTGCCCCCTGCCAACTGTTCCTCGACCGGATCGGAGCAGGATTTGAATCGGTTGGGCTTTTGGTTGGGCGCGGCAGCTCAGTCAAACGTCGACCAGGGGCCCGACCTTGTTCCACCGGAGAGTGACCTTGCCACAGCGCAGCATCTCGGGCAGCGCGTGGCTGAGGTGACCCTCCAGTTCGTGCGCGGTCGTAACGCGCGCAAGCAAGATGAGGTCGACCTGCAAAGCCGCATCCCTAACCGGGTCGGCCGGCAGATCGAGCGGACAAGGTAAAGCGGCAGGGCGCTGGCGTGACCACAGAGCGATACGGATGCGGCGCTAGGGTGCTCGGCTCAACCCGCTGAACCGCCGAATGCGAGAACCGCATATCCGGCGGTGTGGCAGGGGCACGCGGGTGACCGCGCGCCCTATGCCGAACGCCGGCTTCATGCTGCCGCCTCCTGCCTTGCAGGGACGATCAACGGCTCCGCTCCGTCCGGGGCGTTGCTGCCCCACTTCAGCGCGTTGAAAGTATAAGCCTACAAGCCTAGAATACCGGCTAGTCGGTTTGTAATCAAGGCCCGGTAGCAGATGCGATCGGGCGGGCGTACGGAAGCCCCGCTCGGCAGGCGTGGTAAAGCCTGCGCTGACTGTTGACGCATACCGGCGGGTATGTATATATAGATCTTATGACACCGGGACCGCACGAATCCAAGACAAAACTTCTCGATGCGACGCTGAAAGTGGTGCGAAGCAAAGGGTACAGCGCGACGCGGATCGAAGACGTCTGCGCCGAAGCCGGACTGACCAAGGGAAGTTTTTTTCATCACTTCAAGAGCAAGGAAGAGTTGGGGCTGGCCGCTGTGGCGCATTACGACGCCAACGCGATAGAACTCTTTGCCACAGCACCCTATCATGACGCTGCCGATCCACTCAACCGGCTCATCTCCTATATCGAGTTTCGCAAGGCGCTGTTGACGGGCGACCTGCCCGATTTCACCTGCTTCGCGGGCACCATCGTCCAGGAAGCGTACCGCACGCATCCGGATGTGAGTGCCGCCTGCGCAGACAGCATCACGAACCATGCTAAAGCGCTCGAAGCCGATATCCGCGCGGCAATGCGCGATCACGGCATTCGCGGAACCTGGACGCCGCAAAGCCTCGCGCTCTACACCCAGGCGGTCATTCAAGGCGCCTTAATCCTAGCGAAGGCGGCAGGAAGCGCTAAAGTTGCAGCCGAGAGTCTCGACCATCTGCGGCGATACTTTGAGCTGTTGTTCGGCCAAGGCGGAAAGCACAGAGCGGGCCGGATCCGTCGCAAAGGGCTCTGACGACGAGCCTGCTGGCCTAACTCATCGTGCGCAAGTTCACCGAGGGCCTGCCGCTGTATCGCAGCGCCGGCCGTCTCGCCCGCTTGGGGATCGAGCTTTCTCAGAGCCTGATGTCCGAGCGGCTGGTGCAGTGCGCCGAGCTCCGGGGGGAGCTGCACGGGCGGATGGTCCTCAAGGTGCTAGATTCTGCGCACGTTTATACCGACGATACGACCGGGCCGCTGCGGAACCATGGTCCGGCCCGACGCAGGACCTGTGAGGCGAAGCTCTGACTATACGCGAACGTTTACGAGTTCTCCAAGTCCCGCGGCCGGGATGCGCCGCTGACCGACGGCATAGCCGGTCAGCTTTTTGTCGGCGCCTCTATTTTGGTCTCTTGGGTCAGGACGCATTTCCAGGACCCATTCCTCCACACCAGAACGTCGGTCTGGCGCTCCATAATATCGAACGGCTTGCCGTCGAACATGCCGGAGGTCGCGACCTTGCTGGTCACGAGAGCCACATTCCCGTAGAGCCGCACTCTCGGATCCCTGAGTTCATAGCTCTTGCGGATCAGGGCGCCTGACTTGATACCGTACGGAAAAACGTACTTTCCCTCGCCTATGCCACCACTAGTTGCGACCACCACCCAGTCGTCAGATAGCAGCTTTTCGATGCCTATTGGATCGTTGTTACCTATAGCTCTCGCAAGCGCCTGGTCGGCCGCGAGAGCGCCTACCACGGTCGGTTGAGTGGCGGTACCGCCTGCAGCCGCGCGGGCGATTGCCAATAGCGGTACCGATACCGTCAGAGTGACGAGGACCATCGGCGCCGCTCGTCGCGCGTTGGTGAGCTTTCTGGTGTACATGGTTTCTTTTCTGTGTGGGTAGGCGACCGACGATCATCGGCTTGAGCAGAACGCCGTTGCTGGCTTGTTGCTCTTGGTGCGAGGCGTCTACGTTACGAAATGGAAATAGCCTGCTGCCTCTGACCGCTTTGCACTAAGGACGCGAAGTGGCGGGGCCACCGGAATCACGGTTGTTCGGACGAGACTGCCTAGCCTCACAGCGACTCACCGTTTGGAAGCTGCATTTCGGGCGCAGAGCAATCTGAATTAAGGCGATTTTACCTTCGTGCCGACCGCCTCGTTCACGACGATCCAATGTACTCCCTTGTCCGTCGATACCTCGAGCCGCGCCAGCTCTTTGTCGGGGGAGACGAACGTATAGATCACACGCGCATCGAGCACGCGACCGCTCTTCTGTTTGATTTTATACGGTCTAATCCACACATTTCCGTCGACATGCATGACGTTTTCGTCTGGTCCACCTTCCGGAGCTATGTTTGTATATTTGAAGGTCTTATCGACGCTGCTGTAATACAGGAGGGCAACATCGTTGCGGATGCGACCCGTATCCGGATCGGGCTGCAGGCTCAAATATTCGCAGGCCAGAAAGGTTCCGTGCGGGAGAAAAGAACACTTCGCGTCGTAATAGTCCGTTCTGGCATGGCCAAACTGCGTTTCCTTGGTCTCGATCCGTACCTTCCAATGTCCCACCCAAGCCGAGAGCTCATCGTGCGGGAAGGACGAATCCTGAGCTGTTGCACCACCTGCCGCCAGAGCAAGGAGGAGCGCCGCGCCTAGCGCGGCCGATCCCATTGAGAACATCTTAGACGCTTGCATGAGGTTTTCTCCAGCTCTACCAATCTGCTTCATGCCATGTTGGCAATTTGAGGTCATGGGACGTGCTCATGAACTCGTACATCGGTCATGGTAAGGGCAGGGTCGCTCCGCGACCACTCCTAAGTGGCAGATTGCCGATATTTTGGGGCCAACCGCTGGTGCTTCGGGGCCGCCGGTCGTATGACGCGCGAGGCATTTATCCGTGCGCGCGGATGCAGAAGGATTCGGCGACCTCCGCCGTTGCTCACATGGCACGCCGTCAGGACGACTGGCGAGTGCTATATTCGGGCATCCGATTCTCAGTTTTGAGGGAATGCATGTCCGCGCGCCCGTCCACCACCGAGCACGGCTTCGTCGTCCGGTATGCGGGGCGCGAGATTTCCCATAACTTTCTGTTCTGGCTGTTGCAGACGGTTGGCTGGCTCCTGTATGGCCTCATGACGCTCGGCTATGCGATGGCACAGGAGAATTCGCTGCAGGCGAGCTTCGACATGATGCTGCTGGTGGTCACGGGGTACACGCTCACGCTCGTGTACAGGTATCTATTGCGGCGCTGGCGGCTCCGGCGCACACCACCGCAGCTCGCAGCGCTGGTCGTGGCACTGACCATTGTCAGCATCCCCTTCTGGTACGAGTCCCAGGTGCTAATCAGCAAAATTGCCTATTTAGTGCGTCCGTCGCTGGTGAGCTCAGTCCCGTCATATGCCGTGATCCCGCTGAGGGTTTGGTTCAACTTGGGATTCGCGCTCTTGGGGTGGTCGCTGCTGTATTTCAGCATAAACGGCTGGAGTAGCCTCGAGCGTGAGCGCCGTCGAGCGGCGGCGGCGGAGGGACTGGCGCAATCCGCCAGGCTCCAGGCGCTGCAATCGCAATTACAACCCCATTTTCTCTTCAATACGCTGAACAGCATTTCGGCCCTGGTCGTGGACGGGCGGCTGGATGCCGCCATATCCATGATCTCGAGGCTGAGCGATTTCTTGCGTATCTCCCTGCAAACCTCCGGCACGCCGCAGATCCCCGTCGCCAGCGAGCTGATATTCGTTCGTCATTACCTAGACATTCAAAAGATCCGATTCGGTGAGAGGTTGACGTTTCGACTCGAGGTCGCTCCCGCCGCACTGTCGGCGCTGGTTCCGACCTTGCTATTGCAGCCGCTAGTTGAAAACGCCGTGCAGCACGGCATCCTGCCACACAGAGAAGGCGGATCGGTGAATATTGCGGTACACACCGATGCCTGCACGCTGAAGGTGCGAATTGAAGACGACGGCCCCGGTCTTAAAGGCTCTGGAATGCCTCCATTCGGCGTCGGACTTTCCAATACCGCGAGGAGGCTCGACGAGCTGTACGGCGAGCGCTCAAAGCTGGTTGTCGGCCGCGGTGCTGTCAGCGGTCTCGTGGTGAGCATTGAGCTGCCCCTCGTTGTGGCGCCCGATCAGACTGCCGGAACCTGTGTGCAGGAGAGGGGATAGTGCCCATACGAACGCTGCTCGTGGATGACGAGGAGATCGCCCGCCGCGGGCTGCGGGTTCGACTCGAACGCGCCAAGGAAATCGAGATCGTCGGAGAATGCCAAAACGGAGTTGAGGCCATTGAGAGCATCAATCTCCAGTCGCCTGACCTAGTGTTCTTAGACGTTCAAATGCCAGAACTCTCTGGTTTCGATGTGCTGCGCGCCGTGCGACCGAAAGCGACGCCGCACGTGATCTTTGTGACGGCGTTTGACCAATACGCCGTACGCGCCTTTGAGGTCCACGCTCTCGACTATCTTCTGAAGCCCATTGACGACCAACGCTTTGCCGCGACGCTACGTCACGCTTGCGAGGTCATGCTAGGGAGACGCGACGGTGCGTACGCTCGTCAACTCGCCGAAGCCATTGCGAGTGCCACCCAAAGCGGTGGCCCGCCCGCCGATCGACTCGGCTCCGATAGGTTGGCGATACCTCTGGGCGATCGCGTGATGATCATTCGGGTCGCTGATATAGACTGGATCCAGGCATCCGATAACTATGTATCCGTTCATGTCGGCAAGAAATCGTGGCTATTGCGCAAAACCATTTCGGCACTCGATCATCGGCTGACGCCGAGGGGCTTCGCACGCATACATCGTTCAACAATCGTGAACGCGCAACGTGTGACGGAGTTGCGATCGCTGTCCAACGGTGAATTTGCGATAGTGCTCACCGATGGTACCACTCTGAGAATGAGCAAGAGCTACCGCGCGGTCCTGGATCAATTGGTGGGTACCGCTCGTTAGCGTCCTATCCGTCCAAGAGCCGCTGTCGGCATAAACCGAGCAGACTCGTTGCGATTACCGTGATTGCTCACGCAAGTGCGTGGATCAAGGCCGTTCGATTGCGTTAGGACGATGTGGTCGCTTGGCCGATGCGTCAGCTTTCTGCCGGTCTGTGGATCAAGGTCTCGCGCAGAGCCATTGCCAATACTGCCATGAGCGCCGCACAACCGGCTTGGAACAGGAGTACTCCCCGAAGATTCCACCGATCCGCAATCCATCCAGCAATGGTCGGACCGGCTCCTCCCCCGATCATGGTCCCGAAGGCGACGCAGAGACCTATGGCTCTGGAGATCCACTGCACCGGAACGCTCTCGGCCGGGATCGTCGACATCGAGAGAATCGGGACGCCTATCGGCGCCAAACCGATGAACATGAGCAGCCATAGTATGGGTAACGGGCCGACGTACACAAGTGCAGCAACGGGGCACAAGAGCCCGACTGCGCTCGCCAGTATCGCGGCTGGCTTGCGTCCGATCCGATCTGCAAGGGCCGGGATAATGACGCCCATTACGATTCCCGCGACCCCCACTGAACTCATCAGAGCGCTCATGGCGGCGGGCGGCAACTGCCTCACCTTTACATAGAAGAGGGGCAGGAACGATACCACCGTCAAGAAATAGGTAATGTATACGGCAGAGAGCGCGCTGCAGATCCACACGTTCCTGGAGCGTAGCGCGGATCCTCGGCCCTCGGCGGCGCTGTCGGCTGAGATGGTCGCGCGGCCTTTCTCACTCGGCGCGGAAGAGGTTCCGCGACGAAGAATGATCGCCGACAGAGCAGCACAGACGAGCCCGGGAACAGCGACGACGAAGAAGCCGCTGCGCCACCCGTATCTGCCTGCAAGTGCCACGAGCAGCAGGGGTGCGACGCTCGAGAGCCCAAACCCAAGGCCCTGTACGATTCCCATCTTGAGCCCGCGGCGCTCGATCGGAATCTCGATGGCGACGATCGATTGCGCGAGCGGTAGTATGGGTCCTTCGAGTAGACCCATCAGTAGCCGCGCGGCCAATAGCGTGAGGAACGATGTCGCAAGTCCAGACAGTAGTGATGCGGCAGAGAAGGCCAGCAGAACGGAGACGAGCAATTCCCGCCGCTTTCCGCTCCGATCGGCGATTACTCCAGTGGCATAGCTAGACAGTCCAAATAGCGCGGAGAATCCCGAGACGAGGATTCCGAGCTGAATGTTGCTCAGGTTCAAAGCAGGCTCGATGAACGGAGCCAGGTAGCTGACGCTCAGGTATTCGATACTGACGACACCCCAGGCAAAGCAAAGCACGGCAACAACTGCAAATTCGTGCCGCCTCGAGCGCCCGACGGTCGTCGTCTTGACCCTGGTTTCGTGACTCGTGGTCATACGGAGTTGCGCGGCGCACGATACCAAGAGCCAGTCACTAAATTGATCCTTTTTCGGGGCGCGTTCCGGGGAAGAGTGCATGGCCGCGCTCTCGAAGCAAATTGGGTAATTTCAAGCGCCTCTTGAACTCCGCTGGCGTGAAGTTCCCAAGACTCGAATGTGGTCGGACTCCATTGTAATGCTTGCGTCAGCCACCTCAAGACCGTTCTGGACAGAAGATCCGAGCCGTTGTCCGATCGCAGGTATCTCGGAGCTCCGTGCACGCTGGTGATCGATGTCGTCGCGAGCGCTTGAGCGGATCCGCATCGGCTTGCCCTGCGCGCTGCGTGCCCTGGATGTCGACAATGCCAGCGAATTTGTGAA
>Ga0335075_10018938_pt1 | contig 10199 bp, 11 predicted proteins | sample Lox_Sample_24_FD_206723 | JGI IMG/M metagenome (GOLD analysis project Ga0335075, IMG submission 206723) | Soil microbial communities from Loxahatchee National Wildlife Refuge, Florida, United States - Lox_Sample_2.4 | ecosystem: Environmental > Terrestrial > Soil > Wetlands | place: USA... | reverse complement strand
AGGATTCATGGGAGCAGACGAGGTTTCCGATGTCGTCGTCTGGCTGGCCGGTAACGGCTCCGGCACGTTGACGGGAGCGCAGATCCCGGTCGACAAGGGCGTGCTGAAGTACTAGCTCGCCATCTCGGCCAGCGTGTCGGCGAAGCGATCGACGGCCCAATCGATTTCCGCTGCGGTAATCACCAGCGGGGGAGCAACGCGCAACGTTGATCCGTGGGTGTCTTTGACCAGGACACCACGCTCGGCCAGTTGCAGGCTGAGCTGCTTTGCGCTACCGAGTGCCGGATCGATGTCGATGCCGGCCCACAATCCACGGCCGCGCACCGCGAGCACGCCATGGCCGATCAACGTCCGTAACCGCCAGTGCAGCCCCGCACCCAGGCGCGTCGCGCGGTCCTGGAATTCACCGCGAGCCAGTATCGACACCACGGTGCTGCCGATCGCCGCCGCAAATGGGTTCCCGCCGAACGTCGAACCATGCTCACCGGGATGCAGCACCCCGAGCACATCGCGATCGGCCACCACCGCCGACAGTGGCAGCACACCTCCGCCCAGCGCCTTGCCGAGCAGGTAGATATCGGGCACCACATCCCAGTGGTCGCAGGCGAAGGTGCGGCCGGTGCGGGCCAGACCCGACTGGATCTCATCGGCTATCATCAAAACGTTTCGGGCACAGCAGATGTCACGTACAGCAGGCAGATAGTCCTCCGGCGGTACGATGACGCCGGCCTCACCTTGAATCGGCTCCAACAGCACCGCGACAGTGTTCTCGTCAATCACATCAGCCAAGGCGGCGGCGTCACCGAACGGGACCGAGCGGAATCCGGGGGTGAACGGCCCGAAGCCGCCACGCGCCGTCTCGTCAGACGAAAAGCTGACGATGCTGATGGTGCGACCATGAAAGTTGTTGTCGGCCACCACGATGTTCGCCTGGCCGGCTGGGACGCCCTTGACGTCGGTGCCCCACTTGCGCGCGACCTTGATAGCGCTTTCGACCGCTTCGGCGCCACTGTTCATCGGCAACACCATGTCTTTGTCGCACAGCGTCGCCAATGCCGCGCAGAAGCGCCCGAGTGCCTCGGCATGAAACGCCCGGCTGACCAACGTGACGCGATCGAGTTGGGCATGCGCGGTGGCAATGATTTCGGGGTTGCGATGGCCGAAGTTCACCGCGGAATACGCGGCCAGACAATCTAGATAGCGACGACCCTCGACGTCGGTGATCCACGCGCCCTGAGCGCTGGCAGCCACCACCGGCAGCGGCGAGTAGTTGTGTGCCGCGTAGCGCTCGTCGAGGGCGATCGCCGATGCGGTGAGTCCGCCGGGGCCGGTGGTCACGGTGTCCAGAACAGTCACGAATACACCTCCAGTGTGCAGCATTTGACGGATCCGCCGCCCTTGAGCAGCTCGGACATCTCTACGCCGACCGGCTCAAAACCGGCCCCGGACAGCTGCTCGGCGAACCCGACCGCCGCGGCCGGGTAGACCACGTGGCGGCCATCCGAGACGGCGTTGAGGCCAAACACGTAGGCGTCGGCGCTTTCCACCAGGATCGCTTCGGGAAACAGCGTTTCCAGCTCGGCGCGTGACGCGTCGGTAAACGCCGGCGGATAGTACGCGATCGTGGTGTCATCGAGCACGCTCAGCGCGGTGTCGAGGTGGTAGAAGCGCGGATCGATCAACTGCAAACTGATGACCGGGCGACCGAAGATCTCGGCGATCTCGGTGTGTGCCCGCGGATCGGTGCGGAAACCGGTTCCGGCCAGGATTATTTCGCCCACCGGCAGCAGGTCGCCCTGGCCCTCGTTGATGTGCTGAGTTTGTCTGGGAGTGTAGCCGTGCGACATCATCCAGTCCGCGTAGGCGGTGGACTCTTGTTGGCGCTGAGGGTATTTGAATCGTGCAACGACAGCCGTGCCGCCCAGTATCAACCCACCATTGGCGGCGTAGACCATGTCGGGCAGGCCGGGAACCGGTGCGACGAGGTCGACGACGTGTCCCAGCCGGAGGTAGGTGTCGAGAAGATGCTCCCACTGCTCAATTGCGGCGCCCGCGTCGACAGGGGTGTCGGTGTCCATCCACGGATTGATCGCGTAGTCGACGGCGAAAAACTGCGGAGATGTCATGACGTAGTGCCGAATCCGCGCGCTGCGTTTGGTCGTTTCGGCGGCCGCAGGCACCGCGGCTGCGGCCGCAAGCTCCGCGAAGATCGTCATAAATCAACGGTATGGGAAGATCTTGGCGCAATCTATCGTCGATTGTTGCTTCTGTAGGCCATGTTTATTGCGCGAGCTGCCCTATTGCGGCAGTCTGTTGTGCAGGAGGAGTGATGGACAGGTTGGATGGCATCGACGAGCAGATTCTCGCTGAGCTCGCCCAACATGCCCGGGCGACATTCGCCGAAATCGGTGAGCGGGTGAATCTGTCGGCCCCGGCGGTCAAACGCCGCGTCGACCGGATGCTCGACGGCGGTGTGATCCGAGGGTTCACCACCGTCATCGATCGCAGTGCGGTGGGTTGGAACACGGAGGCTTACGTGCAGGTTTACTGCCACGGCAGGATTTCGCCCGATGAGCTCCGCCGGGCGTGGATGGACATTCCCGAGGTGGTCAGCGCCGCGACGGCGACCGGTACCGCCGACGCCATCCTGCATGTGCTGGCGCACGACATGAGGCATCTGGAAGACGCTTTGGAGCGCATCCGCACCAGCGCCGACATCGAACGCACCGAAAGCATCGTGGTGCTGTCCAACCTCATCGACCGGTCGCGGGCCGAGGGGTAAGCGACCGCCCGCCACCGCAATCGTGTATGAACTCCAAATGACCACTAGCTCAGGCGGCAACGGAATAGTGATCGTCGGCGGGGGGCTCGCCGCGACCCGGACCGCTGAGCAATTGCGCCGCGCGGGCTATTCCGGCGCGTTGGCTATCGTCAGCGACGAGGTCCATTTGCCCTATGACCGCCCCCCGCTGTCCAAGGAGGTGCTGCGCAGCGAAGTCGACGACGTGACGCTTAAACCGCGTGAGTTCTACGACGAGCACAACATCACGTTGCGGCTCGGGTCGGCGGCCACCAGCCTGGACACCGCGGCACAAACGGTGACTCTCGACGACGGAACGACGCTCGGCTACGACGAACTCGTCATCGCGACCGGCTTGGTGCCACGGCGCATTCCGGCATTTCCCGACCTGGAGGGCATCCGGGTGTTGCGTTCGTTCGACGAAAGTCTCGCGCTGCGCAAGCACGCTTCCTCCGCGCGGCACGCAGTTGTGGTCGGCGCGGGTTTCATCGGCTGTGAGGTCGCGGCCAGCCTGCGCGGGCTGGGCGTCGACGTCGTGCTGGTAGAGCCGCAGCCCGCGCCGCTGGCAGCGGTTCTCGGTGCGCAGATCGGTGGGCTGGTGGAGCGGCTGCACCGCGCCGAAGGCGTCGACGTGCGCACCGAAGTCGGGGTGGCCGAGGTCCGCGGCCACGATCATGTCGAGAGCGTGGTGCTGACCGACGGCGCTGAGGTGGTGACCGACCTGGTGGTGGTTGGTATCGGCTCGCGGCCGGCGACCGACTGGCTGGAGGGCAGCGGCGTCGAGGTCGACAACGGCGTGATATGTGACGCGGCCGGACGCACCAGCGCCCCCAATGTGTGGGCTCTCGGCGACGTGGCCTCCTGGCGCGATCCAATGGGACATCAAGTGCGAGTGGAACATTGGAGCAATGTTGCCGAACAGGCCCGAGTCGTAGTGCCCGCGATGCTCGGACAGGATGCGCCGTCCAACGTCGTCGTCCCGTATTTTTGGAGCGATCAATACGACATCAAAATCCAGTGCCTGGGCGAGCCGATCGCCACCGACACCGTGCACGTCGTCGAGGACGACGGGCGCAGGTTCCTGGCGTATTACGAGCGTGAGGGCGTCGTGGCCGGCGTTGTCGGCGCCGGTATGCCTGCCAAGGTCATGAAGACGCGAGCCAAGATCGCTGCCGCGGTACCGATTTCCGAGGTACTGGGCTAATTCAAGAACCGCTCGAGGGCCTCCCGGATGCCGGGAAGTGCTTTTGCGGCTTGGTGTTCGATGAGCGCGGCTTCGGCGGCCATGCCGATCCACAACTGCGCGCTTTCGTAGGGATGTGGGCGTTTGAGCGCGACGAAGTCGGATCGGCACAACTCGGCGCTGGCGTGGTTACGGCGACTGATTTCGTCGGTGACCGCGGGCTCGGCGCGAGCCTCCAGTAGCAGGGCACGCACACCGCGGTCGCGTAAACAGCCGTTGAGGTAGGTGTTCGCGATGGTGGTCAGGCGACGACGTCCCGGCGGCATGCCGTCGATGGCGGCTTGGACCTGGATGGTCAGCCGGTCGTGGAATTCACGGTGCAGCGCAAGCAGATACGAGGCGCGGTCGCCGAAGTGGTGAAAGAACGTGCCCTTTGCCACCCCGGCTTCAGCGACGATGAGATTGACGCTCAAGCCGGCCAGCCCGGTGCGTTCGGCCAGCCGCAGGCCCGCGTCGATGAGCGACTCGCGGGTCCTGGCCATCGCCTCCTTGCGCGCGCCCGTCGGCCTGGTGGGCACCGCGGGCGGCCTCGAGGTCATGGCGCCACTCTAGCCACCGGCTTGCGTGCGGCCCTGCGCTGACTGCGTCGCGCGAGCAGCTCACCGTACTGCTCGCACACGTGAATCACCCCGGTGAGCTGATAGGTGATCCAGCCGTTATGCGTCGACGGCAGGTTGCGCTCGAACAGGCGGTGCCCGGCGATCTGCAAGAGCCAGCCGCCGACGAACAGTGGCACTCCCACTCGTGGTTTGGCCAGCAGCAGCGGAATCCCGGCTGCGATCACCGGCGTGCCGACCATATGCGTGAATTTCACACCGCGGCTGGTGTGTTGGGTTTTGTAGTAGACCACTTTCTCCGAGAACGGGGCGTCGGGTGCGGGAACAGTCATCGGTCACTCCTTGAGGGCGGCGGTTTACCATGATATCGTTGACCGACCAGTCGGTCAACGAAGGGGAATGAGATGGTCAACATGGTGCAGACGCGGGTGGGGGAGGTTGCCTACAGCGATACCGGAGAGGGACCTGTGGTGGTGTTGCTGCACGCGACGCTGCACGACCGCCACGATTTCGACGCGATCGTGCCGAGTCTTCGTCGCGACCACCGCGTCATCGCGGTGGACTGGCCGGGCCACGGTGACTCGCCAGCCCCGGTGCCGAGCTATCGGCCGACCGCGGCCTCCTTTGCCGACGTTCTTGCCGACGTCGTTGCCGCACTTGACCTGCCGCCCGCCGCGTTCATCGGAAACTCCGTCGGCGGGTTTGCTGCGGCACGGTTGGCGATCACCGACCCCCAGCGGGTTTCGCGGCTGGTCTTGGTCAATACGGGTGGTTTCATCACCGGTCCGGCCGCCAGCCTCTACTGCCGGGTGATGGGAACGCCGGCGGTGATGAAACGAGTGCTGCCGCGGTTCATCCGCAGCTACATGAGGGCGACCAGCGACAGCGACCACGCCATTCAGGAGCGTGTGCTGGCCCGTGCGCACACTCGCGAAGGTGTCGTTCTCACGGCGGCGCTGTGGCGCAGTTTCGCCGCGCCCGAACATAACCTGCGCCCGCGCGCCGATCGCATCACCGCGCCATGCCTGATTATCTGGGGAGCAAAGGATATCGCGGCCCCCATGCGAGTGGGGCGTCTTACCGCGGCCGGAATCCCGGGGTCGCGGCTGGAGGTGCTGCCCACGGGCCACGTGGTGTTTTCCTCAGACCCCGACGGATTCCTGGCGATCGCCGCGCCGTTTTTGGCTGCCCCGGCTATTCCCAGGTGACCGGCGGCCCGTGTGGCGAACATACGGCCAGCAGCGCTTCGTCACCGCCCGGCCAGCAGCGGGCGCGAACCGCGAACTCGACCGGTGCATTTGGAGTTCGCCGCTGCGGCTCCAGTGTCAGATGCGCGAATGGTGCGTCGGTCCGGGCTTGGGCTCCCAACGCGTCGATCCCGCCGCGGACGGCTGCCTGGTCGTCCGCCGAAAGGTACTGCCACATAATCGAATGCCACAGCACGGTGAGCGCGCCGGCGGCGACACTGAGAGCGGCGACCGTGTCGACGGCATTGCGGCGGTGCAGCGGCGCCGGGACCCGCCGCGCGAGGCTGATCGCCCCGCGCAACCGATCCAGCCGTCCCGGCTGGTCGGGCCAGACATAACTCAGCAGCGTTAATTCGCCCTCCCGGCCGGTGGCATCGAGCGGCGCGATGTCGTAGCCCTGACGCTCCACAATCCGCAGGGCCGCGGCGGGAGGCAATGGGCCGCGCCACGCGTCGTCGATGGTCACCGGTGAGTCGGCCGGACCCCAGTGGCCGCCCGGATGACGATAGCGGTAGTAGTCGGCGCGCAGGTTGAGTCCAGCACTGCATCCGATCTCGAAAAGCCTTATCGGCAAGCGGAATCGGTGGACAAGGATGAGCAACCCACCGATCAGCGCAGCGGCCCGGCCCACTTCGTTGGTTTGCGGTGGCTGATCGAGGGCGGCGCGCAACTGATCGGCGTGGTCGGAGGCGGCGCGCGCGATATCGGGCCAAGCGGCGTCGGCATCCCACTGTCCGCCCGTGCTCGGATACCAGCGGCGTAATCCTGAGGCGCGGCCATCGAGTGCCAGCCGGTGCAGCCCACCGAGTAGCCGCAGCGGCACCGCCAACCGGCCAGAATCGTCTTCGTGCCCGGACAGGATGGCGGCGAAGACACCGCCGGCTTCCACGTCGGCGGCGACCCGACTCAACACGTCGTCGTACATCGGCGAGCCCAGGCCGGCGCAGATCTGGCCCTGCAGTTCAAGGGACCGCAGCAGGCGGCTGTCGTGGCCGCTCATCGGTCGAGCTCGTCGAGTCCGGCGCGGACGACGTCGAACGCATCCCCGAGAGCCTGCGGCAACGACACGGTTTCGTCGTCCAGCCAGTGTTCGTAGGCGCTCAGAGCGACGCCAAGCAGCATCCACGCGACGGTCTGAGGAACCAGGTCGGTGGTTCGAGCGTTGGATCGGCGGGCCACGAACTCGGCGATCACCTCGCGCCAGCCGGCATACATCGTCATCGAATACGCTTGCAGTTCAGCGGTTTGCAGAATCACCCGCATCCGCCGCCGATGTCGGATGGTTTCCGACTCGTCAAAGGTGTTGAAGGATAACAATGCAGCGCGCAGCGCTTCGCCAAGCGGCATGGCGGGGTCGACATGGTCAAGCAATTCGTGCAGGTGCTGAAGGTGGGCGTCGAAGTCTCCCCACGGGATTGCGTTTTTCGAGGCGTAGTAACGGAACAGGGTACGACGGGCGATGCCTGCCGCCTGCGCGACGTCATCGACGCTCACCTCGGCGAAACCGCGGTCGGCGAACAGCCCCAGGGCGACGTCGGTGATGTGTTGCGGGGTCGTCGAACGGCGCCGGCCGACCCGCGCCTGCTGCAGCATACGACCCCGCCCTTCCATTCTGGCACTCGATGCCATATCCTGACGAAGATTGTCACCACATCGACGCGACTTGTCGAGACCCTGATAGCGAAAGGCAACGTCATGGAGCCGAACCAGCAGGCCGATACCGACACCGAGCTCGTCACCGAGTCCTTGGTGGAAGAGGTGTCCATCGACGGGATGTGCGGGGTCTACTGATCGTGGCCGCCCCCGTGCAGGGGCTGGATTGCGGGTTCGATCCCGATCGGGCGTGGCGGTTGCACCCGCAGGTTGCGGTGCGCCCCGAGCCCTTTGGCGCGCTCCTGTATCACTTCGGCACCCGCAAACTGTCGTTCCTCAAGAACCGCACCATTCTTGCGGTGGTGCAATCGCTGGCCGAACACCCAGACGTTCGGGCCGCCTGCCGCGCCGCAGGAGTCGAGGACGCCCGGCAGGGTCCCTACTTGGACGCGCTGGGCGTACTGGCCGGCTCCCACATGCTGGTGTCCGGCGAGCCGAAGGAGCGGCGCGCATGACACGCGCCGGCGACGATGCAGAACGAAGCGATGAGGAGGAGCGGCGCGCAGTGACATCGGCGGTGCCACGGCTGGTCGAGCAGTTCGAGCACGGGTTGGATGCTCCGATCTGCCTGACCTGGGAGCTGACCTATGCCTGCAATCTGGCGTGCGTGCACTGCCTGTCCTCATCAGGTAAGCGCGATCCGCGCGAATTGTCCACGCAGTCCTGCAAAGACGTCATCGACGAGCTGGAACGCATGCAGGTGTTCTATGTCAACATCGGTGGCGGGGAACCGACTGTGCGGCCCGACTTTTGGGAACTGGTGGACTATGCCACCACTCACCACGTGGGCGTGAAATTTTCCACTAACGGTGTGCGGATCACGCCTGAGGTATCCGCTCGACTGGCGGCCAGCGACTATGTCGACGTTCAGATTTCGCTGGACGGCGCAACCGCCGAGGTCAACGACGCCGTCCGGGGTGCCGGGTCCTACGCTATGGCCATCCGCGCGTGCGAAAACCTTGCCGCCGCCGGATTCTCCGACGCCAAGATCTCCGTCGTCGTCACCCGACACAATGTCGGCCAGCTCGACGACTTCGCCGCGCTGGCAAGCCGTTACGGCGCCACGCTGCGCATCACCAGGCTGCGGCCGTCCGGTCGCGGCGCCGACGTCTGGGATGAGCTACATCCAACCGCCGACCAGCAGGTCCAGCTTTACGACTGGCTGGTCGCCAACGGCGAGCGGGTGTTGACCGGCGACTCGTTCTTCCACCTGTCCGGACTCGGCCAACCCGGTGCGCTGGCCGGCCTGAACATGTGCGGGGCCGGGCGGGTGGTGTGCCTGATCGATCCGGTCGGCGATGTGTATGCCTGCCCGTTCGCCATCCACGACCGTTTCCTCGCCGGAAACATCTTGTCCGACGGCGGGTTTGACAACGTGTGGAAGAACGCGCCGCTGTTCGCCGAGCTTCGTCAGCCGCAGTCGGCGGGCGCCTGCGCAAGCTGCGGGCACTACGACAGCTGCCGCGGCGGATGCATGGCGGCCAAGTTCTTCACCGGTCTGCCGATCGACGGTCCTGATCCGGAGTGTGTAAAGGGCTACGGTGCGCCGGCGCTGGCGCAAGAGCGCGACAAACCCCGCCCCGCGGGAGATCACTCGCACGGACGGCGGAGCGGCGGACCGGTACCGCTGACACTGTCCATGCCGCAGCGGCTCTGCAACGAAAGCCCGGTCTAGTCGTGGCCCGTGACGTCTGGTTCGAAACGGTCGCCATCGCGCAGCAACGGGCCAAGCGGCGACTGCCGAAGTCGGTCTATGCCGCGCTGGTGGCTGCCAGCGAGAAGGGGCTGACCGTCTCCGACAATGTCGAGGCGTTCGGCGAGCTCGGTTTCGCGCCTCACGTGGTAGGCGCAATCGAAAAGCGTGATCTCTCGACAACTGTGATGGGGCAAGAGATCTCCCTGCCGGTGATCATCTCGCCCACCGGTGTGCAGGCGGTCGATCCGGACGGTGAGGTCGCCGTTGCACGGGCTGCCGCCGCGCGGGGCACCGCGATGGGCTTGTCGTCGTTCGCCAGCAAGCCGATCGAGGAGGTCGTCGCCGCCAACGGAAAGCTCTTCTTCCAGGTCTACTGGCTCGGCGGGCGCGAGGCCATCGCGCAGCGCGTCGAGCGGGCTCGGCAGGCCGGCGCCGTTGGTCTGATCGCGACCACCGACTGGACGTTCTCGCACGGGCGGGACTGGGGTAGCCCCAAGATCCCGGAGCAGATGAACCTGCGCACCATCCTGCGGCTGTCGCCAGAGGCGATCACCCGTCCGGCCTGGCTGTGGAAGTACGGGAAGACGCTGCGCCCGCCGGACCTGCGGGTGCCCAACCAGGCCCCGCTGGGCGAGTCCGGTCCGCCGTTCTTCGCGGCCTACGGCGAGTGGATGACGACGTCACCGCCGACCTGGGACGACATTGCCTGGTTGCGGGAACTCTGGGGCGGCCCGTTCATGCTGAAAGGCGTGATGCGGGTCGACGACGCCAAAAGAGCTGTGGGTGCCGGTGTTTCGGCAATATCGGTGTCCAACCACGGCGGCAACAACCTAGACGGCACGCCGGCGGCGATCCGTGCGCTACCCGCGGTGGCACACGCGGTCGGCGACCAGATCGAGGTGTTGCTGGACGGCGGCATCCGCCGCGGCAGCGACGTCGTCAAGGCGCTGGCGTTGGGAGCGCGTGCGGTCATGATCGGCCGCGCGTACCTCTGGGGCCTGGC